>FUFK010042863.1_pt1 | contig 46341 bp, 42 predicted proteins | sample 1021851 | NCBI WGS metagenome assembly FUFK01 (sample SAMEA51879418, study PRJEB19060) | metagenome
CCGGCCGATTCTTCTCACCACCATGACCACCTTCGCCGGCCTGATGCCGATCATCTTCGAAACCTCCCTGCAGGCCGCTTACCTGATCCCCATGGCGGTTTCCCTGGGCTTCGGCATCGTGTTCGCCACCGCGCTGATTCTGTTCGTGGTGCCGTGCCTCTACCTGGCCCTGGATGATCTGATGGGCGCCATCGACACGCGCCGCCGGGCGTTCAAGTATTCAGACGGTACATGAGAAGAGGGTAGGGCCCGCTCCCACAAAAAAACCGCCCCGAAGGGCGGTTTTTATTGGTGTGACCGTCGGGTGGACCGATCAGGCACCGGGGTTGCCGTCGCCGGAATTTTCCCGGGCGGCTTGTTCCGCCTGTTGCTGACGGCGGCGCAGGCGCGGGTCATTGCTGGCGCGCCCGGCCGGACGCTCCGGCGGCACCGGCTTGCTGAACGCCGGGGTGGCCGGCTGTTCGGCTTCGCCGCTTTCCGCCTTGGCCGGCGCTTGCTCGGCCGGTGCGGGCTTGGCGGCCGGTTGGCGTTCCGGCTGCGGTACCGGCTGGCCCGGTTTGCGGTCGCGCGGGTCGTTGCCGGCACGGCGGGTCTGGTCCGCCGTCGCTGAAGGCGCCTGCTCGGAAGAAGGTGCCTCCGCCTTGGGTGAAGGCTCTTCCGCTTTCGCCGCGGGCTTCTCAACCTTGGCTGAGGGGTCTTCAGCTTTCGCCGGCTCTTCGGCCTTGGCTGAGGGCTCTTCGGCCTGGGCTGAGGGCTCTTCCGTTTTCGCTGAGGACTCTTCGACTTTCGCTGACGGCTGTTCCACCTTAGCTGACGGCTCCTCCACCTTAGTTGACGGCGCCTCTTTGGCCGGGGCTTCTTCCGCTTTCGCTGAAGGTTCGTCTACCTTGGCCGCTGAAGGCTCATCGGCCTTAGTCGCTGAAGGGGCTTCTTCTTTAGCCGAAGGCTCTTCCGTTTTCGCCGAGGGCTCGTCCGCCTTGGCTGATGGCTGTTCGACCTTCGCTGAGGGCTGATCCACCTTCGCTGAGGGCTGATCCACCTTCGCTGAGGGCTGATCCACCTTCGCTGAGGGCTCTTCAGCCTTCGCCGATTCTTCCACCTTGGCTGACGGCTCAGATTTAGCCGAGGGCTCATCGGTTTTCGCCGAGGGCTGTCCAGTGTGCGCTGAGGGCTGTCCAGTGCGCGCTGAGGGCTCTTCCGACTTAGCTGAAGGCGCTGCCTGACTGGCGGGCTCCTGCGCTTTGGCTGACGGGGCCTCGGCGGAGGGCGCCGGCGCGGCGTCGCTGGACGTGGCCTTGGGCTGCTCTTCCTGACGGGCGGCGGCGGCCTGGGGCGCCTGAGCCTCGGTGGCCTGTTCCGCGCTCGGCTTGGCGGCGGCGGTTTTCGGTTCGCCGTGCTCTTCGGCGGGCACCAGTTTGGCCTTGGGCGGACGGCTGTCACCACGCTCCTGATCACGACCGGGGGTGTTGTCCTCGGACGTCATACGCGGCGGCGGGCCGCCGGCGGTGGTCTGGTCGTCGCTCTGGGCGCCTTTATCCTGGGCCGCTTTGTCCTGGGCGCCGGGGCGCTGACGCTCGCGCAGGGGGCGGTCGTCCTTGCTGTCGGTGCGGCGCTGGGCCTTGGGGCCGTCGTCCTTGCGCGGGCCCTTGCCGGCGCCGCCTTTGGATTCGCCCTTGTTGTCCGGTTTGGCGTCCTGTTTGGACTCCGGCTTGCCGCTGTCGGCGCTTTTCTGGTCGTCGCCACGGTTGTCGCCGTTGCGGTTGTCACCGCCCCGGTTGCCGCCACGGCCACCACGACGGTTGCGTCCGCCACGGCGGTTGCCGCCTTCGCTCTTACCGTCCTGGTTGTCGTCCTTGCGGTTGTCGCCACGGCTCTCTCCGCGGTTCTCGCCACGGTTATCCCCACCACGACCTTCGCCGCCCCGGTTGTCGCCGTCGGCGTTCCGGTTGCGGTTGCCGCCGTTGCGGCGACCGCCACGGCGGTTATCGCCGCCACGGTTGTTGTTGCCCCGGGCGTCGGCTTTGCCGTCCCGGTTCTGGCGGTTGCCGCGCTGGCCGTCGCGCTTGCCGTCAAGCTGCTGTTTCTCGTCCTCGGAGGCGCTGAACAGCGCCGCCAGCCAGGTGAAGAAACGGGCCAGCAGACCCGGTTCCAGCGGCGGTTTCGGCGCGGTGGCGGGCTTCTTGGAGGGCGCCTTGGCGGCGGCCTCCGGTTTCGGCTCCGGCTGCGGCTTGGGCGGCGGCGGCGCGGTGTCCGGCGCCACCAGCTTCACCGCCGGCTCCTGGGTTTTGATTTCCGTGTCCTGGGCGGACAGGGTGGCCGGGTCCTGCTGGCCTTCCAGCAGCTCCAGCTCGTGGCTCACCTGGGCCTTGGTCTGGTCGTCGCGGATGCGCTCGACCTGGAAGTGCGGGGTTTCCAGGTTGGGGTTGGGGATAATCAGTACGCGCACTTTGTGGATGCTTTCGATTTCCCGCAGAACCGGGCGCTTTTCGTTGAGCAGGTAGGTGGCCACGGCCACCGGCACCTGGGCCTGGATCTCCCCGGTGCGCTCTTTCATCACCTCTTCCTCGATCAGGCGGAGGATGCTCAAGGCCAGGGATTTCACGTCGCGGATGTGGCCCAGGCCGTCACAGCGCGGGCACACGATGCTGGAGGTCTCGCCGAGGCTGGGGCGCAGCCGCTGTCGGGACAGTTCCAGCAGGCCGAAGCGGGAGATGCGGCCCAGTTGAATACGGGCCCGGTCCGCTTCCAGCGCGTCGCGCATGCGGTTTTCCACCTCGCGCTGATTGCGCGCCGGGCCCATGTCGATGAAGTCGATCACGATCAGGCCGCCGATGTCGCGCAGGCGCAGCTGGCGGGCGATCTCTTCCGCCGCTTCCAGGTTGGTCTGCAGCGCGGTTTCCTCGATGTCGGCGCCCTTGGTGGCGCGCGAGGAGTTGATGTCGATGGACACCAGCGCTTCGGTGGGATCGATGACGATGGAGCCGCCGGAGGGCAGCTTCACTTCACGTTCGAAGGCGGTCTCGATCTGCGACTCGATCTGGTAACGGGAGAACAGCGGGGTGTCGTCGTTATACAGCTTCAGCTTGTGCTGAAAATCGGTCATCACCTGCTGCACGAACGCCTGGGCCTCGTTGTAGACCTTCTCGGAATCGATCAGGACTTCGCCGATGTCCTTGCGCAGGTAGTCGCGGATGGCGCGGATGATGACGTTGGATTCCTGGTAGACCAGGAAGGGCGCTTTACGGGTTTCCGACGCCTCGGCGATGGAGCCCCATAGCTTGAGCAGGTAATTGAGATCCCACTGCAGTTCCTCGGCGCCGCGGCCAAGGCCGGCGGTGCGCACGATCACGCCCATTTCGTCGGGGATTTCCAGGCTGCCCAGGGCTTCCTTGAGCTGCTGGCGCTCCTCGCCCTCGATGCGCCGGGAAATACCGCCGGCGCGGGGGTTGTTGGGCATCAGCACCAGGTAGCGGCCGGCCAGGCTGATAAAGGTGGTGAGCGCGGCACCCTTGTTGCCGCGTTCTTCCTTGTCCACCTGGATGATGATTTCCTGACCTTCCTTGATCACATCCTTGATATTGATGCGGCCCTGGATGTCCTTGGGGTCTTTCTGGAAGTACTGGCGGGAAATTTCCTTGAGGGGCAGAAAACCGTGACGCTCGGCGCCGAAGTCCACGAAGGCGGCTTCCAGGGACGGCTCAATGCGGGTGATCTTACCTTTGTAGATGTTGGCTTTTTTCTGCTCGCGGGTGCGATGCTCGATGTCCAGATCGTAAAGTCTCTGGCCATCCACCAGCGCCACCCGGACTTCTTCCGGATGGCTGGCGTTGATTAACATTCGTTTCATTGTTGTGCTACCACAAGGTTCGTGGCGGCATGCAGCGGGCCGGTATCAATACCGGTATCAGACCTCTTACCCTGGTGGGGAGGCGGAAGAGTGGCGAGCAGGCAATGCTCACGCGTGGCGGCGCTGGGCGCTCGGACGACGTTGGTAATCTGCCTGTCTTCTACCTTTCCTGTTCCTCTCCGGGCTTGTGAAGTTGTGCCGTTGGCGTTGCTGGCGGGGCCTTGACCCCTCTATCCGCGTTACGCTGTGCCCGGCGCGTCAAACGCGCCGGACCGGGTAAACTTTACCGTCTGTATACCGGTTGGGGTGTCGGCAAGGGGCGCTATTGGCGCTGCTCGCCGGCAACCCGGCTATGTCTTCGACCTGTGCCGCAGACCACCTGGTGTTGGTTGTCGGTAATCCGCCGGGGAGTTGTGTTGCCGCCGGGGGATTGGCTGCAGCGTCGGGGCCTTTCGGGCCCGTTCGATTCTTGTCGGGCGGGCTGGCGGGTGTTGGTGTACCGACGGCGAATGGTCGCTGCGCGTCGCCGTTGGCCAGCCCGGGCCGACGGCTGACTATACCAGTAAAATCACAGTCTGATCAATCAGATAGATGCGGGCGGCATGAGGGCGCCGTGAACGGCGACACCGCTGGCGGAGCCGGGCCCGCTTGGCTAGAATCGCCGCATGTCAGATACCCCCGCCGCCGATCGCGTCACTTTCGTTACCATCGATGAAGGCCGTGACGGCCAACGCCTTGATAATTTCCTGATCACCCACCTCAAGGGTGTGCCCCGTTCGCGTATCTATCGGATTATCCGGTCCGGCGAGGTGCGGGTGAACAAGAAGCGCGCCAAGCAGACCACGCGCCTGTCCGTGGACGACGTGGTGCGAATTCCGCCGGTGCGCACCAGTGAGTCCCAGGCGCCGCCGGTGGTCAGCGGCGGGCTGGCCGAACGGCTGGCGCGGTCGCTGCTCTACGAGGACGATCAGATCTTCATCTTTAATAAGCCCGCCGGGCTGGCGGTGCACGGCGGCAGCGGGGTCAGCCTGGGGCTGATCGAGGCGCTGCGCGTGCTCTACCCGCAAGAGCGCAACCTGGAGCTGGTGCACCGCCTGGACCGGGCCACCAGCGGCTGCATCATGGTCGCCCGCCACCGGGGCTTTTTGCGGCGCCTGCAAAAGCTGATGCAGCAGGGTGGCGTGGAGAAGCGCTACTGGCTGCTTTGTCAGGGTTTCAAAGGCAGCGAGCGGCGTATGGAAGCGCCCCTGCTGAAGATCACCCAGGGCAACGAGCGGATGGTGCGCGTGTCCCGCGAGGGCAAGGCCTCGGCGACCGATTTCACGCTGGTGGAGCGGTTCGGCGACGCCGCCCTGGTGGAAGCGCGTCTGGGCACCGGGCGCACCCACCAGATCCGTGTACACAGCCAGTTCGGCGGCTTTCCGATCCTCGGCGACGATAAGTACGGCAGCCGCAAGGGCGACGCGCGGCTGGAAGCGCTCGGGCACCGACGCCTGTGTCTGCATGCCCGGTCGCTGGTGTTCCGCCACCCCCAGAGCGGCGAAACCATCAAAGTCAATGCGCCGCTGGACGAGGATTTCGAGACCATCCTGGCGGCACTGCGGTCGGATAAACGCTGATGGCCTACCAATTGGTGATTTTCGACTGGGACGGCACGGTGATGGACTCCACCGGACGTATCATTGCCTGCATGCACAAGGCCGGCGCCGACCTTTGTCTGCCGGTGTTGGAGGACGACGCCGTGCGCGAGATCATCGGGCTGGGCCTGCCGGAGGCCCTGCGCACCCTTTATCCGGGCATCGGCGACCGGGACCTGGAGCGCATGCGCGAGCGCTACGCGGTGCATTTCGTGGCCGCCGAGGCGAGCCCCAGCCGGCTCTACCCGGGCGCCCGCGAGACGCTGGCGGCCCTGCGCGACGCCGGGCTACGCCTGGCGGTGGCCACCGGCAAGAGCCGCAAGGGCCTGGACCGGGTGTGGGCGAGCAGCGGCCTTGGGGACAGTTTCGATGCGTCACGCTGCGCCGATGAGACCCATTCCAAGCCGCATCCGGCCATGGTCACGGAGTTACTGACCGAACTGGGCGTGGCGCCGGAGCGGGCGCTGGTGGTCGGGGATACGTCCTTTGACCTGCAGATGGCCCGCGACGCCGGTGTCGACCGGGTGGCGGTGAGTTATGGCGCCCACCCGGTGGACCGTTTGATGAACTTTCACCCGCTGGCGGTGATCGATGCTTTACCGCAGTTGCTGCCGTTGCTCGGCGTGGACTGCGAAACACACTTCGAGGAGACGGTGTAGATGGAGTCCGACAACAACAACCCGGCGAACAGCGGCCCCACCAGCAAGGAGTGGAAACTGCTCGAGAAGCTGCTCGGCCAGGCCCAGGCGGAGCAGCGCAAAAGCCGCCGCTGGGGCATTTTCTTCAAGAGCCTGACCTTTGTTTATCTGTTCGCGTTGCTGTTCATGATGACCGGCAGCCGCTCCGGGGACGCCATGGCGGTGGCCGAGCCCCATGTGGCGGTGGTCGACCTGAACGGCGTGATCATGGCGGATTCCGAGGCCAGCGCCGACCTGCTCAGCCGCGGGCTGCGCGACGCCTTCGAGGCGGAGAACGCCGAAGCGGTGCTGCTGCGCATCAACAGCCCGGGCGGCTCGCCGGTGCAGTCGAACTTCGTGTTCAATGAGATCCAGCGGCTTCGCGGTGAGTACCCGGAGAAGAAGCTGTACGCGGCGATCACCGATATGGGCGCCTCCGGCGCCTATTACATCGCCGCCGCCGCCGACCAGATCTACGCCGATCCGGCGAGCATAGTCGGCTCCATCGGCGTGATCATGGCCAGCTTCGGGCTGCAGGAAGCCGCCGAGAAGCTGGGCGTGGAGCGCCGCGTGTACACCGCCGGCGAGAACAAGGCGCTGCTCGACCCGTTCTCGCCGGTGCGCGAGTCCGACCGCGAGCATGTGCAGACCATGCTCAACGAGATTCATCAACAGTTCATCGGCGCGGTGAAGGACGGCCGTGGCGATCGGCTGAAAGTGGATCAGCACCCGGAGCTGTTTTCCGGCCTGTTCTGGACCGGCGAACGGGCTCTGGAGCTGGGCCTGATCGACGGCCTGAAAAGCCCGGGGCAGGTGGCCCGCGACGTGGCCGGCCTGGAGGAAATGGTGGACTACACCGTCACCCGCTCGCCGGTGGACCGTTTCCTGAAGCGCTTCGGCACCTCGATCGGCAACGGCATCGGGCAAACCCTGGGCCTGGAAGGCGGCGCGCCCACCCTCCGCTAGGGTAGGGCGACGCCCTCGGCGGCCAGGAAGTCAGTGAGCATTATAAGCGGCAGGCCGACCAGGGCGTTGGGATCGCGGCCTTCCAGCGCCTTGAACAGCACGATGCCCAGGCCTTCGGACTTGAAGCTGCCGGCGCAGTTGAGGGGTTGTTCGAGCTCGATGTAGCGCTCGATCTGCGAGTCGCGCAGCCGGCGGAAGTGCACGGTGAAGCGCTCGCAGCCGCTCTGGTGGCGGCCGGTGGCGCTGTTCAGCAGGCACAGCCCGGTGAGGAACTGCACGGTGCGGCCGCTGGCGCGGCGCAGCTGGGCCACGGCGGTGTCGTGATCGCCGGGCTTGCCGAGCACGTCGCCGTCGATCACCGCCACCTGGTCGGAGCCGATGATCAGGGCGTCGGGGTGTGCTTCGGCGAGGGCGGCGGCCTTGTCCCGCGCCAGACGCAGCACCAGTTCCGTGGGTGTCTCGCCGGGCCGGGCGTGCTCGTCGATGTCCGGGCTGTGATGCTGGAATGACAGACGCAGCTTGCCCAGCAGCTCGCGGCGGAACGGCGACGAGGAGGCCAGAATCAAAGGCTGTGGCTGGTCGGTCATGGCGGTCTCCTGGTCGGTGGCGGGTGGTTGCGGGTCGGGAGTGTACCCACGGCCCCGATCCGGTGCACGAAAAAACCAGCTTTCTCAGACAGTTAAGCCGGGCGTCGCGGGTGTATTTTCGCTTTGACAGGACGCGGGCCCGCGCCTAGAATTGCGCGCTTATGTTTTCAGGGCAACTGCCACCGTATCTGGAACCGAGGAAGTTCGCGGACCAGGAACGCGTCGTCGAAGGCGAAGCCCGGGTCGGGGACCTCCCCAGACTGCGGGAATATCGCGAAAGTCTGGACCAGCCGGTCCGGGTGCGCCTGGCCTTTGGCCGGGACGAAGACGGCCGCCGGCGCGTTCAGGGCCGGGTGGAGACTTCTCTGGTTCTGGTTTGCCAGCGTTGTCTGGAGCCGGTGCAACAGGAAGTCGCCGCCGACGTCGATCTGATGTTGGTGTGGAGCGAAGAGCAGGCCAAGGCATTGCCCGCCGACCTGGATCCATTGCTGGTTACCGAGGAGCGCATGACGCTGGCGGAACTGGTGGAAGAAGAGCTGCTGCTGGCGATGCCGCTGGTGGCGCTTCACGATCAGTGCCCCGATCCGCCGCCCCAGAGCGCTGGGGATCCGGGCGACCAGGATGACAATCAGTCCGATCCGGATAATCCGTTTGCCGTGCTGGCCCGTCTCAAGGGCCGCCGCAAGTAATACGCCGAGGAGCAACAAATGGCTGTTCAGAAGAGTCGCAAAACCCGTTCCAAGCGTGGCATGCGTCGTTCCCACGATGCGCTGACCGCGCCCGCTATCACCGAAGACGCAAGCACCGGTGAAGTGCACCGCCGTCACCATATCTCTCCGGACGGCATGTACCGCGGCCGCCAGGTGCTGCGCACCGCGGAACTGGACGACGAAGAAGAGTAAGTCCGGTCGCTCCCGGGCGGCGCGCCGCCGGACGGTACGCCGCCCGACGGTGCGCCGCCCGACGGTGACAACAGGACGACTGTGTAACGGGAGCCTTCAGGGCTCCCGTTTCTCTATCCACGGCCGGATCGAACTCGTATCATGGCCGCCAAACTTGCTATGAACAGGCCCTTGCCATGTCAGCGGTTGTGACCCTGGCCGTGGACGCCATGGGCGGCGATCACGGTCTGCCCGTGACCGTGCCCGCCGTGGCCCGGATACTGGCCCGCCACCCCGATCTGCACGTGATCATGGTGGGCGAGCCGTCCGCTCTCGCCGCGGCCCTGAAGAAAGAAAAACTCGACGATCACCCGCGCCTTGCCCTGACCCCGGCGTCGGAGGTGGTGGCCATGGACGACCCGGTCGCCGTGGCACTGCGCCAGAAGAAAGACTCCTCCATGCGCGTGGCCATCAATCAGGTCAAGGAAGGGCGCGCCCTGGCGGCGGTCAGCGCCGGCAACACCGGTGCGCTGATGGCGGTCAGCCGCTTCGTTCTGAAAACCCTGCCGGGCGTCGACCGGCCCGCCATCTGCACCGCCATCCCCACCGCAAAAGGGCACTGCCACATGCTCGATCTGGGCGCCAATGTGGATTCCGAACCCAAGCACCTGCTGCAGTTCGCCCTGATGGGGCAGGCGGTGGTGCGCGCCGTGGACGGTTTGAGCGCGCCGCGGGTGGCGCTGCTGAACATCGGCGAGGAGGACATCAAGGGCAACGAGCAGATCAAGGAAGCCGCCACCCTGATGCAGCAGGCCGCCGACCTGAACTACGCCGGTTTCGTCGAGGGCAACGGCATCTTCGTCGGCGGCGTGGACGTGGTGGTCTGCGACGGCTTCGTCGGCAATGTGTCGCTGAAGACCATGGAAGGCGCCGCCTCCATGATCGGCGGCATGATCCGCGAAGAGGCCGGCCGCTCCCTGCTGCGCAAGCTCAGCGGCCTGTTCGCGCTGCCGCTGCTGCGCGGGCTCAAGCACCGTCTGGACCCGGAGCGCTACAACGGCGCCAGCCTGGTGGGGCTGAACGGCATCGTGGTGAAAAGCCACGGCGGCACCGGCGTGGAAGGCTTCGTCAGCGCCCTGGAAGTGGCGGTTCTCGAGGCCGAACGCAATGTGCCGGCCCTGATCCGCGACGCTCTCGCCCCGGCGGAAGCCTCCTAGGCTGCCCGGGCGCGGCGGCCGCGCATTCACAATTTGTTTCAGGGTCGGGCGGACAGCCGCGCCCGCAGGCGGCATACTCCCGGCTCGAGCGACATCAAAGAGGCAAACGCATGTCGAAAACCGCTTTCGTCTTTCCCGGTCAGGGTTCCCAGAGCCTGGGTATGCTGGCCGATTTCGCCGAGCGCGTTCCGGTGCGCCAGGCGTTCCAGGAGGCCTCCGGCGCCCTGGATCTGGATCTCTGGCAGCTGGCGCAGGAAGGCCCGGAAGAGGCCCTCAACAGCACCGACAACACCCAGCCGCTGCTGCTTACCGCCGGCGTGGCGCTGTGGAAGCTCTGGGAGCAGGCCGGTGGCGCCCGTCCCGACCGGCTCGCCGGCCACAGCCTGGGTGAATACACCGCGCTCACCTGCGCCGGGGTGATCTCCCTGGGCGACGCCGTGCGCCTGGTGCGCCGGCGCGGCGAGCTGATGCAGGCCGCCGTGGCCGAAGGCGAGGGCCGCATGGCCGCGATTCTGGGCCTGGACGACGACCAGGTCCGCCAGGCCTGCGCCGACGCCGCCCAGGGCGAGGTGGTGGAAGCCGTCAACTTCAATGCGCCGGGCCAGGTGGTGATCGCCGGCCAGGTGAGCGCCGTGGAGCGCGCCATCGAGGCCTGCAAGGCCGCCGGCGCCAAGCGGGCCATGGCGCTGCCGGTGAGTGTACCGTCCCACTGCGCGCTGATGCGCCCGGCCGCGGACAAGCTCGCCGAGCAGCTGCAAAGCACCAAATTCTTTGCACCGGAGCTGCCGGTGATCAATAACGTGGACGTGAGCGCGGAATCCGACCCGGACAGCATTCGCGGCGCGCTGGTGCGCCAGCTGCACTCGCCGGTGCGCTGGTCGGAAACGGTGCGCGCGTTGGCCGCCGACGGCGTCTCCACGCTCTATGAGTGCGGCCCCGGTAAAGTACTGTGCGGCCTCACCAAGCGTATCGACCGGGGCCTGGACGCCAAGCCGCTGGAGAGCGAAGCCGCCTTTGAGAAAGCGCTCACCGGCGCCTGAGGAGAACGTTATGAGCGAGGACAGAAAAGTAGCGCTGGTCACCGGGGCCACCCGTGGCATCGGCCGGGCGATCGCCGCCGAACTGGCCGGCGCCGGCTGGTTCGTGGTGGGCACCGCCACCAGCGAGAAAGGCGCCGCCGCCATCTCCGAAGCGCTGGGCGAGCAGGGCGCCGGCGTGGTGCTTAACGTCGCCGACGACGACTCCGTGGCCGAGGGCCTCAAGGCGCTGAGCGCCGAGTACGGCCCGCCGCTGGTGCTGGTCAATAACGCCGGTATCACCCGCGACAACCTCATGCTGCGCATGAAGGCGGATGAGTGGCAGGATGTGATCAACACCAACCTGAATTCGCTGTACCGGGTCACCAAGGCGTGCCTGAAGGGCATGACCAAGGCCCGCTGGGGCCGGGTGATCAACATCAGTTCCGTGGTCGGTACCATGGGTAACGCCGGCCAGGCCAACTACGCCGCCGCCAAAGGGGGCGTGGAAGGCTTCACGCGGGCCCTGGCGCGGGAGCTGGGGTCGCGCAACATCACCGTGAATTCGGTGGCGCCGGGCTTTATCCAGACCGATATGACCGACGGCCTGCCCGAGGCGCAGCGCGAAGCGCTGCTCAGCGAAATACCGCTGGGACGCCTGGGATCGCCGGCCGAAGTGGCCAGCGCCGTGGGCTGGCTGGCCAGCGACGGCGGCGGTTATGTGACCGGCACCACGGTGCATGTGAACGGCGGGATGTTCACGGGTTGAGACATCGCCGGGGAAAACCGCTAAGCTGCGCTTAGCCACGGCGTACGGGCGCTTCTCGCAGGCGCCCAAACATTTGGAAACTAATCCGCGAAAACCAGTACCGAGAGCGGCTTGCAAGCGCGAACAGCGTTCACCTAGAATAGCCGCTCATAGGTGCTTGCACACCATCAACAGGAGAGTAATAACATCATGAGCAGCATCGAAGAACGGGTCCAGAAGATCATCGTTGAGCAACTGGGCGTTAAACCGGAAGACGTTAAGCCCGCCGCCTCCTTCGTCGAAGACCTGGGTGCCGATTCACTGGACACCGTCGAGCTGGTAATGGCTCTCGAGGAAGAATTCGAAACCGAAATTCCGGACGAAGAGGCTGAAAAGATCAGCACCGTTCAAGCTGCCGTGGATTACATCAAGTCGCACAGCTGATTCGGTCACAGCCAACGCAACGTCAGTAAAAAAACCGCAGGCTCTCCGGGCTTGCGGTTTTTTTTGGGAGGAGAACGGGTGACACGACGTCGAGTAGTGATAACCGGTCTGGGAATGTTGAGCCCTCTGGGCACCGACGTGGCCAGTACCTGGGAGGGCATTCTGGCCGGTCGTAGCGGTATTCGCCGGATCGACCATTTCGACACGGAGAACTTCTCCACCAAGTTCGCCGGGCTGGTGCCGGACTTTGCCATGGACGAATATTTGTCCGGCAAGGAAGCGCGCAAGATGGACGTCTTCGTGCAGTACGGCATGGTGGCGGCGATTCAGGCCCTGCGTGACGCCGGCCTGGAAATGGATAAGGAAAACGGCGAACGCATCGGCGTCGCCATCGGCTCCGGCATCGGCGGGTTGACCAACATCGAGGAAAACCATCAGAAGCTGATGGATTCCGGCCCGCGCAAGCTGTCGCCGTTTTTCGTGCCCAGCACCATCATCAACATGATCGCCGGCAACCTGGCCATCATGTACGGTTTCAAGGGGCCCAACTTCGCCACCGTGACGGCCTGCACCACCGGCACCCACAACATCGGCTTCGCCGCCCAGCAGATCCAGCTGGGCACCGCCGACGTGATGATCGCCGGCGGCGCCGAGAAGGGCTCCACGCCGCTGGGCATGGGCGGTTTCGCCGCCGCCCGGGCGCTCTCCACCCGTAACGACGATCCCACCGCCGCCAGCCGGCCCTGGGACCGGGACCGGGACGGCTTCGTGCTCGCCGACGGCGCCGGCGCCGTGGTGCTGGAGGAATACGAGCGCGCCAAGGCCCGTGGCGCCACCATCTACGGTGAGCTGATCGGCTACGGCATGAGCGATGACGCCTACCACATGACCGCGCCGTCCGAGGACGGGGCCGGGGCCGCCCTGGCCATGGGCAACGCGATCCGTGATGCCGGCATCGATCCGTCGGAAGTGGCTTATGTGAACGCCCACGCCACCTCCACCAAGGTGGGCGACCTGATCGAGATCCACGCGGTCAAGAAGGTGTTCGGCGACCACGCGCCGAAGCTGGCGATGAGCTCCACCAAATCGATGATCGGCCACCTGCTGGGCGCGGCCGGCGCGGTGGAGGCCATCTTCACGCTGCTGGCCATGCGCGACTCCGTGGCGCCGCCGACCATCAACCTGGACAACCCGGACGAGGGCTGTGATCTGGACCTGGTGGCCAACCAGGCCCAGCAGCGCACCATCGACGTGGCGTTGTCCAACTCGTTCGGGTTCGGCGGCACCAACGGGTCGCTGCTGTTCCGCAAGGTGTGAGCGGCGGGCCCGCCGTCAACGACCGGGGCCTCGCTTACGGCGACGGCTTGTTCGAGACCGTGCGGGTCACGGCGTCCGGCGCGGCGCCACTGTGGCCGCGCCACCGGGCGCGGCTGCTCGACGGCGCCGCCCGTTTGCGGATCCCGGTGGCGCCGGATGCGCTGGACCGCTGCCTTGCCGACAGCCTGACCGCCGCGCCGCCCGGCACCGGTCTGATCAAGCTGATTCTCACCCGGGGCCCGGGCGGTCGCGGGTACCTGCCGCCGTCGCACCCGACGCCTTCCCTGTTCGCCCAGCACGGCACCCTGCCGGAGTGGTCGCCGCTGTTGCGCCGCGACGGCATTGAAACCGGCCTGTGCAGCGAGCCCCTGGAGCGCGACCCGCTGGCGGGTCTCAAGCATCTCAACCGGCTGCCCCAGGTGCTGGCCCGCATGGAAGTGGCCCGCCGGGGCTGGCACGAGGGCCTGCTGCTGGACCGGCGCGGCTGCCCGCTGGAAGCCACCGCCATGAACCTGTTCGCGCTGTTCGGCGAAACCCTGTGGACGCCCGCCCTGGACGCCGCCGGCGTGGCCGGGGTGGGGCGCGCCTGGTTACTGGCGCGGGCCCGCGAGCAGGGTCGGCCGGTGCAGGTGCGGCTGCGGCCGCTGTCACATCTGCGTGCCGCCGACAGCGTTTTTCTGATCAACAGTGTTGTCGGGGTGCTGCCGGTGCGTAAACTGGCGCAATGGGTCTGGCCGGTCACCGAGCCGGTGCGACAATTCCAAGAAGACTTCGAGGTTCTTTTTTCATAGATGCGCCGAAAAATACGAATGTTCGGGTTGCTGCTGTTGCTGCTCCTGGTCGGTATCCCTCTGGCCGGCTTCTGGGTGAGCGGCTATTTGCACCGGCCGTTGCCGCTGGAAGAGCCGGTGCTGGTGGAAGTGGCACCGGGCTCTTCGTTCAACGGTTTGCTGGCGGGGATGCGCGCCGACGGCCTGCTCGGTGAGCAGCCGGAAGCCCGTCTGCGCCGCTGGGCGGCGCGGCTCTACAGTGCCTTCACCGGCATCGATGCCCGCCTGCACGTGGGCGAATACCAGCTCAGCCCCGGCGACTCCCTGCTCACGCTGCTGGAAAAAATCGACCGTGGCGACGTGCTGCAACGCAGCGTGACCCTGGTGGAAGGCTGGAATTTCCGTGAATGGCGCGCCCGCCTGGCCAGCCTGGAGGGCATAGAACACACCCTGGTGGATCTGGACGGCGCCGCGGTAATGGCCCGCCTGGGCCGGCCCGGTGCCCATCCGGAGGGCTGGTTCGCGCCGGAAACCTATTTCTACACGCGCGGCACCCGCGATGTGGATCTGCTGCGCCGCGCCCTGGAGCGCCAGCAGCGCATTCTCGAGGAAGCCTGGGCGACCCGCGATGAGGATCTGCCCTACGACACGCCCTATGAGGCGTTGATCATGGCTTCCATCGTGGAGAAGGAGACCGCGGTGCCGGCGGAGCGCGGCCGCATCGCCGGGGTGTTCATCAACCGCCTGCGCAAGGGTATGCGGCTGCAGACCGATCCCACCGTGATTTACGGCATGGGCACCGACTACGACGGCAATATCCGCCGCTCCGACCTGCGCCGCAAAACCCCCTACAACACCTATGCGATCAGCGGCCTGCCGCCCACCCCGATCGCCATGCCCAGCCGCGAGTCGATCCTCGCGGCGGTGAGCCCGGAGCCCACCGAGGACCTCTTCTTCGTGGCCCGGGGCGACGGCAGCCATAAATTTTCGCGCACCCTGGCGGAACACCAGCGGGCGGTGCGCGAATATCAGCTTAAACGGCGCGAGAATTACCGTTCCAGCCCGGAGCCGCAGCCGTGAGCGGACGTTTTATTACCCTGGAAGGCGGCGAGGGCGCCGGTAAGAGCTCCAACCTGGCGTGGCTCGCCGAGCGCCTGCGCGACGCGGGCATTCCCGTCACCGTGACCCGTGAGCCCGGCGGCACCGATCTGGCCGAACGGATCCGCCAGGTGCTGCTCGACCCCGGCCCGGAGGCCATGGACGACACCACCGAGCTGTTGCTGGTGTTCGCCGCCCGGGCGCAGCATCTGGCGGCGCTGATCCGACCGGCGCTGGCGCGCGGCGAATGGGTGCTCTGTGACCGCTTCATGGACGCCACCTGGGCCTACCAGGGCGCCGGCCGGGGCCTCGACCGGGAGCGCATCGCGGCGCTGGAGCGCCTGGTGCTGCAGGGGCTGACCCCGGACCGCACCCTGCTGTTCGACGTGCCGGTGGCGGAGGGCCTGGCGCGGGCCGGCAAACGCTCCCGTCCGGACCGCATTGAACGGGAGCAGGTGGCCTTTTTCGAACGGGTGCGCCAGTGCTACCTTGAGCGCGCCACCGGCGAGCCGGACCGGTTCCGGGTGGTGGACGCCGGCGTCGGCCTGGATCAGGTCCGCGCGCAACTCGAGAACCACCTCCAGGAGATGCTGCAGTGGCGCTGAACGCCCCCATCCAGGTCCCCTGTCCCTGGCACCGCGAAGAGATGCAGCGGCTGCTGGAGCAGCATGCCCAGGGTCGTTTGCCCCATGCGTTGCTGCTGGCCGGCGCCGCCGGCAGCGGCAAGTTCCGCCTTGCCCAATCCCTGGCCCAGGCGCTGCTGTGCGAAAACCCCAGCGCCGGGCTCGCCTGTGGCCAGTGCCACGGCTGCCATCTGAGCGCCGCCGGCACCCACCCGGACGCGCACACCCTGGTGCCGGAAGGCACCAGCCTGGGCATCAAGATCGATCAGGTGCGCCGTCTGGTGGAGTTCGGCACCCGCACCGCCCAGTACAACGGCGCCCGGGTGGCGTTGATCGCCCCCGCCGAGGGGCTTAACCGCAGCGCCCAGAACGCGCTGCTCAAGACCCTGGAGGAGCCCGGCCGGGGTCTGGTGCTGATCCTGGTCAGCCACCAGCCCAGTTTGCTGCTGCCGACCATACGCAGCCGCTGCCAGCAGCGGCATCTGCCGCTGCCGGAACCGGCGGCGGCGCTGGAGTGGCTGGTCCCCCAGGCCGGCGAAAAAGAGGCGCCGGCCTTGCTGGCCGCCGCCCAGGGCGCCCCGTTGCGGGCGCTGGAACTGCAGCAGGCGGATTGGTTCGCGGCCCGCGAGCAGCTCGCCGGGCAGTTGCTGTCGGTGGCCCAGGGGCGCCTGTCACCGGCCCAGGGCGGTCAGGCGCTGGCCGCCCACGACCCGCGCGTGATGGCCGGGGTGCTGTACGGCTGGCTGGCCCGGGCTTCGGTGCTGGCCGCCCTCGGGGATAAGGTGGAGCAGGCCGACCCCGCCGGGGTTCAGGATCCCAAAGTGGAGCCGATACTCAGACAACTGGCGGCGCAACTTCCGCCGGCGCGGCTGCTGCGCGCCGCCCAGCGGGTCATGGAAGGGCGCCGGCAGCTGATGGGCGGCGCCAACCCGAATAAAGAGCTGCTCATGGAACAGTGGTTGCTGGTCCTGGTGGGCGTTGACGCTGCCGCCGGCGGCTTCTAATCTGCTGAGATCATTCGAATAACGCCAGGGGGAGCGATCGCATGAAAATGCCCGGAGGCCGCAGCGGCATTCTGTCATTGAGCATCAAGGACAAGGCGGCCCTGTATTCGGCTTACATGCCCTTCGTTACCAACGGCGGTTTGTTCGTCGCCACCGACAAGAACTACAAGCTGGGCGAGGAAATCTTCCTGCTGCTCAATATCATGGACGAGCCGGAGAAAATTCCGGTGGCCGGCAAGGTGGTATGGATCACGCCCCAGGGCGCCCAGGGCAATCGCAGCGCCGGCATCGGCGTGCAGTTTTCCGACCAGGACGACACCGCCCGGCGCACCATCGAGAACCACCTGGCCGGCTCCCTGCAATCGGATCGCCCCACCCACACCATGTAGCGTTTGCCGTCGCTCCCCGCTACCCTTGCGGTTTTCCCGCTACCCGCGACAGGAGCCGACCCGTTGATGTCCGACACCGCTGTTGATCGTCCCGATCTGGTGGATTCCCACTGCCACCTGGACCGTCTTAATCTGGATGCCTACGACGGTGATTTCGACGCCATGATGGCCGCCACCCGCGCCGATGGCATCAGCCATATGCTGTGCATCGGGGTGGATCTGGAGACCTTCCCCCGGGTCCGTGAGCTGGCCGAGCGCCACGCCGACGTGCACGCCACCGTTGGGGTGCATCCGCTCTACAAGGACTCCCGCGAGCCCGACGCCGATGAACTGGTGCGCCTGGCCGACCACCCCCGGGTGGTGGCGATCGGCGAGACCGGCCTGGATTATTTCTACGCCAAGGAGCAGCGCGACTGGCAGCGGGACCGCTTTATCGAGCACATCCGCGCCGCCCGCCGCACCGGTCTGCCGCTGATCATCCACACCCGCGGCGCCAAGGAGGACACCCTGGCGCTGTTGCGCGAGCACGGCGAAGGCGAGGTGCGCGGGGTGCTGCACTGCTTCACCGAAGACCTGGATATGGCCGAGCAGGCCATGGCGCTGGGCTTCTATATTTCCATTTCCGGCATCGTCACCTTCCGCAACGCGGAGGCGCTGCGCGACACCGTGCGTCAGGTGCCGCTGGAGCGCCTGTTGATCGAAACCGACTCCCCCTGGCTGGCGCCGGTGCCGTACCGCGGCAAACCCAACGAGCCCCGTTACGTGGCCCGGGTGGCGGAGTGCGTGGCGGAGCTCAAGGGCATTCCGGTGGCCGAGCTGGCGGCGATGACCCGGGACAATTTCTACACCCTGTTCAACAAGGCGGCGCGATGAACGATCTGACCGTATGGATTCTCACCGGCGCCCTGTCGGCGGCGGTGACCGCGCTGATCGCGCTACTGATCACGCGCGGCGCCCTGAACCGTCTGCGCGGTGAGCGGGATCAGGCCCGTGATCGCCTCGCCACCCTGGTGGAGGAGCGCGACCGTCAACACCAGCAGCAGGACGAGCGCCAGCGGCATCTGGAGCAGCGGTTGCGGGAAAGCGAGCAGAGCCTGGCCCAGGCGCGCGCCGATAAAGCCCGGCTGGACGAACGGCTGGCCGGCCAGCAGGACAAGCTCGCCTTTCTGGAAAACAGCCGCGAACAGCTGCGCCAGGAGTTCGAGAACCTGTCGGCGAAAATCTTCGAACAGCGCAGCAAGCAGTTCGAGGAAAAGAACCGGGAAGGCCTGGACGGACTGTTGCGACCCTTTCGCGAGCAGCTGTCGGAGTTTCGCCGCCGGGTGGATCAAATCCACGGTGACGATGCGCGCGCCCAGGCGGCGCTCACCGAACAGCTGCAACACCTGAAAAGCCTCAACCAGCAGATGCACCAGGACGCGCGTAACCTCACCGAGGCGCTCAAGGGCCAGGTGAAAACCCAGGGCAACTGGGGCGAGATGATTCTGGAGCGGGTGCTGGAAAGCTCCGGCCTTACCAAGGGCCGCGAATACGACACCCAGGTGGCGCTGAAAGGGGAGAGCGGCGAGCGGCGTCTGCCGGACGCCATCGTGCATCTGCCGGAAGACAAGGACGTGGTGATCGACGCCAAGGTGTCGCTGGTGGCCTACGAACGCTATGTGTCCGCCGAGGACGACGAACAGCGCGGCCTGGCCCGGGAGCAGCATCTCAGCTCCCTGCGCGCCCACATCAAGGGCCTGGACGCCAAGAATTACAGCGGCCTGGAAGGGGTGCGCAGCCTCGATTTCGTGCTCCTGTTCATCCCCGTGGAAGGGGCTTTCATGACCGCCATGGAGGCGGACCCGGGGCTGTACACCGAGGCCTATCAGCGCAACATTGTTCTGGTCAGCCCGACCACGCTGCTGGTCACCTTGCGCACCATTCAGAATATCTGGCGCTACGAGTATCAGAACCGCAATGCGTTGGATATCGCCAGCCGCGCCGGCCGCATCTGTGATCAGGTCTCCCTGGTCGCGGAATCTCTGACCGACGTGGGCGATAAGCTGGATAAGGCTCAGCAGTCCTGGAGGCTCTCCTATAAACGTCTCACTGAAGGGCGCGGTAACCTGCTGTCGCAGGCTCACAAGCTCAGTGATCTGGGCGCCAAGGCGCGACGCAACCTGCCGTCACTGGCGGATGAAGGGGAAGAAAACGTGGAGGAGAAGGGCGAGGGGGAAACGGGCCCGGACCAGTAAGCTCCGGGCCCCACACGTTGACGCCGGTCAGGCCAGTTGTTCCGCCATTTGTCCGCTGAGCCAGGATTTCACGGTCTCCAGATGGTGCTCTTCCTGGGTCAGGGCATGACGGAAGCGGGTCGCCATCTCCTCCTGGCCGAGTTTTTCGGCCAGCTCGATCAGGAGCTCCCAGGCGGCGTTGTCCGTCAGCTCGATGGTGAGCATGGCGTCCAGGCTCTGCGCGAAGTTGGTGCGTGGGTCGGTCAGCACCTGCAGAGGGCCGATCGCCGAAACCCCTGACACGTCCGCGCAGGGCGTCATGGCCGTGGGGTCCGCGCCCAGCGTCTCCATGCACTCTTTCACGATCTGCATGTGCTCGGCTTCCTCCTTTTTGAAGTGCTCGAGTTTCGCGCGGATTTCGTGGGGCAGGTTGAGGCCCTCCGCCTTGGCGAGCAAGGCTTCATAGAGCCGGACGCCGGAGCGTTCGAAGGCCAGACGCTGACCCAGCTTATCCAGGAATACCTCCGGGTTCTTACCGGTCATCTTCTCGATACCGGTCTTCACCGCGCCTTTCGCCGTGCCGGGCAGCGGCACCGAACCGATACGTTCGGCACCACTGACGTAGGCCGCTCTCTCGCGCGCCAGTTCGCCGGCATCACCGGGAACGTCCGCCCCGGTCTCTTCGGCGATCTTCTTCATTTCGGGACTGTCCTTGGGGGACATCTGAACACCGGTCCGATTAAGACCCATCTTTGCCGATTCAGTCATCACTTCTCTCCTTGAGCTTTCTCTGACTTGCGCGCCAGCTCCGTGCCGGGCGCCCATTCATAACCGGCGGAGACAATCTCCGCGGGGACCCCGGTTTCGTTCATCTTGCGGCGATAGGCGAGTGACAGTTCGCCCTCCTGGGCCTTGGGAACGTAGTCGACACCATGTGCCCGCAGGTCCACCTCTTCGGAGACCACCTCGCGCACGAAGTCACGCTGGCTTTTGAATTCCATCATCCTGGGCAACTGACCGCCGAGTACTTCCTGAGGATCACGGCGTTCATGTTTCTTGAACAGCTCACTGACCAGATTCAGGTGACCCAGCTCATAGTCCAGGAAGCGTTCCCAGAGTGCCCGCACACGTGGATTATCTTCCTGCTCCACGCAGCTCAGATAGTTGTAGGCTTCCATCGCTTCGTGGATCAGCCATTTCTCAAGAAACGACTCGTTTGGATCCATCAGCGAACCGTATTGCGTCACGTGTTGCTCCTCCACCGAGGCGATCTCGGCATACAGCTCGCGCGCCACCGGGTCGGCGAACGTCGGCCCGATATTCATGTAGTAGTCGTGGGTCTGGTATTCGGCGGCGGTGATCATGGCGGCGTGAATCTTGGTGATCAGATCCGCCTCATCGGCCTGGTAATGGTCGCGGATATCATCGGCCGGGTCCCGGTGGTGCTGGCTGGTCGGGCGGCCGGGAATCAGATCGGTGTAGCTTTGCAGTATATTGTTGGCGTCTTTGCCTTCAAGGCGGTCCAGCATCGCCGCGTAGCGGTACAGGTGATCGAAATCCTCCAGCAGTCCGAAGCGATAGGTTTGTGCCTGATAGGGATCCGGTTCGTTCTGGGCCACGGCCGCGGTGACCTCGATGGCGACCTGCTCATAGGCGATGGTGGTCTCCAGGGGTGAGTGATCGGCCGACAGCAGCCAGTTGATTGAGGTCTGTTGGTGTTGCTCGATCCGCCTTACCTGGGCGAGCGGATGGGCGAGCTCTCGATGAAAGCGGGCTCCGAAGTGCTTTAACCGAAGCGCGTCCGCCTCGATGCCGTTCATCAGGATAACGCGGACCCGGGTAAAGGCGTCGTCATCCAGTTTGCTGATAGGACTGCTGCTGATGTCCTTCCAGTTGAAGCTTTGTTTGTCGAGTGGGGTGCCCTTTGCATCCAGCAGGTTGGTCACCGTTTCCATGGTGGGTCTCCCTTGGCTATGAACGTTGCTCTGGCTAGGTTTCGCGGCTGGTGGTTGGGAACGCCCCTGACAGCGACAATCCGGTGTCGCTGTCAGAGCCGGCGGACTTGCGTCCCTGCGCCGCCGAATACCGATTGCCTCCTTGGCGGAAGTCCCGAAGACCACCGTTCTTCCCTGAACATCGGTAAGCGTCGAAGTCACGTTAGGGCCGGAATCTTCACGTAAACAAGCCGTGAATAGTGATTTGGGAGAGGTTTTACACCGTGTTTACAACCATTTTGCATTGTCGTACCAAGGTGCCAATGAATGGTTAGGGCCTTCCGGGGAGCTCTTCCTGGTGCCTGACGATTAAAGGTTATGGCCGGCGCATGAGAGCGAGTATAGAAAGGCATTAGGACAAAATGAGCCAACACAGACTGCGTGNTGATGGCGTGATTTTTTTGTAAAAGCTTAAAGTGCCGCTCTTTAAAGCCCCTTTCGCCACCACTATCTTGGCCCTACGGCATCGTGCCGGAAGGCGACGAAGATTGCCGCCCGATATGACATGGATGATAGCCAACCCAAAAGGAGATAGGACATGGCTGAACATCGTGGTGGACAAGGCAACTTCGCTGAAGATCGCGNACGCGCTGAACAAGCAGGCAGAAAAGGGGGTGAAAACAGCCCCGGCAATTTCCAGAACGATCCGGAGCGCGCTGCCGAAGCCGGTGAGAAAGGCGGTCGCGAGAGCCCCGGAAACTTCCAGAACGACCCGGAACGCGCCGCTGAAGCCGGCGAGAAGGGCGGTCGCGAGAGCTCCGGCAACTTCAAGAACGATCCGGAACGTGCCGCTGAAGCTGGTGAAAAAGGCGGCCGGGAGAGTTCCGGTAATTTCAAGAACGACCCCGAGCGGGCCTCCGAAGCCGGCGAGAAAGGCGGGCGTAACAGTCACTGATACGCCCCCGGTAACCCATCGCGCCCCGGAACATCGGGGCGCTTGTCGTTGGCGCGCGGCCCGAGCCTCAGCGGGTCAGATAGTCAGCGAAGGTGAACAGGAACAGAAACAGAATCCATAACGATATCATCGACGCGATCACCCGCAGCAGGGTGGTGGCGGTGCTCAGGCGCATGAAAATAACGGCGACAAGGACCGCCATCAGCGCGGCCAGCGATAACCGTAGCGGAATCGCCATGCCGTTCAGAGGTATCAGCGTGGTACCCATGTTAACGCCGAGAAGCACGACAAGAACCACGTAAAGCGTTATCAGGCGGCGCCGGATCCGGCTCTCTTCTCTCTCAGTCGGCATGGCCCTCTCCTAACGTCCTATCAGGTACAGCGCGCAGTACATTACGATCCAGATAATGTCCACGAACGCCCAGTAAAGCCCGGCGGTACGCACCTGACGGGCGATACGACGCTGCTCCCGCCAGCGCCAGCACAACCACAGGATAACCAATAGAACACCCAGACCGATTACCATATGCAGCGCGTGCAGGCCGGTGAGAACGAAGTAGAAGTTATAAAAAAGCATGGCGTTGTGGGGATCGGGGCCGGAGAACGCGAACGGCTGGTCCAGGAACGGAATCAACCCGGCCTGATACTCGGCGTAATACTCGTAGCCTTTTATCCCAAGGAACACCAGGCCAAGCGCGATGGTCAGCGCGATCAACAGCAGTGCCGAACGGCGGCGGCCGAATTCGGCGGCGTGTTCGGCGAGGGCGATGGCGAGGCCGCTGCCCAGCAGAATCACCGTATTGAATCCCGCGATGAGCCAGTGCAGCTCGCGGGCGGCGGTTGAGAACGTGTCGAAGTAGAGGTGATACGAGACCGCGAAGGCCAGAAAAGCGCCGGAGAACAGCAGGGCTTCGGTGATCAGAAACACCCACATGCCGAGCAAATCCGCGTCCAGCTGCTGCTCCAGCGTCTCGAACTGGTGCGCTACTATGACGGTGGTTTCCTTATGCGGGGTGGTCATAGTCGTAGGCCTCCCTGTCGACACGGGGTACCGATCGGAAATTGCCCTTTTCCGGCGGCGAGGATACGGTCCATTCCAATCCGCGCGCGTCCCATGGGTTGGCGGTTGCCCTCGGTCCGTACCGTAACGACCAGAGTAGATAGAAGAGAGGTAGCAGGTAACCCACGGCCAGCATGACCGAGCCCGCCGAGGAGAACACATTGAGCAGCTGAAACTCCTGGGCGTAGGCGTGGTAGCGTCGCGGCATTCCCGCCCAGCCGAGAATGTACTGGGGGAAGAAGGTCAGATTGAAGCCGATGAAGAGCACCACCGCCGAGACGCGCGCGAGCATCTCCGAGTACATGCGTCCGGTGATCTTGGGCCACCAGAAATGCAGCCCACCCATGTAGGCGGAAACCATGCCGCCGACCATGATGTAGTGGAAATGGGCGACCACGAAATAGGTGTCATGGGTCTGGATATCCAGGGCCAGCGTCGCCACGAATACGCCGGTGAGGCCTCCGATGAGGAACAGCCCGATAAAGCTGAGCGCGAACAGCATCGGCGCGTCGAAGCGTATGTGCGCTTTGTAAAGCGTGGCGATCCAGTTGAAGATCTTCAGGGCCGAGGGCACCGAGATAAGAAAGCTGAGCAGAGAGAACGCGACGCCGGCATAGATGGACTGGCCGGACACGAACATGTGATGCCCCCACACCAGGAAGCCGAACAGGGCGATGGCGAGTATCGAGAACGCCATCACCTTGTAGCCGAAGATCCGCTTGTGGGCGAAACACGCCACCAGTTCGTTCACAACGCCCATCGCCGGCAACAACATGATGTACACCGCCGGGTGTGAGTAGAACCAGAACAGGTGTTCGAACAGGACCGGATCGCCACCCAGGGCGGGATCGAAGATGCCGATGCCGAAGGCGCGCTCCACCGCCAGGAGCACCAGGGTGATGGAGAGCACCGGCGTCGCCAGCACCATCACCAGGCTGGTGGCGTATTGAGCCCAGACGAACAGGGGGAGCCGGAACCAGGTGAGCCCGGGGGCCCGCATCATGTGGGTGGTAACGATAAAGTTGATGCCGGTGAGAATGGACGAGAAGCCGACAATGAACACGCCGGTGGCGGCGGCGATCACCGCGCTGTTGGAGAACATGGTGCTGTAGGGGGTATAGAACGTCCAACCGGTATCAATGCCCCCCGCCAGTACCGCCGTGAGCGTGAAGAAGCCGCCCAGAATATAGACGTACCAGCTAAGAAGGTTGAGCCGTGGGAAGGCGAGGTCGCGGGCACCGAGCATTAGCGGCAACAGGAAGTTGCCCATGGTGGTCGGAATCGAGGGAATCAGAAAGAACCACACCATGACGATGCCGTGCAGCGAAAACATCTGGTTATAGGCGTCGCTGGAGAGCAGGTCGCCGGCCGGCGTGATCAGCTCCATGCGGATCAAGGTGGCGGCGGCGCCGCCGAGGAAGAAGAAGCCGGTGATACTGACAAAGTAGAGCCACGCGATACGCTTGTGATCAAGAGTGAAAAGCCAGCTCTTCAAGCCGTATCCGGTCTTCAAGTAATTAACGGTCGCGGAGCTGCTCATGGCGCATCGGCCTCCTCTTGAGCCAGGGATTCAATATAGGCGATCAGTTTCAGCAGATCCGCCTCGCTGATCTGGCCTTCGAAGGAAGGCATGATTTCCGGATAGCCGGCGGCGACATGTTTACTGGGAAAAATAATTGAATCACGGAGGTACTGCGAATCAGCGATGACGGTCTCGCCACTCTCCAGCGGCACCGGCTTACCGTACAGGCCGGCGAGATCCGGCGCGTGGACCCGTGAGGCGTCGCCATGACAACCGCTGCAGCCGTACTGGCGGAACAGCGTCTCGCCTTCCTCCGCCGGGCTGCCGGGCTGTTCCTGCTGCTCCAGCCAGCGCTGGAAGGCGGCTGGCTCCAGGGCCACCACCTCGCCGATCATGCCTGAATGGTTGAGGCCGCAGTACTCGGCGCAGAACAGGTGGAACCGACCGGCTTTGGTCGGAGTGAACTGAATCTGTGTATAGCTTTGCGGCAGCACGTCCTGTTTGATGCGAAACGCCGGCACGAAGAAGCTGTGGATCACATCCTGCGAGGTGAGACGCAGACGAACCGTCTGCCCCACCGCCACGTGCAGATCGTTGATTTCCCGCACGCCCTCGGGGTGCTGGAATTTCCACATCCACTGTTTACCGATGCCGTTTATTTCACGCACATTGCCGTCGGCGGGTGGGGGTGGGTCGTAGATCGCCACATATAAGTAGGCCCCCCAGGCGAAGAACCCGAGAAACCCGATCAGCACCGGGATGGTCCAGCCGATCTCCAGCCAGGTATTGCTGTCCAGATTCCGGGAGCTGGCGCGACTCGCCGGCGAGCCCCGCCGATAGCGGACGCTGAAAATCACCAGCAGGGTGAAGACCAGCACCACCACGAAAGAACAGACCAGCACCATGGCCCAGAACAGGGTATCCACCTGTGGGGACATGCTCGATGCGGAGTCCGGCATCAGCAGTAATCGCCAGGTTTCGGTATCGGCCATGCGGTCAGGACCCTCCATTTCCGGAACGGTGGTTCGAACGGCGCCGCCACATCAGTACACCCACTAACAGCAGCAGTACCGCCACCGTTATCAGACAGGCGATATTCAGCAGCCAGAGGATATCCAGCGTATAAACGCCTTTTTCCGGGTCGAAATGAAAGCAGCGCAGGACCAGCTGGTCGCTGATGCCGCCCAGTTCGCCCCGGCCGGCGCGCGTCAGCGCCAGTTGTATGTCGTTACCGCTGAAAGTGAGGCCAAGCAGGTACGAAGAGATACGCCCTTCGCCGTCGAGCACGGCCAGGCCAGCCGGGTGCGCGAACTGATCGCTGTCCGCGTCGTACTGATACTGGAACCCCAGGCTGTCCGCGAGCCGTTCTATGTTGTCCGCTTCGCCGGTAAGGACATGCCAGGAATCGGCGTCGGTGTCGCGCTGGTAGCTGTCTTCGAGGAGGCTCGCGGCGCGCCGCGCCTGGGCGGCGCCGTCACGCGGGTCGATACTGACCGTGATCACCTGAAAGTCCTCGCCCGGGGTATAACGGACCTCGGACAGGCGGCTGCCGAGACGCCGTAGCGACAGATCGCACAGGCTCGGGCAGGAGTACCAGGCCAGTTCCAGCAGCGTCGGCTGACCGTTGCTGAGTTCCGCCAGTGTCACGCTGTTTCCTTGGCGATCGGTAAAGTGCAAATCCATCGGTGCCGAGGCGCCGGGCTTCTGGTCGACGCCGACGCGCCCGAGAACGCGCGACTGCGGCCCTTCGGCGCAGACCGTCGAGCCCGCCAGCAGAGTGCATGCCACAACCACGTGTAACAGCATCGGGCGCTTAGTCATCGCCGCTCTCCCGCCCGTGGCGTTGCACGTACAGCTCCATCGCCCGTTCAATCGGGATACGTACAATGCCCGCCTCGCGGTCGACCCATTCGTAGCGGTCCAGCCCCTGTTCGCTGATCGCGCGCATGCGCGCCAGATCCTCGTCGGGGGACGCCTGCAGGCGGGCGGTGTCGGGTTCGCTCAACACGCCGTCGAAAAAGTTTTCCACGCGGGTGGAGAGCGCGATCTCACCGCGCAGCGCGAACGCGCCGGTAATAAACAGAAAGACCAGCGGTAGCAGAATCAAGACGCCCAGCGCGACGTACAGCGGCAAGCGCGGGTTCACATCGCGCGGCTCGTAGCCGGGATCGTCGCGCCGCTCGCTCATGGTGTTACCTCCATGGCGCGTGGTTGGCGACGCCGCCACAGCCAGGCCAGCATCGAGAGCACGGTGAGCAGCGCCACCGGCGAGCGCCATCCCCAGACCCAGCCTTCCGGGTAGTAGGTGGGCAGCACCAGCCAGGCGAACTCCAGCACGTGACCGAGCAGCACCAGCGCGGCCAGTACCGCCAGCGGGCGGGCCCGCCGCTTCCAGCGGTGGCCCAGCAGCCCCAGGAACGGGATCAGGCCGCACAGCAGCATCATTGCCAGCGCCAGCCACTGCCAACCGCCGCGTTGACGGTGCAGATACCAGCGGATCTCGTGGGGCAGGTCGCCGCTCCAGATGATCAGGTACTGGCTGAACGCCACGAACACCCAGAACAGGATCAGGGTCAGCCACAGATGGGCCACGTCGCGGCGCGCCCCCTCCATGATCCGGCCGCTGTCGCTGCGTTCCGCTTGGTCGGCGTTGGGGAACACCCCCGGCAGCAGGAACGGCAGGGCCAGTGCCATGGACAGTATGGAACCGATGAAAATCAGCCCGACCACGTCGGAGTACCAGGTCGGCTCCAGCGCCATCAGCCAGTCGTAGGCGAAGTAGGTGGTGGTCAGCGTCCACAGGACCAGACCGGCGGCGCAGGTCGCCNTGCTCGGCGGAGCGTCGCCGCGGAACACCCGCAGCCGGAACGCCAGGACCACCCAGATCAGCGNGTACAGCGCGAACCGCGCNTAGAAGAACGGCAGGTTCAGATAGAAGCGCTTGGCCCGCACCAGTTCCGGCAGGGTGTGCGGCGCGTCGGCCCAGCGGAACAGNTCCGGCGCGCCCAGCAGNAANGGTATNAACAGNACCAGCGCCCAGGGCAGGGTGGCCGCCACCGCGTTGAGCGGTCCNCGCAACGGCTCNCCCCAGCGCCCGCCGGTGAGNGAGTGCGTCATNANNATCGGCAGCGTGCCCAGCGGCAGTGCCAACGCGACCAGCGCGGCNACCAGCCACGCCCGCAAAAAGGCGTCGACATCNANAANGGCGCCGACGGCGGTCNNTGCCGCGCCGAGCAGNGCGAGTGTCGGCAACACNCGNTTCATGGCGCCTCCCCGCTNTCGCCGTTNTCGGTGGCGCCCGGCAGCGAGCGGCCGGCGGGGAGGTCGTCGGGGCGGGCGTGCTGGCTGAGCTGCAGGCTGCGGATATAGGCGATGATCGCCCAGCGNTCATCNGGCGGCACCCGGCTGGCATAGGGGTACATGGCGCCGTAGCCGTTGGTGATCACGTCGTAGAAGTGAAGATCGGGGGCCTGGCGCAGGCGCTCGCTGTGATAGGTGGGCGGCGCGGGAAAGCCGCGCTGCACGATAANNCCGCGCCCATANCCGTTGGCGCCGTGGCAGGGCGCGCAGAAGATCCGGTACTGGTCGCGGCCGTGGTCGAGGGTCTGATGGGTAATCGGCAGCGGGTTGCGTCGCGGTACCGGCCGCAACCTTTGATCCCGGTGGACCGTGCCTTCCGGGACCGGTTGGGCGGCGGTGCCGTCCGGGAACACCGGTGTGGTTTCATAGGTGTCCAGGCGTGGCTGATCGGCCATNTCCGGTTGCTCGCAACCGGACNGCAGCACGCNCGCGACCAACAGCAGCAGTAACCGGNGGTGTCGGCGGGCACGGCTCATTGTGGCACCCCCCGGACGCTAACGGCACCGAGCTGCTGCAGCCGCNGGCGGCGCTGCTCCAGNAGCGTGGCGTCGCGGGCGTGCTCCGGGTCGCGTAGCGTCAGCAGCAGAAAGTAACCGTCCCGGGAACCGTCCGCGAACTCGTCCACGTTGAACACCGGATGGTAGGGGTGCGGNAAGCGGTTCAGCAGCAGCATNGAAAACAGCGCGCCGAGGGTGGCACCGACCATCGTCATGGCAAAGGTGACGATGACGTAGGCGGGCCAGCTGACCACCGGTTTCCCGCCCACGTTGAAGGGGTAATCCAGCGACGCGTACACCTGCAGCCCCAGCGTGGCGGCACCGGCGAGCACCGCGCAGATCAGCGCGCTGAGCGGCACCCACTGATCGCTGCTGTTNAGCGCNTCCGCGAGACCGGCCACCGGATGCGGGCTGAANGCGTCAAGATCGGCCGGGTCCTGTTCCGCGGCCAGGGTCCGGGTCGCCGAGAGCAGCGCGTCGGCGTCGGGAAAACGGGCCAGCAGGCCGTGGACGGCGCGCTCGGTCATCGTTGCACCNCCTGCTTTTCCCGGTCCTGTTGGCGCTGCAGCTGACGACGTTGATGCAGCATGTCGCGCATGTCGTGCATCGAGATCGCCGGCATCAGTTTGATGAACAGCAGCAGCAACACCAGGAATACGCCGATCGANCCGGCGTAGATGAGCCAGTCCCAGCCGGTGGCGCTCACTTCGCCCCAGGCGCTGGGCACNTAGTCCTTATGGGTGCTGGTGATGACGATCTGAAANCGTTCCAGCCACATGCCGATATCGGCGATCACCGCCAGGCAGAGNAAGCCGGGTACGCTTTCACGCAGACGGCGAAACCAGAGCCCCTGCGCCAGCACCACGTTGCACAGAATCATGCCCCAGTAGTAGGGCGCGTAGGGGCCGGTCCAGCGGTCGAAGTAGACACTGCGGTAGAACTCCTCGCCGGTGTAGAAGGCGATGAAGATTTCCTGCATATAGGCGTAGTCCACCACCAGTACGAAGCACAGCATCATGATGCCGAGCAGGTTGAGGTGNGCCTTGGTGATCACGTCGCGAAAGCCGAACAGCGAGCGCAGCACGATGGCGATGATCGCCACGGTGGCGAAGCCGGAGTAGAGCGCGCCGGCGACGAAGTAGGGNGGAAAGATCGTNAAGTGATAGCCGGGCACGATGCTCACCGCCAGGTCNAGCGAGATGGTGCCGGTCACNGACACCACGATGGGCGCGGCGATCACCGCCATCACGCGGTGGGCCTGCTGGTAGCGCGCCCAGTGCCGGGCGGAGTTGCGCCAGCCGAGCGCCAGCGTGCCGTAAACGAGCTGTTGAAAGCGGTGCCGGGCGCGGTCACGCAGGCTGGCGAAATCCGGCAGCAGGCTCAGGTACAGAAAGGCGCTGGTGAATATCAAATAGCTGGCGATGGCGAAGAAGTCCCACACCAGCGGGCTGCGCCACTGCGGCCAGAGCTCCATGGTGTTCGGGTAGGGCAGCAGGTAATACGCGAACTGAGGGCGTCCCAGATGCAGCAGTGGATAGCTGCCGGCCAGCACGATGGCGAACATCGCCATCGCCTCCGCGGAGCGGTTGATCGATGCCCGCCACTCCTGGCGGGTCAGCCACAGCACCGCCGAGATCAGCGTGCCGGCGTGGGCGATGCCGATCCACCAGACGGTGTTAATAATCGGAAAGCCCCAGGCCACCGGTATATTGAGACCGAAGGCACCCACCCCGACACTCAGTACGTAGATCACACCCACCAGAAAGCCCAATGACAGCAGCGCCGCCAGGCCGAGTGCCACGAACCAACCGAGCGGCGCGCGCACGCCCAGCACCACCGCGCAGACCCGGTCGGTGATGCCGGCGTCGGTCAGGTCGGGTGGAGCGAGCGGCTGGCGCCGGTGGTTCATGCCGGGTCCTCCGCGTCCTGGTCGGTGATCGCCGGATTGGGGTTACGCACGGCGGCCAGATAGGTGGTGCGCGGCCGGGTGTTGAGATTGGCGAGCATGGCGTAGTTCAACGGGCTGGCCTTCTCCCGGCTGACCGCGCTGTCGGGATCGTTGAGATCGCCGAACACGATCGCCTGGGACGGACACACCTGCTGGCAGGCGGTGGTCACCTCGCCGTCCTCGATGGCGCGGCCTTCGTTGCGCGCGTCGGAATGCGCCTGATTGATACGCTGCACGCAGTAGGTGCACTTTTCCATCACGCCGCGGCTGCGCACCGTCACCCGGGGATTGTGCGCCTGCGCCGGCGTGGCCAGTTCGGCGGCGCGGCTGGTGTAGTGGTACCAGTTGAAGCGGCGCACCTTGTACGGACAGTTCTGCGAGCAGTAGCGGGTGCCGACGCAGCGGTTGTAGATCATGTCGTTGAGGCCTTCGCTGTTGTGCTGCGTCGCCTCCACCGGGCAGACGTACTCGCAAGGGGCCTTTTCGCAGTGCATGCAGGGCACCGGCTGGAAGCGGATCGCCGGGTCGTCCGGCGGCCCGGCGAAATAGCGATCGACCCGGATCCAGTGCATCTCGTGGCCGCGCTCCACCTCCTCCTTGCCGACAATGGGGATATTGTTCTCCGCCTGACAGGCGGTCATGCAGGCGTTGCAGCCAATGCAGCTGTTGAGGTCGATGCTCATGCCCCAGGCGGCGCCCTCGTACTGATACTCCGGATAGAGGGAGATCGGCGCCTCTTCCTCTTCCGGCTGCGCGAAATCCGGTTCGGCGAGGAATTCCTCCAGCGTCGCTTCGCGCAGCACGTCGCGACCGGACAGCACATGGTGGGTCTGGGTGCTCGCCAGGGGCCGGCTCTCCGTCTGTACTTCGAGACGCAGGCCGGCGGCGTGGTAGACGTGTTCGCCGGGCAGCAGGTGATAGGCGTTGATGCCCACGTCGTCGCCGATACGGCCCGCGGCGCGGCGCCCCTGGCCGAGATAGAGCGTGACGGCGCGCGCCGGCTGGCCGGGTTGTATCCGCACCGGCGCGTCCAGTGTCCGGTCATGCAGTGTCAGCGAGACCACCTGACCGTCTTGCAGCCGATACTGTTCCGCCAGGGCCGGCGCCACCAGCACCGCGCTGTCCCAGGTCAGCTGGGTAAGCGGGCAGGGCAGCTCCTGCAGCCAGCCGTTATTGGCGTAGTGGCCGTCGTGCAGCGTCGGGTGGGCGCGCCACTGCAGCTGTAATCCCGCCTCGTCGGGCAGGGACAGGTCGGCGAGGGCGTCGTCACGCAGCCGCGGGCGGCGCGTGGCGGAGGCGGTGTTCGGGACCATGCCCTCCCGCAGGGCGGTGCGCCAGTGGTGGTCGAAGTCCTCGCCGCCGTAACGGCTGGCCCAGTAATCGCGCAGTACCGACAGTGCGCTGGTCCGGTACGCTCCGTCGAACGCGTTGAGAACCTGCTGGGCGGTCAGCCCGCCGTGGAGCGGAACGACGGTCGGCTGCATCAGGCTGACACTGCCGTCGAACGCGCGGGCGTCGTCCCACGCCTCGAGAGGGTGGGCCGCCGGCAGGTGCCAACGCGCGGCGCGGCCGGTTTCGTCCGCGTACTGTCCGCAGTGCACGGTGAACGGAACGGAGGCCAGCTTCTTCTCGAACGCCAGGGCCGGCGGCGCGCTGTACACCGGGTTCACGCCGAGCATCAGCAGACCGTCCACCTGGCCCTGCTCCATGGCCGTGGCCAGATCCGACAACGCGCCGTCACCGGCGGCCAGTACCGGTTCGCTGTACTCCACGGTGCTACCGATACCGCCCAGATGGGCGTTGATCGCGTGCGCCAGCCGGTGCAGGTCGGCGGGTTGGGTTTCGCCGGCGATCACCAGGGCGCCGGCGCCGGCGTGGCGCAGGTCCTCGGCGAGCGCGTTCAACCAGCGCTCGTCGACACCGGCCGGTGGCGGCTGCTTGGTGGCGCCGGGCACGTCCAGGCGCGCCGCCAGGGCGGCGGCGAAGCGGGCAATATCGACCGCCGGTAGCGACAGGCGGTGGTCGCTGCTGGCACCGGTGATGGTCGGTGTGCTCTCCACGGTGTACAACCGATTGCCGTAACCGCCGTCCCGATCGGGCCGCCGCCGCGTCATCGCGTGCCGGGCGTGGCGCAACTTGGCCGGGCCGCTGCCTAGGAAGTCCGCGTCGAGGTCAAGCACCACGGTGGCCCGGTCGAGCCGATAGCGCGGCTCCAGGGGCTCACCGAAGGCCTGTTCGGTACCCCGATAGACGGCGCGCCGGGAGAGCGGCTCATGCTGATACCAGGCCAGCCCCGGGTAGCGCCGGCGCAGACGCGCGATCAGCGCGCGCTGGCTGGGGGAGCTGACCGGCCCGGTCAGCAGACAGAGGCGGCCCTCGCCGCCGCGCCAGCGCTGGCGACGCTCCGCCAGCTGCTCAAGGAAGGCACTGTAGCTGCTGCCGACGCCCTGGTGGAGCACGCTATCCGAACGGTCCGGGTCGTAGAGACCGAGAATCTCCGCCTGCGCGATGCTGTCGGTGGCGCCCAGACTGGCCGGGTGCTGAGGGTTGCCCTCGATTTTCACCGGCCGGCCTTCGAACGTTTTCACCAGCACGCCGCGCGCGTAGCCGTCCAGGGGCAGGGCGGACGCGAACCACAGCGGCCTGCCGGGCACCAGATCCTCGGGGCGGTTAACGTAGGGGGCGATCTCTTCCTCGGGTTGGGGTTTGCAGCCGGTAACACCGGCCAGCGCCATCGACGCGGCCATCAGGCCCAGCATGCCGCGCCGGGACACCCGGCCCTCCACCAGGGGCGCCAGGCGCGGGAACTCCTCTTCAAGCAGGGCCTGGAACCCCGGGGTGTCCGCCAGTTCCTCGAGACTGCGCCAGTACTGCCGGCCCGTCTGGCCGGACAGTTTGCGACGTAGCGCGGCGATGTCCTGCGGGTCCCCTTCGCGGGCGATTATTGATGACATAGGCTGCAGTCCGTCAGACGTTCCCGTGATGGTGTGTGATAACGCTGCATCAGTGTTTCGCCGAGCTCCCGGCGGTCGCGCCCGGCCGGTGGCCGCCAGCCCATCTCGAACACCGCCTCCGGTGGCCTCAGGTTGGGCGCGGGATCGCGGTGGCACTCCAGGCAGAAGCCCATGAACAGGGTCTTCTTCTGGTTGGTCAGTGGCTGTTGGTCCACACGCCCGTGACACGCCTCGCACGGCACGCCGTGGTTAACGTGGCCGCTGTGGCTGAAGCGCACGTAGTCCGGCAGATCGTGCACCCGGGTCCAGCGCAGCGGGCGGTTGTCGCGAAAACTCTGGCGCAGCGGCTCCAGCACACCGGCCTCGGTCCACAGCTGAGAGTGGCAGGTCATGCAGATCTCGCTCTCCGGCACGCCCGCGAAGTCGCTGGTCCGGGTCGAGGTGTGGCAGTACCGGCAGTCCAGACCCAGCCCGGCGACGTGGTGCTCGTGGCTGAAGGGCACCGGCTGTGGCGGCGTCTGATTGACGCCGCTGTAATACGGAGAGCGGAAGTAGTAACCGGCCGCCAGAACCAACGCGAGCAGGCCGACACTCAGAAGAACCAGCGCCATCCAGGACAGAGCATTCGCCCTTGGCCTGAATACTTGCGGCACGGGCTATCCCCGTTCCCAACTGCGTAGCGCCCGGCAGGCCTCGACGAAAGCGTCGGCGTCGGCGGCCCGCGCCAGCGCCACCAGACCGCTCCGGCCCTGTTCGGGGCCGGCCAGATCAAGCAGCGGCCGGGCGGCTTCGGTGTAGCCGATGAACTTGTGGTGAGCGAAGGCGTCGGTCACGAAATCCCGCGCCGGCGGCATCGTCATCAACTGCTCGGCGCCGTCGCTGGAAACCACCAGCGCCACGGCATCGAAGAGCACCGACGGACCACCATCGATTTTCTCATCGGCCTGCAACCATTTGCCGTCGCTGGTTTTGACGCCGCCCACGGAGGGCGCCACGTAAGCGACGCGGGCCCCTTCGTTCAGGGCCGCCTTTTCGAGGCCGTCAAGCACGTCGGCGTCGGCGCCGTCGGTGACCAGCACGCCGATCTTGCGGCCGGCGAACGAGGCCGGCGGGTTGAGCAGGATGCTCAACGCCGGGGAGGGCTGCAGGTCGTCCCGCGTGGGGCGCGCGGCATCCGCCGGCGGCGGCATCGGATCAATACGCAGGCCCGCGGCGACGGCCCGCGCCAGACCGGTGTCGATATTGAGCAGGTGCGCCACCATACGTTCGCGGATGGCGACTTTTTTCACTTTACTCAGCTCAAACACCAGGGCCGCGGCGATGTGCTCCTGCTCGATCTCTGTCTGACTGATGAAGAACTGCCGGGCCTGGCTGTAGTGATCCGCGAAACTCTCCGGTCTCAGCCGCAGATTGGGGCCGCTTTCTTCCGCCGGCCAGGTCTTGAATCCGTGCTCCGGGCTTTCCCGTGGACCGCCCTGCGCGCCGCCCCAGGAGTTGGGTTCATAGTTGGCGCGGCCGGTGGGGTTGGTCAGCGCCATGTGCCCGTCTTGTTGCAGGGTATTGACGGGGCATTTGGGGGCGTTGATCGGCAGGTGGGTGAAATTGGGGCTGCCCAGCCGTTTGAGCTGGGTGTCCAGGTAGGAGAAATTCCGTCCTTGAAGCAGGGGGTCGTTAGTGAAATCAATACCGGGGACGATGTTCTGGGTGCAGAAAGCGACTTGCTCGGTCTCCGCGAAAAAGTTATCGACGTTGCGATCCAGCACCAGGCGGCCCACCGGTTTCACGGGGACCTCCTCTTCCGGGATGATCTTGGTCGGGTCGAGCACGTCGAAATCGAAGCGCTCGGCGAATTCCTGGTCGAAAATCTGCAGGCCCAGTTCCCACTCGGGATAGTCCCCGGCTTCGATGGAACCCCACATGTCGCGACGGTGGAAGTCGGGATCGGCGCCGTTGATCTTAAGCGCTTCGTTCCAGACCACCGACTGCATGCCCTGTTTGGGTTTCCAGTGAAACTTGACGAAAGTGGCCTCTCCCCTGGCGTTCACCATGCGGAAGCTGTGCACACCGAAGCCTTCCATGAATCGGAAAGAGCGCGGAATCGCGCGATCGGACATGATCCACATCACCATGTGCATGCTTTCCGGGGTCAGGGAGATAAAGTCCCAGAAATTGTCGTGGGCGGTTTGCGCCTGGGGAAAGCCGCGGTCCGGCTCCTGTTTGGCGGCGTGGATAAGGTCGGGGAATTTGACGGGGTCCTGGATAAAGAAAACCGGAATGTTATTGCCGACCAGATCCCAATTGCCCTCTTCGGTATACAGCTTCACCGCGAAACCACGGACGTCCCGCGCCAGGTCCATCGACCCCTTGTTGCCGGCAACCGTGGAAAAGCGCACGAAGGCGGGGGTCCGCTTGCCTTTTTCCTGGAACAGCCCGGCCTGGGTCAGTTCACTAAGAGGTTCATAGTTTTCAAAGAATCCGTGGGCCGCGAAGCCGCGCGCATGGACCACGCGCTCGGGAATTCTCTCATGGTCGAAATGAAACAGCTTCTCCCGGAAATGGAAGTCCTCCATGGCGGCGGGACCGCGCTCACCGACGCTAAGGGTATTCTGATTGTCGGAAACCGGGACACCCTGTTTGGTGGTTAGAACCGGCACCTCTCCGCCCGCGGTCTGATGGGTCTCTCCGCCGTTGCCTTTATGGACATTCCGCTCGCTGTCGCCTTCCTTGCTGGCCATGTCGCCTCCTGGTCAGATTATCTTGATACTCGATCCCATTGCTTTGAAGCCTAGGCCCTGCACAGCCGCATTCACAACATGCTCACGGGGAGCCGACGCCGTCACGGGCCGTGGGCGGCGGTGTCTTTAATCCTAAATGGTTTATGAAACGGGAATTTTTGATTCCATCTGGAATAAAAACCCTNTTCTGCCCGGGCGTAATAAGGATTTAGTGGCACCCGCGGCGCGGTTTCAGTGGCACTTAAAGACCACCGTCCGCAAACGTAAAAATATAGAAAAACCGTGGAGTCCGGTCCGTGTGAGCTGACCGTTTCGCTTTAAATGCGTATTCGTGGATGACTAGGATGTGTCAGTCTGATTGTCCATTGACGAGATGCCGTGCCGGTTCCCGGCGACGGCCTGTATCAAGGAGAGACCCATGCGTAACCGAAGAACTCTGTTGGTCGCCCTGTTTGCCGGCGCTCTTGCGGGCACGGCCCAGGCCAGCACCAGCATTACCATGCACAGCGTCAGCGATCAGGGCCCCGGCGAGAGCATCGGGACCATCACGGTGACCGAAAATGACCACGGCCTGGTGTTCACGCCGGATTTGAAGGGCCTGGAGGCAGGCGTCCACGGGTTCCATGTTCATGAGAACCCGTCCTGTCAGCCCGGAGAGAAAAACGGCAAGACGACCCCGGCCCTGGCCGCGGGGGGGCATTACGACCCGGAGCAGGCCGGCCACCACGGCACGCCCTGGGGCGATGGCCATCTCGGTGACCTGCCGGCGCTCTACGTCAATGCCGACGGCACCGTGGATTTGCCGGTGCTGGCTCCCCGGCTTGAGATGGACGACCTGGAGGGCCGCGCGGTGATGATCCACGCCGGTGGTGACAACTACAGCGATCAGCCCAAACCCCTGGGCGGTGGTGGACCGCGAGTGGCTTGCGGGGTGGTCGCGGACTAGTACGCTTTTCACCCTTTTTTCCTACCAACACCGAAAACACCGGGCTCCGCCCGGTGTTTTTTTGTGCGTTAGGGCACGAATTACCTATGCGTTGAGTCACAAATAAGAATGATGTCGTACTGATATCATCCAATTACTCTGGTAATCGCCACTAAGCGTGACCTAGTATCCGCCAAGTACGAACTTAAAACTAGGCGGGTCGGGTTATGCGTAATCTTATTATCTCATTCATTGTGGTTTCAGGGCTCCTCTCCGGCGTCGCGGTCGGCGCGGACGACACCATGACGCCGCGCATCATCGGCGGGGACCCGGTCCCCACGGCGCGCAGCTGGATGGCGGAAATCGAGATCGGCGGCGCCAGCTACGGGTACACCCGCTGCGGCGGCGCGCTGGTGGCGCCGCGCTGGGTGCTCACCGCGGCCCACTGCGTGGACGACTACGCCGCCAGCGACCTGTATGTCTCGCTGGGGCACCTGAACCGTCACGAGCAGGCCCCGGAACGGTTGGCGGTACGCTCGGTGCGCGTGCACGAGCACTACCGCACCGGCGTTTACCATAATGATCTGGCCCTGCTCGAGCTGTCCTCCGCCTCCCGGCTGGAGCCTCTCGACCTGGCCAAGGCGGACGAGATGAAAGCGCTGCGCGCCGGTTCCTCGGACGAGGCCCTGGTGGCGCTGGGTTGGGGGCAGACCGAAACCAGCAGCATGTCCGACACCCTGCAGCAGGCCGGTCTCGATTACGTGTCGCCGCGGCAGTGCAGCTCTTACTGGAACAGCCTGACCAGCGGGCAGATCTGCGCCGTCGAGAGAAACCCGGTTAACGGCACCGATCAGGACACCTGCCGCGGCGACAGCGGTGGCCCGCTGATCTTCCAGCAGGACGGTCGCACCTGGCTGGTGGGCGTCACCAGCTACGGCACCGAGCGTTGCGCGTCCGGCGTGCCGGCGGTCTACACCCGGGTGAGCGCCTATCTGGGCTGGATTGAGAGCACCTCCTCCGGTGCCATGGTGGATCTGCACAGCGAATCCGAGGGCGAAAGCCTCTACACCGGCCCGGGGCAGGCGCTGTCCATGGACACCCGGGTCAGCAACCTGAGCCAGGTCAACGACGCCCGCCAGGTGGGCATCCGGATTCACCACAAGGCGGACCTGCGGGTGAGCGCCGATGATCTGCAGTGCACTTCCCGCAGCGGCTACACCGACTGCCTGGGCGCGGCGGAACTGTCCACCGGCGCGGTCAGCAACAGCCACCGCCTGTGGCTGACCCCCACCCACGGCGGCACCTTCACCGACCGGGTCACGGTGACCCCGATCAGCGACAGTCACGACTATTACAGCGCGGACACCGAGCAGTTTTCACCGGTGTTCAGCGACGTGCCGGACATGAAACTGGACGCCACCGCCACCCGTAGCGGCGACACCGTCTCGATCCGCGCGGAGATCACCAACCAGGCGCAGCACCGCGACGCCTATAACGCCTGGGCGAGCTTCCAGGTCCCCGCCGGCTGGGACTACGACAGTCTGCCGGCGGGCTGCACCGACACCCAGCCGGTGCGTTGCGACCTGGGCGACCTGACGCGCGGTGAAACCCGCACCCTGACCCTGGCCCTGACCGGTGAGGGCAGCGGCCGGGTGTTTCTGGACGCGGGCGCCGCCAACGGCGACTTCCCGTCCGGTGATACCCGTGCCTTTTTGACCCCGGCGGCGGCCGGTCAGGAAAGCAGCCGGGGCGGCGACACCGGCGGATCCGGTGGCGGTGGTGGCGGCGGCGGTGCCGCCGGCTGGGGCTGGCTGGCTCTGTTGGTGCTGGCGGGTCTGGCGCGCGGGCGNCGGCTCGCCGGCGGGCTAGCTGTCCACCACGGATAAGTGACGTTTGCGCTGCTCCGGCGCCAGGGCGCCGGCGTTGCCTTTCCAGGGCAGGGCGCCGAAGCCGGAGGGCACCTTGTCGAGCAGATAGGGGGCCTTGATGACGTCGAAGTACGGGGAGTGATCGAAGTCGGCGGCGTGGAACAGCCGGGGCTGCAGGCGCAGCAGCCGGGTACCCGGGTCGCCGGGCTCCTTGACCAGCGGGTGCACCGGAAACTGGATAAAGGCGAAAGCCTCGCCCACGGCGGTGCCGGCGATGGCCCGCAGCAGATCGTTGGCCCAGCGGTTGAGCAGCCGCCGGCGGGCGTGGCGCGCCAGGCTGCGCCAGGGCAGTAGCCACAGCAGCGCCAGGGTGCTCCAGGTGTGCTGGGTACCGCTACCCACGCGGCTGATGGCGAAGCGCAAGGCGTCCTGGCACTCCGCCTCGGACAGATTCTGCGCCCGGCACACCCGCAGATGCAGATCGTGAAGGTTGCTCAAATCGCGAATACAGAGCCCGCGCTCCAGGCTGGCGTCCAACACCAGCTGGGTGTCCGGCCGGCAGGGCAGGTAATCCGCCAGCAGCGAGCGCAGAGCCGGGTCCGCCACTTCATGGGGGCGGCCGATGTACAGCAGTACCCGGGAGAAGCGGCTGCCGGTGAGCACCTTCAGACGGCGGTCCAGGGGGCTGTCGCCGTCCACCAGCAGCACATCGCAGGGGCGCAGCTGGGCGCGCTGACTTTCCAGATCGCCAAGCGGCCAGTCGGAATGATCCGGCTGCCGCTGCAAACGTTCACAGAGCCATTGATAGAGTCGCTGGGAATTCATGGCGTGATCCTACAGCAGCGCCACCGCGCGATCCATGACCGAATAGTCAGTATAGAAGTGCGGTGAGAAACGCACGCCGCCGCCCCGTTCCGCGCACACCACGCCGCCGGCCTGGAGCCGCGCCCGGGTGTCCGCGGGGGCCTCGTCCATCAGCCGGAAGGTGACGATGCCGGCGCGACGCTCCGCCTGGGCCGGGCTGAGCACGTCGGCGCCCCGATCGCGCAGGGCGCTGTCCAGATAGCTGATTCGCTCCGCCAGGGCCTGGGCCACGGTGTCCATGCCCAATTCCTGGAACAGAGAGAGGGACGCGTCCAGGGCGTGGGCGCCGAGCATGTTCGGGCTGCCGCATTCAAAGCGGCGCGCGTCCTCGGCCACCCGCCAGCCGGTCTGGCTGTAGTCGCCGGCGTTGGCGATCATGTGCCAGCCGAATTGCCGCAGGCGCAGGCGCTCGCGCACCGCCGGCCGGCAGTAGAACAGTGCCAGCCCCTCCGGGCCGAGCATCCATTTATGGCCGTCGGCGACCACGAAATCCGCGTACACCTCGCCGCTGTCGAAGCGCACCGCGCCCAGGCTCTGGATCGCATCCACGCAGAACAGCACGCCGCTGTCCCGGCAGGCTCGGCCGATCGGCGCCAGGTTCAGTCGGATACCGCTGCCGTACTGCACCGAGGACAGCGATACCAGCCGGGTGCGTTCGCCGATCGCGTCGATCACCCGCTGCTCGGCGTCCGTGCCGCTGACGTCCACTTCCACCACTTCCACGCCCTGGTCGGCCAGGGCCTGCCAGGGAATCCGGTTGGAGGGGAACTCCTGATCGCTGATCACCACCTGATCACCGGCGCGCCAGTCCAGCCCCTGGGCGATCACCGACAGCCCTTCGGAGGTGTTCTTGAGCAGCGCCACGTCCGCCGGTTCGACGTTGATCAACCAACCGAGACGGTCGCGCAGACGTTGCTCCACGCGGGCCCATTGCGGGTAGTCCCGGGCGCCCACCCGGATGTTCTGATCGGCGAAGGCGACCACCGCGTCGCGGGTACGGCGGGGCCAGGGGGCCACGGCGGCGTGGTTGAGATACAGCACNTCNNGGTGCAACGGAAATTCCGCTTTCAGGTCGACCATTGCCAGCGCTCCTCCANAAATCTCACTTGATTGTAACCGCCCTGGAGGTAACGTGCAGANGACGTGGTTATGTTAATCTANCCCGGCNAGATCGGGGAAAATCCGCCGTGGTNCGCGGCAGACGAGGAGATGTAGATGGGTGACTTGGAAAAAGCCACGCGTAAGGCNCAGGAATTCCGGCAGCGCGAGCAGGAAATNCTGGACGCCGCACTGATTCTGTTTCTGGAGCAGGGCGAAGACCGCGTCACGGTGGAGAACATCGCCGACCGGGTGGGCATNGGCAAGGGCACCATCTACAAGCATTTCGAGACCAAGAACCAGATCTACCTGCTGTTGATGCTNCGTTACGAGGANGATCTGGCGTCGCTGTTCCAGGACATTTCCGAATCCGACGACAAGGAAACCCTGGCGCGCGAATACTTCCGNTTCCGGATCAGCGANCCGGCCCGCTACCAGNTGTTCGACCGGCTGGAAAACAAAGTGATCAAGGATCACGCNGTGCCGGAGCTGGTGGACAAACTGCACCGCATCCGCGAAGCCAATTTCGAGAAGCTCAACCACATCGTCGAGGCCCGCATCCAGGAAGGTTCCCTGGAGCCGGTGCCCGCCATCTANCATATCTGCTCCGCCTGGGCTCTGGCGCACGGCGCCGTTGCGTTGATGCAGTCGCCGTTCTATCAGCGNCTGATCGAGGACAAGGACGACTTTCTCGANTTNCTGATCGAGATCGGNATCCGCATGGGCAACAAGGGCCAGCGCGGCAAATAAGGAANNTCGATGANCAAAGCCGANGAATTACTGGCNCTGCTGGAAAAAGCCGACCAGGACGAACAGGGGCTGCCCCCGGTNCACAAATGGCAGCCGGANCGNCAGGACGATATCGATATGCGCATCGCCCGCGACGGCACCTGGTATTACCAGGAATCGCCGATTCAGCGCGAGCGCATGGTCAAGCTGTTCTCCACCATTCTGCTGCGCGAAGGCGACGNNTATTTTCTGGTCACGCCGGTGGAAAAGCTGCGCATCAAGGTGGATGACGCCCCCTTNGTCGCCACCGACGTGGAGCGCGTCACCGACGGCGACCGNGANAAGCTGGTGTTCACCACCAATGTGGGGACCCATGTGGTGGCGGGCGCGCGCCATCCNTTACGGGTGGAGACCGACGCCGACAGCGGCGAGCCGGCNCCCTANNTGCANGTGCGCGACAACCTGGAAGCGCTNATNTCNCGCAATATNTTCTACCNGCTGGTGGANTGGGCGCGCCGCGAAGAGCAGGGCGGCGGCGCCCGTNTGGTGGTGGATTCCGACGGCGAAACCTTCGAGCTCGGCGCGCTCTAGNNCGCNNCTTCCTGCCCGGGNTTGGGCAGGCCGGTGCCNCACTGNTTGCAGAAGCGGGCNTCCGGATCATGNTCATGGCGGTGGCAGTTGGGGCANTCGCGCTCGTAGCGCCGNGCCATGCTGCGCCTTGGACATTTCCGCGGTGACGATNCCGGTGGGCACNGCGATGATGGCGTANCCGGTGATCATCGCCATGGACGCCACCGCCTGGCCCAGCGAGGTTTGCGGTGAAATATCGCCGTAGCCCACCGTGGTGATGGTGACGATGGCCCAGTAGATGCTGCGNGGAATGCTGGTGAAACCGTTGGCCGGNCCNTCCACCAGNTACATCAGGCTGCCGAAGATGATGATCACGATCACCACCGAGAACATGAAGATGCCGATCTTGCGGCGGGTGCGCACCAGGGTGGCGCCGAGCTCGTTGGCCTCGGTCATCAGGTGGGCCAGCTTGAGCACCCGGAACACCCGCAATACGCGCAGCGCGCGGATGGTGAGCAGGTAGTTGGCGCCCGGCAGAAACAGGCTCAGGTAGGTGGGAATGATCGACAGCAGGTCCACCACCCCGAAAAAGCTGCGCGCGTAACGCAGCGGCCGGTCGCTGACCCACAGGCGGATCATGTACTCAAAGGTGAACAGCAGCGTAAAGAACCATTCCGCGCCGTACAGCCAGGTGCCGTATTGCTGATGGATGGACTGCACGCTGTCGAGCATCACCGCCGCGACGCTGGCGAGAATGGCGACGATCAGCAGCTGATCAAAATATTGCCCTGCCGGCGTATCGGTGCCGAAAATGATGTGGCGCCAGCGATCGCGCAGGGAAACGGAATCCGAACTCATGGAACCTCGGGCCGGGACATTGCGAGAACGCTATTCTGTCTTGTCCATCGTCCGTTGACCACTTAGTCTCTGTTTTATATACGAATAAAAAGCCGTCTGCTGTACCGCACCGCTTGAGGGGGGATCATGGCGCGCGTCAAAGCGTTGTTCATTTCGTTGTACCCATTCGCCTCGTTGTTTATCTGTGCCCATGCCCTGTGGCTGGGCTGGCAGGACCGGCATTGGCTGTGGGCCGGCCCGTTGCTGGTCAACGTGCCGATTCTGGTGTTGCTGGGCTGGCTGGTCAGCCTGGGGCCGGCGCGCACCAGCCCGCATTTGCCGCTGGCCACCCTGTGCGCCTGGCTCGGCGCGGCGGTGACCCTGCTGGGTACCTTATCGCTCGGTGATCCTCGCTGGCTGGCCTGGTCGTACACCGGCCTGGGCTTGCTCGGTCTTTGCGCCTACCTGTTCTGGTACAGCCCCCTGCAGCGCGACGCCGCGGACGGCCCCCGGCCCGGCCAGTTGCTGCCGCCGCTGGCGTTCCGGGATCTGGAGGGGCGGCCGGTGTCCACCACCTCGCTGCACGGGGCGCCGGCGGTGATGCTGTTTTTCCGTGGCAACTGGTGCCCGGTGTGCATGGCCCAGGTGCGCGAGCTGGCCCGGCGTCGCCCGCAACTGGAACGACGCGGTGCCCGCATTATCCTGGTCAGTGCTCAGCCCGGCGCCCGGACCGGGCGGCTTGCCGCCCGCCTGGGCGTGCCGATGGAGTGGTGGGTGGACCCGCAACTGGACGCCGCCCGGCAGCTGCGCATCCTCGACCCCGGGGGCACGCCCCTGGGCCTGGAGCTGTTCGGCTACCCCTCGGACACGGTGCTGCCCACGGTGTTGATCACCGACGCCCGGGGCGAGATCTGCTACGTGGACCTGGCCGACAATTACCGGGTGCGCCCGGAACCCGCCACCTTCCTTCGCGTGCTGGACACCATGGTGCCGGCGCCGCGCTAGCCGCGGTGCTGGCACGGCCGTACCCTCGGGCGCTTCTCCGGTAAACAAAGGTTTCCGGGAGTCGTGCCGGATAACCGTTCGATTACCACCGCTACGCTTTATTACATACCCGCAACGGCGTGCATCTACATCGCTTTGCACACCCCTTCCATAGTCGCAAAGTCAGTGTCCATTTCGGGGGCCTAGCGACTAAGAAGTAAAAAGGGAGGGGTAAACCTTGGATACCAACATCAAACATCTCATCGGTGGTGGCGTGCTCGCGCTGCTGCTGACCGCCTGCGGCGGCGGAAGCAGCGGGGGCGGTGACGTCTCCGGCAATTCGCCGACGCCCTCAACCCGTGACCTGCCGGAAGAAATGGCGGCGGTCGTGGACGAGTCCAACGCCTTTACCGAAGAATTCTGCCCGGAGACCTCGGAAGGGGCCGCCGGCACGCCGCTTGATCCGGTTCTTTGCGTCGAAGAAAGCGAAGAATCCGAAGGCGGCGCGCCGGATCCCACCGACGTGGTCGCTCAGTTCTGTCCCACCGCGGCGTCCTCGTTCGATCTGGAAGGCGCCTTCGACCCGGCGGCCTTCACCGAAGGGTTCGACGATCCGGCCGGCTTCCTGACCGACGGCCCGCTGTCGTTCCCGATCGCCTGTCTGCAGGAATCGGCCACCAACCTGGACGGCCTGCAGGAGCTGATCGGCGGCAGCAACCCGATCACCGAGCAGCTGTGCCCGGTGGCGGCCACCGAGCCGTCCTTTGACCCGGCCACCTGCTTCGCGGAAGTGACCGGCGGCGCCAACGGCGGTCTGCCCGGCCTGCCCGGTGGCGGTGACGGCGGCGGCAGCGTGCCCGGTGCCGACCAGTTCCTGAACCAGTTCTGCCCGGAAAGCGCCGGTGCCGGTGTCGGCCCGGAGACCCCGCTGAACTGTCTCAACGAAGCCAGCCGTGTCTACATCACCATTGTCGACATGATCACCAACCCGAACCCGCTCACCGACGCCGTTTGTCCGCTGGAAGCCGGCACCGGGCGCGTGGATCCGGTGGTGTGTTTCGAGGAAGCCGTGAGCGGTGGCGGCATGCCCGGCCTGCCCGGTCTGGGTGATCTGCCCGGTCTGCCCGGCGGCGGTGACGGTGGCGACGGCGGTACGCCGGACGTTCCCGGTCTGGATCAGCTGACCGACGCGCTGTCCGGCATCTGCCCTGAGACCCTGGAAGCCGAAGTCGGCCCGACCACCCCGATCGACTGTCTGGCGGAAGCCGGCGGCAGCTTCGGCGGTTTCGAAGACCTGCTCGGCGGCCTGGGCGGCAGCAACCCGCTCACCGAAGCCCTGTGCCCGACCGCCGCCACGGCGGAAAGCTTTGACCCGGCGGCCTGCTTCACCGAAGCGGCCGGTCAGCTGCCCTCCGCACCGGGTGGTGGCTCCCCGCAGATTCCCGGCGCCGGCATGGCTCTGGAGCAAATCTGTCCGGTGGCCGCGGGCGAGGAAATCGGCCCCACCACGCCGTTCGACTGCCTGCTGGAACTGGGCGGCGGCTTCGGCGACCTGGAAGGTCTGCTCGGCGGTCTCGCCGACGGTGGTCTGGAAGGCGGCAACCCGCTGACCGACGCCCTGTGCCCGGTGACGTCCGAGGAAGGTCTGGATCCGGCGGCCTGCTTCATGGAAGCCCTGGAAGGTCTGCCCGGCGGCGTGCCGCTGCCCGGCGGTGACGGCGGCACCCCGGAGCTTCCCGGCGGTGAGCAACTGCTGGGCCAGCTGTGCCCGGAAGCCGGTGCCGGTGAAATCGGCCCGACCACCCCGATCGAGTGTCTGACCGAAGCCGGCCAGAACCTGGGCAACATCCAGGACATGCTCGGCGGCCTGGGCGGCAGCAACCCGCTCACCGAAGCCGTATGCCCGACCGCGTCCGCGGCCGAGCAGCTGGACCCGGCGGCCTGCCTGAGCGAAGCCCTGGGCGGCGGTCTGCCCGGCCTGCCCGGTGGCGGCGACGGCGGCGGCGTACCGGAAATTCCCGGTGTGAGCGATGGCCTGGCGCAGCTGTGCCCGGAAGCCGGTGCCGG
>FUFK010037921.1_pt1 | contig 46258 bp, 33 predicted proteins | sample 1021851 | NCBI WGS metagenome assembly FUFK01 (sample SAMEA51879418, study PRJEB19060) | metagenome
GTGAGTTTCACACGGCGATGAAAGGNAAAAGAACATTTGCATTTGAAGAGGTAAGTTTTACAACACCTGTAACATTCTCTTCAAGGCAAGAANCNGAATTTTAGTTGACAACTAAAATAAATTATATTATGATATGTATGTGGACAAGACGTTTATATTCCGTTAATACTCCGTTTATACGAAAGGANNATNATGAGTAGTTTTGCAAACCTNAAGAGAGANCGCAACTCTNTNTCTAAANTAAANAAAGCGATTGAATCCTCAAAACAACCAGCAGAAGCTGGCTCTCGTGATGATACAAGATTCTGGCAACCAACAGTAGATAAGTCTGGAAATGGCATGGCGGTCATTCGCTTTTTGCCTGCCCCACCACTTGATGGTGATGATGCACTACCATGGGTAAGAGTCTTNTCACATGGGTTTCAAGGNCCAGGNGGTTGGTATATTGAGAACTCTTTAACAACAATCAATGAGAAAGATCCAGTAAGTGAGTATAACTCTACACTCTGGAACTCTGGCGTAGAGGCTAACAAAGAAATAGCCAGAAAGCAGAAGCGTAAACTTTCTCATATCTCTAACATCTATGTCGTTTCAGATCCAGGTAATCCTGATAATGAAGGTAAGGTTTTCTTATATAAGTATGGCAAGAAAATCTTTGACAAGATAACTGAGGCGATGAACCCTGAGTTTCAAGATGAGAAAGAAGTAAACCCATTTGATTTCTGGGATGGTGCTAACTTCAAACTCAAGATTCGCAAAGTAGAGGGCTATCGTAATTACGACAAGTCTGAATTTGCAAGTCCATCGGCTTTATTTGATGGAGATGACACTAAGTTGGAAGAACTCTATAAGAAGGAATATTCTCTACAAGAGTTTCTCAACAAGTCAAACTTCAAGTCGTATGATGTGCTTAAGGCAAGACTTGATAAAGTTCTCGGTGCAACGCCAGAACCAAAAACACAAGTTGTAGAAAATTCTATAAGTGATGACGAGGCTTCGTCTTTTGATACTGAAACAGTTGAGGAAGATGACCTAGATCATTTTAAGGATTTAGTGAATAATTAAATTGTTCACAATTGAACATTTCTTGAATAAATGAACACCTCACGACCCCGCTTCGGCGGGGTTATTTTTCTTTGTCATGTTCACCAAAAATTTTTATTTCTTTAAATCTACCAACGTCAAACATGACTTGATACCATTTAGCGATTTCACCATTTGATGTAATAAGTTTTATGCAATTAGACTTATCCGTAACTGCAAACTTTTTTACAGGTGGCATTGTTGGGTCGAGCATTAGTAATAAGAACTCGTTGGATTTAAATTGTTCTCTAAATTTCTATCGCCTGTATCAGGTCTCTTAGAACCACCGCCAGCATTATTTACATTATTTTGATTTGTATTGTTATTAATCACAGTAGCACCACCATCACCACCAAATAAGGCATCTTTTACATTTGATACCGCCTCCATAGCACGCTCTAATATACCTTGTTTTGCTGTATTTTGTTGAGTGCCAGAGGCGCCAGAGGATTTACCACCAGATATGGCACCGTTTTGTGATCTGTTCTCTGGTCTTAAATTATCTAATACATTTCCAACTTCTTCATTTGTTGTAAGTGCTTTATTACCAGCAACACCTGCATACCTAGATTTACCAGTTGATGGTTGTGGCATTGAAGCAAACTCTTTTGCTAACTCTTCACCAAATTGATTTTTGTCCATCTGACCTGACATGAATTTATCAAGACCTCTTATTCTTCTAAGTCTATGTAAGATTAAAGCATCTTGAAAATGCGGGGAAAATACTTCTTTATTAATATCAACACCGGCAGCTGCAGCCTCTTCCGATAAAGTAGATTTTATAAACTGATATCTACCCATGGCAGAACTCTTTTGACCTTTAGCAATTAACTCATCTTGATATTGCATAACTTCTGCCACGGTCATGTTTAATATATCAGGGTTCGCACCTTGACCATAAACAGCTGCATAACCACCCGCACCACCACTTTCTTTACTTGCAATGAAATCTAACAACTCACCCTCTTTACCACCAGTAACGGATCTGTTTGGTATGGATTTTGTTGGAGATTTTGATTGTTCCCCTATGGCTGTAGAACCAATCTTTGCTGGGCCACTTGTGCTACCTCTTGCTGTTCTATCTCTTCTTGTTACGCCGCCATGTCCTGCATCGCCGCCGGTCGCTCGACCAAATTCTTGTCTACCACCTCTTTTTCCTCTAAGACCAACTTTAGGTCTATCAGAGCTTTGCATAAGTTTATCTGCCTCTGATCCAGGATTTGGTCTACCTGCAGCCCTACCTTCCATTTGAGCTTTAGTTCTACCTGTTGCTTTACCTTTATTTCTATCAGCGCCTAATATATTACTTAAACTAAAATCGAAATTTTTTATACCCTCAATTAAGTTACCAAATCCCTCTGTAAAACCACTAATCACAGCTGGTATTGACATGAGGCCTTTTACAACACCTACAATTGGTGCGATCATCAACTTAAATGTTTCTAACAAATCAATAGAACCATCTTTAAGTGTTGATAATGCAGCTGCAACACCACCAAAAGCTAATATAGCTCCAGTTATTGCAGGATTTGATACGACAAAAGCTAAAATTTTCTTTACTAAACCACCAAAGAGACTTAATAATCCACCTAATAAACCACCACTTTTCTCTGGTGCTTTAACTTGCGTGGGTTGCATTGATTTATCATCTTTTAAAAATTGGCCTTCATATTGACCTTCTTTTATTTTAGCCGACTTAAAAAAATCTCTCGCTTGTTTAGCACTTTTACCCTCAACTGATTTTTGAGCTGTGATTGCAAGTAAAGTACCCATTGTCTTTGCAATGCGAGGTAATACAGCTGTGTTTTCAATTACTTTATCTAATTTAACAACTACCTCTTTGGTCATTGCAACACCTTGAGTTTCAACCACAGTAGCTTTTGATGCTCTTCTTGAATCACTTGCATCATAACGACCTCTGGCTTGAAACGCTTTGAGTGAAGGGAATAATGTTGCCAAAATACCAGTTTGATTTAGCATTTGACGAGGGTCAAATTTTTCTTTTAACTTTTCACCAACGCCACCGACAAGGGCACTTGTTCGGCTTCTACTCTCTAATTCTCTTCTTCTTCTAACTACTTCTGAAAGGGTTGCCATGCTGACTCCTCTGTTGTTTCTCTAATACTTGCATACGTTCTTTCTCTTCTTCAAGATGTCTTATTAACATATTCACATAAACATCTCTTTCCCACGGAATCATACCCTCTATTTCTGTTTTACTATATTTGTGATGTTGTATCAAAGAAAATATAGTTTTAAGGTGATTCGCTAAATTGTCATAACCAAAAATTAAACGAAAAAATTTTCTATGCCTTCTATTTCAATATCCTCTTCATACCCACATTTTTTACAGCTAAACTTTTTAAGATGTTTTATTTTTGGNATAGTTTCAAAAAAAGTTTTTATTTTCTCTACCTTATCTGATGGTATTGTTTCTACAAATTCTTCTATTTCTTTTCTAGGCGTATCTTTCGCATAATAAATTTCCTCTTTATCATATATGTAATCTACTGAATCTACGATTATATCAAATAAAGCTTGCGCCTCTGTTTTTGAACTATGTTTAACAACTGTAGCAACGCTAGGATATTTCATCATTATACCTAAGTTTTCGTCTACTGGTATTTTTAAGTCATGATTCTTACCATACTCTGGTTTAATCTCCATAAGATTAACCATAAATTTTACAACATTTCTGCATTTTACTTCTTCTTTTTTACCATNNACTTCTTCAACATAAGTGTTNTTACAGTTATANGATANTTNTACTTCTTCACCAACNGATTTAGCNCTTAAATTTAAAAACAAATATTCNAAATCAAAAGTTGGTAGATTATCAATGTTCAATTCAGTAACTAAGCAGTTATTCACCACTTGTTTAACTGTATTTAAAATAGTTTCTTGTTTACCATCGTCTTCGGCTTCTTGAGCCATTAAAAAAAGTTTTTCCTCTTTTACTGAAAATGGTCTAAATTTTATTTTGTCTTTTATAGACAACAATTGTAAATCATATATTGGTACTTCAATTTTTGGTAACATAATTTTTCACCTTTAACTAAAAAATCTCCCGAAAGAACTTCCTATACTCTTCGCCTTGTTTGCAAATCCACTCACGGCACCAGCGAGTTTTGTGCCTTGAATACTTTTATCAATACCAAATAGGCCACCAACAGCGCCAACTTGTGAACCAATTCTTACTGCCGACTCTGCCTTACCTAATACACCTTTCAATAAGTCAGCACCCTTACTACCAAATATAGCACCAGCAGCTTGACCTAAATCATATGCACCATCATATTTTGTGATGTATCTTTGATATGCAAACTGAACAGTCAACCTGTGAAAACCATCATCTTGCCACGAGAGTGGTTGTGGTGCAATTGCAATTGGAAAAGCATCTCTTAACTCTACTGAATAAATCTTTTTTATAAATTCATCATATTGTATGATGGTAATATTCGTCATATAGCCATCACCTCTACCCGAACCTCTAGGGAATCTTAAATTATTTGTGTCATGTGGCATAATTGCCTCCATATATCTCTCAAATAATTTTCTCTCATAGAACTCATTTGAACATAGAAACGTAAGTGATGTATCGGCGTATTGAGTTTGAGTTGGCACTTTAAATATTGGGCCATATATTTTAGCCTCTGATGTAATCAAACTTTTACCAGGTAACTCTGCTGATTCACATTGTAGTGCTAAGTACCTTGTAATTGAAGCACCACCATAGTTTGTGGAACTTTCACTAGCGTCTTGATTAGCACCTAATACATTGTTTATTGCATCTTCAACATTATCAAAAATTACAGAAGGCAAATTAAGAACCTTCTCTAAAATACCTTGTTCTATAAACTGAGCAACTGATTGTGGTATCGGTAGTATAACTTCAAAACGAGATGGCTTTGCTGGGCCACCTTTTGCGTTCATATTTGCTAAAAACAAATTAGGTGAAAATGACATTAGTTCTCCTTGTTGATTCAGGTATTTATACTAAACCTAAATGTTTTTCAGTTACAAGTTTGAACTCCCAGCCTCTTTCTTGACAAAATATATCAGCAGCTCGCCATTTTTCTTGATTTACTGCATATGTGGCGGCTTCTTGTAGAAACTTTTTTGTTTTTCTTTTTTGTTTTGGTGGCTTTGTTTGTCTATCTGGTTTGACCTCTAATATGAATGTTTTCTTTTCGGTCTTGACAATAAAATCTGGATAGTAACGGTGAACTCTCTGGTCAATTGGTGAACGATATCGTATTGGTAACTCTTCTGATGCCCACCACTCTACAGCTTGGTTTTCATCAAGATACTTCATCACACGAAGTTCCCATGATGACCGATATATGATATTATCTGAATCACCATTATATTTTTTTGGGTTTTGTGGTGTAAATCTTCCTTTATATGTCATAAATAATATGTATTCAACAAAGGATTAACATGGCACTCTTCAAACTCAACGATATAAATTTCAATAAAGATCAGAGAGGTATTACTGGTCCTCTTTCATCACTATCTGGCACGAAATATGAAATGGGAAGTCATAGATACCCAGCAGATATTGGGGCTCTTGACAAAGGTCACTATATTACTTTTTTTGTAAATGTGCAGAAAAAAACTCAATTTACATCTAAAGCCACAACTGGTGATAGGCCAACAATAATGAATAATAGAAAACTATTAGAAAATATGAGAGGGTCTACAAATTTAGGTGGTAATTTTACTAATGTTTTAGATGGTGGTACCAAACTGGCATCTCAAGTAAAAAGTGCAGTTTCACCTGCTTTAGATAAACTTGGTAACCTACCAGGAGTTAGTGGTATTGTTGACAAGGGGAAAAGTTTACTTGGTGGTGCTCAAAACAAAGCAGAGGCTCTTTTTGGTGACGCTGGGAAAAACTTTATTGAATCAGCTGGTAATTTTGGTCAAGGTTTTACAGAGGCTATGTCAGAGGCAAAAGAGTCTTTATCACAAGGTGGNTTTGCAAGAACAATTAAAAGAACGTCAGAAAATATTACGCTTTATATGCCAGACACATTACAGTTTGATTACCGACAAAATTTTGCAGATATAAGCACAAATGAGGGTTTGCTCGGAACAGGTTTAGCTGCTATTAGTGCAGTTGCTGAAAATAAAGGTGATGAGGCAGCTTTAGCAAAAAATATGACCGCATTTGTGGGTACTGCGGCTGCTGAGGCACTTGGCGGTCCGGCCAGAGCTTTAGCTGCAACAGCTTTTGGTGTTGTAAAAAATCCAGGGTTAGAATTAATTTACTCATCGCCTGAATTTAGGAATTTTCAATTTGAATTTAGATTTCACCCCAGAGATGAGAATGAAGCAAGAGAAGTAATGAATATAATTGATAGTCTAAGATTTCATCAAGCACCAGAGATTAAAGAGGGGTCTGGTGGTTTTCTTTTAGTNCCNCCATCNGAGTTTGATATNAAATTNTANTACAATGGNAAAGANAATCCTAATATAGACCAAATCTCAACTTGTGTTATGACAAACCTACAAGTAAATTATGCACCCGAAGGTTTCTCAGCTTATGAATCACCTGGTAATTTGAATCCATCAAAAGGTTCAACTGGAACTCCAGTAACAATTACTCTTGTAATGTCATTTAAAGAAACACAAATTATTACGAAAGAAACTTATAGACCTAAAGATGGTGAAAATGCAAATGCTAAAAGAAATGTAGCACAAAATGATACGTCATCTTACTTTTAGAGATTAAAAATGGCAAAATATTTTAGATACTTTCCAACAACTTATTATATTCAAAATCAGCAACAAGCAGATATCGTTACGGACATTTTAGCCCGTTTTGCTTTTGAAAAAGAATTAATTGAAAATGATGCGAGTTATTATGAATATGAGGTAAAAGATACTGATACACCAGAAATTATTGCAGATAAATTTTATGGTAATCCTGAGCGTCATTGGATTGTTTTAGGTTTTAATCAGATTGTAGACCCTCAATGGGATTGGCCATTACAGTACCCTACCTTTATAAAATATGTTGACAACAAATATAGAGCTAACGCTGATACTGCAAATGGTCAAACGGGTTTAGCTTTTGCTCAATCTGAAATTTATCAATATTTTAAAGTTGTAACAAGAACTAATGAAAAATTTCAAAACAATAAAATTATTGAAAGACTTGAGATTGATGCTGGCACTTACGCAAACACGGTTGCAAATACTTTTACTTTACCAAATGTCGCAGGCGATTCGATCATTGTTTCAACCTCAAAAGAAACTAGAACGTACTATGAATATGAAGATATAGAAAATGAGGAGAAAAGGACAATAAAATTACTGAAACAAGAGTTTGTTCAACCAGTAGAGAAAGAATTTAAAAGAGTAATTAAATAATGGAGTTAGAAACAACAACTGATTTTGTAATCAATGAATTATCTCTTGTAACAAAAGGGGGTAAAATTGATTTATCAAATTTATACGAAGAGTTGAATATATTTGACTCAATTTATAAAGACCATCTAAGTGGTAACATAGTTATTCAAGACGCCACAGGTTTAAATGAGAACCTAGTTTTAAATGGCACAGAAATATTACTAGTAAATATTGGTAAAACAGAAGATGAAATTTTATTTAAAAAAGCATTTAGAGTTTATCAAGAAACAAATAGAGAATTAATAAATGAAAATGCTGAAAGCTATGTTCTACACTTTGTATCAGAAGAGTTAATTTTTTCAGAGCAATTAGGTGTAAGTCAATTTTATAGTGGCACATATACTGAAATAGCCTTATCAATATTGATTGATTATTTAGAGGTGCCTAACACATTACTTACAAAAGGTTTTGTAGATAAATCCACAGGACTAAAAAATGTTGTAATACCTAGGTTATCACCTCTTGATGCGGTAAAATGGTGTTCATCACGAGCAGTAGATGATAATAAATCACCTTCTTTTTTATTTTTTCATAATTTATATGGGTACAACTTTGCAACTCTTAGCACTTTATTAACTTCTGAGCCTATGTTCAAAGTTAATTTTCAAAGAAAAAACTTAGAGAATAATATAGGTAAAGATATGTTTGGTGCAAAGGATTACGGCATAGACTCACAATTTAATTTGTTGAAGTCTATAAAAAATGGTGTTTATGCCGGTAGTTTCACAGGTTTCGATCCCTTAACTCGTATAATATCGTCTAAAAATATATCTTATGCAGATCATTGGCAAACTGTAAAACACGCAACTGATACACCTGATTTAGCATTAATTAGAAATAGAAATAATGATGATTCTACCGTATCTTTTGGTGCAAGGACATCTATGTATTATATGACAACACCTTTAAAGTTTAGTGAATATGTTAAGTCTCATGACCCTAGCATATTTACAACACTTGAAAATACTGAAGATTATATTTTTCAAAGAAGAGCAATATTTTATACTTTAGCTGCCAATAAAATGTATTTAGCTTTACCTGGTAGATTTGATACTTGTTCAGGTTTAAATTTATTCATAGAGGCATTTAAAAAGAGTGAAAAAATTGATGGTGACCCAAACTATGATTTTAGTTTATATGGTAAAAAATTAATCACAAGTTGTAGACATATTATAAAAAATAATACACATGACATGGTATTAGAATTATCTACAACATCTAAGTCTGATGAATTCCCAATACCAATATCATCAGAGTATCAAAAACCAAAAGAGGTGTTAGAATATGATGAGAGCTGATTACGCTGGGTTGAATGGATTTATTTGGTGGGTAGGTGTTGTTGAAGATAGAAAAGACCCACTAAAACTCGGTAGATGTAAAGTTAGAATCGTTGGTTGGCACTCAGCAGATAAGATGAGTTTACCAACAGAAAAATTACCATTTGCTCAAGCAATATTACCTTTAAATAATCCTCACCCTTATGCACCTAAAGAATCTGATATGGTTATGGGTTTTTTTCTTGATGGTGAAAATGCACAACAACCGGTAATGATGGGTGTAATGCCTAGTATACCTTTAGCACCAGCTGATAATCAAGCACCATACAATGACCCACGAACACAAGAAGAGATAGATTTAGCGCCAGTTAAACCAAATGAAACTGCAAATGGTTACCCTAGACTTGTTGACGAACCAGTAACATCAAGATTGGCCAGAAATGAAACAGCAAATACAAGTTCAGTTGTTTCATTGAAAAAAGAAAGAATTACTGCAAATAATACTTCATCAGTTGAAAGAGAACCTTATTACAACGCAGAGTACCCATATAACAAAGTATATGAATCTGAGTCTGGCCACGCATTAGAATTTGACGATACCAGAGATAACGAGAGAGTACACTTATACCACCGTGCAGGTTCGTACATGGAGTATGGTCCTGATGGTTCTTTGGTTGAAAGAGTAGAGAGAGACAAGTTTTCTGTAACAGTTGGGAATGAGAGTGTCCTAGTCAAAGGAGATGTATCCATAACAGTTGAGGGAGATGTCACCATGCAGGTAAATGGCAATTATGACTTAAATGTAACTGGTGATATCAAAGTGAATGGCGCAACAATTAATCTTAATAACGGGACTCAAGGAGCTGCAAGAATTGGTGATACTGTTACTGAAATTGAACCAGGTGGTGTTAATGATGTAATTCAAACTGGCTCTGGTACAGTTAAGATTGGTAACTAGGTATAAATAAAAGATGGCAACGGTTAGAACAAATATAGCGAGAACATTTAGTGATTTAGATTTGAATTTTACAAAACACCCAGTCCGTAAAGATGTCAATACACTTACGGCTGAAAGAGCAGTAATTGGTGCAGTAAAAAATTTAATTCTTACGAATCACTATGAGAGACCTTTTCAACCAGATTTAGGGTCTAATTTGCGTAGAATGTTATTTGAAAATATGGATAGCATTCAGGCAGCTGCACTAGAGAGGGAGATAGGGGAAGTCATCAATAATTTTGAACCTAGAGCAAGCGTTAAAAATATTGCAGTTAACCCAAAATATGATGAAAATGGATATGAAGTTGAATTAACTTTCTTNATACAAAACTTAACTGCTCCAGTAACAATAAACTTTTTCTTAGAACGGATTAGATAAATGGTAGATCGCCTAAGAGTAACAGAACTTGATTTTGATACTATTAAAACAAATTTAAGGTCTTTTTTACAACAACAAGACGCTTTTTCAGATTATGATTTTGAAGGGTCAAGTCTTTCAGTTTTATTAGATATTTTAGCTTACAATACTCATTACAATGCCTACTATTTGAATATGGTAGCAAATGAGTCATTCATTGATACCGCTGTGTTAAGAGACTCAGTTGTATCATTAGCGAAAAGTTTAGGTTATGTCCCTTTTTCTATTAAAGCACCTTTAGCAACAGTAAACTTCACCGCAAACTCATCTTCTTCAACAACTGGCACCTTAACTGTGCCAAGAGGTTTTGGATTTGTTTCAGAACAAATAGATAATAAAACTTACAACTTTGTAGTATTACAGGACACTTTAGTTACAAAATCAAACAGTAAATATACGTTTAGTAATTTAGAAATATCTGAGGGTCAAATAGTTTCATATAATTTTACACATAACGCATCAAATAATCCTAAACAAGTTTTTACGTTACCCGATTCAAATATTGATACAAATACAATTAAAGTAGATGTGGTGCCTAATATATCTAATACAGCGGTGTCAACATACTCTAAAGTAACAGACATACTTGATGTTGGCCCACTATCGGATGTTTATTTCTTACAAGAGGGTAAAAATGGACAATTTCAAGTTTATTTTGGGAATGGTAGTGTNGGTAGAAAGTTAAATGATGGTGCAACCGTATCTGTGTCTTATCTAGTTACAAATGGCACAGCTGCAAATAAAGCAAATAATTTTGTGCCATCAGCTTCAGCTGTAGATTCTTTAGGTGAAGATTTACAAGATTTGTCAACAATCCCAGTATCGGCTGCTTCCGGTGGTTCAAGTAGAGAGACAGTAGATTCTATAAAGTTTTCAGCGCCAAATCAATTTACAACTCAAAATAGATTAGTTACTAAAAAAGACTATGAGACATTTATAGTCAAAGAGTTACCTAGTGTGGAGGCCATATCAGTATGGGGCGGTGAAGAAAATGTGCCAGTTGTTTATGGTAAAGTATTTGTCTCATTAAAACCAAAAGCAAATTTTTTCATATCAGAGACCGAAAAGTTAAGAATTATAGATGATGTTTTAAAACCAAAAGGTATTATCGGTGTAGACGTAGAGGTGGTTGATCCTGATTTCATATTCCTTTTAGTTTCTAACAATGTAAAATATGATCCTAGAAAAACAACAAGAACACCTGAAGCGTTAAAAGAAGCTATAAGAAATTCGATTATAACATTCAACTCAAACTTTTTAAATACTTTTGATAGCACATTTACAGAGTCTAAATTTTCTGAATCAATTGATGATACTGATGCAAATGCAATCATAGGGTCACAAGTTCAAGTAAGACTTCAAAAGAGAGTAAAACCTGTTCTTGGTTCAAGTTCATATGAAGTTAAGTTTAATGAAGAACTTGAAAGAGGCACAGGTCAAAGTAGACTTACATCTACTAAATTTATAGGGTTTGACAATTCGGGTGTATCACGAGAAGTGCAATTTGAGGAGGTACCACAATCATCAACTGGTATTTCAAGAATAGAAATTGAAGATCCGGGTTTTGGTTTTAGTGTCGCTCCAACTGTTACAATAACTGGTGATGGTAAAGGTGCAAGAGCAGAAGCTGTAATATCAGGCGGTGAAATATCCTCAGTTAATATACTTGATCGAGGTTTTGATTATACAACGGCTGAAATCACATTAAGTGGTGGTGATGGTATAGGGGCTGAGTTAAAAGTGGCTGTTGATGAAAGAAACGGTACAATAAGAACAATATTCTTTGACACAGATGGTAATAGACAAATTATAAACGAAAATGCTGGTAGTATAGATTATGACGAGGGTATTTTAAACATCAGTACGATTGATATATCATCAGTACCATCTAGTGCTGATCCAGAAGGCTTAATTAGATTTACAATTGGCTCTGAAACCGGTGTTATAGAATCTACAAGAAATAGTATTGTATCAATAGACATTGAAGATGCCACATCAATCACAACAACACTTGAGGCAGTAACTTCTTAAAATGGCTCACGAATCTGATTCTAGTAAACAACTAACATCACTTTTAATCAATAGACAAGTCCCAGAATTTGTTAGGGAAGACCACCCTATTTTCATTTCATTTTTAGAGGCATACTACGAATTTCTTGAAACTGAACAAGGCACACAGAATAATGATTTAGTTAAAGTAACTAAAGACATGAGAAGAAAATCTGATGTTGATGATTCAATAGATGCTTTTGAAAATAGTTTTTTTAACACCTTTGCAAATTTAGTGCCAAAAGATGCAAAAATAGATAAAGCGTTTTTAATTAAAAATATACTGCCTTTATATTTGTCAAAAGGTAATGAAAAATCTTTCAAACTTCTCTTTAGAATGATTTTTGGTGAAGAGTCTGATATTATATTTCCTGAAGATCAAGTTTTAAGAGCATCTGATGGCCAATACGCATCTGAAAGTATACTTACGATAACTGACCAAATATCATCATTTTATACAGGCACAGGTAATACTAATCAGTCAATACAATTAGTTCAAGAAGTTTCACCAGAGGAAATAGAAGTAAAAGTTGATGGTGTAAAAAAAGATCACGTTACTGATTATTTTATAAGAAAAGAAGATAAAAAAATATTTTTTAATGATACAGTAACGGTCAAAAGAGATTTAGAAGGTGAAATAATTGTAGGCACTAATACATCTTTTATTGATCTTGATACAGCCAACATGAGTAGTTTAGCTGTGAGAACATCCAATCTTCAAGAATTATTAATAAGTGGTGATATAATACCAGGCCGAACAACACTTACATTTAAAGACAAAGCACCAAATTTTAACATTTATACAGCAGATATAGAAGTTGTATCAAACAGTACAAATTTACAACTTAGCAATATAACTACAACACCCTTTGGAAATAGTGCTCAAACAGTTGTCAGTAATTTTCCTGCTGATTCTGTAAATGTTTCTGGAAGTAATACAGGATTTTTCACAACAACAAGTAACGTAGGCACGCCAGCAAGTGGTTCAGACATCAGGGTCTTATATAATGATTTCAATGATGCTCTATTAAAAAATAGAAAGTTTAGAGGCGTAACGTCAAACGCAACTATGATTGTTGAGAGAGTTTTTCCCAGAAAAATTGATGTGTTACCCAAAATTGAATTATTTTTTGACTCAAGAAAGTCTTTAGGATCTTTTTCCCAATCTGAAGAGGTTAAATCAACAATTGTTGTAAATGGTGATGTTATCAATATTTCAACAAATACTTTTTCATCACTAGAAGAAATATCAGTAGTACAAGGTGGTAATAATTATAATGTTGGCGACCCAGTAACAATTATCGCAGGTGGTTTCAAGAGAAAGGCAGCTGCTGAAGTTGCCACTTTAGGTTCAGCGATTTTAGCAAAACCAAATGTTATTCAAGGCGGTGCAGGTTTTGCTGCTGGCGGTTTACTCAAGGGTGGTAATTCAGAAGTGGGTATTGTTTTATATACAATTGCTGCTAATGTAAATACAATACCAATTATTGATACAACTGGCATTAACACACCAAACACTTTTGTTTTGATGGGTGAAACCTATGATGCTACAGTAACAAATAATTCATCACAGACATATGCTGATTTGATTATCGCAAATGCAAATGGCACATATACTGGCGCTTTTGGTAACACCCAAGTTACATCACCTACTGTAAATACGAGAATAAAACACGTTATAAATTCAAGTGTTCAGGCCGCAAATATAGGACCTATATCACAGTCTCAAGTGATAGTTGTAACGTCAAATACACCAATAGTAAATTTACCACTAGATGGTGCGGGCGCTCTTGTAGAAGTTGCGGCTAGAACCACCGCTGATGTTGGATCTCTGAAGAGTTTAGGTAAACTCACATTACGAACTTTCCGATCTAACACTAATGCTGAAACTGGTATTGTAACTTTTGATAATGTAAGTGTTGGTAATACGTTTTCAACGAATGATATCATAGAATTTTCTAGCACGGGTGCCGGCGATGGTGCCCTTGCAAGAGTGAAAGAGGTTAATGCGACTGGTGAAATAATTAATACAGAGTTCGTACATCCACATTATAAAAATTTTGGCACGGGTATTAGAAGTAGTGTTGTAAATATTGCACCAGTGGTTGCAAACACAGGTTTCAATGGTACTTTAGGTGTGCCTAATGTTTATGTTTCAAGTATTGTTGTAGATGCCGTGGGCATTACACAGGCGAATATAAATGTTGGCTTAAGTGGTGTTTATATGACACCTCAATCAAACCATGCAGGATTTAATTTTCATAAAGGTGACAATCCAGTAAGAATAGGCGATATTATTTCTGTTCTTGGTCACGAGAGAAAAGTAACAAATGTAATTAGTAACTCCGTTGTTGCTCAACCTAACGGAGATGGTCAAGCTAACGGTATGTTTCACGAGTGTGGATTTTTAGTTGTAGATAGGCCTTTCCCTAGAGAGGCTGACTTTTTATATTTTTCAAATACCACATATTTTGGCGCTCATGGTTTAGCGAACTCTACTGTAAATATATCTCCATCGCATACAGGCACGAGTCTTAATGTATCTACTGATACCATGAATATTTCAAATATATTTGGTGCACCATTAAGTATTGATACTCATTTTCCAAAAGGTGGCGCTGCCTATGACCCATCACATTTACCAAATGTTTCAATCTTTAGAACAAATAGGACAAATGCAGCTGCTTTAAGAACAATATCAGGAATTACTGTAAATTCTTCAGCTGTGGGTGTCAATTCTTTTATTTCATTGTTTACTGAATCACAAACTTATGCTGACCAATCTGAAATGAAATTGGTAGCTAATGCAAGAATATTTGTTAGTTCAACCAACCAAATACAAAATGTTACCGTGATTAGAGGTGGTGCTTTAACAGGAGATACAATAAGTGTTGCTAACATTTATACTGATGTAGTTTTTGCAGAGAATAACGCCCCTCTAACAAGTAAGGCATACTCAAATGCCGTATTCACAATTAAAACAGTAAGTGCAGATAACTTTGCATTATCCGGTAACATACTCTCAACAGCTGCAAACGCAAATATAGCTGTTAATTGTTTATTAGGTGATGGTGAAGAAATAATTTCTCAAACAGATGAATCATTAGAAGGTTCAATTAAGACAATCAGAGTTATAGATGCAGGTTTAGGGTACCAAGCGATACCAGATATAGATTTAACTGATTCAGGTGATGGTAAAGCTACAGCAGTAGCCGGCCTAACAGATTCGGTTTCAACCACCGATGGCAGATTTATCTCTTCAAGAGGTTTAATATCTGCAAAAGAGAGAAAAGTGCAAGGTGAAAATTATTATCAAGAGTTTGTTTATGTAACTAAAGTGCCAGTAGAATTTGAAAAATATAAAACAATACTAAAAGGTTTATTACACCCAGCAGGGTACAGAAACCGTGCTGAGTTTGAAGCAAAAGAAATATCTAATGCAAACGTATTTGTATCAACAACCTCGGTTTCAAATAGTATTCCAGGTACTGTAAATATATCAAATGGAAGCACGGTTGTTACTGGCTTAAATACCTCATTTGAAATAGCAAACTCTCAAAATACAATTGTTTTGGGTGTCTCTAAGATAGCCATAGGTAACGCAAAGGCTGGTCCCCATGGTGTACACTCTAACTCACGTTTAATAGTAAGTATTACAAACAATACAAGTTTAGTAGTTAATACTGCATTTGAAAAAACTCTGACTGGTCAATCCGCTATCATTTTGGTATAAATAAACAATTATGGCAACTAATTTATCTACAAGAACATTATCATTAAGAAATGCAGAAAATTTTGCAAATACCTTCCAAGGTGATGATTTATATTTTATCTTCATTGGTGATAGCACACCTTACGCAAATGAATCAACACCACCTCAGATAGTAGAAACACGAGAGAGTTTAGATAATGCCTTAAATTCAATGATTGGTTTAAAAAGAGTTGGCGGTGGTGATGTTAAATTAAGTGTGCCTAGGGTAAATTGGACTAGCGGTGCAATTTATATGCAGTATGATGATAAAGCTGATAAAAACCAGTTAATAGAGGGCGATAGTTCATCAAATACAAAACCAATGTATGTGTTAGCACCTAGCACGAGAAATGTATACAAGTGTCTATCAAACGGAAGTAACTCAATTTCATCAGTAGAACCAACTGGTGACTATGCCACATCTAATGGTATTGTCTCATCATCTGGTGCTGATGGTTACGTCTGGAAATATATGTACAATATCAAAGATAGTGACCAATTTGTTGATACTGAATTTATGCCTGTGCCAACAAGAAATCGTAAATTGTTAATGAATGATAGTGAAGAATCTGGCAGTTATAGTGTGCAAAATGAAAGTGTAGTAGAGGGTGAGGTGACCACTATTGTTGTTACACATCCAGGAACTGGATATAGAGACTTTACAAATGTAAGAACTTTTGCATTTGAGACTGCAAATACATCTGAAGCTGATGGTTCTAATAGAACTATACAGATAACTGGTGCTTTTTTAAGTGAAGTTGGATTACAAATCGGTCAAGTAGCTTCTGCTAATATGAGTGTAACAGGCGCTCAATTCTCTGATGATACATTCATTCAATCAGTTAATGAAATAACAAATCAAATCACACTTACGAAACCAGTTTTGTCAAATAGTGATGGGTCAATTGCCAATACTATATCAATAAGAACTAGAATTTTCATTGATGGTATAACTGCGGCACTAGAGCCAGCAACAGCAACTGCTGTGTTAGGTGTAAACGGATCTTTACAATCTGCCAATGTAACACAATTCGGTAGTAAATATGAAGATAAAATAAATGTGAAAGTTTTTGGCACAGCTACATCTAATATTGCAAACCTAAGAGCAGTTATTTCACCAAAATTCGGCCACGGCTTTGATATCGGAAAAGACTTGTATGCAAATAGTGTATCTATAGTGTCTAAGTTTGGGGAAATAGATTCAACAGAAAATGGTGAGGTGCCAACAGACTTTAGTTTTAGACAAGTTGGTCTTGTCAAAAACCCTTATAAATATGGTGCAAATACGTTTTTAACATCAGAGCAAGCGGGAAACACAGCTGTTTTGAATGTATCTAATTACACTCAAAGCACAGGTAAAGATTTAGGGGCGGCTGTAAGACAAACCACACAAGTTTTTGTTGCATCTGGTGTAACTTACGATTTAAATGAATTTGTTTTTCAAGGCACTTCTTCAACTGATTATACAGCTGGAGGATTTGTTCATAGAATTGTTAATACTACATTAATAGAAATAAATGAGTTACAAGGTGAATTAGAGGTAGGTAAAGTTTTGAATGGCAATACTTCAGGTGCTTCAAGAATAATTACACAAATTGTAGACCCGGCATTTGAGCCTAAATCAGCAGATTTACTTTTTGTAGATAATAGAGTACCAATTACAAGAACAGATGGCCAAGCGGAAACTGTTAGACTGACCATAAGATTTTAAAGGTAGAAAATGGCACTAGATTTTAATACAACACCATACTATGATGATTTTGATGAAGATAAAAATTTTCATAGAATACTTTTCAGACCAGGCAGAGCTGTTCAAGCTCGTGAATTAACACAATCACAAACAATATTACAAGATCAAGTTACTAAATTTGGTGACCATTTATTCAAAGATGGTTCAAGGGTAACTGGTGCCGAGGTATTTGGTATTGGTGAAGGTAAAATTGATAAACTATCAATTAATTTACAACCATCAGTAAATCATATTAATTTATCGCCTTTATTACCCGAAGGTTCGATAGAACCAGGAATTAATATCAGTCGTATCAATCAAGGTAATACAGCTGTAAATGTGGCCAGTTTCATAAACACTTTTATAACTGTTCCCATATCTGGTATTGGGAGTGCTAACTCTACCATAAATTTTACTGACNGTGTAGCAAATTCAACTCTAGGCGAAAGTCCTCCAAGAAATGTATTTTTTGTTCATCATGCTGATGCGGCTGCTAATGGTGACCCAGATACATTATATGTCTCACACATTAAAAGTGAAAATGTACGCAGAACAAATGGATCTATAGCTTTTGCAAATACTGATACAATTACTTTAAGGCAGAATCTTGTAGGCGAATTGTCAGATACCACGGCAAACATACCTGGTGTTGGTAATAATGTTTTTGTAGTTGCTGATAATATAGGGGCAAATGTTACAGTTCAATCCAATGCGCTTATGAATGTGTATTCTTCCAGTGATTTAAGTGATGCAAATTTAATAGCGATGGTGACAGCAAACTCAAATCCATATGGTGATGCAAAATTACTCGGTGTTACAGAGGGTGTATTTTATACGAACGGAGTTTTTGTAAAAAATCAAAAAGAAATTGTTGCAGCTGACAAGTATGGTAAAACTGCAAACGTATCGGTCGGTTTTGAAGTTACTGAGAGTGTTGTAAAATCAACTGATGATGCAAGTTTACTAGACCCTGCTTTAGATTCTTCAAATTACCTTGCTACAGGCGCAGATAGATATAAAATTTCTTTGAGTTTAAAAAGAAAACAATTAGATGATTCAACAAAGTCCGTACCAGAATTATCATCTTCAAAATACATTGAAATTGCAAGGTATAAAAATGGTCAGTTAGTTAAAGACGCCACGGGCACAAAATACTCTGATTTGGGTAGAACTTTGGCAAGAAGAACTTATGATGAATCTGGAGATTACATAGTCAGAGGTTTAGAACCACTTGTTCGTAATTTAGGTAACACAGGCACAGGTATACTTACAGTAGGTAAAGGTAAAGCGTATGTTAAAGGTTATGAGATAGAAAACATATCTGATGTTGATATAAACTTACCAAAAGCAAGAGAAAAAGAAACAGTTGCAGGTTATAGTTTAGAACAGTCATATGGTAATTTTATCTTTGTTAGTGGTGCAAATAATACTATTTTCACAGATAATGCAGAGTTTGTAAAAGTCTCTATTCATTCATCAAATGTTGCTAATCAACAGGGACACTTTACTTCATTACCTAGCGGAGCGCCAAACCAACAAAATCAAAATACTAAAATTGGCGAGGCTCACGTTAAAAATGTTGAGTTCTTTAAAAATGATAGTGCTGATGAGCCTCTTGCAAGGCATAATGATGTATTTAAATTATCACTTTTTAATGTAAGAAACACAAGCAATCTACCTTTAACACTAGCACGAACAATCGTTGCTATACCGACCGTAGCAGCAAACGGTAATGCTATTGCAAATATTGACTCAACATCTATTCAAACTCATAGGACACCTGCAAGATTAGCTAATAACACTAATAATATGATTGTCGTTGATGCAAGTGGCATCAGGGTTGGTGATATGGTTGAAGGTCATAATGTCTCTAACAATGGGCCAGTATCCGCAGGTAACACAGGGTCAGCCTCAACATCTCAAATAGGTCGAGGTAAAAGAATTGCGTTTGTTAAAGCTGTTAGAGGCACAAATGTTGAAATTAGCTGCACAGTATTTTCTGGCACGACTACTGATTTAGGTGATGGTTTCTTTTCTAATTCAGGGTCGAATAATTATATCTTCAGTAGAGCTACGTTTACTGACACAAATGAGGACATATCTCTTTTCCCAATGTCATATAATTATGTAGCAAATACTGGTGCTACTTCTTTCACTTATCAGATAAGAAAACTTTTTAAAGATGTTACTATTACCAGCGGTGTAGCTACAATAACATCAGGTAGTGCAGATAAAACATTTTTAGCATCTTCTACGGATACCGCTAGAAGAACAAATTATCAAGTAACAGTTAAGAGTGGTGGAACCCTAATAAACAATACTGGAAATTTAGTACCACAAATATCTAGTGTTGTGGTAACAGGTGGTGCTACGCCAGCTGCAGCCATAAGTGTAGGAAATGGAGCTGGTGCGACAGATACGGGATTGACTGGCACCGTAGACATTATAGCAACCGTACAAATTCAAGGTGGTGAAAATGATAGAAGAAACTTAACATCAAGGAAAAAAGAAGAGGTATATAGTGTTGGCACCATGACACAAAGAGATGGTGCAAAACCAGCAAAAATATCATTAGGCAAACCATATTGTGTAAACGTGGAAGCAATTTATATTTCAGATGGTGATTATAACGCTAACAATACACTTGAAAACGTAAGAGATGCGTTTATATTTGACACAGGTCAAAGAGAAAGTTTCTTTGACCATGGTACGATAAGATTGAGAGCTAACAACGCATTATCAAATGGTTATGCCTCACAACCAAAAATAAATGTTGGAAAAGCATTAGTCATATTTAATCATATTGAAGCAAACGGTTCAGGTTATCTTGATGCAGCTTCATATAACCCAGTCTTTAGATATGAGGCAATACCTCAGATAACTAAAAAAGATGGAACTATCATATCTCTAAGAGATACCATAGATTTTAGGCCATTTAGAGAGGCAATTTCATCTCCTAATGTTTATTCAAATGCTAGTATGACATTTTCTAAACTTGAGATGCCAGACTCAGGTGATCCAACAGCTGTAATGGGTTTAAGTTATCATTTACCAAGAAATGATAAACTAGTTTTAGGTTTTGATGGTAACTTTAGAGTGATTCAAGGTGAACCAGCTTTAAACGACCCTCCAACACCTGCTGATGACCCTGATTCAATGACTATTGCTAAATTAGCTTTAGAGGCATATACACCAGAGGCAAGTAATGTAAAATTAGAAATTGTAAAAAATAAAAGATATACAATGAAAGACATAAGTGGTCTTGATGATCGCTTGACTAGGGTTGAATATTACACCTCTTTGAATTTGTTAGAGACTGAATTAGCTTCACAAACTTTCTTCTCTAATAATAATGTAGAGCTTTTGAGTAATGGGTTCGTAGTAGATAATTACAAAGGTCATAGTATCGGTGATGTTGCTAATCCTGATTATAAATGTGCAATAGACTATGATAATGAACTTTTAAGACCTAGATTCAAAGCTAATGCAGCTTCAGCCGCTCAATCAACATCATTTGCATCATTAAGAAATACTGGTAATAGATTAACATTACCTTTTGGTACTGAGGTTTACACAGCACAAGCAGTTGCAACCGGCACAGTAAATGTCAACCCATTTAATGTTGTTGGATTTGTAGGTCATGTTAAACTAACAACTGATGTCGCCACTTATGCCGACTTTGATACTAGACCTTTTGTGGGTGTTAATACAGATGGTAACTCTGATAACTTCTCATTTGGTGAAAACTACACAGGCTCAAGATGGGCAGAATGGGATTTATTATCTTATGATAAGAGTGATGCAAAAGTATACACATATTACGATACAACAAACCAAAAATCAAAAACATCAACTTCAGCTGAGGCAGCTGGTTATCTTAGTCAAAAAACTGAAACAGATAAAGTATTTTATTATGCACAAGCTCAAAATATTGATTTTGAAATTTTTGGATATAAACCTAACACCGAAGTTCATGCTTTCATAGATGGTAAAAATGTATCACATAAATTAAATAGATTTAATTCTGATACATCTGCTTTTGAAAATAAACCTCTAATTATATCTGATGAAAACGGATTTGCAAAAGGTAGAATTGTTTTACCAAATGACACAACAACTCAAGAGCAATTTTTTGCAGGCGAACATCAAATTATTTTCTGTGATGCAATATTCAACCCTACTTTTCACACAACTATTGCTACAACTAGGTATTTTTCTGGTACACCTAGAGTACCTGAAGTTGAGGTAGTGCAAACTGTTGTTGAAGAGCAACCACCCACACCACCACAATATAATTGTGATTTTTATATGAATGATGCACCAGAGAATCAAGAGTGTATTTCAATCGCTGATTTAAATGCCAGAATAATAGGATCGGGTGTTTCGGCTGCAACCGTAAATAATTGGGGCCCAAGAATATATGACATATATCGAAATGTTTTAAGAAGAATACCCGATGTAGGGGGTTATACTTTCTATCTTCAAAATATTGATAATGGTGATTATGGTGATATTAGAGGTAGATTTAATGATGCAGCTGCAAGGGGCATAATTGAACAATACTTTAGGAGTGGCCCAGAGTATGCTGATATACAAGAGGGAATTTATGTAGACCCATTGGCACAAACTTTTTTTGTAAATGAATTTACAAATCCAAAAGGTATATTTGTACCAAATATATCTGTTTTCTTTGCAACGAAGGACGTATCATTACCTGTAACATTAGAGATTAGAAAAACTGTTAATGGGTATCCAAGTGCAGATGATGTCATACTAGATGCAAGAGTTACAAAAAATCCTGATGATGTTAATTTACCAGACTCAGCAGCACCTAACACACCAGTTGCAACACAGTTTGACTTTGATAAACCAATATTTTTAGAACCTGGTGAGTATTCCATAGTGTTACTTACAAACTCATCAAATTATACTGTGTTTATCGCCACAGTTGGCCAAACAAGAATTGATAACGGTCAAGTTGTGGCTGGTCAGCCATACACAGGGTCATTATTTAAGTCTCAAAATGCTAGAACATGGGAACCAGACCAACTTTCAGATTTATCATTTACAATTAGAAAATGTGCTTTCAATACATCTGGAAACTTCTTTACTGATGTTGATGCTCAATTAGGTAATTTACCAACTCAATATGTTGATTACATGAAAGTTAGCGCTCCATATGAGACATACTCAAAAGATACATCTTTATCTTTTCAACTATCAACAACTGCAAACGGTAGTTCATCTTTAGGTACCGCCAGGAATGTTTATCCAGAGGCGGATATTAATTTTGAAACGAGACAACAATTTGCAGCTTCAGGTGAAGCAAATCTCAGAGTTACAATGTCAACAACAAATACGGATGTTTCACCTACTTTTGAATTAGATAGATGTAGATTCATTTTTGCAGAAAATTTATTGAATAGTACGGCTAACACAGATGTTACAAATAATCCAGAAACGCTAAATGAGGGTGGTGGTGCATTATCTAAATATATCACAAAGAAAGTTAAATTAGCAGATGGTTTTGATGCAACAGCTCTGAGAGTAATTTTATCTAAAAATTTACCAGAGGGTGCTTTAGTTGAGGTTTATTATAAGGTACAATCGGGTGTTGACTCATCAGAGTTTGATGATTTACCATATGTTTTAATGAATCAAATCACACCAGTAACGACAACTCAGAATTATACAGATTTTTATGATTGTGAATATAGGGCAGAAGATATTACATACGCAAATGCTGATGCAACTTATGACAACTTTAGATTTTTTGCAATCAAAGTTGTATTGTATTCAACAAACACGGCAAAAGCACCAACAATTAAAAACTTTAGGGCTATAGCATTATCATGAGTATGATAAAAGTAAAAAATCATAAAAATCTTGTAAGAGATTCAAGATCAAAAGCCATTTTAAATACTGATGTAATAAAAATGATGCAAACAAAAAAAAGAAAAGAGCAAAGTGTAACTTTAGAAACTCTAACACAAGAAGTCAAAGTAATTAAGGATGAGTTTTTAGAAATTAAAACTCTTTTAAGACAAATCGTATCTAAGAGATAACTATGGCAATTATAAGAAACATAACAACCGGCAACACTTTTCAGCAACACGTTACAACAACAGCTGAAACTGTACAAAAACTTAATCATTTAACTGATGGTACCGTAAACGATAAGTTTTATGCAAATACAGATGTTGTAGTTGATGGTAACCTTGATGTTACAGGTAATATTTCGTTAGATGCAGCTGGTTTTGATAACTTGACCATGAATGGGAACTTAATACTTTCCCAAAGTGATTCAGTTCTTTATAAAGAAGCCGCTTATACCTCAGGTGAAGCGTCTGCTCGATATGTGATTACCGGTAATGGTGTTGCTTATGTTTTTTCAACAACTGGCGCCACACCTAGAAGTAACCCTAGTTTGTATTTTAAAACAGGATCAACTTATGCTTTTGACTTAACTGGTTTAGCTGGCGGTCACCCGTTTGTAATTCGCACAACAAATGATAATGATTATTCAGCAGCAGATGCGTACGGAATCAAAAGAGTAAACGATGGTACCACATTGATGAATGTAGGTCTTACTCATGTAGAAACACAAAATAATGGCAATAGAGTTGTTGTATCACAAGGATACAACGCACAGTATAAAATGAATGGTATTTTGTATATGCAAATACCAGCAGGCACGGCTAATTTTGGCGATCTATATTATTATCAATGTGCAAGTCATGGCGCTGCCATGGTTGGTTCAATAACAGTAGAAAACACGGTGCAAGCTGCTTTTGAGAAGGCAAATTCAACAGTTTCAGATGCAATAGCATTATCGGTTGCTCTATCCTGATATATAAATAAAGAAAAAGAGAGAAAGATATATGGCAACAAACAGATTTAAAAGTCATTTCGCAACAGCCACTACAGGAACGGCTAATGCTGCGTTCACTAATTCAGAAAGTGGGACTGATAAGGTAGTTGTCGGTATGACTATTTCAAATATAACAAGCATTGCACAAACAGCTAGCGTTTTTGTTCATAGTAATACAGACAACAAACTTTTTTCATTAGTTACTGATGCAAGTATACCTGCTGGAGGTTCTTTAGTGCCAATTGGCGGAGATCAAAAAGTTGTCATAGAACCAGGTGAAAGTATTAATGTGAATACCTCTGGTAGTAACTCTTGTCATGTCGTTATGTCAACACTAGAAATTTCGGATCTATAGGTAGAACATGGGAACATATATTGGTCGTGCTCCAGAAACAGAACTGTTTGAAAGAACTACTGATGTTTTCAATGGTAATAATACTGCAACTAGTTTTACACTTACAAAGGCTGTTGGGGATGCAAAAGAGCTAGATGTGTATGTAAACAACGTACACCAAGACCCTTTTAATGCCTACACCGTATCATTCGCAAATAGCTCAATAAATTTTTCAGAGGCACCCACATCAGGAGCAAATAATGTTCTAGTGGTCAATAGGAGCAAACAAAGAGTAGGTATATTTGTACCAGATGATAAGTCAATCACATCAGCTAAGTTTGCTTCAGGTGTTGCAATTGGAGATGATATATTAACAACAACGGGTGTTGGAGCTGGCACATATGGTGCTGAAGATGCAATACCGGTTATCACAGTAAACGATAAAGGCCGTGTGAGTAGTGTTTCTAATGTATCAGTAAACATACCAGTTGCTTTTGAAGCCGCAAATGCCTTACCAACAATTTTATTACTTTCAGGAATGTAATCATGCCACAGATTTTTAAAAGATTAGGAGCAATTAATTCAACTGCAAACGCACAAGCAAATTTGTATGTAGTGCCAGCAAGTAACTCAGCCGTAGTATCAACAATTACTATTTGTAATCAAACAGCTGCAAATGGTTCTTACAGTTTGATGGTTCAAGATGCAAGTGAGTTTAGTAACCCAGCTGCAAATGCAACGATGATTGTAAGAGGCGCAGCGGTGCCGGCTGCAGACACAGTTGTATTAACAATGGGACTTACAATGAACGCTGGTTCAATATTATCAGCAAACGGTAGTTTTGTTGATATTTCATTTTCGGCCTTTGGTTCTGAGGTATTTTAATGGGGTTTTTAAATGTCAATAAAACTCGCATCTAGGAGCTTCTCGACTAAATTATCTGAAATTGGCCCACGAAAACATGACATAGCAAAGTCGAACACTGGTACAGCAAAATGTTTTAGTGTTAGACCTTTTGGTTATGCTTATCCTATAGGTTTAAATACACAAAGAGTATTTGGTAATGTGGCTGCTAATACAACTGGCGGCACTCAAATTACAGTTGGGTCTGACTCTAGCCCAACCCAAAATGCAGTTCACAAGTTCGATTCATCTGGAGTTTTTACATCTACTAATTCTTTTACTTGCGAGTATTTTCTTGTCGCTGGTGGCGGTGGTGGTGGGAATCAAATTGCCGGCGGAGGTGGTGCAGGAGCAGTTTTATATAGGAATGATTATCCTATAAGCGCTGGCGCTAATAATTATGTTACAATAGGGGGTGGTGGGGCAGAAAATGCAAGAGGTGGAAACACCACAATAGAAGTAAATGGTTCACCAAGTGTTTTTGTTCATGGCGGTGGTCGAGGTGGTATCGGGTCAAATGATGGTGACCCAGGACAACCCGGCGGGTGCGGTGGCGGTTCAAGTAGAAGAAGATCAGCACCCACAGCGGGCGCAGGTGGTCTATCAGTAAATCCAATGCCAGCTCCATCTTATAGTTTATTTTACGGAAATTCAGGAGGTAGAGGCTCTGATAATGGTAACCCAGATAATAATGGGCAAGGCGGTGGTGGAGGTGGAATAGGAAGCACAGGTGGTGATGCTACCCCTACAACTGGCGGCGGTGGTGGCACAGGGTTAACTTTTTCTTATGATGAAACATCAACGCTTTATGGTGGAGGTGGAGGCGGTGGAGTTTGGATTGGAACTGCAACAGCCGGTGCCGGTGGTAGTGGTATAGGCGGTGCAGGTGGACCTGGAGGTTCACCCGGAGGAAATGCAACTGCAAATAGAGGTAGTGGTGGCGGAGGTGGTGGTTATGGAGATAGCACAGCTGGGTCTGGTAGTGGTGGTTATGCAGTAATAAGATATTTTTCAATAGATGAAACAGCATTTAACATTTTTATAAATTAAGGCTATGGGAATAAAAGTAACTTCAAAAAGTGTGAGACCAGAGGGATTTGAATTTCCTGCTGGTTTAAATAGCGTTAGAGTTGTATCTGATACAAGAGTAAATATAGGTCAGCAAATGGCTACATCTGCTCCATCAGGTCTCTCAAATCCGACTTCACCAGAGGGTCAACAAAATTATATTGGGCCTGATGATCCAGGTCCAGGTCAAAAAGTTAAACATACCTTTCGTCAATCAGGTTCATTTACAGCTGGTTTTACAGGTAACGTAGATGTGATTGTTGTAGGTGGTGGAGGCGCAGGTGGCGGAGGTTACGGTGGCGGCGGTGGTGGCGGTGGCGTTATATACGCTAAGTCAGTAACCGTACATAGTGGTCAAAGTTATCCAATTATTATCGGAGCTGGCGGAACTAACCCTGCTCACAATCCACCTTCAAATGGTGGTCAAGGTGCAAATTCTGAAATAGTTTTTTATAATGGTGCTCATCCCATGTGTAATAGCACAGGTCACTTAGTTGCATATGGTGGCGGTGGTGGCGGTGCTAAAGATAGAACTGGTATGATAGGTAATCCTCATGCCTTTAGTGGTGAAGGCTCTGCTGATGGAACTTCAAGAGTAATAGGTTCTGGTGGTGGGGGCGCTGGGACTGGTCAAAACTATAATGATGAGGCTATGGGCGCCATAGGGCAACAAGACCCTAATTATACTGGTTATTACCCAGTTGATGGCGGTCAAATGGAAACACAATTAGGCCCAGCCTATGCAGCCCCACTAATTTCAAATAATCCTGTAACTGCACCAGAACCAGGACCATCTTTTAATCCCTCAGGTAATCAAGTAAGTTATTACCCATTTTACCCATACCCAACAATGAGCCCATCTATCCCAGCTTTACAATACGTTAGTGGTGGTGCTTATGGTGGAGATGGTAATGATGGGCAGGCTAATAATCATTTTGGTATGCCTGGTGGTATGGGTAGTATAAGCGGTTATAATAGAGACTCAGCAAGACCAACAATTTATGGTGGCCCACCAGCTGGCCCAATTTTAACAGGCGGTGGAGGTGGTGGCGCTATGGGTCAAGGTTTTGGTTATGGGCGAAACCCACCTAGTAATAATGGCACAGCTACAGGCACGCCATCATGGGGATTTGGTGGTGATGATTTCAGAGCTACATTAAAAGGTGTTGTACCAGTAGCAGGTTTTGGAGCTGGCGGCGGTGGTGGTTCAAGTGGGCCTCCTAGAAGTGGGTCTACTGGCGCTGGTGCTGGAGCATCTAGCGGTAGAACTTTAGCAGTGCCACCTGCTTTTCCAGGATTTGATAATTATTACCCTGCGGAAAACGCCCCTGCTAATTTAGGTGGTGGCGGAGGCGGTGGCGGGGCTCCTGGTGTCTATAATCCGTTTTTTGGACCTATGCAACCAGGATATGTTGAAGCACCAGGATCTGGTGGTAGTGGTAGAGTTGAAATAGTTTATGATGCAGTAACAGGTGAATTGACAAACGCTGCTGTGTTCTTCATAAATTAATTATAAATAAAGAATAAAGATTTTAATTTAAAGGAGTTTAAATAATGTCTCATTTTGCTGAAGTAATAGATGGAAAAGTTGTTCGTGTGATAGTAGCAGAACAAGATTTTATTGATAGTGGTGCCGTGGGTGATGCAAGTAGATGGATTCAAACATCTTATAATACAAGACAAGGTGTTCATTATGCTGAAACTGCAAACGGTAATTATTTACCTGATGGTGGCACAGCGTTAAGAGGTAACTATGCTGGTGTGGGTTATGAATATAATACAGAGCTTGATGCTTTCATAGCACCAAAACCAAATAGCTCATGGACTAGTTGGACAGTTAATTCGACAATTTATATGTACGAATCACCACTAGGTCAAATGCCAACAGATGCTAATACAGAACTAGGTCAATACTATGATTGGGATGAAAATGCTTATCAAGCGAACAACCAAACTGGTTGGATTCTAGTTACACCATAATAAAGGAAAATAAATGGCACTAACACTCGTATCGGGGAGAATGCTGGCTAACGGTTCAGTATCGGCTGAAAAGTTAGCGTCAGGGGCAATTGTAGCACCAGCGGGCGCTTTAGCTGCCAATTCTGTTTTAGCAAACACAATCGCTGAAAGAGCAATACAGGCAAATAACATTGGATTATATGTAATTGAGGCCAATAACATTGCAAATGGTGTCATAAGTGGTGGTTCAGTAGCAGCTAATACGATTACAGCTCTTGAAATAAAACCATCAACACTTACAGCTAATTTATTTTCAGCAAGTTCAATTGAAACAGCTGCGATTGCAGATTTAAACATAACTGCACCAAAAATGGCAAATACTCTTGCTCTGATGAATGTAACACAGATGAATACATCTGTGCAGAATGTTGTTGTATTTAATGCAACTCATATCGCATTAGGTAATGTTGCGGGTGCAGCCACAATTAACACACAACAAGGCACTTACTTTTCAGCGAATACATCTGGCGGTTGTACATGGACTTTTGCAGGAGGGCCTGATTCATCAAAAGCAACAGCATTCACATTAGAACTTACAAGTGGTGCAGGTAATACAAGCACAGCATATACACAAACTTGGCCGGCAGCTGTTAAATGGGCAGGTGGATCAGCGCCGACACTCACACAAGGTGAAACAAAAGTTGATGTTCTTGTTTTTATAACAGATGATGGTGGGACAACCTGGAGGGGTGCCGTTTCGATATTAGATAGTAGATAATGGATTTAATTACACTCTCAGCTTTAGGCGCAGCTGCAAATACAGCTTCTGATAGCGGAGGTGGTGGCGGTGGCGGCGGTGGTGGCGGTGGTGTGGCTGAAAGAACAGACGAACACTACGCAAATACAGTTTTACTTCTACATGGTGATGGAAACCCAGGTGCAAATAATGTAAATAATCCAGCCCCTGAAGCTCAGTANATAGCTNTANNNGATGATAGCCCAAANGACAGNCNATTAACANCANTTNGCACAGGTGTTTATGGTACTGATTTTAGTCCATTTTATTATAATGATGGGTATTTCAGCGTTTATTATGATGGTACTGATGATCGTCTTACAGTTCCCCTCACCTCAAGCACCAATTTGGGTGGTCTGACACAAGACTATACTCTTGAATGTTTTTTTAACACAGACACAATAACCGCTAAAGGAACTTTATTTGGCCAATCAAATGGGGGTGGTAGTACAAACAAGTGGATTCTTGGTGTCAACATGGCTGATGATTATAGTTTTGCAGCTAATAAAGTATCTATTCATACTTACGGTGGCACAAATGCTGAAGGCACTTTTAGTCCTGGTTTTAAAACAGGTGTATGGTATCACTATAGACTTGTTTACACCCACTCCACAACGACAATAAAAATTTATATTGATGGTATTGAAGTTGTAAGTGTAGGTGCTAATCTACCCACAGTTACCAATGTAACTAATGGCCCATTGACATGGGGCACAGATGGTGAAGCTGGTGCACCCTTTAAAGGTTATATTTCAAATGTTAGACTTGTTGTAGGCACGGCTTTAGGCACGACTGTGCCAACCGAACCATTAACTGCAATAGTTAATACAAAATTATTAACTAATCAATCAAATAGATTTAAAGATAATAGCACAGATAAACTTGTTATACAGCCGCAAAGCGCTCCTAGAGTATCAACTTATAGCCCCTTCGATGTTAGTGATAAAGGAAATGCAACTATCTACCCATCTGCGAACACAGGTTCAATTTACATGGATGGTGCTAGTTTTGTTACAGTTGATAATCAGGCACAAGACTTTACTTTTGGCACAGAAGATTGGACAATTGAATTTTGGGCTTATGCAAATGAAAGTGGCACATCTCAAGCTACTCTCATAGGTCGTAATGGCACGGGTGCTATAAATTGGCCTTATCTATATAGAAATGCCACAGACAGGCAAGTAAAACTATATTATGGTGGCGATATTGTTAACTCAACAAGACAACTTTACCCTTTTGAGTGGACTCACATAGCGTTTTGTAGAGAGAATGGCACAACGAGAGTATTTATGAATGGTGAGTTACAAGGGTCTTCAGCTGATACGACCGACATCGTTGACCCAGTTAGAATGGTCATTGGTAACAATGGTGGTGGTTCTTCATCACACAACTTCAATGGTTACTTTCACGCTGTTCGTGTAGAAAAAGGTCGTGCAAAATATACATCAAATACATCTTTTAACCCTGCGACCACAGCACCTGCTTATGCTAATAGTGTGAATACTGGCATTGTGTCAGCAAATTCATATAGTTCATTTTTTGATGGGTCAGACCACTTAGCAAACACTAGTGCAATATCAATAAACGATTATTCTTTTTCTAACGCAAACGATTTTACAATTGAGATGTGGTTTAATGCAACAGATTTACCTGGCTCTGATATGCTCTTATATGATGCAAGAGTCGCCAATGGTGCGTACCCAGCAGTTATTTTAAATAGTGCAAATAAAATTTTATGGTATGTTAATACTGGCGCTCGAATAACATCGAGAGCTTTATCAGTCGGTAAGTGGTATCATTTAGCTATTGTTAAGTCTGGTGGTAACACTACAATGTACCTTGATGGTTTAAGGGAAGGTGATGTTTACGCAGACACAGTTAATTATTCACATGGCGATATTAACATAAGTTTAAATCAACCAGCTGGCGGTCAACAATTTAGAGGTTCGATTCATGGTTTAAATATCATAAACGGTGTTGCAAAGTACACATCAAACACAGCAATCACATATAGCCCAGTTTCAAAAGTTGGTACAGCAAACACAGATGGCTCATTTAGTCGTTTTATACAAGCTAAAAATCTTAAAATTGCAATACCCACAACTGGTTTACCGATGGGTGCTCAACATAGAACACTAGAATTTTGGGCCAAAGTTAATGCGTATGGTAGCGAAGCGACACAATACATGGTGGCGTATGGTGTAAACGAAAGTAATAAAGTTTATTCAATAGCTCTTACCGATGCTGGTGCTCTCAGGGTGGTAGGTTATAGTCTTGACTATACAACATCAGCAACCGTGCCATTAAATATGTGGTTTCATGTAAGTGTAAATTATGATGGTACAAATAATGTCGTATTTTTAAATGGTATGAGAGTTGATAAAAGATCACACGCAATTAATACAGGAGCTCACACACATTTATATGTAAATGCTGATGCGGGCGGTGGTGCTGGCACATATGTTTTTCCTAGCGGGATTCAAATATGTGATTTAGCTGTATATAATGTTGCAATACGTTCAACAGTATTTGATTCTGGTTTTATCCCCCCAACCACAGCGACAACAATCGAATCAAATAACAACATTGTTTTATTAGGTTGTCAATCAAATACAGACATTGAATTAGCAAATAATGTCTTGAGTGGTGGATATAATCAATCAGCATTATCATCTGAAACACCTTTTGACAATGGGTATTGGAGTGTACACTTTGATGGCACAGATGATTATATAGATATACCTGGTCAAACTTCAGCTCTATCAGGACAATGGAGTTTAGAACTTTGGTTTATGAAACAAGACTCTTCGACTGATGTAATTGTATCAACCGACACAACGGATCAGTTTCAATTAGTAATACAAGACTCTGGTGATTTTCATTTCAGTTATAACGGCACATCACCAATATTTGATGTTGCATCAGGCACAAATTTACATGAGTGGTTTCACATCTGTGTTACAAGAGATGCCAGTAATTATGTAAGAGGTTACATCAATGGTGTGTTAAAAGCTTATGTTTATAACACAGGTAACCCAACTTTAAATGGTTTTTCAGTTGGCGACCAAAGAACAACTGGTAGTCACGACACTTTTGGTAAAGTTTCAAATTTAAGATTAGTCGTTGGCTCAATACCAACAAGCTATCAGTCTAGTGAAACTTCACTTGGTACAAGTGTGTTTACTGCACCAACAGACTATTTGACTAGAAGTTCACAGGGCGCCACAGCAGGTGATGTTGAACTATTGATTTGTCAATCTGGTGCTTTAATTGATAACTCACAAGCAAATAGTGGCATAGGTTACGCAATAACTGCCTCTGGTGGTGCTAAAGTTTCCAGATCAAGACCATTTTCAACCGAACTCTCAAGAGATCAAATCTTATTAGCTTGTCAAGGTAAAGAACCAACTGAAGAAAACTCACATTTAGATACAAAACTTACAAGAACTGGTGATGTAACAAGATCATCATTTCATCCATTTGATGATGGTTTCTGGTCAGGCTCTTTTGATGGCAGTGATGATAGAGTTACAGTAGTGGGTGGGCATAATATCGGCACAGGTGACTTTACTATCTCTGCATGGGTCTATAGAAAATCAAATGGAACTTACCCAGTAATTTTAGATACAAGATCAGGCGATAGTGATACAAAACCAGTAATCTATACAGATGGTACAACATTATACTATTACACCGCTGGGGGCATTCGTATTACTGCTAGTAGTGCAATCAATAACGGCGTATGGTACTTTGTTAGATTAGTCAGAAGTTCGGGCACTACAAAACTATTTTTAAATGGTGTGCAAGTTGGCAGCGATTATTCAGATAGTAATAACTATGCACCGACAAATGATTGGGAGATAGGAAGTAGGCACACAAATGAACATTATTGGCCTGGATACATTTCAAACTTTCATTTCACACTATCAGCTTTGTCTGGCACGGATGTGCCTACCACACCAACGTCAAATACATCTAACTCAGCCGGTAATTTGTTGTGTTTAAATACATCAAATATAACTGATAAATCATTTAGTAAACTTAAACTAATTGAAACTGGTGCAAATACAAGACCAGTTTTTCCATTTGCAAATACTACAATACCACAACAAACTACGTCTTTATCTGGTTTATATCGTGGTTCTATTCGCAATGTAGGTTTCTTAGATGAAAGTAGTAATAATACAGTATTAAGTATCTCTGGCACGCCGACTCAAGGTAGCTTTACACCACACTACCCACCATCAGGTTACTGGAGCGTTCTATTTGCTGGTGGAGCCATAACAACACCAGATCATGATGGTTTTGATTTAGGTACAAATGATTTCACGATTGGTGTATTTGTTTTTCCTACAGCGGCCTTATCAAGTAGAACAGCAATAGTTTGTCAAGGTTCTAGTGGGTATGTCCCATTTATTATAGCACACGATCAAATTTTAGTGTCGTTTAATGGTAGTAGTTGGGGGTTGACAATTGACTACTCTAGTGATTTAGTGCCTAATAAATGGCAATGGTTACAGATTGATAGGTCTGGGAGCAACTTTACTGTTTCTATTGATGGTGTTTCTGTTGGTACAGGGTCAAATGCTGGTAGTATCATGAACGCAGGTGCCGGTCTAAATTTTGGAACGAGATCAGGCCAAACAGCATTTTATGGTTATATGTCTAATTTCATAATGATTAACGGATCTACAAGAGGTAGCACAGCTGCTCCAACTTCTCCGTTGTCCTCTACAGGTGCTGAAACAAAAGCTTTACTATTTCAATCTAATAGATTCGTTGATAATGGCTCTGTTGGACATACACTAACAGTTACATCTGCGAGTAAAATTCAACCTTTCTTCCCATTCGACCTCGAAACATCATATGATGCCTATGAACATGGTGGGTCTGTATATTTTGATGGCGCAACTGACTATTTGATTGGACCTGCAAGTACAGATTTCGCACCGGGCACAAAAGATCATATGGTAGAATTTTGGTGGTACCCTAATGATGGAGCGGCCGCTACATTTTTCAACATAGAGACTGGTGGTATAATATTTTACTATGATGGTGCTGGCACTTGGTATTGGTCTTTAAGAGGTGGCTCAGCTGTAGTTACTGCATCACTAACTCCAACTCAATTTTCATGGCATCATATAGTCTTTAGTAGAAGTGGCACAACAGGTTCTATTTTTTATGATGGCACAAGAATTGGCACAGCTACCGATTCAACAAACTGGACAGGAACGAATCCATTACAAATTGGTAACATAAGTGGTTTATCCAATTATGATTTGAATGGTTACTTAGCTGCTTATAGGTGGATGAATGGATCATCCGCTTATGATGCAACATCATCTACAATAACTGTGCCTACAACACCACCTAGGTTAAATGCAAATACATCTCATGACGCCAATACTAAACTTTTACTTAACTTTACAAATGGCGGTGTCTACGACTCAACCACTAAAAATGAACTTAAACTTTTTGGTACCACACAAATATCAACTGGGGCTGCAAATACAAAATTTGGAACTGGTAGTATATTTTTTGATGGTGATAGTGATTATATAGAGACTGCTAATTCAACCGCAAATTTTCAGTTTGGAACAGGTGAATTTACAATTGAATTTTTTGTGAAAATATTATCAAAGGTTGGGTATGCAACATACTACAATCATGGTTATATTGGCACAAATGCTCTTTTACTACAAAGTAACAATAATTCTAGTGATATAAGAATTTATTTAAATAATGTAGCTGNATTCACAACATCAGAAATACCTTTAAACACATGGACACACGTTGCTGTAACCAGAGATAGTAGTGATTTTGTAAGATGTTTCTTAGATGGCAGAAGAAGTGGTGCAGGTGCCACAAGCACACTTGACTTTAATCAGGGGGCCGAGTTGACTTTAGGTCAAGGTTCTACTTCACCTCCAGGCAACTATTTACACGGTTTTATGGACGAGATAAGAGTAACAAAAGGTCTTGCCAGATATACCGCAAACTTTACACCAATGACCGTGGCTTCAGGTAATAAATCAGCAAATACATAGGAGAAAAAATGTTAATCGCAATTGTAGATGGTTCTTCAATACAAAGACTTGGGCATTATAAAACAATGTTTCCAAATGTGTCTTTTCCAGCATCTGGGCCTGATGCCGGTTGGATGAGTCAGAATAATGCTAAATTTGTTTTATCAACAAAAGATTTTGATCGCACAACACACAGAATAGAATCGGTTGACCCATACGTTGAGGGTGATTATGTCTATAATGTTCGTGTTGTANCTTTATCAGATCAAGAAATCACAGATAGAGCAAACACAGTTAATGAGCAAGTAGCCACATCAAAAAGGTCTCAAAGAAATAAATTACTTGCAGAAACAGATTGGACACAAGTTTCTGATTCGCCTTTGTCATCTGATAAAAAGACAGAATGGGCTAACTATAGAACAGCATTAAGAGATTTACCTACGGTGTCAGGTTGGCCAAATGTTGATATGCCAAATACCTCTGTTTATATTACATAAATAAAAGAATTAGATAAAAAGGAAGAATCGTGCCATACATAGGAAACCCACCAAGAGTTGCAAATTTTTTAGTAGATAGTTTTAGCGGTGATGCAATTGAAACACAATTTACTATGCAGATACCTGTAGGTTCGCCCGCAGCTGTATTAGTGTTTATAGATGGTGTTAGGCAGGCTACAGAATCATATGCTGTAAATGGTTTTCAAATTACTTTTGATGACCCACCGCCAAGTGGCACCGATAACATAGAAGTTTTACACATTGCAATGGGTGTTACCGCTTCTGCTCCTTCAGATTTATCGGTCACAGATGCAAAACTTACAACCACAGGTGTAACATCTGGTCAATACGGTGGTACGGCTAATTTAGTTGTAAATACAGTAAATGTGAATAACAAAGGCAGAGTAATTAATGTAGCAAACATTGCTGTATCGTCTTTAGATTTTTCTGGCATCCCAACTGGCGGTGGTTCAGTAGAGGCTGGTAGGTTGTATAAAGAGAGTAATAATATAATTTTTATCAAAACGTAAATAGGGAAATAAAATGCCAACAAATGTTTACAAAGTATTAGGACAACATGAGTCAACTGCAAATTTAATCGCAGATGTGTACACAGTACCAGCATCAAATTCTGCTGTATTATCATCAATCACAGTTTGTAATCAAACTGCTGTGAACGCATCATATTCAATTGCAATTGCACCAGATGGTGAAGCTGCAAATGATAAACACTTCATCGTAAGAGGTGGTGTTGTGCCACAAGCAGATGCAATTGGGATCGTTTTGGGACTCACTATGGATGCGACTGACGTTGTAAGATGTAATACTAATACCTCAAACGTATCGTTTAGTGTATTTGGTTCAGAAACATATTAATACAGTATGGGTATATTTCGTGTTACCAAAAGAACAATTGGTAGACCGCCAGGGAATAAATTTCCTGATGGTTTAGACACGCTTGTTGTTGGTGTAGACACCATCGCAAATGCAGCTACGAATGCCTCAGGTGGAACACAAACAATAGAGGGTTCAAATGCTATTCATGTATTCACTGCTACTGGTTCAACTTCTTTCACCCCACAATATGATTTGACACTAGACTTTTTAGTGATTGGTGGTGGTGGAGGTGGCGGAGGCCATGGAGGTGGCGGTGGTGGAGCTGGAGGGTATAGGACATCTGCACCAGGAGAAACAACTGGTGGAGGGGGTTCAGCAGAACCTTCTGTTACAGTTACGGGAGGCACAACTGTAACAGTAACGATTGGTGGAGGTGGAGCTGGTGGGACAAATGCAGATGGTGATCAAGGCACACCATCAAAAATAACGGGACCTGGATTAAGTCGTGAGATACACTCAGAGGGTGGTGGTTATGGAAATGGTCATAATACATATGTTGGTCCGGGAGGACCTGGTGGATCAGGCGGNGGTGCATCTTTTGGATCTCCAGGAACAGTTTATGCAGGTGGCACCGCAAACACAAGTGTAGTTCAGGGTTACAATGGAGGTGGTGGCGGTTCAAGTGGGTATAAATCAGGTGGTGGCGGTGGTGCAGGTGAAGCTGGAAATACAGATGGTGAAATGTACGGTGGCGATGGTTTAACATCTAATATAACGGGTTCACCAGTTACTAGAGCTGGTGGTGGAGGTGGTAATAGTCAAACTGGAGCAAATGGTCCAGGCGGTGATGGGGGTGGCGGTGATGGTAATAATTCTAGCGGATCAACTGCTCCAGCTGGAGCTGTAAATACAGGTAGCGGAGGCGGTTCACAACACCATTTATCTGGTAGTGGCGGTGCAGGTGGTTCTGGCTTTGTCGCTTTAAGATACGCATACAATGTAGTAACCTCAAGTACGCAAAAATTTTACAGTATTGGTGGTGCAAATAGCGGTGTGGTAGTTTCTTAAAATAAGATAAGTAATAGATGGCAATTAAAGCACAATTTTCAAAATTTAATTTTAGACCAGAAGGGTATAAGTACCCAGTTGGTCTATCTTTTGGTGTCATATCATCTTCTGGTGTTACAACATCAAACGCAGCCACCAACACCACAGGTGGTTCACAAACAATGGACAACCTTGATGTTGTTCATACATACAATTCATCTGGGACTTTTGACCCTAGTTTTAATGGTTTAGTAGAATATCTTGTTGTTGCTGGTGGTGGTTCAGGTGGTGTAGGGTCAGTTGGCGGAGGTGGAGGTGGTGCAGGAGGATTTCGCACCGGATATATCAAAGTACAAGACACACAAACATACAATGTAACGGTAGGTGGTGGCGGAGCAGCTGCACCTAATTCAGGTGAAAACCCAGGTGCTAACGGCACAAATTCATCTTTTGCAACAATAATATCTTCTGGTGGGGGAGGAGGTGGCGGCGGTACGCCAGGAACTCCTGCTTCNCCTTTAAATAATGGTTATGCTGGAGGGTCAGGTGGTGGTAGTAGATTTTCTGGTCATCATAATACTGGAGCTCCAGGTAATAAGGGTGTATTCAATATGACTGACACCAGCACTCATGGTGAAGGGAGTCCTGGTGGAAAAAGTTCAAGTCTTGGTAATAGACCGGGTGGTGGTGGGGGTGGTGCAGGCGCTAACGGTTTTTCTGATGCTACTCATACACAAAGCCCAGCTCCCGATCACGCTGCTCACGGCGCTGATGGTGGTGCCGGTGCTCAAAGTGCAATAACAGGCACTTCAACTACATATGCAGGTGGTGGGGGTGGTGGTCTTTGGAACGCTTCTAATGATAGTAACGGAGGTGCCGGCGGTGGAGGTCACGGAGGTGGTAACGGTAGCAATCCACCTCAAGTAGCTGGCGAAGTTAATAGAGGTGGCGGTGGCGGTGGTTCAGGTAATGGAATTATAAGTGGTGCAGGTGGTTCTGGTATTGTAGTGTTAAGGTATGCCTCTCAACAATTGGCTCCGGGTCAAACATCAAATGTATTTACAGGTTCAACAGGAGGTACAAAAACTACTGACAATGCTTATGCTTATCATGTTTTTTCAACTTCAGGAGTTTTTGCAGCCTCGCAAGATATAGAAGCTGATGTTCTAATTGTTGGTGGTGGCGGTGGAGGTGGGTTTGATAGTGGTGGAGGTGGTGGTGCAGGAGGTTTCATTTATAAATCAGGCATCACAGTACCATCATCACCTCATTCGATTTTTGTAGGAGGTGGTGGCGCTGGCGGTAGCGGCTTGGGCGTCCGTGCTGCTAATGGAGTAGAATCAATATTTGGTACATCTAATTCAGCCGCATACTACGCTGCTGGCGGTGGCGGTGGTGGGTCAAGTAATCCTGGTGGTGTAAATCAATCAGGAGCTGCAGGCGCTTCAGGCGGTGGTGCAGCTGGTAGTGGACCTGGTGGTAATCGAGGTTCAGCAAATACAACAGTTTTACAAGGTCACCGTGGTGGTAAAAGTGAAACAGGATCACCATATGGTGCCGGTGGTGGAGGTGGTGCTACTCAAGAGGGTGAAGATGCTGTTCCGGGCGGTAGAGCAGGTAATGGCGGTGATGGTGCTTTCATGGTAATGGGAAATTCAGGTGCGATAGTTGCTTATGCAGGTGGTGGGGGTGGTTCCATTTGGAGATCGTCAGATGTTGGTCGTGCTGGCGTAGGAGGCGGAGGGGCAGGTGCTGTATATCCTAGCACAAACGCCGGTGCAGTTAATCGTGGTGGCGGTGGCGGAGGTGGGTCACACGGACCTGGAGATCAAACAGAGACCGGTGGTGCAGGTGGCTCTGGTATTGTTGTGGTAAAATATGCAAAAGAACAAGCTGCATTAACTAATGTTGTTGCAACGGGCACCACAGGTGGTACAATCACATATGATGAAGAATATGCTATTCATACTTTTACGGCAAACGGAACATTCACTGCTGGTTTTGATGGGGTTATAGATTACTTAATTGTTGCAGGCGGTGGTGCTGGTGGAGGCAATCATGGTGCCGGTGGTGGTGCAGGTGGTTTATTGTATGGTTCTAATATTGCAGTAACAAATACAACGACATATGCAGTAGCTGTTGGAGCAGGTGGTGCAACGGGTGGTAGTCCAAGTGCAGACGCTGCTAATGGTGTTCCATCTTCCATATCAAGTTTACCATCACCAGCGATTGCACTTGGCGGTGGTGGTGGGGCAACACTAGATAGAAATTCACAATTAGGTTTTTCAGGTGGTTCAGGCGGTGGTTCAAACGGAGGGCCTGCGCCTGCTCCCGCTAGTTATAATGTGGGCGCACCAGGCACAGATGGTCAAGGATTTCCAGGTGGTGAGGGTTACACAGATGGTTCAGGTTGGAGAATGGGTGGTGGAGGCGGCGGTGCAGCGAGTGCTGGAAAAAATGGTGCTGGTAGAGGTGGTACTGCAAATAGAAGTATATTACCTCACGGCGGTGATGCAGCTTTCTGGTCTATTACAGGTAACACGGTAGGTTACGCAGCTGGTGGTGGCGGTGGTGGGTCTTATGAATATGGTGAAGGTGGTTCATTTATAGGCGGGCGAGGTTCAACAAATGCTCAAGGGGTTGGTATAGCAGCCCCAGCTATAAGTGGTGATAACAGAGGCTCTGGAGGCGGAGGTTCTGGCAACGGTAGCACAGGTGGACTTGGTTCACCAGGTATTGTAATCATAAGATATAGAAAAAGACAAGGCGGCACGACATTAACTAATGGGTACTTCATAAATTAATTATAAATAGGTTATTACAAAGGAGGTTTTATAAAATGAATGTGAATGAAGTTGCAAAGAATTTTACAGGTCAATCGGGTCTTGCTTATGGCATAGATACAGCAATAAAGGCTCTAAGACCTAATGCAAAATTTGAAATGAGTGCTGGTGGTGGTACATTTAATTTTCCACGATGGGAAGATCCAGATGGAAAAGCACCACCAACAAAAGATGAAATTATGGCTGAGTTTGAAAGACAAAAATCTGTAGCAGAATATTACCAATATGCTTATGATCGTTGTCATCATTACCCTGATGGGTTTGAACAATTAGATATGTTATGGCACGCAGTAAATGATGGTGCTTGTGATGGCTTAAAAGATACAGAATGGTTCAAGCGAATAGATGAGGTAAAGAAAAAGTTTCCAAAACCTGAAGGTGACCCACCTCCAGAATTAGAATAAGAGGCATAAATGAGTCTATCGAAAATTGTAAGTAATTCTATAGCCGCAGGATCTATAACAGGTGATAGTTTTAGTAATTTTAGTATACCAACAGCAAAACTAGCAAACACAACAGTTGTTTCTGGTGATTATGGTGATGGTAATAATAGTGTTTCTATTACAATTAATGCTCAAGGTGTTGTAACAAGGGTTGCAAATGTTTCGATAGTTGGTGGCGGTGGTGGCGGTGGTGGAGGTTCTACCGAGTCAGGTTTCAACCCATTCTTATTAGCAGGTATGTAAAGTAACTCCTGGTTTGACTAAATAGTCCTAAAAACAGGAGAATCAAAATCGCAGCTTTTACCGAACTTACCGTAGAACAATACGCAAACTTTTCTTCAATCGTAACTGTGAAAGATTCAGCGGGTGTCGCTGTAAATCTCACAAGTTACACCGCAAACTCCTCAATGAGGAAGTCTTTTTACTCTTCAACAGCAAATAATTTTACAGCGACTGTAACTGGTAATGCAAATGGTCAAATTACATTAACAATGACCGCAGCTGAAACATCAAATTTAACACCAGGTAGATATGTTTATGATTTATTAATAACTGATGGTAGTGGTACAAAGTCAAGAGTTATCGAAGGTATAGTAAGCGTCTTGCCAGGTACCACTAGGACATAGTATGCCCTCTGGTTCATTATCAAATAGCACATCACTCTCAGCAACCGTTCAATCAACTGGTAGAACCACGGTTGTATCACAATCTTTTGCGGCTACACCAAATGTTTCATTTGATAGTTTAACGGATTTTGACCAAACTGGTGTTCAAGATGGTTTCTATATCGTATACGATTCCCCTAATGATAGATATAAAACTGTTCAAATAGGGGATGCAAATGGTAGTTTTACTCAAGCTAATGCAGCTTATGACCAAGCAAATGCAGCCTTTAATGCGGCTAATAATGCCGTTGACACTTATGCTGGTAATCATTCTAATGCAGCTTTTAATAAAGCAAATACCAATGCAAATAATATAACATCAAATGGAATATTCTCTGCTAGTGCTTTTCATCATGCAAATGCAGCCTTTGATGTAGCAAATACTGGTCTATTACCAACAACAATAGCTAACGCAGCCTTTGACAAAGCGAACAGTAATTTTATATTTGCTAATAATTCTTTTCATCATGCTAATGCAGCTTTCACTTCTGGTAATACAACTCAAGTGTTTGCAAACAATTCTTTTCATCACTCTAATGCAGCTTTTACGGTTGCAAACACTAAACTAAGTGCAGCTGGGGGAAATGTAACTGGTGATATAACGATATCCGGTAATATAATACCATCAGTTTCAAATACCTATAATTTAGGTTCTGAGTCTGTTTTTTGGAGAGACCTTTATCTATCTGGTAGCACACTCTTTTTGGGTGGCACTAAAATGGAGACTGACCCTGTAAGTGGTGGTGTTGTCTTCATACCAAAACCTACAAATAAGTTCCCAAACCCTAAAGCTCTGTTCATATCAGCCGAAGGTAGGATGATTAGTAAAAGGACTACCGCAGGTAGACTTACACCACAAGATTTTGCTGAGGCAAATAGTAAAGCTGCTACTGATGACTCTCTATCAAATGAGTTCATATCTGATTCTTCAAATACAGCAAACGCATCTTTCACACACGCAAATGCAGCTTTTGACCATTCTAGTTCATCTTTTGACCATGCAAATTCAGCATTTGCCAAAGCAAATACTGCTCATGTAAAAGGGGATATTGCTCAAGCCAAAGCAGATGCAGCTTTTGCTTCTGGTAACACAAAACTATCTTCATCTGGTGGTGTCATAACAGGTGCCTTAACAGTAACACAGAATGTAGTCGTTACAGGTAATCTTAGAGTTGAGGGTGAACAGCAAGTAGTAAACTCAACGATAGTTCAAGTCGCTGATAATATATTAACATTGAACTCAGCAATAGACCAAGGGTCTGCACCAGTTAAAGATGCTGGTATAGAGATTGATAGAGGTTCTTCAACTAATGTAATTTTAAAATATAGTGAAACAAATGATGAGTGGCAGTTTACAAATGATGGTTCTACTTTTCACACAATTGCAAGTCATTCATTTGCTAATAATGCTTTTCATCATGCTAATGCAGCCTTTCATGCAGGCAACACCAATGCGACTAACATAGCGACAAATCAAGTATTTGCTGATTTCGGCCGAAAGCATACTAATTCAGCTTTTGATAAAGCAAATACTAACCAAGTATTTGCCAATAATGCCTTTAATCATGCTAATGCAGCTTTTGGTGCTGGCAATACAAATGCAACAAATGTGACCACGGCACAGAACTCAGCTGATGCTGGTTTTAAACACGCTAATGCAGCTTTCACAAAAGCTAACTCAGCACTTAATAATATTACAGAAACATTTGAAATAGTATCACCTAATGATACGATACCAGTTGTTAAACTACAAGCTTCAAGTGATTCAAATAATGACATAGACGTAGTAGTGGCCCCGAAAGGCAATGCNGCTTTTCTTTTAGAGGCTTCAAAGGCGGCTTCTGGAGCTAATATAGCACAATTTCAGACTGGTGGTTCTCAAGTAATGGCTGGGTTATTTGCATATCATGTGTTTACATCGAATGGTACTTTTGCTCTTGCAAATGTAGCAAATGTTGAATATCTTGTGGTTGGTGGTGGTGGTGGAGGCGGTGGCACAACATCAGGTTCAACAGGTGCTGGTGGTGGAGGCGGTGCAGGNCGATTATTGACTNGAACTTTTAGTAATTTAGCAGCAGCGTCTTATGCTGTTGTTGTCGGTACGGGTGGGTCTGGTGTTGATGCAGGAAATGGTGATAACGGAACTTTATCATCAGTTAATTCAATTGTCGCAGCTGGTGGCGGTGGCGGCGGTGATGGTGACCCAGAAGCTGATGGTTCTGATGGTGGTTCTGGTGGCGGTGGTGGTGGTGACAATTCTAACAGAAGTGGTGGTTCTGGTCTTTCACCTGGAGGAAATCCTGGTGGTGCTTCTTCACCATCCTTTGGTGATGTTGCAGGCGGCGGCGGAGGTGCAGGTGCGGCTGGTGGTGTAGGNACAGATTTANNNGGGAATGGCCCAAGTGGNNCAACAGGTAGACCACCGGGAACNGGTGGTGATGGAGGTGCTGGTTCTGCAAACCCAACATTTGCAGCTCCATTTATAAGCCCAGCAATACCAGCGGGTGCAGCTACAGCAATAGGTGCCACAGGATTATTTGCAGGCGGAGGTGGTGGCGCTTCAAATCAACCTGGAGGCGGAGGTTCAGGAGGTTCTGGCGGAGGCGGAGGTGGCCGAGGACCTGGCGGTGGTCAAAGTGCTGGTGTTGATGGCACCGGTGGTGGCGGAGGTGGTGGTGAAGAAAATGCTCCAAGTCCTTCAGGTGAAAAATCAGGTGCAGATGGTGGTAATGGTATAGTAATCTTGAGATATAAAGCTCTTGAAGAAAAAGGTATTAACAAAAGAGGCTTACACGCTGTTGACTTGCAAAGAAAAAGAAATGCTGATGCTGAAGTTGCGGCCGCAAATAATAGTTCCATTTTAGGTGGTGAAAATAATCAAATATCTTCGCCTGCATCTCATAGTTCAATTGTCGGAGGGCAGGATGTAAACATAACAGGGGCGCACAGTATTGCAGGTGGCCAATCAACAACAGCTTCTGGTACCCATAGCTCTGCTACTGGTGAATCAACAACAGCTTCTGGTAATCACAGTTTTGCTACTGGTCAATCAACAACGGCATCTGGCACTCATAGTTCTGCTACCGGTCAATCAACAACAGCCTCTGGCACTCATAGCTTTGCAATAGGCAACGACACATTAGCTTCTGGTAATTTCAGTTTTGCTGGTGGTTTTGATGATACAAGGGCCACAGGTGCGGGCTCATTTGCCTTTGGTGATACAGCGATGGCATTAGGCACAGAATCAATCGCTATGGGTCAATCAGTATTTGCAAATAATAATCAATGCGTGGCCATGGGTAATTCAAATAAAGCGAATGGATTAGAGTCAGCTGCTGTTGGTGGTATAAGAAACGAAGCTACGGGTAATTATAGTGCAGCTTTTGGGGGTTTTGAAAATACAGCATCAGGACAGCGTTCATTTGTTATTGGCGAGCAAAGTACATCTTCTGGAATATATTCTCATGCTGGTGGTTATTATTCTACTGCATCAGGAAATTCTTCATTTGCAATGGGTGCTAATGCAACAGCAAGTGGTGATTTTAGTGGTGCTATTGGTCAATCAACTACGGCATCTGGTTCTCACAGTTTTGCTGTTGGCGAGTCGAACTCNACNGCATCTGGTGNCAGATCAGCAGTTTTAGCAAGCAGCTNATCAACTGCAAACCAAACTAGTGCAGTTGTTATAGGCGGACANACNCAAGTAGTTGCAAATGGTNNATCTTCAATAGCAGGCGGGNATCAATCTAGGTGTTCGGGTAACTNCGCAATTGCATTTGGCTATCGAGCAACCGTTGATAATAGTGATTCTTTTTCTTTTGGTTCGATTAACAAAGTTTATTCTGGGGCAGCATATTCTGGCATATTTGCTGGNAATNANAATGAANNTTNTGGAGATTATGGTTTTATTGGTGCTGGTAGATTTAATGATATTGAATCAACTGCATTTAACTCTGGTATGGTAGCTGGTTATTCCAATGAGATATCCGGTGATTATGCTTTTATCGGTGGCGGTCGTAATCATGTTATGGGTTCAGCAGCAATATATTCTGCCATGATAGGTGGTTATCAAAATACTCTTGATGGTGATTATGGTGTTATTGATGGCGGTCGACTAAACAGCATAGATTCAGCTTCAGTATATTCTGGCATACTTGCTGGTTATCAAAATGACATAGAAGGTGACCAAAGTGCTATTGTAGCAGGTCAACTAAATGTAATATCTAATCAATCCCAGTATTCAGCAAT
>FUFK010047722.1_pt1 | contig 46255 bp, 42 predicted proteins | sample 1021851 | NCBI WGS metagenome assembly FUFK01 (sample SAMEA51879418, study PRJEB19060) | metagenome
TGAGGATTTAAAAAAGCAGCAATAGCAACAAATACAGCAGCTAATCCAACTAAACTATGAAAACCTGCAACTAGTTCTGGCATAGCAGTCATTGGTATTCTGTATGCTATAAAAGCCCCTATCGAACCACCTAATAAAATAAAAATTAAAACATAAATAAAACCTACTGAAAAATTATCTGTTGATAAAAATGTCACCACCACAGCTATGACCATTCCTACTATTCCAAAGAAATTACCTTGTCTTGATGTTTCTGGAGAAGATAATCCTCTTAATGCTAATATAAAAAGTACACCTGATACTAAATAAAAAATTGCAGATAAATTTGCAGATATCATTTTTTATCCTTTTTCTTTTTTTTATACATTGCTAACATTCTTTGCGTAACGAGAAACCCACCAAAAATATTTATTGCCGCTAAAGCAATAGCTAGAAAGCCAAAAATAGTAGAAGTACTAAATATTGTATCCGAATTACCAGATAATCCAGCAATTATTGCACCTACAATTATTACTGATGAAATTGCATTAGTAACTGACATTAAAGGCGTGTGAAGAGAAGGAGTTACACTCCAAACTACGTAGTAACCAACAAAAATCGATAGAATAAATATACTTAATCTGAATATTAGAGGATCAATTTCCATAGTTTTATTTTATTAAAGTTTTTTTTATTATCTCATCCTGTAGATTAATATTAATTTTTTTGCTTTTTTTATCGAGTAAATTATCAACAAAATTAAAAACATTCTTTGCATATAAATTGGATGCAGACATAGGTAAATTATTTAATATATTGCTTTCACCCATAATCTTTACATTATTTTTTTCAACTACTTTATCTACCTCAGTAAAAGCTGTATTTCCACCTTGTATTGCTGCCAAATCATAAATTACTGAACCTGATTGCATATTATTAATCATATTATCCTTAATAATGATTGGAGCTTTTTTTCCAGGAATAAGTGCAGTACAAATTACGATATCAATTTTTTTTAAAGTTTCAAATAATAATTCCTCTTGTTTCTTTTTAAAATCTGCTGATGCTTCTTTTGCATAACCACCCTCTGTTTCAAGATTTTCAGATCCTTCGACAGTAAGAAATTTACCACCTAAGCTTTCAACTTGTTCTTTTGAAGCCATTCTAACATCAGTAGCAAATACAATTGCACCCATTCTTTTTGCTGTCGCAATCGCTTGTAGACCAGCTACGCCGGCTCCTACAACTAAAACTTTTGCAGCTGGAATTGTTCCTGCAGCAGTCATCATCATTGGTATAGCTTTTTCAAATTTTGCAAAAGACTCGATTACTGCTTTATATCCAGCAAGATTTGCTTGAGATGATAGTATGTCCATTGATTGGGCTCTAGTAATTCTTGGAAGCAATTCTAATGAAAAAATATTTATATTTTTTTTAGCTAAATTTTCTAATTTCTCTTTATTATTATATGGATCTAAGACGCCAATTAATATTTGATTATCTTTTAGATTAGAACTTTTTTCCTCAGACAACATACCAAGTTGTAAAATTATGTCAGATGAATTCAAAATTTCTTTATCATCTTTATTTATATTCGCTCCCATTTTAGAATATACATCATCTTTTATTCCCAGATGAGAACCATAATTTTCACTTAAAGTAATTTCAAAACCTAAAGAAATATATTTTTTAACTATATCAGGTGTTACCGCTATTCTTTTTTCAATTTTTTGATTTTCAGAAATGGATCCAATTCTCATAAAAAAACTATAATAAAAAAATTGCCATCATTACCAAAACTGACACTACTGCAATGGATCCCCACAAAATAAATTTAGTAAAATTATTCCAGGTTTTTTTATGATTTTCATTATCCATGAAATTACTTCTGTCTTGCTTTAAATTTTGGATTATTTTTGTTTATTATGTAGACTCTTCCTCTCCTTCTAACCAACTTAGAGCTTAGGTCTCTTTTTTTTAGAGATTTCAATGAACTTTTAATTTTCATAAGATTTTAATGCCGGCAATGTCCTACTCTTCCATGTCTTAAGACAAAGTACCATCGGCGCATAAAGGCTTGACTTCCGAGTTCGGAATGGGATCGGGTATAACACTCTAGCAATAATTACCGGCAAATGGTTTATACTTATTTAAAAAAAAATGTAAATAATTAAAAAAACTTAATATTCAAAGGTATATTTGAGTAAATGAAAGAAAATTTATTTTATTGGGGTCCCTTCATAGATAGAGGCATAGGCACTAAAAAAGCAATTTTTAACTCTGCTTTATCAATAAATAAATACTCAAAAAAATTTAATTCAACAATTATTAATGCTATTGGCGAATGGGATGAGGAAGAAGAAAATGATTTAATAAAATATATTAATTTTGAAAATAAAATTTATGAAAAATTGCCAAAATTTAGTTTTCTTAAAAGTAGAATTTCTTTCATTATAATTTTTTTTAAGTGCTTTTGGAAACTTAAAAAAATCTTGACTGAGAAAAAGCCTAAATATTTAGTTGTCCACTTAATGACGAGTGTCCCTTTTATACTATTTTTAATTTTTAATTTCAAAACAAAATTATTATTTAGAGTTTCAGGTAGACCAAAATTAAATTTTCTAAGAAGTCTTTTANGGAAAATTTCTAATAAAAATATTTCAATAGTTTTTTGCAATACCTCTGATCAAAGAAATGAATTAATTTTAAGAAAAATTTTTCCAGAGAATAAAGTCAAAGTTTTATATGACCCAGTTTATTCAATTAAAGAAGTGTTAAACCAAAGAATTTCAGGTCCTATGGATGAAAATTTTAAAAAAAATAATATTATTATGGTTGGTAGATTAACAAAACAAAAAAATTTTGAAATTTTTATTAAAGCTAGTGAGCAATTATATAAAGAAGGTCTTCTTAAATTTAATACTTTTATTTTCGGAAGTGGTGAAGATAAGGAAAAATTAGAGGAATTAATTAAAAAACATAATCTTGAAAAAAATATTTTTTTAATGGGTAGTAAAAAAAATATTCATAAATATTACTCATTAAGTAAAATTTTTATTTTAACATCATTATGGGAAGACCCGGGATTTGTGTTAATTGAGGCAGCCTTGAATGATTTACTTATAATTTCAAGTGATTGTAAGAACGGACCTAAAGAAATTATTAAAGGAGAAAATGGTGGTATTCTATTTAAGAATAATAATATACAGGATTTAAGAGATAAAATAATAAGTTTTTTAAATTTAAGTGAAATTGAAACTAAAAAGAAAAAAATTTTTTCAAAAAAAAACATAAAAAAGTATTCTCTATTTAGACACTTTAAATTACTAGAAAGTTATATAATTTAAAATTATGAATGTTAGCAAACTTTATCAAAAAGATAATTTTATTCTTTTATTTTTTTCATTGTTACCTATTTCTTTTATTTTAGGAAATGCAATTTTAGAATTAAATATAATTTTGATTATCATCTTATTTCTTAAAGAAATAATAAAAGATAAGAACCAATTAAACCATTTTTTACAAAGAAAATTGCTTTTCATATTATTAATTTTATGGGCTTATCTAAATATAAATTCATTATTCGCTATAAGTTATGAGAGTTCTTTTAGGAGAAGTATATTTTTTTTTAGATATATTTTTTTTGTATTTGCCTCGATACACTTTTTAAAAAATGAAACACTAAGAAACAAAGTTATTAATTTTTGGACTTTGGTTTTACTAATAGTTTCTCTTGATGTATTTTTCGAATTTACTTATGGAAAAAATATTCTTGGATTTGAAAGTCCAATGAAAAATGAGAGAATTGTTAGCTTTTTTAAGGACGAATTGATTGTTGGAAGTTATTTATTCACATTTATATTTATTATTTTTGGCAAATTTTATAACGAAAAAAAAGAAGCCATATCGATTATAATTTTTTTAATTTTTTTGATTTCCATAATAATAACAGGTGAAAGAGCTGTTACACTTAAAATCCTTTTTTCAATACCTTTAATTGTTTTCTTTGTTTTTGATAAGCCTAAGTTAAAACTTGTAACCCTAATTTTATCAATTTTTTTAATTTTTGTGGCTTTAACTAACGAAAGATTAAATAATAAATATGAAAGTACTTTTAAACACGTTGAAAAAAACTTAAAGAACCAGGATCTCTATAGTGGTTTATTAGATACAAAATATTTAAATCAGTTTTTTTTCTCATATGAAATACTTAAACAAAATTACTTTTTAGGTGTTGGAACAAAAAATTATTTAAAAGCATGTAGTGAATTGAAAAATACGTCCAAAAAGGAAATAGTTAGAAAAAAGGTTTTAAATTGTTATACCCACCCTCATCAATTTTATTATGAATTCATCTCAGAACATGGTCTTTTAGGTACGATAATTATTTTGACATTAATCTTGACATTATTTTTAAAAGATAAGTCAGTGAAAATGAACAGAGCTGATAAACGTAAACTTTTCATTTTTAAAATTTATATTATAGTTTCTCTACTGCCAATAATCCCAACAGGAAGTTTTTTTTCAAGTCTTCAATTATTTCAGTTTTTCCTCAATTATAGTTTTTACCAAATCTATTTATCTAAAAAATAATTTACTTTTTTATAAATGATACCAGCAATTTATATAAAAAATAAAAAAAGGGCAGATAAACACTCATAATTTCTCTTATCTTACCTTTAAATGAAATTTCAAACATATTATCTCCAAATTTTGTAGTATTTAATATATCTTGTTTTACAAAATTACTATTTTTTTCTGAAAGAACAAATAAGATAATAATTCTTAGTTTCTTACTTCTATTTTTTGTTCCCTTATGCCAAATATAGCTTTCTCTGATAAAAATATCTCCTTTATCCAAAATTAATTTTACTTTTTTTTTGAAAAATTTTTCAAAGTGAAATTTCCAATAGCTAATTCTTTTATGGTGAGATCCTGGAACTAATTCTGTTGGTCCATCAATTTCTTTTAAATCCTCAATAGGTACCCCTATAAGTATTTTTCTTGCACTTTTGGGTCCATCTGTATGAAAAAATTGATCACCTTTATTTGGTAAAGACACATTACCAGCAAATTTTATATCATACTCATCTAAGGCTTTGTTAGTCAACTTTTTTATAGCTTCAGATATTTTCAGTTCCTTTAAAATTTCCCAGATTTTTATAATTTCTTTAGAGGGTTTTAGGTCTAAATTTCCTGTCATAAAACCACCAAGTTTTTTTATCTTTATATAATTAGAATCATATTCTCTAACAATTTCTCTTTTTACTTGATCGAAATGAACAAAAGCAGTCTCACTTTTTAATAATTTTTCAAAAATAATAAAACCATTTTTATCAAAAAGTAATTTTTTTTCTTTTAGATTTAGCATATAAATTTTGAAATGTTTAAAAATCCAATTTTATTATTAACATATAAAAGACCTGAAACTACTAAGATCATAATTGACAAAATTATATCAATAAAACCAAAAAAATTATATGTTTTTCAAGATGGTCCAAAAAAAAATTTTAAAGAATTTGATTGTTTAAAACACCAAGAAACATCTAACATTATTTTGAAAATTAAAAAAAAGTGCAAAAGTACTAAAATACTATTTTATTCATTTAAAAAGAACATAGGTCAGAGGTACATAGCGAATAAAATCTTAAATATTGTTTTTAAGAAAGAAAAAGAGATAATTTTTTTAGAGGATGATACTTATCCAGACAGGTCATTTTTCACTTATTGCTCTTTAATGTTAAAAAAATTTGAGAACCATAAAATCATTTATCATATTTCAGGATGTAATCAATTTTACGGGTTATATAAAAAAAGGATTGGCAAAGAAAATTTCTTTTTATCAAAATATCCACAATTATGGGGTTGGGCCACATGGAAAAAAAAATGGAAAAAATATTATAATCCTAAAATACAGGATTGGGAGAAAAATAAAAAACATTTTTTAGATAAATGTATAGACAGCAAGGGTGAATACAGATTTTTTAATTATTATATTCCTAAAAATTCTAAGGGTTCTCATATTGGTTGGGATGTTCCTTGGATTTATAAATTAATTTTAAATGAAAAGAAGACATTGGTGCCTAATATAAATTTGATAAAAAATTTAGGTTATAACTATTCCCCAGAGGGAAAGGGCGCAAAAAAATTTAGAAATCTTAAAATAGGAAGTTTAAAAAAAGATCAATTTAAATATAAGAAAATTATTCACAATATTGAATATGATAATTTTTTAAGAGATAGCTTCTATCATAGAAAAAACTTTGTTAAAATAGTAAAAAATAAATTAATCAAAATTATTAAAACCTTTTCTGGTCATTCATAAATTCAATTCTCACAGTGTCCTCTTCGTAAGTTTTTTGATCTCTGGGATTTTTACTCATAACAAGAATTTCAGTCTCTTTCGTATAAAGCATTGCGTGATCAATCATTGGACCTGTAAATAATAATTGCCCCTTTGTAACAATTTTTTTTTTGATATTTTCATCAGAATTAGTTTTTCGAAAATAATATTCAAACTCTCCACTAATAACATAAATAAAATGCCAATCTTTTTTATGGTAATGATTAGCTCTCCATGTGCCAGGTTTTGAGTATATTAGGGATGCACTTTTCATATTCAAATCACATAGAGGTTGTATAAATCCTCTATCATCCTTAAATCTATCTTTTAATTTCACTAGATCTGCGTTTAAGTATTCCTTCTTATATTCATCAATCATTTATAAATCCTCCTTTTTTAAGATTACTATATTTGTTATTTTTGTTAATGTTTATTTAAATTAATCATGTCTTATTAAAAAACTTTCTTTTATAAAATTGCATTCTGATCGTAGTCTCATTAGATTTTAATTTATACCTTTTAATGCCTTTAATTAAATTAGAAATTTCGTAATTAAGATTCGTAAATCTTATCTTCCCAAGATATTTTTTTAAATTTTTACTTGAAGTTTTGTAATTTCTTAAATCTTTATTTTTACTAACAAAATTTATATTTTTTTTTGATAAACCAAAATATTTTACAATTTTAAATGCTAAATTTCTTATTGTCGAGTTAAAGGCCACTAAATTAATTACAAAAGATGGCAATTCATCTCTAGATATAATCTTTTCATAAATTTTACTCACATCTGTTAAGGATATAAAGGGTCTCCACTGTTTGCCATCACCATCAACTGTTATGTTCCCAGAATTAATTAGAGAATTTACAAATATATTTATTACAAGGTCTAATCTTAGATTTTGCGAAAAACCAAATAGAGTAGAATTACGAAGAATATTCACTTTAAATTCATTTGATTTGATTTTAAAAATTGCTTTCTCAGCTTTTAAATTTGCTTTTGCATAAGTACTTAAGGGATTTGTTTTAGATTTTTCGTTAACTGTTTTTTTATTAAATCCATAAACTGCACATGTTGAATTAAATATATATCTCTTAACTCCAGAAGCTTTTGCCATCTCAGCAAATTTTTTTCGACCATAAAAATTTATTGCCCAAGTATGTTTTTTATTTAATTCTGAGCTTGGATCATTGGGGATACCATTTAGATCACAAACAATATCTACATCTTTAAAATCTTTAGGGACTACATCTATTATATCTTTTTTCAAAATTTTAAGTCTATTATTAAACTTAATTTTTTTTCTGTTTGCATATAACCATTTAAAAAAAAACTCATCATAAACAATTACTTTATTTTTTTTAAGTAGAACTTGTGTTAAATAGGTTCCTAAATAGCCTCCCCCTCCTGAAATTAATATGGTTTTCATTTAGATAATTAATTATAATCTAATATTTTAATTTATGTTGTTTAAAAAATTAATAAAACTAGTATTACCAGATTTTCTACTACAAATTTATTACGATTACAAAAATAAAAATAAAACCTATTTCGGGCATCATAATCTTGATCAAAAACTTTGTGAATTTCTAAACTACAAAAATGGTTTTTTTATAGAATTAGGAGCAAATGACGGAATAAGACAATCAAACACATTTTACTTTGAAAAAAATCTAAATTGGAAAGGTATTTTAATCGAACCGATTGCAACAAAATTTCATAAATGTGTTAAAAACAGATCACAAAAAAATTTTTTTTATAATAAAGCATGTGTTGGTTTTAATTTTAAAGATACTCAAATTAAGATGATATATTCTGATTTAATGACAACGATCAATGATAAAAGAATCATTAACAAAGTTGACAGCAAACAACATGCTCTGGAAGGTAAAGAATATTTGAAAAAAAAGGAAAAAATTGAAGAATTTCAAGTTGAGACAACTACTCTTAATCAAATTTTTGAGGATGTAGATGCTCCAAAATTGATGGATTTCTTATCACTCGATGTTGAGGGAAGTGAACTAGAGGTTTTAAATGGAATAAATTTTTTAGATTATAACTTTAAATATATTGTTGTAGAATCAAGAGATGACGATCAATTAAAAGGGTTTTTAATCAAAAAAAATTACTCTTTGATTAAAAAAATAAGTAAAAGAGACTTATTATTTAAATATAAAAGTTTTTAGAGTGATAAATATTGGCTTAATAGGTTTTGGTAAATATGGAAAGAAATACTTTAAAAACATCATTGATAACAAAGAATTAAGAATCATAAAAATTCTACGAAAAAAAAAAGATAAATCAAAAATTTTTACAAATAATAAAAAAAAATTCTTTAATATTAAAAATATTGATTTATATATAATAGCCTCCCCAGCTAATACTCATTCTTATTATCTAGATATAATAATGAAAAGAAATAAACATGTAATTGTAGAAAAACCACTAGTTAAGTCTTATGAGGAATTTTTAAGATTTAAAAAAAATTTGAAAAAGTTTAAAAAAATTATTTTGATAAATCACACTGATTTAAATTCTAAAGCATATTTAAGATTAAAAAAAAAGATCAAAAAAATAGGTAAAATTATATCTGTAAAATTAATTTATGGAAAAAAAGATCCATACTTTTTAAAAAGTATAAAAAACTCTAATGATCTACCGTTTTTTGAGTGGTTACCACATCCATTATCAGTAATTACTGATTTATTTAAAAACATGAAGTTCGATTTGACGATCAAGGAAAAAAAATTAAAAAAAAATAAATATATCTTTCAAAATCTTGAGGTTATTTTTTTCAACAAAAAATTCGATTTGAAAGTTAAATTTTCAAATGACTATAAACATAAAAAAAGAAATTTAGATATAATTGGTTCGAAAGGATCTTTATATTATAAAGGCTACAATAATAACAAGGTTCGTTTAGTAACGAAATATAAGAGTAGAAATCTTATTGTTAAGGACGATAATCCAATAAATAATTTACTTAAAAAATTTATTAATAAGTATTACAAAAAATCAAAAATTGACGATAGAAAAATAATAAATCAAACAACTGGTCAACTTTTTTATATTTCAAACAAAATTGAATAGGTTAGTCATTTTCTAATTTTGGCCTTGGAAATGGTGAGATAAACAAAAAATCTTTATTAATTTTTTTACATTTTTTTTTTATACTTTCATAAAAATTCCATGCTAATACAATTATAATTTGGTATTTTTTCTTATTTTTTTTTAAATATTCAAAATTTTTTATCAAAAATTTTTTTCCTGGAGTAAATCGATTTACTTTTAATTGATTATCATCAATTACAATTTTCATTTCATTTTTAGATAAGTCAAAAAAATGAGAAAAAGTTGTTAATTTTGCTGGCGCGCCATATCCAATAATCTTAACATTTTTTTTATTTTGTCTTTTTAAGATATCTTTTAAAATTTTTTTTGTTTTAAGTATTTCTTTAAAAAAGGTGTGATATCTTTGAACTGAAAATAAACCATTTTTTAACTCTTTTTTAATTTGATTATTTATTTTCGTTTTTTGGATTTTATAGGCATTTATATTTGAAATGTATATTCTAATTGATCCACCTTGAGCCTCGATTAATTCAAAATCAAATACTTGTAATTTATGTTTTTTAAAAAAATTTATAAGTGGTTTTAAAGAATGATAACTCATATGCTCATGATATATAGTATCAAAAGTTTTTTTTTTTATTACAGTGCCTAAATATGAGACTTCTAATACAAAAACTCCATTCTGAGAAAGAATATTCTTAACACCTTTTGTAAAATCATTTAAATAAGGTGTATGAGCAAAAACATTATTTGCTGTTATCAAATCAAATTTTGAATATTTTTTTTTTAACTTTTTGCTAAATTTAAAACTAAAAAAATCTGATTTAATATCAATATTTTTACTTAAATTAAGACCTCTTAAGTTTTTCGCTGGCTCAACCCCTATTACATTTTGAAACCTTTTTTTGACAAAGTTTTTAAGAAAAGTTCCATCATTACAAGCAATGTCTAAAATTTNAGAATCTTTGTTCAAATTAAACTTACTAATTAATTTATTAGAATATTGTTTAAAATGTTCAGATAAAACTTTTGAGGTTCCAGAGACATAAAGATAGTTTTCAAATAAAATTTTTGGATTTATCAACTCTTTTAACTGAAGATGTCCACAAGTCTTACATAAAACACAACTTAAATTAAAAAAATTTTCTCTTTTATTAATTTTTTTGGGGTAAGAATTTGCTAGTGGTGTTTTACCAAAATTTATCACTCTCTTCAAATTTATTGAATTACAAAGAACACATCTTTTTTTTAGCAAAAACTTTTTATTTTTAAAAATTATCATTTATTATTTTAATTTAATTTAATATTCTTTTTCTTGGTATCCAAATATTCCCAAAAAAATACCCATAATTCTTATTAAGTACATTAATGAAGAAAAAAAATATTTCCTAGAAATTATTGCCTTAGATAAATTTATAAAGAACTTTATGAGATCACTGATTAATTTTATCAAAACTACAAAGCTACCATTAAAATTTCCATAAAGAATTCTATAAATAATTGTAGAAGAAGTACCATATCTTATATTTCTTTTAAAAAACCATCTAAAATTTTCTCTCCGAGCATCTCTAAATTCATATACTGGAGCATAAGAATTCCATAAAAAGCTTTTTCCAGTTTTAAAAAGCTCAGAGAAAAATAATTGGTCCTCACCGCCAATTTTATTCAATTGAATGGAAAAATTAATATTATTTCTAATTATATTTGAGTGGAAAAATACGTTGTTAGTTGATGCCCACTTAATTCTGGAGCCATTTTTGCAGTTACGTTCCATAATCTTTAAAAAAATATTGTTTGATTTTGATAATTGAGGGCCTGCAACAATATCAACTTTTTTCTTTTTAATCACGTTCATCATTGAAATTAGCCAATTTTTATCGATAACACAGTCATCATCTATAAAGGCTGCATAATCAAATTTTTTCTTTCTGAGAATTTTAAGAATTTTATTTCTCGGAAAAACTACACCTGGAAAACTTTCCCTAAAAAAATTTATTTTAATATTATTTTTAAATCTATTTAATAGATCACTATAATTAGCTTTATCATTTGAAACTAAAATTACTTCAATATTATACTTTGGATAATCTCTTAAGTTTCTTATTGATAACAAATTTTTTGATAATTTTAACTTTCTATTTTTGGTACAAATACAAAATAAAATCTTATTTTTCATGCTTTAAATTGATATATAAAAAAATATAAGTAATCACGTTAAAAAGTAGAATTAAAGACAAAAAGATCGAGCTCTTATAATTTAAAATTGCAACGAAAAATATCGATAGATTAAATGTATTTATTAATAATGCAGTAATCAAATTAGCAAATAAATTCTTTTTAATTTTTAAATTAATTAAATTAAATAATCTATGGTGTAGATGATTATTATCTGGATAAATTGGATTATAATTAGAAATAAATTTTCTTATAACAGAAAATAATGTTTCAAATGCTGGATACCACAAAATAACAATTATAAATAATACCGAAAAATTTTCATTCGTTTTAAAAAAATCTATTGCAATGTATCCAATAATACTTGAAATAGAATAAGCTCCAGAGTCTCCTAAAAAACTTTTATTCAACAAATTAAATATTAAAAGAATGAATAAAATTAAAAAAGTATTTAAAATTAATGATAAATCATAATTTAAATTATTAAATTTCACTAAATAAATTAAACTTAATAATACTAAAAGATAATAAATCAAAAGTAAGCTATTTAAACCATCTAAAAAATTCGATCCATTAATCAAAACAAGGAAGCATAAAATTGTAAAAATTATACTTAAGATTTTATATTCTATGATTAGATCTAAATATTTAAGATTTGTAAAATCTATTTCAATTTTTAATAGATAAACAAAAATTGATACTATAAAAAATTGTAAAATAAATCTCAGTGAAGGCACGTCTAATATCCTTAAGTCCGATATTAATCCTATTAAAAAAATCAAAAATATGAAAAACTTAAGACTTATTGCTGTTGAGGGATAAAATAAGAATAATAATATAAAAACTAAACCTCCTGATAAAATTATGCTAGACTTTTGATTGACCATCTTCTTGTGATTTAAATGATTTGGATCATCTAAAAGTAGTTTTTTTTTTAATAAAACAAAATTTATTAATACATGAAAAATAATTCCTATTATAAATTTAATTAAAAACATTTTTATAATTTTTGATAAATTTTTTTAATTAAGTAAAAAATTGATAATCTAAGAACAAAAAAACAGGTTATAAAAAAGTTTTTATTTTCAATCTTTTTGTATACTTCATAAGCATCAAGAAATTTTTGTAAAGTATTACTCGATAAGGAATTTTCAGTTTTTCTCCATAATAAAAGTGATTTTTGAATTCCATATATTTTTGTTATTTTTGATAATTTTAACCAAAGATAGAAATCTTCTTTGGTTTTAGTATGTCCAAACTTCAAGGATTTGTTCAACAAGGATCTTTTTATTATAACTGAGGATAAAGCTATATCACATGATTTAATCAAATCTTTATATTTTAAGATTTTTTTTGTGTGCATTTTTCCAATTATTTTATTCTTATCATTAATTAAAGTATAATTTGAGTGTGAAAATTCAATTTTATTTTCCTCCATGAATTTTAATTGTAATTGAGATTTTTTTTTTTGCCATACATCATCAGCATCACAAAAAGCAATATACTTTGAATTAGAATTTTTAATTCCTATATTTCTAGATTTGCCAACGCCTAGATTTTTCTTATTAATGATTATTTTATATTTTATTTTTTTGTTTAATATTTTTTTAATATAATCTAGATCATCCAAATTTTTTTGATCGTAAATGATTATAATTTCTTGTTTTTTAAAGCTTTGATTAATAATAGAATTTAATGTTTTTTTGATAAATTTTTTTTTTTTATAATATGGTAAAATTATTGATAGATACATTGGCTATAAAAAAATATTTATCATAATATTGACAAATAACATTATAAATATGTCTATTATTTGATATGAGATAATTCAATACAATATGAAAAAAAAAATTATTTTTTTTTGTCCTTCTATAGAAATTGGTGGGGTTGAGAAAAATTTATATAAAATAATTAATTTTTTTGCACAGAATAATTTAGATACATACTTAATTACATTTAATAAAAGTTTTAGTGGTAAATTTAATAAAAAAATTAAGATCTTAAACAACAGTTTTTTAGGTAATTTAAATTATCCATATTTTTTTAAAATACTTTGTTGTTATTATATTTATTTTTCAAATTTTGGATTGAGTAAAAATAATACGTTTGTAGCCTTTCAATCAAATTTATATTTTATTTTACTGGCTAAATTTACTGGAAATAAGATAGTAGCTAGATCAAATGCAGCACCTAATTATTATATTTCAAATTTTGTAAAAAAAAATATCTTTAAATTAATTTTTAATTTGGCAGATAAGATTATTGTAAATAGCAAGGAGTTTCAAAAAACTTTTTTAGAAACTTTTAAAATTAAACCTATCATGATTTACAACCCATCTGTTAGTAAAAAAATAGTAAAAAGATACTCAAAAAAAAAAATAAAGAAAAGAAAAAAACTAATCAATTTTGTAAATGTTGGTAGATTGACATATCAAAAAAATCAAATTCTTTTAATTAAAGCTTTAAGTGAAGTTGAAAAGCTGGATTATAAACTTTTAATAATTGGAAATGGAAAAGAAGAGACTAATCTAAAAAATTATATTTTTAAAAAAAAGTTAAATAAAAAAATTAAAATTATAAATAACATTATTAATGCCAATAAATATCTTGCTAAAAGTGATGTTTTAATTTTAACATCACGATATGAAGGATTGCCAAATGTTTTAATTGAGGCACAATTAAATAAAAAATTCATTATTTCTGCAAATTGTCCGACAGGTCCTAAGGAAATTTTGTTAAATGGAAAAGCAGGATATCTATTTAAAAATGATGATATTAATGATCTAAAAAAAAAGATAAATGACTATCTAACTAAAAAAAATGAAAATGTCGTATCAAATAAAATACAATTCGGATTTAATAATTTACTTCGTTTTGAGGAGGAAATAAATTTACAAAAGTATTATAATGAGATTATCCGCTTATGATTAAAAAAAATTTAATTTTTTTTATGTCTAATTTTTCATCTGGCGGAGCTGGAAATTCAATATCAAAACTATGTTTAAACCTATCACAAAAAGAATATAAAATAACAATTATAAGTTTGGGTAAATGTGCATATTCAAAAATATTTAAAAGGAATAACATAGATGTCCATGAACTTAAAAATAGAAAACTATTTTTTTCAATAAAGGATATAAAAAATACAATAGAAAAATGTTTTCAAGATAGTTGTAAAAACATACTAATATCAAATATTCATTATAATAATATTATTCTAACACTAATAGCAAGACGAATTAATGGTCTTAGGATTATTTTAGTTGAGAGAACACCATTAGAAGAATTAGATATTTTTTTTTCAATTAAAGATTTTTTAAAAAAAAAAATTATAAAATTTTTAATAAAATTTATTTACCCATTATCAGACACAATTGTTGCAAACTCATCAGGTATTAAAAAAGGCTTTCCTAAGAATCTAAAAAAGAATGTTAAAGTTATCTATCCTCCATCAATAACAAAAATTCTTAAACGAAAAAAACTAAGGAAAATTTCAAAAAAAAAGCTTGAAATGGTATGTTTTAGCAGACTGACTATTGAAAAAAACATTGAGTGCGCAATTAATTCGTTAAATTATCTAAAAAATGAAAATGTATCTTTAACAATTTATGGTAATGGAAATTTAAAAGAAAAATTAATTTCGCTTTCAAAAAAATTTGATTTAAGTGATAAAATTGTATTTAGAAATCATACAAATAATGTTCTTAAAGACATTAAAAAGTTTGATATACTTATATCTCCATCATTTTTTGAGGGTTGTAGCAATTCAATAATAGAGGCATTAAATAATGATTTAATTGTAATCGCATCTAACTGTCCTGGGGGAAATTGTGAAATTTTGGCGAATGGAAGGTTTGGTCAATTATTTTTAACAAATAATAGTTATGATTTATCACTTAAAATAAAAAAGATTTTAAGAAATTTTGATCATTTCAAATATAAATATAGAAAGCAAAAAATAAAACTAAGTAATTTCTTATTAAGTAAAAATGTAAAAGAATACTCCAAATTATTTGAAAAAGTTTAATCCACAAATTATCGTAAATTTTTTTTTAAGTTCATTAACTGGTAATTTTTTTGAAAAAATTTATAATATAATTTAATCCTTTTTCAGAATAAACATTCTTATAAATTGTTTGAGAGTTTTCAACTAAATTTTCACGTAAATCTTTATCGTTGAGTATCATTTCTATTCTCTCAATAAGGTTAGAAAAATCTAATTCATAACTTAAATATGAAAAATTATCTCGATAAATATTTGGCCATGTTTCTAAATAATCAACCTTAGGGAAAACTACAGCAGCACCCATTTTGATTGCTTCGAACTCTCTATAACAAACCTCACCCCATCCAAATGCACCAACTGAAACTTTAGATTGCATCAGTCTATTTAAATAAGTTTTATGATTTAACCTGCTACTTGAAAGCTTATAACGTTCATTTAAGATGGAGAAAACTCTTTTTCTTTGAAAATGAATTGATTTTTTATCCTCATTTTTCCGTAAATTAAAACTGCAAAATACATCGTGAGATTTTTGCTTATCAAAATAAAAACCTAAACAATTTTTATATAATTTTTTAAAATCATTACCGACCAATGATTTAAATAAAGATAGATACTTATTTGAAATATTGCTATTAATTATATCAAAAAAATTTCCAACACCAATATTCCAACCTAGAATTAATTTATCATCATATTCATTTAATAAAGTATGGACATTAAATTTAATATCTTTTTCTAAAAAAAATTTTTTTTGATAAAAGTCAGCATAATATCTATCCCTAAAAAAACTTTTTCTATAAAAATTTTTATCCTTATAAAATTGTTTTTTGACGTACTTTTTAACATATGGTAGAACCTCAAATGATGTAGTTCCTGAACTGTCGGTCAAATCAAGCCATACTATATTTGAATTTTTTTTTGAAATTTCCAAAACATATTCTAAAAAATCATAATTCACGCCTAAACCAAATCTTTTTTTTATTTTGTTTGAATATGTGTCTGTTATCAGTCTACTATCTATGATTATGAAGTCTGAGTCGAAAAATTTTTTACTAAAATTATCAAAAAATGTAATATCATAACCTGCTTCTTTTAACTCATCTCTAAAATATTTTAGTATGAACCAATAACCGAAATTTTTTCCCCAATTTAAAACAGGTCCTTTATTAATTATTCCAATTTTAATCATTCTTAATATTGTGTTGATATAAATTATAAATTTTTTTAAATCTTTCTTNCCAACTATTTCTTGCTGCAGTTGCCAAAGAATTTTTTGAAATAAATTTTCTTAAAGTATAATTATTTGATAAATTGTAAATTTCTCTCTTCCAAGCAAATGGATTTGTATAATTTCTAATTAAAATTGAATTCTTTTGGTTTTTTAAAATCTCTCTTAAAACCTTTAAATCTGAACTTATAATTGGAATTCCAGTAGCCAAATATTCGAACATTTTTAAGGGTGAAATATATTTTGAAATATCATCATTAAAATTATCTGAGTTTATAGAAACTTTTGATTGATAAGGCATTAGAAGAATATCTGCTGATTTAACTAACTTAATTGATTCACTATAACTTACAATAGGATATACTTTAAAATTTTTAGATGAACTGACTTTTTCATCCCTCAAACCATATAAGTAATAATCATATTCTGGTGTTAATCTAGATAATTTTCTTATTACATCGATCCCTCGGCCCTTATAAAAACTACCTAAATAAAAAATTTTTTTTATATTTTTTCTAATTTTATTTTTCACCTTAAAATCTCTTAAGTCACAAGCATCATGTAAAACGATAAAATTATTTTTTTTTAAATTAAAAAATTTAGATAAATTATTAGATATAAAAATTACTTTAGTTATATATTTTGAATTTATAAAGTTTAAGTTTAAAAACAAAAATTTTGTGAGACCTTTAATTTCTTGATGAATTTCTAAAAAATGATTCGTCTTTAATAATGATAGAAAGAAACTTGACATTAAACTTCTTGAAATAATTAAGCTTTTTTCATTTCTTAATTGTATTCCAACTTTAAGACCAAAAATAAACCTTTTTAAAAATGAATTTAAATAAATACCTCTAAAAACGTTTTTGACTTCTATGTTTTTGTTACTATGTAAATTAAAATATTTTTTAAAAAATCCCTTTTCAACATTTTTTTTCAAATTTGGGCATATTAAAATTGCTTTATTTAAAAATTTTAGAGAGTTATCTAATAGTTTAAAAATATGAACAGCTTGTGCTTTATTTGAAGGTAACGATAAATCGGTAATATAAATAATTTTTTTTAACAAAATATCAAAATAAATCTAAATATTTTTTATTAATCTTTTTAATTTTTAAAATTTTTTTTTTAAAAATATCATGATCTACAAAATTTAATATCAATTCATAATCATTAACATTAAAATTTTTCAATATATTGATATTTTTTACCTTTTTTTTTGCTAAAAGTGGATCACATACATCAAGATTCTTAATTTTTTTTTTTAATAATTTATATAATTTAAGTGCAAAAGAATTTCTAATATCAGATACATTTTTTTTGTAAGTTAGGCCTAAAACTAAAATTTTGGTTTTTTTTAAATTTAATTTAAAGCTTTTTATTTCTTTAATTATTTTGTCATACATAAATAGATACATTGAGTTGTTAATTTTTCTTCCTGACAAAATGACCTCTGTTTTTATCCCTTTTTTCTTAGCAAAACTGGAGTAGTAATAAGGGTCAACTGGAAGACAATGTCCACCGACTAAACCAGGATCAAATTTTAAAAAATTCCATTTTGTTGAGGCCAATTTTATTACATTTGAAAAATTTATATTCGATTTATAGCACACCTTATAAATCTCATTCATTAACCCAATATTCAAGTCTCTTTGAATATTTTCTATTACTTTTGCACTTTCGGCTTCTTTAATGTTATTTGTAAGTGAAATTTGTTTGGTAACGCTTCCATATACTTGTTTTGCAATTTTTAAATTTTTTAAACCAGTAATCGAAACAATCTTATTTATCTTATCAACAGAATGTTCTTTGTCACCTGGATTAATTCTTTCTGGAGAATATCCAACAAAAAAATTTTTATTTGATTTGAGCTTTGAGTATTTTTCTAAAAGTTTAGCGCAATAATTTTCGGTAATTCCTGGATAGAAAGTAGATTCAAAAAAAACTATATCATTCTTCTTAAGGACTTTGCCAATTAACTGACAACTTTTTTTTATATATTTTAAATTTGGTGAATTATTTTGAAATACTGGAGTAGGAACTGCAACAATAAAAAAATTGCTTTCCTTTAGGTCTTCAATATTTGATGTAAATATAGATTTATTCTTTAGGTGTAATTCTTTTTTTGTGTATTCTTTATTCGCATCCAATCCTTTTTGTAAAGTTTTCACTCTTAGAATATCATTATCAAAACCAACACAATTAAATTTTTTTTGTAATTTCAGAAATAATGGTAAACCTACATACCCTAACCCGATAATAGATGGTTTAATAATCATTATATCCGACTCTTAATGCTATAAAAATAATTTGAAAGGTATTTTTTGATATTATTTGAATTGTACTTCTTTAAGCCCCATACTTTGCGAAATATTCTATTTAAATCTTTTTTTACAAACTTACTTTGACTAATTTTAGTAATATCCTTAAAGTTATTTACTTTAAATACAACTTTATCTTGAAAAAGATCATCTGCAAAATCATTGCTAGAATGAAGTTTTAATGGAATAGCTTTATATAATGTAGACTCTAAAATCGCGGTAGAAATTGTAGCAATAAAATAATTGAATCTTATTTCTTTGTTTATTTGATCTAAATTCTGAAATTTAAAATATCTAATATTTTCTTTTTTACAAAAGTTATCCCATTTAGTCTCTATTCTTTGGGGCTTTAGTTTAACATATATATTTATTTTCTTACTTTTATTTAGTCTTTTCAAAAGATTGCTAACTATTTTAAAATTTAAATCTAAATCAAAAAGATAAAGTATATTTATAACATCTTTATTTATTTTTTTTGAAATTTTTTTTTGAGGATATCCACTTATAAAAATTTTTTTCCTTATATAATCTTTATTAACTTCTATTAATTTATTTTTAAAATAATTTGACCAAACAATAAAATTATCAAAACATAAATATTTTATTCCAATTACATATTTTGAAAATTTATAATGCATATAGCCGAATGTCTCTATATTCAATTCGTAACAAGCTTTTAGAAATGATTGAATTACCCTTTGGTCATCAATACTTAAAAATTTTTCTATTTTAAGGAATTTAAAAATTTTTTTTATCGTTTGGAAATTTTTTTTTTCTTTTTCATGTAAAATTTTATAATTATCAATTAAAGAACTTTTTTTATAAAAAAAATAATTATTGAAATAATCAAAAGATAGATAAAAAATCACATTAGGATATATAAAATATGCTTTTAAACTGTCTAAAAAAGAGCTACATCTTATTATATTTAATGATTTCTTAAATTCATAGTTTTCTAAAATGTAATTACTTCTAAAATCGAACTTTCCTTTTTGACCCTTGTGAACTATAAAATAATTCGCATGTTTAATCCTTTTAATTTTACAAAAAAGAATTGTGTTAAAAGATAATAATAAAAGTACAATATTAAACACAAAACCTAAAAATGAAATTTTTCTGAAATTAAAATTTTTATTAAGTAAAAGAATATGTAAATAATTTTTAGATATATTGTAACTTGAGTCTCTAAAATATTTTTTTTCAATTTTATAAAATTGGTTTAAAATTTTTTTATGAATAATCATGATTGATTGTATTATTAAAATAAATTAGTATTTACATATGGATAATGTCAAAATTTTGGATTGTACACTTAGAGATGGTGGTTATTACAATAATTGGGATTTTTCAACAAATTTTGCAAAAAATTATTTAAAAACATTATCGAATACATCTGTGAAGATAATAGAAATTGGTTTTAGAAAACCTATTGATAATACTGGGTCTGGACCAAGCGGATTAAAAAAAGTTGGAAAATTTTTAATTTCTGAAGAAAAATATTTATCTCGATTTAAGTTTGATAAAGAAAAAAAAATATCAGTAATGATAGACTTAACAGATTATATTGGAAAAGATGGTTTCAAAAAACTAAAAAAAAATTTTAATGACTCAAATAAAAGTTTGATTCAAATTGTAAGAATTGCGTGTAATATAAATGATAAACATTATCTAAATAAAATAGTTAAGTACCTTAAAAATAATAATTATATTGTCTGTGTAAACTTAATGAAATTTACAATACTATCCAATCAAAAAATTTTATCTTTTTTTAAATTGTCACTAAAAATAGGTGCAGATTATTTATATCTTGCAGATAGTTTTGGTAACTGCACACCTAATAAAATAATTAATATTTCTAAATTTATAAAAAGTAGGGGTATAAACTTAAATTGCTTGGGTTTCCACTCACATGATAATACTGGAAATGCTCTTAAAAATACTATCGCGTCTATAAAAACAGGATTTGGAATAATTGATACCTCTATTATGGGAATGGGTAGAGGAGCAGGAAATTTAAAATTAGAAAATTTTTTAAGATATAAAAAAAAATATAGAGAATTAGAAAAGGTAAATTTCTTTTCAAAAAGATTTATGAAAAATCTTTTGAAAAAATATAAATGGGGAAAAAATAGATACTATCTTTACTCTGCTCATAACAATATTCATCCGACTTTTATTCAAAGATTTTTGGAGGAAGAAAAATTCAAAAAAGATAGAATAATTAAAATTTTAAAGTTTCTCAAAAAAAATAATGCTACTCAATACGATATGAATATTTTCGATAACTTATTTTTAGATGTAAAAAAGTTTAAAAAAGAACACAATGGAAATAACGATAAAATAGCAATTTTATGTGATAATTCACAAACGAAAAGTATAAACTTAAAAAAGTTAAAATTAAAAGGATATCAGACCTCTACACTCAATTTTGTAAAATTTATAAATGATAAAAATCTTGATTATATTTTTATGTGTAACGCTTATAGGATTTTTACTGAAATTGAGAGAGCTTTATCTCTAAAATCTATTAATCTTGTTGTGCCAAATTATAAAATTTTAAAAAATGTTATGAAAAAAAATAATAATAAAATCGTTAATTATAATATTAAAAAAAATCAAACTTTTAAGATTAAAAAAAGTCAATGTGAAAATGATAAAAATCTAGTTTTAGTATATGCTTTAAGTTATTGCATCGCTCAAAAATTTAAAGAAATTAAAATTTACGGATTAACAAAAAATGTTTCAAACATGAAAATATTAAATAAAATAAAGAATTACATCAAAAAAGAAAATTTTTACTCAAAAATAATACTACAGTAATTATCTTAATATAAAAACTGATATACTTTTTCTATAAACTACTTTCTCATTTTTCAGATCTATAATTGGGCCAACTCCATGTAGTGAGTTAAAAGTTTTTACGTGTAAAGACATTTGATTTTTTTTAAAAGGTAATTCTCTTACTAATTCAGCATCTTCAAACGGGACTGTTTTATTATAAAAATTATATTTATATCTATTCGATTTTGCTTTAAATATTTTAGTGCCAAGGTTTTCAACTTTAAAAATATTTTCATCGTCAATAATTGGAATTACAAATCCTATTAATTTATTACCTCCATCAGTATGAGGCAAAATATATCCATTTTTAATTGGTATAGAGGAAAATTCAAAATCTATGATTGATTTTCTAAATAAAAAATTTTTGATAATTTGTTTTATCTTATTACTACGTTTAACATTCATTCTCAAATCAACCTGATTTGAAATTAAAAAATCATTTAAACTTTGTACAAACTCATCAGAATTGAGGTATTTATAAAATCTACTAGTCACCGTTGTGGTGTTTATAAACTTTATAAAATTCTCAGATGAATTTGAAAATCTATATTTTTTAAATTTATTATCTGACTCTTTGCTTTCAACTTCCTCAAAATAACTCAGATCAGGATATTCTGTACACATTTGTTCATAAATATCATTGTCCAAAAAATCATTTAAAATACAATGCGGAAAAGGATCGTAGAAAAAATTTGATCTATTAAAATTTATCATTATATGCCTAGTATCTTTTTTATATTAAATTATTGTTTAGTAAATGTTTAATTAATTTATATTATTAAAAAATGAAAAAAAAATATATAATTGTCATACCTGCAAGATATAATTCCTCGAGACTACCTGGCAAACCTCTAATAAAAATATTAGGTGTTCCAATGATAATTAGAACCTACAATCAATGTCGGAAAGTTGTTGCAAAAGATAAAATTTTTATTGCAACTGACGATAAAAGAATTCAAAAATTATGTAAAATTAATAATTTAAATTGTATTTTAACATCAAAAAATTGTCTTACAGGCACAGATCGAATTTCTGAAGTTTCAAAAAAAATTAAAGCAGATTTTTATATCAATATTCAGGGAGATGAACCAATTTGTGATGTAGGTGATATCAAAAAATTAATTAAAACAGCCAAAAGATACCCTAATAGAATAATTAATGGTTATACAAAAATAATAGATAAAAAGTTATTTTTTTCTAAGCACATACCCAAGGTGGTATTTAGAAAAGATGGTAGGTTATTATATCAATCTAGATCTCCAATACCAATTAACAAAAAAGGTAATTTTTTACATGCATGGAGGCAAGTTTGCATATATTCACTACCGTATAAAGCTCTCAAGATATTTTCAAAACACAAAAAAAAAACTATTTTAGAAAACATAGAGGATTGTGAACTTATCCGTTTTTTAGAACTGGGACTAGATGTCCACATGATCAAAATGTCTAATAATTCAATTTCTGTAGATACCAAAAAAAACTTGATGGAAGTTATAAAAAAAATAAAAAGAAGGGTTTAATAATAAATTTATTGAATATCGACTAATAACCGCTTTAAATGAGACAAAAAAACTATTTTTTTTAAACCAATCAATTATTAATAATTGATAATTTTAAATTTTGTTATAATCATAAATTATGTTAAAATCACCCTTTAAATCTCGTCGGCCAGAGGACTTCAAAATACTCATTTTTTACCCAAATTTACACATGAGTGCACTAATGCCTCAATCAGTCGGAATTTTTACTGCACTTCTTAAAAAAGAAGGATATCAATTAGACCTTTTCGACTGTACTTATTATCAAGATATTGACTCGTTAACCCTTGGAAAAAATACAAATGAGGAAAAAGTTGAAAATAGAAATGTCCATAAATACGATAACTCTGAATGGCATAAAAAGGGTGTAAAACCTAAATCAGGAATTATTAAAGACTTTCAAAAAAAAATTGAAACTTTTCAACCAGATTTGATATTAGTTTCTGTTCTTGAGAGCACATATTTTCTTGCAATTGATTTGTTAAAATCAATTCCTAAAAGTCAAAGAAATTTCAAAACCTTGTTTGGGGGTGTTTTTGCGACTTATGCCGCTGAAAAAGTAATTAAACATGACTTAGTTGATTATGTCTGTAGAGGAGAAGGTGAAGGTGCTGTTGTTGAGATGGCTAATGCATTATGCTCGGGAGGAAGAATCGATCAAATCCAAAATTTTACAATCAAAGGTGAGGGAAATATTTATAGAAATGGTATGCGAGCCCCAATAGATATTGATACCGTTCCTATTCCTGACTGGGATTTATTTGAAAAAGGTAGTTTGTATAGACCAATGCAAGGAAAAATATGGAGAGCTGTAGGTTTTGAAACTCAAAGAGGATGTCCATACACGTGTACTTTTTGTAACTCACCATCTAATAATGTTGAATACAAAGCAGAAACAGGTGGAAGATTTCATAGAAAAAAAAGTATTGAGAGAATGAGAAAAGAATTAGATTTTTTAGTAAAAAAATATGATCCAAATTTGATTTATTTTGTTGTAGATACTTTTTTAGCTATGTCTAATAGAGAGTTCGATGAATTAAAAGAGCTTTACTCTGATTATAAAATTCCGTTTTGGATGAACACACGAGCTGAAACCATTACAGAATATAGGGCAGCTGGTCTTGAAGAAATGAACATGCTTAGAATGAATATAGGTATTGAACATGGTAATTATGACTATAGAAGAAACTACTTAAAAAGAAACGTAAAAGATGAAGTTCAAATAAGAGCTTTTGAAATTGCAGCTGAGCACAAATATGCTTCATGTGCTAATAGTATAATAGGAATGCCTGATGAAACGCGAGATTTAATTTTTGATACTATAAATTTTGTTCGGAAACTCCCTAAAACTATTGACGCAACAGGAGCTTTTATCTTTGCACCATATCATGGAACACCATTAAGAACTTATGCGATTGAAAAGGGATATATTAAGGATGAGGAAATTTGCTCTTTATCAAATACAAGCGCAAGTATGTTAAGGATGCCAACAATATCAAAAGAGGAAATTTCTGGGTTAGCTAAAGTTTTTAGTTTATATGTAAAATTTCCAAAAGAAAGATGGCCAGAAATTAAGATTGCTGAAAGAGATGATGAAGTAGGGAATAAAATGATGCATAAATTAGGTGAAGAATTTGACAAAACCTATAGACAATTTGCAGCTACAGCTTTAGATCTTCATGATTAAATTAGTTATAAATTCTCTTATTCATAATTTTTAAAATAATTAGTAAACCCTCAATTATTATAGAAAACAGAATCGTTGAAATTAGCGTATTCCCTAAAAATGGTAGTGCTAAAGTATAACAAATTATAAATCCCTCAAAGTTATAACCATAATATCCAGTGCACCAAACACCAAAGTTAGTCAATATAAAAAAAATCAAAACACTTATGATTGCTCCAATCAACCTAAAACTCAAATTTTTCCTAAAAAAGTTTGAGACTATTCCTATCACTAAAACTGAACCCCATGTAAAAAATAAAGTATTATGAAAACCTATAATTAGGTCTGTCAAAAAAAAACTGATTATTAAACTTGGAATAAACTTTCTTCCTAGGATTGCTGGAACATAAAAACTTAATGCTATCAAACTTGTGAAATTTGGTGGGTGAGGTACAAATCTACTTGCAGCTAGAACAAAAAAGATACCTAATGAAATTTTTAAGTAATTCATAAAAAATATTTCATTTCAAACTATAACTTAATTAACTTTAAAAGCTATTTTTAAATCCTAAATTAAATGTTCTTGGCATTTGTGAATAATCTCTTACAGTTTCATATTTTTCATTAAGTAAATTTGTAATATTTAAATAAAATTTAAAGGTTTCAGAAAAATCATAATTTATATTTAAATCATTTACAAAATAGTCATCTATTCTTTCATCATCAAATGTTCTATTTCCATTTCCATAATCTCTAGACACATCAGACCATTTAGTGCTCAATAAAAAATTAAAGTTTTTAAGACTTGGGATTGTAAAATTTGTATTAAGATTTAATAGGTTTCTAGGGACTCTTACCAATTGTGCATTAGTTTGACCTGAGCTCTTATTTGGATCGTCTTGTTCTGCTCCATCATAAGTAGAGGTATAAGTATAATTTAAATCGAAATTCAAAAATTTGTTCAATTTGAAATTTGACATTAATTCTAATCCTTGAGATTTAACTGTGCCTGGATGATTACCAGCGTCCCAGCCTGATGCCTGCCAACCTTCAAGCACATCATGGTATTTAATATTAAAATAACTCATATCAATTTTTAAACCTATTTCTGGAAATGATTTTTCAATACCGATATCAAAACTCTCGCTATTTTCAGCTTTTTCATTTCCATCATAGCCACTTCCTGATTGATAAAAATAAAATTCATATAAAGAGGGATATCTAAAACCCGTACCGTAAGAGCTTTTTATTTTAGTTAACTTATCATCAAAAAGATATGCTAATGTTAGCCTGTGAGAGTCCTCATTTCCAGCTAAAGAGTGATTATCAAATCGCGATCCAAATGTTGCAAAAATATTTTCGGAAAATCTTTTTTGAAAATCGAAATATTTAGAAGTTACGTATGCATCTTTGTAGTCCATTCCTGTCATATTTTTATTGTAACCAATTGAGTCATCCTCTCTTTCAAGACCAAAAACTATACTGTTATCCAAATTCAAATTGTAGTTTCCTTGATATAGAAAGGAGTATCTTTCACCATAATAGCTATCTTGCTTTGTATTGTTGCTATTAATTGCAGCATAATAAATTCTTTTTATATAGGTACTTGCAACAGTAAATTTATTTTCAAGATTTTTTAATGGTTTGTGTATCAAACTTATATTTCCAGATGACTCAATTGCATCCACATCTTCAGCATGATCATAACTTGGTGAACAACCAAACCGATTAGAAACACATGTTGCATCATATTGCAAATATGTATCTGCAATCCTGTAATTACTATTTAACTCAAAATTATCTAAAAAATTATAATTATAACTAGCTATCATACTGTTATTTCTGTACCTATCTTTTTCATCGTTATGCATCATTTGAGAAATTCCCTCAGTCTGAAACCTTTCAAATCCTACAAAATAATTTTTATAATCATCACCTCCAGAAATTGAGGAAGACAAATTATGTGTTCCTTTTGAGCCTGTTAAATAATTTAGATTCTTTATTAAANCCAGGCTTACCTTTTTTGGTGGTAATATGAATTGTTCCNCCTATAGCTCCACTTCCNTAAATAGAACTTTGATTTCCTTTTAATATNTCAACTCTTGATATTTGNCTNGTTAAAATATTATTAAAGTCAAAATCATTTGAAACACTAGACGGATCAGACATTTTTACTCCATCAATGTAAACTGTGGAATATCTTTTTGGCATTCCTCTTAGCTGAATTGCAGAAGCTGTTCCATGGCCACCACTTTGAAAAAAATTCACACTTGTCGTCTTTGAGGACAAAACATCCCCTAAAAAATATTCAGCACTATTATTCAAATATTCTTCATCAATTATCACAACTGAGGTCCCAACAACTGATAATGATTGAGGTTTTTTATTTGGTGCAATAACAATAATTGGTATTTCTTTTGAATAAGAATTTAAAGGAAAAATTAGCAAAAAAAATAAAATACACGCTTTTAACAGCATTTAGTACCTCACAAATTAACTAAACATTGAAGTTTAGATTTATTTATTATGCCGCTGTTAATTTTACATTGCAGAATTAGACTTTTCCTGGCCTTCATTCAACATCGGACTTTACTGGGTGGCGCTCCGACTTTTACGGTTGCAGGAACAGCAAATGAATTACACACTTATTTCCCACCATGCATTTCAGTATGTGAAAAATATATCTATTAAAATATAAATGTAAAGCTTCTGTTAAAATTTTTGTTAACTTTTTTATTTAATTATTTCTATAGTAATTTTTGAATAATTCTTCTAATCAATTTGTTTACAAATATTGTGGTAAATAATTTGATGCATTTCCTGGATACGAGCAGTATCTTTGGAGTCTATTATTATTGAATAATTGCAAAGTTTTTTAGATTTTCCACCTTGATTTCCTAAAAATCCGATAGAAAATATCTTCATTTTCTTAGACATTTTTAATAAGTTTAAGATATTTCTACTGTTACCTGAGGTTGATATTGCAATAACAAGATCATTCTTATTTCCAAGAGCTTCTAGTTGTCTTGCAAAAATATTTTCATAGCCATAATCATTAGCAATACATGTGATGGTGCCTATGTCAGCAGCCAAAGACACGGCTCTAAAAGGTTTTCTCTTTTTTTTATATCTTCCGATCAGTTCAGCAGCAAAATGTTGGCTATCAGATGCACTTCCTCCATTTCCAGCAATATAAATCTTGCCCTTTTTTTTAAAAGTTTTAGAAATTAAGCTAGAAGCTTTTATTATTCCACTCTCTAATATTTTAACATTTTTTATAAATGTTTGTTGATGTTCAAAAATTTCTTTTTTAACTCGTTTCATTAATTTATAGAACTAAGTAATTTCATAATATCATCAGAAAATTTTAATTGAAACCCATTTAATTCACAATTTTTTGCAAATTGCATATCAGTAACACTATCGCCAATCATAAAACTTTTTTTAACATCAAATTTGTATTTTTTTTTTGCGAGCATGAAAAAACCAGTTCCAGGTTTTCTAAATTTTTTATTTTTACGGAATATTTTACTATTTGAATTCTTATAGTAAGGACTAAAATAAAATTCATCGATATAAGATCCATGATTAAGAAAAATAGAGTTCATCCAATTATGTAAATTATTTACATCTTTTATTTTGTAATAACCTCTGCCAATACCTGACTGATTTGAAATAACAAAAACTAGAAAGTTTTTATTTTTTAAAAAATTCATAAATCTAAATATATTTTTCCGCCATAAAATTTTATTTTTTGTATGCACATAACCTAAATCTTTGTTAATCACTCCATCGCGATCCAAAAAAACTGCTTTATTAATGATTTTTTTTGAAAAAAAACTTTGAGATCTTTTTAAATCTTTTGGAATTCCAATATCAATAAACCTGTTATGATTTTGATCATAAATTTTTGCCTCAAGTTTTTTTTCTTTAATTAATTTTGGGAAAATATCATTCTCTAAAGAACAAATTTTTTTTGATATTTTCGAAAGTAATCTTTTTTTTACAAAATAATAACCACTGTTAATATATTTACCATTTGTGGTTTTTCTATTTGATGAAATTGATATTTTTTTTTTACTTATGGATACTGTTGAATATCTCTTATAGTTCCCAGTCTTTTTTGTTATTGCTAATCTAATTAAAGAATTTTTTTTTAGATTTAATTTTAAATCATGTAGATTAAATTTAAAGTAAGTGTCACCGTTACATAAGTAAAAGTATTTATTCAAAAATCTCTTTGCATTTAATAAAGCTCCACCAGTGCCAAGAGGTTCATTCTCCTCACAACAAATTATTTTTGTTGAGTCATAAAAAATTTTATTGTGATATTTTTTTTTAAAAAAATTTTTCTTATAACCAGTAAGTAAAATTATTTTCTTTATGCCTTGTTTTGAAAAGAATAAAATTAGGTGATCTAAGAATGGTTTATCTTTTATCTTAATTAAGGGTTTAGGAATTTTTTTTGTAATTTTTCCAAGCCTTGTACCAAAACCACCAACAAAAATGACTGCTTGATTAACTTCATTCATGAAATTTAGTAATTATTTAAAATCTTAAATTTACTGGATTTATAAGTTTTTAATAATTCAGTTATCCCGTTTTCAATCGTAAAAACCGCTTTAAATCCTTTTTTTTCAATTTTTTTATTGCTTACAAAATAATCCCTTTTATCAGGATCGTTTTTGTTATTATTTATTTCTATTTTAAGGTTTTTAATCTTTTTTTTAATTTTTTTAGCTAATGATAACTTGGTTAAATTTGCACTTGATAAACCCACATTATAAACATTGGACCTTAATCTGTTAAAATTGTTGATAGCAAATATAAAAACTTGCACTATGTCTTTTACATGAATGTAATTTCTTCTAAAATGTGGTTCAAATAAAATTAATTTTTTACTTTTCATAGCCTCCCATACAAAATTATTCACTAATAAATCTGTTCTCATCCTATAAGATTTGCCAAATACAGTTGCTAATCTGAAAGAAATACTATTTTTAAATTTCATTATTTCTTTTTCTGCTTTTACTTTTGTTCTACCGTATAAAGATATAGGATTTAATTTAGATTTTTCGGTGCAAAATTTGTTTTTTTTTCCAATTCCGTAACCTGAATTTGTGGTTGCAAAAATAACTTTTTGACTTTTTTTTAAACATTTTCTAATAAAAATAATTGAGCTTAAATTTACTGATTTAGCAAGTTTAGGATATTTGTCACATAAAGGTGCACCAACTAGACCAGCTAAAGGAATAACGAAGTCTTGATTTCTAATTAATTTTTTCATTAAAGTTTTATTTAAAACACTTCCAACAATGAGTTTAAAATTTTTTTTTTTTTTTAAATGAGATAAAGAATTTTTTGTATAGGTAAGATTATCTAGCACCGTTACTACATGACCAATCTTGACTAAATCTGTCACTAACATTGAACCTATATAACCTGCACCACCAGTAATAAAAATATTGAATTTTTTAGTCATGTAATTCTTGGCCTAATATCATTCAAAAGATTCTCAAGTGAGCTTGCCAAATCTACTTTTGGTCTCCACCTGGTATCTCTTCTAAATTTGTTTGAATTTGGTAACTGTTTATTTACATCAACAGGTCTAAATAATTTTTTATCTTTTTTTAATTTAATTTTTTTTTTTGAGAGAGAAATTAATTTTTTCAATACTGTTTCAACTGAGGCAGTGTCATTTCCTCCGATATTATAAATTTCACCAATTTTACCTTTTTTTGCTGTTAGCCAATAAGCACTCATCGCATCATTAATATCAATAAATGTTCTTATACTTTTTAAATTTCCATGCGATAGATATTTTTTTTTGTTTTTTTCTATTTCTGCAATCTGTTTTGCGAAAGCTGATTGAAATAAGGTATATCTTCTCGAGTTAGTGTAAGAAAACATTCTTGTGATTATTATATCAAGCTTAAAACTTTTAAAGTAAACTTGTGATAATAAATCTTGAAAACATTTTGAAACAGCATATGGACTAATTGGTCTCATTAACTCATTTTCAGAAATTCGCTTATTAGGACTTATTACATTTCCGTAAACTTCGGGCGTACTACAAATTATAATTAAAGTTTTAAGCTTTAACTCACGAATACATTCTAATAAATTTAAAGTAATATTATTATTGTTGATAATTATCTTCTTTGGTTGATCAAATGATTTTCTCACATCTGCATCAGAAGCAAAGTGATATATTAAATCTGGTTTATTTTTTTTTAAATATAACTTTAATTTATTATAATTCAGTAGATCTAATTTAGTTAACAGTAATCTCGATGAGATATTTTTTATTAAAGAGATTTTTTTTTTATTTCTAAAAGTTCCATACAGATAAATTGAATTATTCTTTTTCAATATATATTCAGCTAAATATGAGCCTGCAGATCCTGTAATACCTGAAATAAAACATCTTTTGAAGTTTCTATTAATTGACATTATTTAAAATTTTACAAATTAATTTAATCTTTTTTTTGGTCAAACTTGGAAAGTTTCCTATATAATAACTGTAGAAATGTACAATTTCTGAGTTTTTAAAAAATTTCATTTCATGTTTTTTATTTTTGAAATAATCTCGTACATATGGCTGTCTTAGTTGATTTCCACCCCCTGCCATTCCCCTTCTAAATTCTATTCTTTTAGCTTTAAGTGTTTTTTCGAAACTCGATCTAAATTTAATAGTTCTAAATTTTTTATGAAATATTATTATAAGCGCATAATTTGATACACCATTCAAATTAAATTTTGTAAGGTATTTTTCATTGTCTAAATTATTTAAAAAGTAATTAAAATTTTGATTTCTTTTTATAATATTTGAATTTAAATATTTAAGTTGATTTATACCTATTACAGCATTAATTTCTGTACTTCTTACATTATATCCTGGAAGTGAAAATATAAATTGATCATTTAAATCTTTATATTTTTTAAAATATTTATTTCTTGTACTTTTTAAACTTGCTTCTCTCACAAGACCATGGCCTCTTAACATTCTTACAATTTCATAAACTTTTTTGTTATTTGTGCATACCATTCCACCTTCAATTGTGGTCATGTGATGAGCATAGTAAAAAGAAAAATTTGAAATCAAACCAAAATTCCCAACTCTTTTTTTATTGAATTTCGCACCATGAGATTCACAACAATCTTCTAGTAAAATTATTTTTTTTGATTTTAAATACTTAATTAATTTTGATGATAAGCAATTAAAGCCCAAAACATGGGTTAAAAATACTGCAATAGTTTTTTTATTTATCTTTTTAATTATTTCCTCTTCAATAGCTCCCAAGTTATTCAAATTAATATCTACAAATACAGGTTTGAAGCCTGAATTAATTATTGAAGAAATATCTGATGACCAAGTAAGAGTTGGTACAATTATTTCTCCAGAGTCATAAATTGTTTTAAGATAAGAAACAGATAACAAGTTTGCTGAGGATCCTGAGTTAACAAATACACTATACTTAATTCCTTGCCACCTAGACCATTTTTCTTCAAATTCTTTAACTTTTTTATTACTAGTTAAAATCTTACTTTTGTCTAAAAAATTTTTAACGCTTGTAATATCGCTTCTATTAAAATTGTTATGCATTAATGGATGAAAGAATTTACTCATATCTATCACTGTCCGATTGATAAATTATTTTGGTACCAAAATTATTCAATTTGAATTTAAAAAATATATTATTTTTTAAATTTTTAATTAATCTGTTTTGATCATTTTTATTTTTTGAAATGAACAGAATGTATCCACCTCCTCCAGCACCTAATAATTTTCCACAAATTGCTCCATTATTAAGACCAAAATTATATAGTTTCTCAATTTTTTTATTGCTCACGTATTTTGATAATGCTTTTTTATTTTTCCAATTTTCTTTCATCAGTTCAGCTATTTCCTCAATAAAATTTTTAGAATTTGACTCTAAAATTTTTTTTGCTTTATACGCTAAATTTTTAATTTCTTTTAAATTTTTTTTTATCTTATTATAATTTTTTAATTTATCTCTTTCAATAGGTTCTGCCTCTCTTAAAATTCCTGTATAAACCAAAATTGAATTTTTAATAAAATTTTCAATTTTACCTTTTGACATTTTAATCGGTTTCACTGATATTTTTTCTTTTGAATACTCGATTACATTAAATCCTCCATAAGTGCAGGCGTAGTGATCTTGAAGTCCCACAGACTCTTTTAAAATTTTTCGTTCGATATATACTGCTTTTTCAGCAATTCTTTTTTTATTAAGAGGCTTATTATTCATTTTATGTATAAGATTTATTAATGATGCAGTAAATGCTGAACTAGAACCTAAGCCTGATAGGCCTGGAATATCAGAACTGTGAATTAGCTCAAAGCCTTTGTTTGATCTATCAAATTTTTTAAGAACTGCTTTAATGCTTGGATGTCTAATATCAGTTTTTTTTTTAGGATGTTCAGTTTTGAAATACCTAAGTCTATATTTAAAAGGAAAAAGATTAGGTAACTTTCTTAAAGTTACATAACAATATTTATCTATTGTAAATGAAATTGTTATACCTTTATTATTAGTAAACCATTTTGGAAAATCTGTCCCGCCTCCAAATAAAGATATTCTTAAAGGTGTTCTGCAAACAAACATAATTTTTGATATTTATCTATAAAATTTAAATCTCTTTGAAAGCATTAAAATTTTTTTTGTTTTTATTTTTTTTATACCATTCAACAGTCTCTTTGATACCTTTTTCAAAATCAACAGTTATTTTAATTCCATTTTTTTTGGCATTAGTAGTATTTAAAACTCGTTTCGGGTCACCATTAGGTTTAGTTTTATCAAAAATTACTTTGGGTTGAGGTTGAATATTTTTTACAATGATGTTTACTAGTTTTTTTATAGAAATTCCTTTTCCAGACCCAAGATTAATTGGGTAGTTTATTTTTTTTTCCATCACTTTCAACATTCCAATCGCAACATCCTTTGCATGAATAAAATCTCTAATTGGAGTGCCATCACCCCAAATCACCAATGGGTTTTGACCATCTACTGCCCTCTTAATTACAGAAGAAACAACCATTGAATTTTTTGGATCAAAATTAGCTCCAGGTCCATAAACATTCGCAGGTCTTACAACTGAAATATTTTTAAATCTATGCTCTATTTTATAAGCTTCAGCTTGTAGTTCACCCATTCTCTTGGCCCATCCAGCATATCTGTCTGCTTCTGATGGATTCATCCCCCACATGCTTTGTTCGCTAGTCTTAGAGTTCCTACCATAAACACCGTATGAACTTGTATAAAGATAATTTTTGATATTTTTTCTTTTTGCTGCTTCGAGTAAATTAAATGACAGTAATATGTTATTTACTAAAAAGGTTCCGGGCTTTTCATAAGTCATTGCTGGCGAGCCAGTGACCCCTGTTAAATTAAAAACAATGTCAATATTTTCACATACTTTTTCACAGTTTTTTAAATATCTAAGGTCCAGTTTTAAAAATTCTACCTTTTTTTCATTTTTAAATATGTTTTTATCCATTGAAACTATTCTAATTTTTTTTGGTGATTTTTTAATTAAAATTGATACTAAATAACTTCCAATAAGTCCTGTTCCACCTGTTACTAGAATAGACTTATTTTTATAAAAATTTTTCATTTTTTTTGTACCATTCTATAACTTCTTTAATACCAGTTTCTAAAGATTTTTTTGCTTTAAATCCTAAAAATTTTTTCGCCTTATTAACACTTACTACTCTAATAGGTATAGTTGTAGGTTTTTTATTATCAAATATTATCTTACAATCTCTGTGATTGGAATGTTTTAAAATAATCTTGGCCAAATCTTTAATTGAAGTTTTTTTTCCTGATCCAATGTTAACTGGATCTGAATCTGCTTTTTTTTGTAATAAAAGCAAACACCCTTTAACTAAATCACTTACATGAGTAAAATCTCTTATTTCTTTACCAGACCCCCACACTACATAAGGGTTTTTTTTTTCTACTGCTTTTCTTATTAAAGACGGAACGACATGACTTAAACCAATTTCAAAATTATCATAATTTCCATACACAGCCGTAGGTCTACAAATTGCTACTTTAGTATTTGATTTTTTTGAGACAAATTTTCCCAATAATTCCGTATATCTTCTGCTCCAACCATAGCCATAATAAATTTCTGCAGGATCATCTTTGAACATATCACTTTCCTTCACAGCAAACTTATAATTAGGATAACCAGTGGTTCCACTAGAAAAAAGTAAAACTTTTTCAACTTTTTCAGACATTGCCGTTTGTAGAATTTTTAATGTTAAAGTAATATTTGTTGTAATTGCATTCATTGGGTTATCAACAGTCATCTTGGCTGCTGCAACCATTCCAGCTGCATGTATGATATATTGATTGTTCCTACAAACTTTAATGCAATCTTCAAAATTATTTAAATCTGCTGGAATTTTAATTAAATTTTTATTTTTTATTTTTAATTTTCTTTTATGGATAGGTACAGTTACTATTGCTCCAGCTCTAAGTAGGCTTTCAACAAAGTTTCTTCCAATAAAACCAGTGCCACCTGTAACTAAAACTTTTTTTTTTTTGTAGTATTTCATTGACAAAAATGTATATATTTCAAATATTTTTTATACAATACAAATTATTTCGATGGCCAATATAAAATTAGCAGATTATGTCATAGATTTTTATTCCTCACTTGGTGTTGACAAAATGTTTGTAGTATATGGTGCTGCAAACGGAGATTTAATTGATGCATTTACAAGAAACAAAAAAACTGAATATGTTGCAGTAATGCATGAACAAGCTGGCGGATTTGCAGTAGAGGGATATTCTAAAGTAAAGGGAAATGGTATCCCAGGTGTTGCTATTGCGACTAGTGGTCCAGGGGGAATGAATTTTGTAACATCAATAGGTAACTGTTACTACGACTCAGTTCCCGCAATATTTATTACTGGTCAAATCAAAACTCAATTTTTAAGACCAGATCCGTCTATAAGACAAGTAGGATTTCAGGAAACAGATATTTGTGGGATTGTAAAACCAATAACAAAGTACGCTAAAATGATATCCGACCCTCAGTCAATTAAATATGAATTAGAAAAATCTCTATATTTAGCAACAACCGGTCGTCAAGGACCTGTCCTACTAGATATCCCTATCGACGTTCAGCAAGCCATTATTGATCCTAGTAAACTGACGGGATTTGAAAAAAGGAAGTCAAATAAAGTCATTTCTTCAGATGCTAAGAAGCAAATAGAAATGTTATATGAAGACATTAAAAAAGCTAAAAGACCTGTTTTTCTAATTGGTGGAGGTGTGAGAAGTTCCGAAGCAATTGACGAACTTCATGATTTAGGAAAAATTTTAAAGATTCCAATGTATCCTACATGGAATGCACTTGATATTGTTACAAGTGATTATGAATATTATGGAGGACGGGTTGGGACTTATGGAGGTGCTGGCAGAAACTTCGGTATACAAAATTCTGATTTGTTGATTGCCATTGGATCTAGGTTGTCGGGTAGAATCACAGGAGGAAATGTTAAATCTTTTGCAAGAGAAGCAAAAAAATATGTAGTTGATATTGACAAAGCATTATTGATCAAAGAATTTCAACAAGTACCTTTTGATGAAAATATATACTGTGATGCAAAAGAATTTATTAAAAATTTTAAAGATTTCTTAAAATCAAAAAAATTTGATCAAAATGAAACTCAAAAAAAATGGCTCAATCAGTGTCTAGAATGGAAAATAAAATATGATCCTGTTAAAAAAGAGTATAATGATAAAAATTATGTTCACCCATATTTTTTTATTAGGAAATTGTCAGAAAAAATGAGTGAAAATTCTGTTTTTGCAGCAGATTGTGGAGGCAATATAGTTGTTTGCAATCATTCATTTGAAACAAAAAAGGGTCAAAGATATTTTACGAATAATGGTAATTCGCCTATGGGATTTTCATTTTCGGGTGCAATCGGAGCATATTTTGCAGACCCAAGTAGACCTGTAGTTTGCGTTATAGGTGATGGTGGTATGAATATGAATATTCAGGAATTACAAACTATTAAAAATTACAATATCAAAATTAAAACTATAATCTTAAATAATCACATTTATGGGATAACAAAAGCATTTCAAGAAACCAATTTTCAAGGGAGAGCAGAGGCATGCGGTCCAAAAGGATATAACCCGCCAAATTTTATCGAAATATCTAAGGCTTACGGAATAGATACTTTAAAAGTTAATAATGCATCAGATATGAATGAAAAAATTGATCAAATTTTAGACTTTGATGGGCCTTTAGTAGTGGATGTTAATTGTCATGAGTATCATACTTACGAGCCTAGAATTTTTGGATGGAAAACACCAATAGAGGATATGTATCCTTATTTGGGTAGAGATGAATTTAAAAAAAATATGTATATTTCTCCAGTTGAGGGCTGGGAAAAACCAATATCACCAGGTGGAACATCAAAAATTAGTAACGAACCATAGCATCAAAAAAGTTGAAAAATTTTTTTAAAAACAAAAGAGTATTAATAGCTGGGGGATCGGGACTTGTTGGAACCAACCTTACTAGAAAACTTTTAGACTTAAAAGCAAAAGTAACAAGTTCTTATTTTACAAAAATCAGAGAAAAAAAATTAAGAAAAAATTATTTTAAATTTAATTTTATGAATTTTAAAGAATGCTTGAAAGCTACGAAAAATAAAGATCTTGTTTATATATGTGTTGATAAAAATGTTGGTATTTCAAAAATGAGAGAAAATTTTTTTTCCCAAATTCAAAATCATTTGATTACAAAAATTAATTTACTTAAGGCTTGTAAAGAAAATAAAGTCAAAAAAATTATCTGGGTAAGTTCTGCTACAGTATATCAACCATCCAAAAAATTAATCAAAGAAAATGATTTAGATTTTAACATAGACCCTTACGATACATTTTACGGAATTGGCTGGACTTATAGATATTTAGAAAAAATTTTTTTATATTTTAAAAGAGAGTATAAATTAAATTTATCAATTATTAGAACAACTAGTATATATGGACCATATGATAATTTTGACGAAAAAAATTCTCACGTTATACCTGGATTATTAAAACGGGCAATCAGCTCTAATAAAAAATTTGCAGTATGGGGCAATGGTAAAAATATTAGAGATTTTATTTTTGTTGAAGATTTGTGCAGATTTATAATAAAGGTCTCAAAATTTTCAAAACTTCCAGATACTATAAATTTTAGTTCTGGAAAGGGAACATCCATAGAAAACTTATCAAAAACGATAATAAGATTATTAAAAAAGGATATTCCAATAAAGTTTATAAATAAAAAATTAAGCTCAGCTAGATTTATTGTACTTGAGAACTCCAGAGCAAATAAGATTTTTAAAAAATCTAATAAAACAAATTTAGATTTAGGATTAAAAAAAACTTTAGAATGGTACTTAAATGGAAATAATAAACAATAAATTTAGAGGATATTTATCATAATATATTAATTGTGAAGAACCACAGCTAAAAATTTTTTTGAGTTTATAAAAAAAGCCCAGTATAAAAATTAAAAATATTTGAATTTAAAAATTTTGTAGTTTAATTTTTTTAAATGAAATGAAAAAAAATTAAAAATCTTTAGAAAGAAGAAAAGAATACCTAAGAATACAAGTTTCTTATCATAAATTTTTTCGATTAATTTCAATAATCTTTTAATGTCATTTTTATTTTCCATAATTCTTTTGTTAACAAAAAAATATGTTCTATCCTTTTTTAAAAAAAGCTTAAAACTGAGTTTATTTATTTCTTCTATAAATTGATTATTTTCTTCGAGATCTTTGATGACAATAAAGGATAGCATATTTGAATAATCATTAAATAATTTTTCAATTTTTTTAATATTTTCCTTATTTGATTTTATTGTTTTAAAATTAAGAATGAATATTGATGTAAACGGCTCTGAGGGTATATTTTTTAAATTAGTAATAAATTCATCAATATTATCACTGCTTAATGCATTAAGTTTTCCATACCTTGAGTTAGATAAAGATCGCTGAATCTTAAAAAGTCTATTTTTATAGTCGTTATTAGGCAAAAAACAATTATTGTCATATTCAATAATTTCTAGATGTTTTATATTTTTTCCGAAAGCAATAGTTCTATTTATATTATCAAAACCAAATTCAATTAATGAAAAAATTCTAGCGGATCTAATTAATTTTATAATTGTAAATATAAATTTCCATTCTTTAAAATTAAAATTTATTTTTTCAAAAGAACTTATAATTCTAAGCTTTTCAATAGTCTTATAATCATTATATAATGTTTCATTAAAAAATTGATTGTTAGGATTATCAGTTTCGGTTTTTGAGTTTAGTATTTTTTGAGATTTTTGAACTTCAATTCTATGGTTATTCAAACCCCAGTTTTCATCATTGGGCGATGTTTTTTTTGCATTTGCAGGTACTTGTCGTGTTAAATTTGTGCTATATAAAAGCTTCTGTCTATTTGAATCTGGCTCTGAGGGAAATTTAAACATATTTATTCCCATATTTGAACAATCTATTTGCTCTAAAGATAGTTTCTTAATTCTATTATGAAAATCAATATCTGTTGCATTACCTGGTTCATACGTTTCATCAAATCCGGTTATTTTATTAATTATTTTAGTTGAACATAATGTAGAGTAACCTCCACCTATATAAAACGTAGGAGTTTTATATGGTACTGCAGAGAAATTCATCAAATCCAAATATCTTTCGTAAATGTAATTAGAGGGAGATTTCCTAAAAAAATCTAATTCTAAAAATTTTCTAGGAACATAAAAAACAACATCTTCAATATTAAAATCAAGTTTATAATTATTTTTCAGCAAGTTTATTGTGTTAAACCATCCAAATTTTGAAAAAATTTGGTCTGAGCCAGTATATAATATAAATTTACTATCAGATTTCCTAAAACCCAAATTACCTGATTTTTCTGGATAAAAACCTCCAGGTTGATTTTGCGAGTATTTTTTTGCTAATTCTTTTGGCACATAATAAAAATTTACATTTTCATTAAAATCAGAATTAATTTTTACCTCGTTTGACAAAGGTTCTTCACTACCCCAGTCTACAATAGTAAATTTAACACACTCCCTCAATCTAATCTTTTCCAAAAACGTTAAATTTAGATCTAATGATTTTTCAAATCTTTGAGTAAAATTTTTATGATAGTTGTCGTTTCTACAATTAATGACTACTGATAATAAATTTTTCATAAATTTAAATAGCTAAAAATTCAATGAGTTATAATTTTTTAATACAAAGTTTATAAGTTCAGTATATTTTCCTTGAAATACTATTTTACCATTTTTGAGGAACAAAATTTCATCACAATTTTTTAAAGTATAAATTTTATGTGTAACCATTATCATAGTTAAATTTTCTAATTTAAATATATTTTCTAATATTTTAGCCTCATTATCCTCATCAAGAGAACTTGTCGGTTCATCCAAGATAAGAACTTTTGCTTCTTTATATAAGGTTCTTGCTATTCCAATTCTTTGTTTTTCACCACCTGACAGTTTTATTCCTTTTTCACCTACATTATCATTTAATATATCTTTTTTCGATTTCACTAAATTTTCCAACCCTGACATCAGTATAACATTTTTCAATCTTTGATTATCAAGTGTATCTTTTGATAAAAAAGTAATGTTATTTCTTAATGTATCATCATTTAAGTGAACATCCTGGGGAATATAACCAATTAAATCCAACCATTTTTTTCTTATTTGATTTATTGGCTTTTCATTTATAACTATGCTACCTGACGTTGGTTCGATTAGACCCATTATTAAATCTACTAGAGTTGATTTTCCTGAGCCAGAGGGTCCGGTAATTCCAATTATTTTTCCTTTTTCGATAGATAAGTTAATATTTTCAAGGGTATTCTTTTCATTTCCAAAATGTTTAAAAGTCACATTTTCCAGTTCTAAATTGATAAATCCTGTTTTTTTTAAGTCTTCTCCATTAATAATTTCTTTATCCTTATTCTTAATATTATTTAGTTCATTTAATGCATTAATTGTTTGGTTAACTGAAAATTTTACATTATTAATGCCGTTAAATTGACTAGTTAATGAGATTATTATTGGTAACATCCTAACAATTGCCAAAGAAATAAATGATAACTTAAATATTAAATCAGGAGTAACATTGCTAGAAAATTTAAAGTAGATTAATAAAGCTGAAAAAAAATAAATAGTAATTAATTCAAAAATCGGTTTAGGTAATTTTGTTATAAATTCAACTTTTTTTATTCTTGTACAAAGACTTACTAAAGACCTTATAAATTTTTCAATTTGTGGCTTTTCAAGACTTGATAATTTAATATTCTTAATTGACCCAATACTTTCATAAGTAACCCTATTTAAAGACTGTCGATCTAATTGAGAATTTTTTCCATAGCTTAAATATAAAGGTTTATAAAAAAGATAGAATATGTATCCAGAAGTTGCTAAAAGAAAAAATATAATTATTGTAAGCTTATAGTCTACAATTAGTAAACCCAAGATAATTACAGAAATCATTAAAGCATCTTTTAAAATATTAAAAATACACCTAATAAATGACAAAGATCTCTCAGTATCTGATAAAGTGATACGAATTACCTGCGCAGAATTATAATTATAATAATTCTTATAATCTTCATGAAGAAATTTTGAAAAAACATTTGAACTTAAGTAAAAACGTACATCTTCCAAAAATTTTGCCTCATAATTAAAAAGAAAGACCTGATAAATAAACTTTATAAAAAAAATGGCTAATACAAATATTAAAAAAATTGTTGCTAAATTATCACTTTCCAAAAATTCCAATCCATTGAGATATTCAATTTTTTCAAATTTAGACTGTAAATAATTGTCATCAATGACTGCAGAGATAAAAATAGGAATTGAGCCAATTCCAATAATTTCCATTAAGGATAAAAAAAAATATAAAAAACTTAAAACAAAAACCTGTAATTGAAAATTTTTTGGTAATAATTTGGCTAAATTATCGAACATTTTTTAAAAAATCTTTTAAATTTATAAAATCAAAATTAGTTTTTTTTGTCTTTTTTTTTAAAACTCCGTTTTTATCAATCCAATCAATACCTGAATTAAAGTTTTTATAATCACCACACATTATTTCTGGACTTTTAAATAGTATTTTAGATGAATCTAAAAGTCCAAATACTTTAAGGGTATCTGAATATCTTTTAGCGAGCGTGAGAGAAGTTGATGGAAAACCTACAATAATACTACATGTTTTAAACAAGTTCTGGAGATTGTAATTACTTTTGGAAATAGTAATTTTAATCTTCTCTTTAAATTTTTTTTTTAGTATTTCCTCTAATTTCAATGAGTTTTGGTCCTTTTTTTCTCTTGGATGAGGCCTAAATAAAATTTTTGATATCTTATATCTTTTTTTTAGATAACTTATGTCTCTATATAAAAAATTTATAATTTTATTAATATGAGTTTCCTTTCTCTTTTTAATTATTGTACCAAGAATAAGTAATTTTTTTTGATACTTAATTTTATTTTTTAAAATAGTTTGAATTGTATAAATCTTAAGAAAAGGACAATAATTATTATATAGTTTTTTGGTAACATCATTAAAACAAACAAAATATATTTTTTTATGAGGAAATAAAAGTTTGGTTAATATTAAATTTTGGTAGGAATAATAATTTTTATTTAAAAAAAAATGGTAAATAAACTTTAAAAAATTTGAAATTATCGACTCTCCATCTTGGATTTTAATTTTAGTCGTATTAAAATGATTTATATCAATCTTAAAATTATCAAACCAAGTAATTATTAAACTTTTATTATTTTGTATTTTTTTTAAAAAAATAAAATCAATTATATGGAATGGTATCGATGTAAGAACCTGGTAATTAGAATTTTTTAAATTCCTCATAAAATTATTTAAATGTTTACTAAATAATACAGAACTAATATTATTTTTAATAATTATAAAATCACATAAGTCTCTTTTAAAAACATAATTTTTAAAAGTCTTAATTATTTCTTTTGAAGTAAATAAGTCAGAAGTAATAAAGTAAACATCATAGAACTTAGAATATTCTTTAAGAGCATGACAATATAAATCTCTCAAAATATAAGCATTACGATTAAAAATAATTAATTTTTTTTTCATTAAATTTTTTAAAATTATGTGGGAAACTACTTATCTAGTTTGTCCATAATAAGACTTTTTACCGTGCTTTCTAAAATAATGCTTATTAACCAAGTCTTTATCTATTTTAGCTTTCCTATTAATAATTAAAGTTTTATAAGCTACCTCAGAGATGTACTCTAATCTTTCAGAATATTGGAGGGCTTCATCTAAAGTTCTTCCTAGAGTGATAGGACCATGATTAGCGATCAAAATACCATAATTGAACTTTTTTTTTAATAATTTAATAATATTAAGACCAATATTTTTCTCATAATTCTTTTTTACTTGATTGCTCGTTAATTTTTTTGTGACTGGAACAGATCCCAACCAATAGTCTGAGTGTGTAGTACCTAAATTTGGTATAGCTTTGCAAGCTTGCGCCCATATTGTTGCGTATTTTGAATGAGTATGAACTATACAATTTATTTGTTCGAAATTTTTATATATCTCGGTGTGAAAAGCAGTATCTACTGAAGGTTTTAAATTATTACAATTTATTTTTTTATTCAAATAAATAACTGGATAATTTTTATAGTTAACTTTACTTAAATTTACTCCACTTGGTTTTATTACAAATGCATTTTTATTAATTCTAAGGCTTAAATTTCCAAAGCTTTGAAAAGTTAAATTTGATTTAGCAAGTTTAACATTTCCACTATGACATTTTTTTTTTTCAAGTGCGTACATATTTAATTAAAGATACTTATTCTTGTTTTTCTATTTTTGTGAATATTTTTGTCAATATATTTTGAATCACCTTTAATATATTTTGTCGCAATTTCCTCAAAAATTACACCTTTTTTGGTTCTAAATGAGTGAACAGTGTTTTTTTTAATAGTATAAACATCTCCAGTCTTTAATTTTACTAATTTATTTTTTATCTTTATTTCTAGATCTCCTTCTAGAATTAAATAAGTTTCAGTTTTTTTATTGTGATAATGAGCTGGATAGCTTTGATTTTTAAACATCATGACTAAAATTTTGGAATACTCTTTATTGATTATATGAAATAAAACAGCTCCAGTATTGAAGAACTTATCAATCCCATAATGATGACTTATTTCAATTTTTGAACTTTTTGGAACTACTACATTAGAAAGAAAAACTTTTTCTTTAATCTTGTCTCTAATAAAAAATCGTTTATCACTTTTAACTGCCACCTCACTATTCTTTTTAAGATCCTTCAGCATAAATGGTTGGTCTTTCAAAATTACTTTTTTTGTCTTATAAGCAATAAACATTCCTAATTCTTTTGCAATAAGTTGCCCTTTAACATTAGGCATAGCCAAATAAATATCTTTTTTCTTTATAATAGTATCTTTTTTGATATTTTTTTTTGCGTAGGCCCCTCTTTGTAAAATACGCAAATCCGAAATTTCTTTAGAGGAAAATCCCTTTCTTTTATGACTAAAATTACCTAATATTTTATATGCTTGTTGAGCTGCAGCTAACCATTTTTCAATCATTTCAGGAGTCGCTGAATAAGAATTTATTCCATATTTTTCATTTTTTAAACCAACGTGCTTCTCGAAAATACACGCACCCTTTGCAATAGCAATTGAGATTGCATTGTAATTATCAGGTTTTTCGTGTGTGGAGTAACCAATATCAATATCTGAGTATCTTTTTTTTAAAAAATCAATTTGATTTAAATGCAGATTTTCATCTGGGGTTGGATATTCTCCAACACAGTGCATAAAAGAAAAATTTTTTTTTTTATTTTTAAAAAATGAATAAACTTTATCAATTTCAAGTAGAGACGCACCAGCTGTAGATGCTATAATTTTCTTCTTAAAATTTTTAAAACTTTCTAACAAATACCAGTCATTAAAAGAGCAACTGGCAATTTTTAAAATATCTATTTTATTATCAATTAGATATTTGGTTGCTTGTTCATCCCAGGGTGTACACATTGTTATAAAATCATTTTTTTTTATTTCATTAATCAATTTTAAAAAATCACCACCAAGTCTGGTTTCTGTAAATCTCTTAATGAGTTTATGATCTTTTCTATGAATGTGATCTACATGAAAAAAACTATTATCTCTTAATTGTAATTTAATAGAAAAATTAAACTGATTAATATTTTTTGTTATTTTTTTTAATTCTTGAATTATTTTAATACCGTGCGATAAATCACCCATATGATTATTCGCCATTTCAAAAATAAAAAGAGGTTTTTTCATTAAAATTGTTTATTAAAATATTATAATATTATATGAAACGTAAAATACAACTATTAGTTATAATTCCTGCTAGATACAAAAGTAAATCAATTAAAAATAAAAATATTACAAAAATTGGAAGTCATCCTTTGGTAGCTTTCAGTATTGAAGCAGCTAAAAATATAAATGAAAAAAATAAAATAATCCATCTGTCTACTGACTCAAAAAAAATTCTTAAAATATGCAAACTTTACCACAAATTTACTGACTATTTGAGGCCAAAAAAAATCTCGGGAGATAATTCATTAGATTTGGAATTTTTAAATCACACCCTAGACTATTATAAAAATAAAAAAATATTTTTTAAATTCTGCATGATTTTACGACCAACAAATCCTGTAAGAAAGAAAAAAACAATAAATTATTTTTATAATGTTTTTAAAAATTCGAAATTTGACTCATTGAAATCAATTTCAGAGTCGCAAAAAACTCCTTTTAAGATGTGGTTTAAAAAAAATAATAAAATTAAAAATATATTTTCATATAATGTGAAAGAATTATTCAATTTTCCCCGTCAAAAATTACCTACAACTTACACTCAAACTGGGACTATTGAGTTGATTAGTATAAATTATAAAACTAATTTAAAGAGATTATCAGGAAAAAAAATTATGGGGCTAAAAGTTTCAAAAGATGAGTCTGTAGATATTGACGAAATGGAAGA
>FUFK010043197.1_pt1 | contig 46219 bp, 40 predicted proteins | sample 1021851 | NCBI WGS metagenome assembly FUFK01 (sample SAMEA51879418, study PRJEB19060) | metagenome
CCTTCTTCCATACTCATAGCAACTCCAATCCCCTTGGCATATGTGGATTCTTTCTTATGTGTCCACGCTTTTCTATTCTGTCCAAGGTATCTTTGATAGTAGAAGAAGCTGCAACCTTAGTGATTACTTGCTTACCTTCTATCTTACCATTTGCTATTTCCCTATGGCTTGGAAAGATTCCATACTCGTTGAAGTACAACTGAAGGAATCCAAGCACATCCTTTTGTCTTGGTGTAAGTCCTGCTTTATTCATTGGCTTCACCCATTGCAGAAGCAGATTCATCTTGATGATGTTCTGCCGCACCAAGATATTTGTTTAGCTTGATTCTTCTATCAAGAAGTTCAACACCTTTAGGATCTGATTCAAGGGTCTTGATATTTAGTTCTTCAAGTTCCCTTAACTTAGTCATCTTATCCCTTGGTTCTATCTTAGTAGAATCAACAACAGCTTGTTGCAAAGCATAGTATCTCTTACAATACCCTTCCATATTTGTAAAAGATTCAGGCGCACATCTAGGAATATGTAGCATAATTTCTGATGCTTCTGTTTCGCTCACCTCTTGTTCAGTAGGTGATACCACAACTTCACCTTGGTCTAACTGCTCTGCATCATTGCTAGGCTTATCTGCTTCCTTGACAGCCTTAACAATTTCTTTGGCACTTGACCCCCCATCACCTATGTTGACCACCTTGTCTGCTTCTTTATGGGGTGGTGTTTCTTGGGGTGGTGTGTCATTCACTTCTTCTACAGACATAGAACCTTTGAGTGCATCCGGGAAGGCATCACGCAAAGCAAAACCACGAGCTCGCATCTGCAACATCCTATTAGGATAGCTAGTCCACGGTCCTTTCCTTCCCCATAGACCTGCCTGCTTTGCCATAGCAATGCTGAACTCACCCCTAGTTTCTTGTACTTCCCCGGTTGCCAACATCCTTTTGACAATGCAAACAGCTGTGTCACCTTCAAAGGTTTCTTGTATGCCTGCAAAATTTTTGTGTGATGTGACCAATGCCAACATTGAATCACCCCACACAGCTGCCCTACCATTGATGACAGAAATATTCTGCAATGCCTGCATAGGTGCTAGTCCTATTTCAGATCCCCATTGTAATGCCACTACAATATTGTTTGGCTTACCCTGGTAATCATTAGGAACTAACCCTGACTTAGCAAGAGCTTGGGAAAATTCCATAAGCTCTGTAAGATTGGTGGGTTTAATTATCTGTGTTCCCATCTTCTTTCCTTTCCTTTAGTTTGAAGTTAATAGATTCTTGTGTCTGTCCTGTATCCACATATTTTTTCTTAGGCTTGGATACTAGTTCAGATACAATTTCGTAGGTGTTGGTCATACCATGTGTGATACCTAGCTTATCCATCACACCTACTATTTCACCTTGCACTTCCTTTGCCTTCTTACTAAAAGCATTGGCTTCTGCACGCAGATGTTTCAGATCTGCACACATACCATCAAGATCCTTGTTGGTTTTGTGAAGGTGTTGTGAAAGATCCACAAATTCTTTTGCAGATTCTTCCACCAGGTCAGGATAGTTTTCTTCCTTGTCTATCCTTTTCCAAAAGTCAGAACAGATCTGTGCAATAACATCACACAATTCTTCATCTATTCTGCAAGGGTATAGATGTAGCTTACCATCTTGTGCCAAGACACTAATGATAGATTGATCAATACCACTACACATCATCTGTCCATTGGCTTGGATAATCCAATCAGCTTTAGGCACACCATTGTGATAGAAGTCTGTCTTGGTTTCGTGATTCACATCACCTGAAAATTCAAAGGTGAATCCATCATATTCTAATTCCAAGATTCCATTTTCAATGGTAAGTACATTATCAAGGGTAGCACCTAGCTTTAGTTCTTTAATTCTAAAGGCATCCCTTGGTTCGAATTGTGATAGGGTGGCTGAAGTTTTCTTTTGCAATTCATACATTGCCCAAGCTGCCACCCCATCTTGTAGGAAGTTTCCCCTATCTAATGCAGATTGATTCCTGATATGTTCAATAGATTCCACACCCCTACTAGCTTTGAATTGCTTATCCCAAACTTGTTGTCTTGTTTGAAATGCTGTCTTCTTCAGGACTAGTGGTGGCAATTCACTACACCCTAGTTCCTTTCCTGTAATGGTATGTTTAGCCATTAGGTTTCCCTTCTATATAATAATGTGGGTTGGTATTCTGTTCATAGCAGACATCATCTAATGCACATCCAATCCAAAAGGATGCCCACACAAACACCAAGAAGATGATGCCCAATAGGACACCACCTACAAACTTGAAAATTTCTAGGATAAAATCACCCCCTTTCTAAGCTACCTTGTTAAGTATTAACTTCACTTGTTGTGCAGAATATTCATTACCCCTTATGGTTCTTTCACCTAGTTCATTAAGCCTTGTGGCTATACCCCTAAGTGACATCCCCTTATCTTGTAGGCTTTTTATCAGGGGTAGCTTTGCTTCTGCAAACAAGTCTGCCTTTGCCCTTCTTGTGACTAGACCTTTGGCACTAGCCTTGGACAAATTCTTTGGTGATCCAAGTGTGGTNATCTTCCTACCATCCTTGGTCACATAGAATCCTTTGTCTTTTATTTCTTTGTTGATGTTAGCCAAGGCATCCTTAGTTCTTTCTGAAATCAGATACCTTTCCACACTACTTACACCCACCATAATTGGTGTAGTCATAGGGTCTAATGGACAACCTATAACTTCTACATCAACCCTACCTTTTTGAATTTCATTCTGAAAAAAATCTAATATGTCACTAGCATTTCTGCCTAGTCTATCTAACTTGGTGACAACAAGTGTTGCCTTTTCTTTCTTACAAGTAGCAATAGCTTGTTGGAAGATGGGTCTGTCAGATCTTGTTAGCTTTCCACTAACACCTTCTTCTATGAAGAAGTCCTTTACATTAGGATAGTGTTCCCTTATCTTCTGTATCTGATGTTCCACATCTTGTTTGTGGGTTGATACCCTTACCAATCCATAAGCTACCTTGTTCATTATGATTCCCTTTCCCATAAACTATGGGGTGGCACTAGCCACCCCACCATTTTTATTATTATTACCAACACATATAATCTATTTGTATTGCCACATATCCATTCTTCAGAACCTTGTGTTTGCTTACACAATCACCACCCATCACCCATTCAGACCAATAGATAACTTCATCTAGTTCTGATTCTTTGCACTTGATGGTGCAAGATTTGTAGGGGATATAGTTCCTAAAGATAGGACACTTTTCTTTGCTTCTAGCTTTAGAATTATTGAAGCCACCATAGTTACTAGTGGCTACAATGTACTTACTATCTGCACAGAAGATGTCTTGTTGTTGCAAAGCCATCTTACTTTGCTTCACCTTCTGTGCATCAAGATAAGAATTTATATCAAAGCCTTCCATTAGTTAGCCATCCAAAGTGCAAGTGCTTCTTCTTGTGGCATAACATTAAGGACATTGTAGTTAGGATACTTGGTAATGATGTGGTCAATGTGTTGCTTAGTGATTGACCTTACACCCTTGAAGCTAAAGTATCTGATAGCCTTTGGATCATCTGATGTTGGATCTGTGAACACAACCTTGGACTTCATATACTTTTTGAAATCCCTATGTGCCAACCACTTGTTGACTTGTTCACCACACCACACTTCCATAGTCATATCATTCATAGAATCATCCCATTCCAAATGATATTGTGGATGATCTTCTGCAATTCTGTGTTCCATCCTTGCCCAAATATTATTGTTTTCTCTGAATGGTTCTTTAGGATTGAAGGTATCTGAACCACCAAAGCCATCATTGTTTACCCACCCAATGATCTTCCCATTAAAATACACACTAGCTTCATAGCAATGTGTTTCTTGTGATGCGAACTCTGCGTGCTTGATGCCTTTAAGTTCTAGNTCATCACCGTTTTTAAATGTGAATTTGTNCATAAGTACCTCCTTTTTCATAACACATACTAGTAATATAATCTGTGTTTGCTCTTGTTACAAGGGGAAAATAAATTTGTTTGCTCTGCTTTTCATAAAATTTTTATCTGATATGGTTCAGTTAATAGCGTGGAGTAAAGGATGCCTAGTAAATATAGGAACAAGAAAACAGAAGTAGATGGACACAAGTTTGATAGCTTGGCTGAAGCCAACCACTATCAATATGTACTCAAGCCATTGCTATCTGCCGGGAAGATAAGCAACCTGGAAATCCACCCACGATATGAAATCATTATCAATGGTAAGAAGATCTGCAGGTATGAAGCAGACTTCAGATACATTGATAAAGAAAAGATTGGAAAGGATGGTCAAGTAGGATGCACAGTAGTGGAAGACGTGAAGGGATTCAGGACAGCTGTCTACAAGCTAAAGAAAAAACTAGTAGAAGCGTCGTATCCTGGCACCCTGATTGTGGAAATATCACCGGGAACATACCGACTAAGGTAGTTCTATCTGAAGTGTGTAAGCATTATGATTTGCTGCCAAGGGTATTGATAGCAAACAGACGTGAGTATGCAGATGAAAGATGCCTTGGTATTTTCATAGCACACAACATCACATTAGATAGTAGTGTGACGATAGGTAAGGTGTTCCATCGTGATCACTCAACTATCTTATTCAATATTAAAAAAGGAAATGTTCTTACAAAGGATGACAAGTGGCGGCAAGATTATAGTGCCATTGTTATGAAGATACTCCACCAATACCAGGTGTTAAAGACACAAGGATGGGTGGAATGAAATACATATCTGTATGTAGTGGCATTGAAGCCTGCACCGTGGCTTGGCATAGCCTTGGTTGGGAAGCCATAGCCTACTCAGATATTGAACCTTTCCCAAGAGCTCTACTCCAACATTACTATCCTGATGTTCCTTTGTATGGTGATTTCACCACACTCAAAGATGAATCTTGGATTGGTAATGCAGACTTGTTGGTAGGTGGTACACCTTGCCAAGCCTTTTCAATCGCAGGATTAAGGGGTTCATTGTCTGATGATAGAGGAAACTTAACACTACAATTTGTGAGGTTAGCAGATGCAATTGACGATATTCGATATGATGCTGGAAAAGAACCAGCAAGAATCCTTTGGGAAAACGTCCCCGGCGTCTTGTCCACAGAAGACAACGCCTTCGGTTCCTTCTTGGCAGGACTATGTGGATGTGACACCCCCATCAAACCGCCAAGGGACGGATGGAGCTACGCAGGTGTGGTTTCTGGGGAAAAGCGGACAGCCGCTTGGCGCGTTATGGACGCCCAATATTTCGGAGTGGCTCAGCGAAGGAGGCGGATCTTTGTGCTCGCTTCAGGAGGTTCTAGAAGATGGGGTGTTGCCGACGCGCTATTACCTATCACCGAAAGCCTGTCGTGGAATCCTAGACCGTGCAGAAAAAAGGGGAAAGCCACTTCCCCCACAGTTACAGCAAGTTCTCCATTCAGTAGCACGGGAGGAGCACAAGAACTTGACGCCTACCAAGTAGTAGATTCAACAGGCTACCAAGGTGACAGAATATATAATACTGAAGATGCCTTTGGTACTTTGCCATCACAAGGTGGCAACAATGGTGGTGGTGCAGGTGGGTTGATAGCACCCACACTCAGGGCAGGATACGCCAAGTGTTACAACAACCCTGATCAGGTTGTGGGTACACTAAGGGCGAGGGATGCAAAGGGTGTAGGTTTTGATGAAGCAGAACTTAACAAGCTAGTAGTCAATGCACTTGATACAGAATGTGGTGCATCCAAACTAAACCATCAAACAATTCTTAATCATACAATTGCTTTTAATCACGACGCAGGCAAACAGTTTAGTCCGGCGGCAACAGAAGATCTTACACCTACACTTAGGGCAAAGCCTGACCAAGGCACAGCTGTGTCTAATCCCGGTCAAGCTATCAGAAGACTAACACCAAAAGAATGTGAAAGGTTGCAAGGCTTTGATGATGATTACACCAAGATACCATTCAAAGGGAAGATGGTTGGTGATGCACCAAGGTACAAAGCATTGGGAAATAGTATGGCTGTTCCTGTTATGAAATACATAGGACAGCAAATACAGAAAGTTTATGGGAATGAAGAAAAGTAAAGTTACACCNGATNNNGTAAGNGATNCACCNNAAGGNGAATACCAATGNCCAGGTCAACATAGTGTNTTGCCTGCNAGATCNTTTGGTGATGTCAGATTCAATCAATANCCNATGACATANAGAGTGCTNGGNNTNTGTNNTNNNCANGCATCANNNTANNCAGGCACATTCTTTGTGAATCAAAGGACACTTGCAGCCATTTGTGAATGTAGCCAACAAGCCATATCACATCATATGACCAAGCTAATCCAATGGGGTTATCTAGAAAAGATCAGGAATCAAGATGTGCGAAGGGCATATGGTAAGAAGGGTGCAATATGGCGTGTGATCTATGACCCAAGAAAGGACATCATAGATTCATTCAAAGCTACACATAAAGATCCATTGATAGAAAAGGATCAAGCAGAAGACACCCTTGCTTTCATTGAAGGATCTGCGGATAAGCCTGTGGACAACTTCCTTGATAACAAGGTGGGGGTTGTACAAACTGGAGATAGTATTAGTGAAAAGAACAAGGTGGACATTGTATCTGATAACAAACCCCAGCTAGTAAATAACTACAATAGATTAACTAATAAAGATAATATAAAGGAAAATGATTGTAAGCAGTTATGCAATTTGTATAGCAACATAGTCCAAGCCACCTATGGAAGACCTTGGAGCTATGATTTCAGACAGATGGAACTAGCAAAGGATCTGTTAGCTGTAATGGATGTCAGTACATTTGAAGACATAGCTACCAGGTTGCTAGACAAGATGAAGCTAAACAATAAACCTGCACCACATTCATTGCTTTACTTCATCAAGATGAAAGAGAACAAGGGTAAACCAATGGATAGCCAAGCCATAGTCAAGATGATGGCGGCAAAGATGAGGTTGCCTAGATGATTTGTAAACTATTCAAAGGGTCATTTGAAAACTTTACACAAGGAATCGATAGCTTTCTTGTATGGGAAGGGTGTTGCCTTTGCCACACAGAAAAAAAACAGACCTTACCCCCCCTGGGTCTGTCTATACGTTATGGGGGTTTCCTAAAAATATTTTGGGAAATAACACTTAAACAAGGAGAAAGTAATGAAACCTAAGTACAACTTGAGCCAAGCCAAGGAAATACCGGGTAGGGATAAGCCTTATTGGGTAAAAGTAGGCATTGGTTTGGAAAAAGAAGGCAAGATCAGGATCAAATTAGATGTCCTTCCTATCCCAAACAAGGATGGAGAGATATGGTTGAACCTATTTGAGAATGATAAAGATGATGCACCTGATGGATTTATGGGTGGTTAGTATGATTACAAGGAACATCAAGAAGCTATGGCAGGGAAAATATGCGTCTGTAAGGGATGCAGACCTGCGTTTGGGTATGCACAAGGGCGGATTAAAGCTGCAACACAATGGTGAAACAATGAATCTGTCTGATGAACAATGCGAAACCCTAGTGGAAGTAAATAAAAACAAGCCACAGAATATGTATCAAAGCAAATTTAAAGGGCAATACTTCCTAGTGGATGTTGAATGGAAACCATTAACCCATGATGAAAGGCAAGGTGCTTTGTTATGAGTAAGCGAGCTGTTCCACCTATAGGGAAATTTGGTGGCGTTGGTGATATTCAGAAAAGGTTACGTGGATCAGAAATGATTTATGACAACCGGGATAACATTGCCGCCGCNTTGATGGGTCTATTTGCTGTAAAGATTACAGACATAATGGATTGGAAGAATGGTCAGGTAGTGGTTAAGGATTCTAAGGATATTCCTGAACACGCCTTGGCTGCCATAAAGAAGATCAAGGTTACACCAACCCAAAATGGTGAACAGCTTGAAATCGAACTAATAGATAAAATTAGGGTAGGTCAGATGTTGGCAAAATCCGCGGGTTTGTTGGAGCGACAAGCTGTTGAAGACAAGCCTGCGGTTATGAACATTGAAATGGTTATGCCCGGAAAGGAAGACAAGGATGAAGAAAAAAAAGAATAACTACGAAATTTTGTGGAATGTGTATCACACCATTATTGTGATTCTTTTGGCAGGAATCCTTCTTGTAGAAGTAATGGAATACCTAAGATACCCAGCTCACTTCTTTGGGGTTTGATATGGTGTATCTAAAAAAAATTTTATGCACGCATTGTGAATCTAGAAAAGCCACAACACCCCACCCTATAAATCAAAAAGGCAAGGTTTGTAATGATTGTTGGTTGCACCTAACCATTAGATTCTTACAAGCTGCACGAAAGGAAAATTATGCAGAATACTAAATTTGATTTTTCTAGCAGTCCTACAATAGCAAATTTTTTACAGGACAATTCCTTTGTTCGGGGGATTATGGGTCCGGTGGGGTCCGGGAAATCTTTTGCCTGCTGTACAGAAATTTTAAAGCGAGCCATCCAACAAAAGGCTAGTCCAAGGGATGGGATCAAATACACAAGATTCGCAATTGTCAGAAACACCCACCCTATGCTTAGAACCACTACACTCAAGACATGGTTGGAAGTAGCACCTGAACATTTGTATGGAACAGTGAAGTATGCACCCCCAATAACACATCACATAAAAATGCCAAGCCGTGATGGAGCAGCTGGGATAGACTGTGAAATAATTTTTCTTGCATTGGATGATGCTAAAGACGTGCGGAAACTTCTTAGCCTTGAACTCACCGGGGCGTGGGTCAATGAGGCTCGTGAGCTACCTGTTGCAGTCATACACGGTTTGTCACACAGAGTAGGTAGATACCCTAGTAAAAATGATGGAGGACCGTCTTGGCGTGGCGTCATCCTTGATACAAACCCAATGGATGATGATCATTGGTATTATCGATTGGCAGAAAAAGAANCACCTTCAGGAAAATTTGCTTGGAAATTTTTTAGGCAACCTGGTGGGGTTCTAGAAATAGATCCATCTAATGTACCTGAAGATATGCCTGAAGCTCAGGGTTTTACCTTTCAATCAGGCAAGTGGTGGCAGACAAACCCCAAAGCAGAAAACCTTAACAATCTTGTAGATGGGTATTATGACCAGCTACTTGGCGGCAAGAATGGTGATTGGATCAAATGCTATGCANAAGGTGAATATACCTATGTGCANGAAGGAAAGCCTGTTTGGTCTGAATACAATGATAATCTTATGGTNGATGATCTAGAAGCAGATCCTACAATCCCGGTAAANATTGGTTTGGACTTTGGTTTGACACCAGCCGCCGTGTTTGCACAGAAACTTAGGAATGGCAGATGGAATGTTCTGCACGAACTAGTGACCTTTGATATGGGTCTAAATAGGTTCGTTACTGCCCTAAAGACAGCCATAGAACAGCATTTCCCAAAATTTGAAGTAATGGTATGGGGTGATCCTGCAGGTATGCAGAGGGATCAAATTTTTGAATCTACAGCCTTTGATCATCTAAAGCAGCACGGAATCCTAGCAAGACCTACACACACCAATGATTTTAGAACTAGGCGTGAAGCTATGGCTATACCAATGGGTAGGCTTATAGAAGGCAAACCAGGGTTTATGATTAACAGATCTTGTGTCCGGCTAAGAAAAGCCTTGGCAGGCGGATACCATTTCAAAAGGATTCAGATTGGTTCTGCTTCAGAACGCTTCAGGGATACCCCCAACAAAAACGAACATTCCCACGTGGGTGATGCGGCTGCTTATCTGTTTTTAGGTGGTGGTGAACATAGGGGGATGGTCAGAAGACCACAAGCACAATTAGGCGCTCAACAAGCAAAGGTAATGGATTTTGATGTTTTCAGCAGGTGAATTAAACAGCTTAACAGGGATAGCTTACCCTAAATATAAAATTGTGGATTGGCATCCTAGCCATGTAGCTATGCTTAAAATGAATCAATATGATCAGGCATGGTATGACAACTATGATAATTATGAACAAATTTTAGCTAGTGCTTGTCCAAAGGGTTATGCCTTTACCGGGATTGGGGAAGGTGTTGTTGCGTGTTGCTTTGGATTTACAAGAATGTGGAATGGTGTTTATGAAGCGTGGCTAGTTCCAACTACAGAAAATATTAGGAAATATGTCTTCCCTTTTCACCGTGCTTCTATGCGTATCTTTGATGTTGTTATGAGCAAACCTGATATAAACAGACTGCAAATAACTGTCAGCTCTGAAAATGCTTTGGCTCTCGAGTGGGCGAAAAGATGTTATTTTAAGAATGAAGGGGTCTTACATAAGTATGGACCGGAAGGAAGTAACTATTTAATGATGGCGAGGTACTAATATGGGCGGAATTTTTAGAGCTCCAAAAGCTCCACCACCACCACCACCTATAGTGGATGAAACACTATCTAGGCGTGAAGCGGCGGCGGCAGCTAATAAAAAACGTGAATCTAAAAGATTTGCAGCTAGAAGCAGGGCAAGGCGTGGTTCACAATCAATCCTTATGGATGATTCAAGAATTGGCAACCAGCAGGGTAGTCAACAAGGAACGCAGGCTAATCAAGGTAGTCAAAGCACACTTGGACCGAGTGTAAGAAACCCAAGGGGTTAAATGATGTCAGGCGTTATGATGGATAGGATGCGGCAGAATATGACATCCTTGCGTAAACATAACCAAAGGGCTCCGGGTTTGTCAGAGTATGATAGGAAAAGAAGCCTACAGACTTTGACACAAAGAATGTTCCCGGAAGCCAATGCACCAGGTTCTAATATTAAAATGTCTGTGTCATCTGCACCACAGCCAAAACAAAAGTCTTTGAATACACCAACTAATATGGCTGGTGCATCAAGTACACCAAAATCAACACTAGGGTAATTATGGCAGAAAAGTATTACAGAAATCCAAAACATAGGGAGCCGATACACCCACAGCCTGAACCTGAATCTAATGCAAATGAAGATTTGCCTAGTGATGTAGAGCCAAAGGAAGAAGAAAAAGATGGTACTTAAAAAACATCAGAATCCTAGTGGTGGCTTGAATGAAGCAGGCAGAAAGCATCTGAATAAAACAGAAGGGTCTAATCTTAAAGCACCCGTGAAGGAAGGAACTAATCCTCGCCGAGTAAGTTTCGCCGCACGATTTGCAGGGATGAAAGGACCGATGAAGAACAAAGACGGGACACCAACTAGGAAAGCTATGGCTCTAAAAGCATGGGGGTTTGGTTCTGTTGAAGCTGCTAGAAACTTTGCCAATAAACATAAAAAGACAGGGAAAGCATAATGGCAGAACTTAATGTAAAAGAAATAAAGAAAAGGTTTAAAGCTGCAGAAACCCACAAAGAGCATTGGAGGGCAGAATACTCCGACGCATATGAGTTCGCATTACCAATGCGTAATTTATATGATGGGTATTATGAGCAAGACACACCCGGCACTAGGAAGATGAAAAGGGTATTTGATAGCACAGCAGTTCATAGCACATCACGCTTTGCTAACAGAATACAGTCTTCCTTATTTCCTCCTCAGCGAGACTGGTGCCGCCTAGTGCCGGGGAATGAAATACCACAAGAACAGCACATTGAAACCCAAAGGGTATTGGACTTCTATACAGAAAGAATGTTTGGCGTGATGCGTCAATCAGGGTTTGATTTGGCTATGGGAGAAATGCTCTTAGATTTGGCTATTGGTACTGCGTGCCTTCTTATTCAGCCAAGTGGGGATGACACCAAACCTATCAGATATACAGCTATTCCTTCCTTCCATGTATGTTTTGAAGAAGGACCGAATGGTCAGGTCAACACTGTCTATAGAAAATTCAAAAGACCCTACAATGTGCTGCAACTAGAATTTCCTGATGCAACTATTCCAAAGGAAGTTACAGACAAGTATCAAGAAAAACCAACAGCAAAAGTAGAATTACTAGAAGCTACTTATGAAAAGGATGGCTTTATTTACTATTGCCTTTCTACAATGGAAGGTGATCACAAGTTAGTGTCTAGGACACTGCAAAGTTTCCCTTGGGTTATAGCTCGATATATGAAGGCTTCCGGGGAAATATACGGTAGGGGTCCGGTATTATACGCATTGCCGGACATCCTAACGTGTAACAAGGTCAAAGAACTAGCCTTGAAAAATGCGTCACTATCAATTGGTGGTGTGTTCACTGCGGTTGATGATGGCGTCCTTAATCCTCAGACAATAAACATACAGCCTGGTAGTGTCATACCTGTNAATTCAAATGGAGGTCCTCGTGGTGCTTCATTGATGCCTTTNCCAAGAAGTGGTGACGCAAACCTATCACAAATTGAATTGAATGATCTAAGGATGAACATCAAGAAGATGTTGTTAGATGATTCATTGCCGCCTGACACAATGTCTGCAAGATCCGCAACGGAAATTATGGAACGCATGAAAGACCTATCTGCTAATCTTGGTGCAGCTTTTGGTCGAATGATAGACGAAATTATGTATCCCATTGTCACAAGGACTTTGAACCTTATGGATGAAATGGGAATGATTGACCTGCCACTAAAGGTCAATGGGTTACAAGTAAACATTCAGCCTATATCCCCACTAGCTATGGCGGGTAATGCTGAAAATATTAACAGCGTGATGCAGTTTATGCAGATTAGCCAGGCTATGGGTCCTCAAGGTCAGATGCTTATCAACACCGAAAAGGTTGGTGATTATGTGGCAGATATGCTGGGAATCCCCGGTGAAATCAGAACCACACAGCAAGAAAGACAAGAAATGCAACAGCAAATGATGGCTGCTATGCAACAACAAATGGCTATGGCTCAACCACAGCAAGAAGCTGCACCGCCACAGGAAGGACAATAGATGGCGAATCAAGCAGAAAAAATTAGATCCATTAACACGCCGGGTTGGGATGGTGTTAATGCTACAGCCGATACCGTTAGGCTTAACAATATATCTGAACAACAAGCAATGGATCTGATATATAAACGGTGCTTTTCTACTGAAGCAGGGCAGGAAGTATTAAAGCATTTAATATCAATTACAATAGATCAACCTGCATGGATTCCCGGTGCAGATAGCAGTTATGGCTTTAGTCGTGAAGGTCAGAACTCTATAGTGCGTGAAATCCAACAAAGGATCAGAAGGACAGAAAATGCAAAATGAAGAAAATACAGCAAATGTGGAAGTGGCTGAAACAGAAAGCCAAGGACTTATGGGCAATGTCCAAGAAGCTCCTAAAGAAGTTAATGATGAAGATCAACAAACTGTGCCGCACCTTGTTTCGGATAATCAAGAAGTAGACACAGATGATGATGATGTCATCTATGAAAGACCTGATTTTATTCCTGAAAAATTTTGGGATGAAAAAGAAGGACCGGATCTAGAAGCAATCTTTAAGAGCAATGCAGAACTAGAAAAGAAATTTCATAGGGGTGATCATAAGACACCTGAAACATACAAGTTAGATGTCTTAACAGAACACAATGTGCCTGAAGATGACCCAATGCTACAAAATTTTAGTACCTGGGCAAAGACAAACAATATTAGCCAAGCAGCCTTTGATGAAATTGTTGGTAGTTTCTTAGGTGAATCTAGCGAAATGACAAACAATATGAAGGTTGTTAGGGAAGATGAGCTCAAGGCTTTAGGACCGAACGCTGATGCCATTATCACTAGCAACACGCAATGGATTGATGGACTAGCTGCCAAAGGAATCATTAGTAAAGATGAACAGCAGGAACTTTATTGGCTAGGTGATGTAGCTAATGGTCAAAGGATTATACAAAAGATCCGTGGTATGACCGGGGATAATCAACCTATTCCAACTATACCAACTGCCCAAGCTAAGATGACACAAGCAGAATTTAAAGAACACGCACAAAACCTAATGCAAGATCCTAAGTATGGGTCTGATCCTGTCTACACCAAAAATGTAGAAAAGGAATTTGCTGAATATTATGGAACATAATGTTTAGATTTACAAATTGGGGTTTGTATGTTAAATTTTACAAGATTGATAACTTCCAGTTTGGAAGCCAATCTAGTTAGGTGTGAACACCTCGTTTGCTTGAAGCGTAATTCAAGAAGCGTATGGCTGGATTGTTCCAATAACCATTACGGCGAGTAATGTAACTTTTTAACTGGGAGTGTCTTATGACAACAAGTGCAAATCTGTCACCCGCATTTGTCCAGCTTTTTGATAGTGAAGTGCATCAAGCCTACCAAGGTTCTGCACAGCTTCAAAATGTTTGCCGTATGCGTACAGGGGTGGTTGGGAATACAGTGAATTTCCCAAAAATTGGAAAGGGTCAGGCTACACTTAGAAACCCTGGCACGGATGTCGTTCCATTGAATACTTCATTCACAAGCGTGAATGTGTCTATGCAAGATTTCAATGCGAGTGAGTATTCCGACATCTTTCTACAAACCAAGATCAATTTTGATGAACGACGTGAACTCGCCCAGGTTGTGGGTAGTTCTATCGGAAGGCGTCAAGATCAGATCATCATAGATGCCATTGATGCAGCTACAGCCGGTTCCACGGTTGCCAAAACCGTCGTCACTACAGGCACAGCCGCGGCATCAAACCTCAACATAGGAAAGATTCTAGCAGCCAAGAAAGCTCTTGATGCGAAGAATGTTCCACCTACAGATCGTCACTTTGTGATCCATGCTAATAACTTAGCCGGGTTGCTTTCTGATGAAAGAGCTGTGAGTGGGGATTATCAGAATCTTAGAGCCCTCGTTGCAGGTGATATTAACTCTGTTCTCGGTTTCACCTTTCATACTATCGGAGATAGGGATGAAGGTGGATTACCACTAGCTACTAATGACCGTACCTGTTTTGCTTTCCACAAGTCAGCAATTGGGTGTGCAGTAGCAATGGCACCGTCTACAGAAATCAACTACATTGCGGAAAAGACAAGTTTCCTCGTCACAGCGAAACTTTCTATGGGAGCGGTTGCGATCGACTCTGACGGCATTGTAGATGTAACTTGTGACGAAAGCTAGAAGGGAGGTACACAATGGCTTTTGCAATGAACGGATGGAATCCGATTGGTGGTCAAAGTAAGAAGGGTACTGCTCCACAGCTATTCACTTACACAACCACGGATGCAGTCGGTGATGTCAACACAGAGGGTTATTTCAATACAGTAAATGCTCAACTTGCTGTTGGTGATGTCATCATTTCGGTAACTAGCACAGGTGGTACATTAGCATCATCTATCCACACAGTAGCTTCTGTTTCAGCAGCTGGTGTGGTTGATGTGACTGATGGCACAACCATAGCACAGACCGATTCTGACTAGGTGAAATATGGCAGTAGGCGATACAGATGTTTCAATATGTAATAAGGCTCTGACCTATTTAGGTGCAGAACATTTTACAGCTTTTACAGATGGATCGCCTGCCGCTACCGCCTGCAATGCTTTCTACAAAGAAGTTAAATTATCCACGTTTGGAATGTATCCGTGGAGCTTTACACTAGCAAAAAAAGAATTAGTAAGGGACGCTAACACCCCACAGAATGAATGGACTTATCAATATCTATTACCTAACGATATGATGTCTAATGTGCCAAGGGCGGTTAGGGCGTCTAAGTTACCCGGTGGTGTACTACAAACGGGTAATTGGGAAATGGGTCAAGCCACAGGTGGCTATCAGGTTTTGATGACAGACCTCACAGAAGTTCACATAGATTATCAAAGAACAATATCTGAAGGCGCAATGCCTACATATTTTGTCCAGCTATTAGCCTACCAACTAGCTTGGCATTTAGCAGAAACAATTACAGATCAAGTAACAAAAGCACAATATTGGAGGACTGTAGCATTAGGAACAGAAGCAGAATCAGGGCGTGGCGGATATTTTAGACAAGCAGCAAATATGGATGCTGGTGGTCAAAGTCCTTCTGTTATTGGTCAATATATGCTTACAGATGTGAGGGCATGAGTAGGGTTGTTAGGTATCAATCATCATTTGCTGTTGGTGAAATCGATCCATTATTACGTGGCAGGATTGATATTCAACAATATTACGCAGGTGTTTCACAAGCTAAGAATGTAATATTTGAACCGCAGGGTGGCTTTAGCAGACGCCCCGGAATGAAATTTATAAATGATGTAACTTCAAGTAATGCTGTAAATGGTTCTGTGCTTATACCTTTTGAGTTTAGCACACAAGATACCTTTATGGTTCACGCTATTGCTTTCAACACCACATCTACTATCAGATTCCAATTCTATAGGAATCAGGAACTAATCACTAATCTTAATGGAACTGTGAATCCTTATCTAGATGTTGGTGTAGGTACACTAACTGGTGTAACAAATTTTGATATTAGTAAATGTAATTGGGCTCAAAGTGCAGATACTCTAATATTAGTGCATCCTAATTTTAATCCATTACAAATAAAAAGGGGCGCAAACAATCAGACTTGGACAGCAACCTTTATAGGATTAACACCACCACTTCACCAATTTTCACAATCTACCACGGTTGGTACAGTAGGGATCACACCTTCAGGAACAGATGATACAGTCACCATAACAGCAGCTAGTGCAATCTTTAACACTACAGATGTTGGTCAGTATATTGAAACAAATGATGGATTTGGTAGAGCTAGAATAATTAAATATACTAGTGCTACTGAAGTAGATGCACTAGCAGAAGTGCCTTTCTTTGATACCACACAGATTGCAGCCAATGATTGGTTCTTTGACCGGGGGTATGAAGACGCTTGGTCTAACACAAGAGGCTGGCCTGGTACTGTTACTTTCCATGAAGGCAGGCTTTGGTTTGGTGGAAGTTATGCGCTACCTTCAACCCTATTTGGTTCTAAGGTGGCTCAATACTTTAACTTTAGCCAAGCAGAAGGCTTAGATGATGATGCGATCAAAGCCACACTTAGCACAGATAACCTGAACAATATTACAGGTATGAGGTCAGGGCGTGACCTTCAGATATTTACAACTGGTGGTGAATGGTTCTTGCCGCAATCTGATCTAGATCCTATTACACCTTTAAACATTGTTCTTAAAACAGCAACAAAGCGTGGATCTAAAGAAGGAATCAGACCACAAGCGGCAGAAACAGGAACTTTGTTTATACAAAGGCAAGGTAAGACATTGCGTGAAATGTTGTTTAGTGATGTTGAGCTTTCCTATGTTTCAAACAATATATCACTTCTGTCATCACATATGCTTGTAGATCCGGTGCGTATGGCACTTAGACCAGCCACAGACACCACAGAAGGTGATTTACTACTGATTGTTAATGGCACTAATGATTCAGGCTATAGGGCGGCTTCTACTGGCTTTACCGGGGGGATAGCTGCTTTTATGTTGAATAAGCAACAAAATGTAGTAGCACCTAGTTTCTTGACCACAGATGGTGTGATTCAGGATGTAGCAGTAGATCTAGACACAATCTACCTTACAGTTAAAAGAACAATAGGTGGTGTAGACAAATACTATGTAGAAGTATTTGATGATGATTTCACAACTGATTCTGCCGTTCAGACCCTAACAGGGTTTAGTGGTACAACATATGCAGGGCATGATCACCTAAATGGTAAGACTGTTGCTGTTGTCAGGGATGACATTGTAGATCCTAATGTAACTGTAGCAGGTGGCAACATTACAACATTATTGCAACCAAGCAACTATGTAGAAGCTGGGTTAGATTATGATGTTGTGGTGGAAACTATGCCTATAGAATTGCAATCACCTACAGGCAATGTGCAAAGCATTAGAAAGCGTGTGGTTGAAGTATCACCAATTCTTTATCGATCACAAAATATAGCAATCAATGACATAGATATAAATCTGCAAACACTTCCATTGTCACCCAATGGTGGGGTTGCAAACTATACAGGCGTTAGAAAAGTACAAGGTTTCTTAGGATACACTAGGGAAGCAAAAATAAAGCTATCAATGACAAAGCCATTATTCCTGACAGTTTTAGCTTTGGATTATAGCGTAAGTGTAGGAGCGTAATATGGGTGGAGGACCAATGGCAGTAGTTTCTTTTGCAGGTTCATTATTATCTGCAAAGGCAACTATGGATGCAGGCAAGGCGCAAAGATATATGTATGACGCCCAGGCAAGGCAGGCAGAAATAAAAGCTAGACAAGATGCTGTTCAATACAAAGAACAAGGTGTTTCTGTTCTTAGGGAAAGAAACAAACAGATTGCAAGTGCTATGGCAAAGGGTGGTGCTTCCGGGTTTAACTTCACAGAAGCAGGCAACCCTATAGATGTTCTTAATAAACAGACAAGATATAACGCAACCAAAGACTTTATGATAGCTAGGGATAATGCGGCTATGGCTGTGGCAATGGGTACATTCCAAGCCAACAATCTAAGGACAGCAGGCAGAAACGCACAACAAACAGCCAAGCTACAAGCCTTTGGTCAGGTGCTACAAGGTGCAGGCGAATCTGCAAGTATTTATGGAACAGGTGGTTTCACGGGTAAATCAGGGTTTACAAGTGATAGACGCCTTAAACAAGACATTGTGCGTATTGGCACAGATGAATCAACAACATTACCACTTTATGAATTTAGTTACATTTGGAATCCTGTAGAAAGATTCATTGGTGTGATGGCAGATGAAGTAGAACAACTATTCCCACAAGCCATAATTAACACAGACCTTACATTTAAAATGGTGAACTATGACTTGCTAGGTATTGAATTTAGGAAAGTAGTGAATGGCTGAACGCAAACCATATCAAAGACAATTACAAGGATTAAGAATCCCTACAATTGACTTTGCGGCAGAACGGGAACAAGTACGCAAGTACCAAGAACAATCCCGAGCCTTGGAAAGGATGTCTACATTCTTTCTAAACAAGGCTAATGCTATTGCTAAGATTGAAGGTGCGGAATATGGACCGGAACAAGCACCTGATATAACACAGCTTCAAGATGCGTTTGCAATGCCTGATGCAGATTCTAACAAAGAAGATGCTATTACTAATGCGAAGAAAGCAGTAAAAGATAAGTTAGCAGGGATTGGTGATAATTGGAGTACCTTTGGTGTAGCTGCTAAAGATGCAGCACAAGTTACAACATACAATGATTTAGCCTATGCTGCCAAGGTTGCTATTGGTGATCTAAAGTTAAAGGCAGATTTGAATCCTGCATTGTACCCACCTGAATTTGTAAAGACACAATATGAAAGCATTGTAACTGGATATGCTTCTGTCTTTGATGACATTAACCCTGCGTTTGCTAGGAAGTTCAGAGCAGAACTTAATATGTATGCCTATGGTCAATATGAAACTGTAGCTACAAAATTCAATACAGATGTAAAAAATCAGAACAAAGCATTATTCACTTCAACATGGTCTCAAGAGCTAGATATGGTGGACACCTGGTTTGATGCAGGAACACCCTATTACCGGGATGAAAAAGGATTCATAAGGGAAATAGATACTGTAGCGGTTGATCAAGGTACTGCTGATACAACACAAGCATCTAATAGACGTGGTGTTCCAACTAAAAACCTATTAGATGGCATATTTAAGGAATGGGAAATTAAAGCTATAGCTGCCGGGCATAGTTCTGATTATGTGAAAACTATGAAGAAGGATTGGGATTCAGCAATCCTAAATGCAGCTAAAGGCAAAGCTCAAACATTTATTCACGAATATGCACAAAGCAATGAACAAAGGGCAGTAGGATATAACAACCTTGAACAAGCTATTTTAGAAGTTAAGGCAGGCACACATCTAAGAGAAACAAGAAATGCAGAAGGTGTTGTAACAAAAAAATCATTCTTCCTAGCATTGCCTAAAAATGTGCAGAATGTTTTACAGCACTATGCTTTAGGTAGAAAGAAAGATTTGGGTAGCATACAAGAAATTTTAAGTGCAGCTAGATCCGCCTTGAGTGACAACATAACATTAGATAATGCTGTGTCTAACAATGTAGAAGTGGTGAAGAAGGATAGCATAGAAACGCTAAACAGAAACATTATTACTACTATTGTAGATAACAAACTAGAACCTAGCGAAAAACTAAACCGCATTAGAGGTTTTGCTAAACAAATTTTTATGCAAGACCCGGAAGAAGGTGCAAAGACTAATACATTCCTAGAAGAATTAGTCGGTCCAAGGTTTGACATTTTTGGGCGTGGTGGTGGTTTTGCTTTTCAAATTGTTGAAAGTGATGGTGGGGTAATACAAGAACTAGAACTTGATTTACTACAAGGCAATGAACTAGCAAAGACTACACATTCAAAGCTATTAGATTTATTTAAAACAGGTAAGATAACCTATAAAGATATGTTGTTTTATTCTGATAAGCTAACAATCAGACAAGACAAAGACACTCAGGATTTACTTGGTAGAGTTAAGTCTGCACTTAAATTACCTTCTAATATCATTCTTAATGCAAACACTATAAGCACAGAAAACTTGCAAACATATGGTGCAATTGAAAACGCTTTGATTGTTGAAATGCGTAAACCTAACTTTGATCAAGAAGTATTTGAAACCAAAATCCTAGATCTATTACAACAAGGCTTACGCCCGGATGGAAGTAATGTTTATAGAAACCTAGCTGCAAGGGTTAGCTTTCTAGGTGTTAGAACATATGACCAGGCTAAAACCACAATACAAGCGGAACTAGCCGACACAAGCACAAGCCAAGAAAGAAAAGCAGAGCTACTAGATATATTAGAAGAATTAAAAAAAGTGGAAGAAGATGGTAATCAAGACAAGTTTAATAATGCAATGCCATCATTCTTCCCAACGAATTGAGGTATAAATGAAAGATGAATTTATAGAAGGTCATATGAATACACAAGCTGTCAGAATGAATGGCAGTGGTTTTGTGTATCGTAACCCATTAGATGGAAAGATATATGAATCTATTGGGCAAAAGCCTTTGAATTGGGATGAAGGTTATCCACCGGGAATAGAGCCTGAAACACCCGAAGCACACGATTATGATGCTATGCGAGCTAAGTTCCAGTCATTGCCTAACTATGCAATGAATAGGGAATTTATTGATCAACAAATAGCAAAGCCTGAAGATTCACAATATGAAGATCCATTGTGGATTGGTGCATCTAGAATCCTTTATCATTATATGAATCACAAACCAGCTAGAAAAAGGCACGGTAGGAATCCTGCAACGGAAGCTCAAGACGCAAAGCCATTAGATTCAGGGCATAGCTATGCGGATTGGGGTGTAAACTTTATGCTAAAGTTTAACTACAATCTTCCTTATATGATGGTACAAGCCAATAAGACTAGATCTATGCCTGTAGATGTAGCCAAGGCTATGTATTACCTAATGGAAACTTCTGATAGGGATGGCATATCTGCTTCTAATACAGGTATGGGTGTAGCTCACGCCGCTTGGGATGTAACCAACTGGATTGGTTTGGCTACCTTTGGCATAGGTATGGCAGGAAAGCAGGCAGGAAAAATTGCTACCAAGGAAGGTATTAAAGCACTTCTAAAAGAAATCATTATGGCTAATCCTACCAAGGCGTCTGTAGCTACCGGGGTAGAAGGCGCTATGTTTAGTGCCGCAGATAACCTTGCACAACAAAGTGTAAGGATAAATGCAGACCAACAAACTGGAATCAACAAAGGTGAATTAGGAACTGCATCAACTATAGGTGCTGTTGTAGGTGAAGAAATTACAAGGGTTGGTGCTCCACTTGTTAGAAAAGGTGGTGAGCTTCTAAAGAAAGGTTTTGAAAACGCCAAGGACAAAGCACAGGCATCTAAGGATGCTAAAGAAATAGATAACATTGTTGATAATGAATTAGGAATGGTCAAAGACACATCACCTAAAATGGATCTAGATAAGTCTGTGGGGTCCGGTGCATTGCGTGAAAATGTGTCATTCAATGAAATTGATGAGCTTGGTTTCTATAGCCAACTACTAGAAACAGCAAAGATTCTACCACCTAAAATTTCTACTTCTGATGCTATACAGATTATTAAAAAGAAAGGTGGCGTCAAAGAAGATGAACTCAAATGGGTTGGTATAGATGACTTCCTAAAAGATCAAGAAAGCAAAGGCAACAAAAGTTTTGATAGGGCAGAGCTAGTTAATTTTATAAGGAACAACCAAGTCAAGCTGCAATTAAATGAGCGTAGGGGTACTGTGGAAGAATTGGAAAGGGTTTCTAATCCTACAGAAGACATCATTTCATATGAAAAATTTGATAGCGAAAACCCTAGCTACTTTTCTGAAGAAATGGATATGTTATTGGAAAATGATGAATTTGGTGATTATGACTCAATAACACGGTTTATCAGAAATAAATTAACAGGTAGTGAAACAGCTAGGGGTGATCCACAAGAAGTTAAGGTTGGTGAACTAATCAATGAACTCAAAGAATTGCGTTCACGTGAATCAGATATGGAAATTATGCACGGTAATATAGAAGGAAGATCACCTGAACTACATGGTTTGCTAGAAGCATATATGGAAGACCTAGTAAGGATTCGATATGAAGACCAGCCATTTAGCAGGATAAGTGTAGAAGGATTTAACCAAGATAGGAATGATGGTTTCTATGCTATAGGCAACGCAGAATATGGATGGAGTTTATACAAAGACGGCGAAATTGTGGGTAGACATGGTAGGTATGGACAACAATATCAAATCAATAACCCACATGACATCATTCAGGTAAGGGAAGCTGTTTCATCTAATAATTTTGATGAAGGCTATATAGACTATCCATCCCTTGGTGAAGATGGTGAAACTAGATTTAGTCAGTACACTTTAGATGGTGAAGATCAGGGTGATTATGAAGAAATCACCTTAACATTTGCTAATGAAAAGCAGATCACAGACAAGAATATGCCAACCATACGCTATAATCAAATCTACACTAATTCCCATTTTGGGGATGGTGAAGTGGTGCATTATAGAAGTGTTAATCGTGACTTTTCAGATTACCTACAAGTTCCAGCTAATCTTAAAAGCATAGAAGAAATCCAAAGTGATTGGTCACAAAATGCACGTTATGGCAAAGGTTTGTTAAACGAAAAGAATATAGAAGACTTTAATATTTCTGCCGCAGAAGTAGGTGAAGTTCTAGAATCATCTATAGATGATGCCCTTCCAAGTATATTAGAAGAGTATGGAATCAAAGTAGATGAAGGTAACATTGGTTTCTATAAAGATATTATGGAACAAGCCTTGTCTGTAGCTAACAAGATTCCAACACAAGCAGATTATGATGATGCTACTAGTAGCTTTAAATTTCACAAGGGTGAAATTGTTGCAAGTGTGATGAAAGAATTGTTTGGTCTAAACACAGCTTTTATGGAAGGCAGGGGTAGAAAATCAGTAGTAAGTGAATTGTTTGCTTTTGGCTATGAGCAGGCACAATTAAACGAACAGAAGAAATTGCGTGCAAGTGGTGAAATTGAAGAAGGCGAAATAGTAGGTCTAGAAAGCTGGGATGCACATCTTAGAGCAAATCTAGAAAATAAAAAATTTGATATTCAAAATCTGTATGACAAGTTTGTTGAAAAGCACAACCTACCAAAGGTTAGTGCAGATGAATATGCGGGTTTGGCTGATACAGGTATGATGTCTAACTTCTTGCGATTTGAAGGAAGGCAGCTTGATGCTGTAGATCCAACACCATTTAGCAGAACCAAAACAGATGAAGCTATATTGCATTGGCGTGAAACAGGTAAACTACCTGAAGGGTTTACATTTGGAACAGCGGCAGATGGGGTGCCGGAACTAGATATAAATGCTGAACCTAAAAACTATTCAAAGCTAATGGATACTGCTGTTTTAACAGAAGAAAAAGAATGGATGTTAAGCTATGCGAATCTGTGGAATGAATGGCAAAACCTAACAAACATCAACATTGATGGTGATATTACAATGATGGATGTGATCCCTGAAAGTTTTATAAAGCAAATGTCACAGCTTATGGGAATGTCATTGTACACAGATCTTAGAAAAAGGATGCGTAAAGTTAAGCTCAAAAATACATCTGCCCTTCACAAATATCCTATGTATCCTGATGCGCCTTTTGTAAAAGGTGGTAAGGATTTCACAAACCTAGCACTTAAAAGAATATTGGTGCAGGCAATGGATGAAGGTAAGGATGGTATATCTTTACCAAGTCATGAATTGCTTACAACCATCCCTGATATAAACATTAAGAATCCTTTGCTATACAACAAGATAATTCCTAAAAACCTAGAAGCCTTAATAGAAGGCACAGATGCAAAAATTATTGATGTACCTGCAGAAGATGTTTTCAATTCAGAACCAAACAGAATGAAAAGTTATCAGAAGTTTGCAGAAAACAGATCCTTGGAAGAAATGAAAAATCATAAGTTTAGGGTTTTGCTTTTTACACCTGCACTAAAAGAAAGAATCAAAAAAGGCTTTGCTTTGTTTAGTGCCTTACCATTGGCAATGACTGGTGCAGAAATGATAACTAACCAAGAAGGAGGGGATAATGTCAATACCACCTATTGATGATAACACACCTAATGACGCCACATTATCCCCAGGTAATCCCGGACTAGACAATGTAGAAAACAAAGCTGTTCCAAGTGATGAAGCTAACATCATAGAAAAGGATCAGACTGAAAACATACAATTGGCTATGGCTGGTCCAGTCAGAAAAACTGTTGTTGATGCAGCTGGGGATGTCATAAAAAAATACACAGATAAGGATGGCAATGTACAAGACAAGGCTGATGTCATTGTATCCCCTAACAAGAAAAAAGCAGACCAAGAACTAAAAACAGGTGCAGATAAGTTAGATGATGGTGGTGGTGAAGCACAGTCACTAGCTAATGTAGATGAATCAGGTAATGTAATATTCAGATCTGCTACCCCTGATGAACTAACAAAGCTACAAAAGTTTGCTCAAGAAGGTGAAACTCTGCCTTTAACTGATAAGAAGGCAATGGCAAACCTAAAGATAGCTACACCTAATTTAAAGCGTGTAGAAAGTGGGGAAGGTAAAGACGCTGATGAATCATTGCGATCACTTATCTTTGCTACCTATAACACATACAAAGAAATAACAACTGCTAGTGGTCAGCGAATCATCAGAACAGGTGAGCGTGGATTTAAACAAGTTATACAAGAAGCAAACACTATTAGTTCTGTAGACGCTTTCTTAATGTTAATGCAAAGGCAACCAGGTGAAAGACCATTTACAGATGCAGAATTTTTAGCAGCTAGAAGAACAGTAGTAGCACTGCAACTAGAAGCACAAAGACTTGTCAAGATAGCACAAAAGACAGGTGATCCATTAGACAAGGCTAGGGCAGCTCAGGCTATAGGGTTAGAAGGTTATGCTTCTATACAATTGTTTGGTGCTCAAGGTGATGCAGCTAGATCATTAGCAACATTCAGAATCATAGCATCCCCATCTAAAGCTAGAATACAAGCTATGGGTCAGATGCTAGATAAGACCGGGGTGCTAACTAATGGTGAAATTACACAAGACAATTTGATTGATTACATAGAAGCCTATGGTGGTGAAGGTGGTATAGACCAATTGCTATACTACTATTCTATAGCACCTAATGATCGAACAAGACACGAGTTTGCAAAGCGTTCAATAATTAGAAAATACATTGCAGATCCTTTTGTAGAAATCTACCAATCTGCTTTGCTGTCAAACCCAATAACCCATACATATAACTTCCTTGGTCAGGCAGTAATGCTAGAACTTCAGGTGCTTGAACGAGCTCTAGAAGGCAGACCATTAGAAGCATTGGCTATGTTGCAGGCACAAAAGAAATACATAGGTGATGCGGTTAAAGCATCTTGGCACGCACTTAAAACAGAAAAATCTGTGACAGATGGTACATCTAAATTAGATGTAGATATGAAAGCAATTAGTTCTGAAGCGTTTGGCATAGATAGAAAAGCCGGGAAGGTTCAATCTGCGGCTGGTTTCTTTGTAGATGGCTTTGGTCAACTAATGAGGTTGCAGGGTTACAGACCTATGGTAGCTATAGATGAAGGCTTTAAGGTTTTGTCTAGGGGTATGTTTATGGAAGGTGAAGCAGTCAAAGCCAAGATAGCAGCTATTAAATCTGCAAAGGCTAGGGGGTTGTCACCTGACAAAGTAACAGAAGAAGGACAAGCAGCTTATCTAAAGACTTTACATAGCCAAGAAACCTTTGATGGAGCTGTAGAGTTTGGCAAGTATGTGACATTCCAAGATGATTTGCCGGGTGTATTAGGTTCATTCCAAGGTGCATTGAATCATCCACTTATGAAAATATGGATGCCTTTCTATAAAACACCAACCAACATAATGCTTAGAATCTTAGAAAGAACACCACTTGGTATTGCTATGCCTAGCAATATGAAAAAGATGCTTATGGGATCTAACGCTGAAAGGCGTGCAATGATGTCAAAGATAGTGACAGGCACAGGGTTGGGTGCGTTGATGCTAGGTCTGACCACAGGTTCTTATGGTGATGGAATTATGATCACGGGTTATGGACCTCGCCGTAAAAAGCAAAGAGCCAATTGGTTAGAAAACCATGAGCCTTATTCTATAGGTATTAAGAAAGAAGATGGTAGTTATGCTTGGGTTAGTTACGCAAGGTTTGATCCCTTGTCAGGTGTACTAGCTTTGGCTGCAGATACCGCAGATGTTATGTACAATGTAGATGACCCTGAAGCACTAGATGATATGGTGTTGAATCTAGGTATAGCTACAACTAGGTATGTTGGTTCTGCAACACCTATGCTTCAATTTGTTGGTGAGTTACTAGAACTACAAGGTTCACCATATGCAGATGCAGAAAAGAAACTTGAGCGACTACAAGAAATTGTTTCTAAACAAGCAGTCACTGCCGGGATTATAGTCAAGGAACATATAACAACTGGTGGTCAATATGGTGTAGGTATGCAATCCCTTGTGGAAAGGGTTACAGATCCTAGTCCTAAAGAAACTAAGCCTAATAATCTAGATCAGATATATCCACATCTTCCCGGTGTGCAGGGTTTGGATGCTACAGTTAGGGGTGCGTATGAAGCACTAACCTTGGCTTGTTCTAAAACTATAGGCTGTAGTGATTCATTGCCTGACAAAACAAACAGATGGGGTGAAGTAGTACCACAAACTAGGGGAACTTCGTGGAACTATTGGGCGCCAGTTAGAATTGTAGACAAGCCACAAAAGAATATAGTGAACAAAGAACTAGAACTTTTGATGACTGGTTTGCCACCACTAGCTAGATCTATGAATACACCTAACATCAAGCTAACAGGTGTAGCTTATGCAGATTATAAGAAATACTACAATGATCCTGCATCATCACCATTAGCTAAAGAAGTGTTTGGTAATACAGTTATGGGCAGTAACTTAATGCCCAAGCCTATTCTAGAAGCCTATGCAGAATTGTTTGCATCTGATGAATACAACTACATCCCTACGCCTGGTGTTGTAAACAAAGATGGATTTGAGCGTATGCCTGCGTCTAAGGGTCACAAGCTAAGAAAGATACAAGAAATCGATAACATATATAAGAACTATGCGAAGCTGCTAGTCCTATCACATTACCCTGAATACGCAACAATAGTGTCAAATCAGAAGGCATATCAGGAAAACCTTGGCGTTTATCCAAATACAACATTGCCGCCAACTAAGAATGAAACAAACCAAACAATATTAGAAATAGAAAAGAAACTACCTAGTGGGTTGCCCGTAGGTGATAAAAACAGAGCGTTAGAGCAGAGTAGGTAATTTAATAATATGATGACTTGTCAAGGAAAAAATGCTATATCTAGTAGTGGAGTAAAAAGAAATGGCTACATTTAGTCTTAACGATACCATAAGGCGGGTGGTAGGAACTGGTAATGGAAGTAATCCTGATTTCACTTTTAGCTTCCAGGTTAATGCCACTACGGATATTAAGGTTTTTGTAGATGATGTCCTAAAGACATTATCGACACACTATACTATTGTCGATTCATCAAGTGTAGCAGGATTAAACACAGACGGTACCGGGACAGTAAAATTTACATCAGGTAATATCCCGGCAAATAACGCATTAGTTTCTATAGTATCTGATCTACCCCTATCAAGATCCAATGTTTATTCTACCGGGGGAAACATCACAGGCACTTCATTAGAAGATGACTTTGATACAATATCTATGAAACTAGGTGACGCTGATGAGCAGCTAGGAAGATCACTCAAAGCACCACCAAGCGAACTAACTTCAGTAGACTTGACTATACCTAACAAAGCAACAAGGGCAGGGAAAAACCTTGCCTTTGATTCTAATGGTGTGCCTACAGTTTCATCATCTTCTGTATCTAGTGCATCTGTAGGAACAACAACCACGGGTGCAGCTGGTTCAAGTGCTTCAGCTAGTGCTACCTTTGATTCTACTACAGGGGATGTTCAATTTGATTTTACAATTCCGCAGGGAGCACAAGGTGCGGCAGGTAATGATGGTGTATTTAATGCAATAGCTTCACAAACAGAAGCAGAAACAGGCACAGAAAACACAAAAGGAATGACACCACTAAGGGTAGCACAGGCTATCAATACACAGGTGTCGGGTGTTTCAGCTGTGGCATCTAAGTTCTTTGGAGTAAAAACAACCACAGATTCTGTGGGGCGCACAATCTTACAACAAGAACACACGTTGGTAGGTGGAACTGAAAACCTAGTGTTAGCAGATTATGAAACCTATTTTTTTGCAACAGGATCGGTTGGTCTTACGCTTAGATCATCTGATGGACACCTACTAATAGATTTACCATAAGGAGGGTATAGTGGCGACAGTAGATTTAGGAAAAATAAAGTTCACTTGGCGGGGAGCTTTCGCCACGGGAAACACTTATGAAGCAGATGATGTTGTATCTAGTGGCGGATCATCTTGGGTTTATGTGAATACCACATCCAAGACGGGTTCTGCAGCCGGGACACCATCAACTAGTAACACAGCACATTGGGATCTAATGGCGGATGGAGCAAATCCATTGACCACCCAAGGTGATATTCTAACACACAATGGTACTACTAGCATCAGATTGGCTAGGGGTAATTCAGGTGATGTTGTAACTGTGGATGGTAGTGATATTGCCTTCGCACCACAACAAGGATTTGAAGGTCATAAGTTTCTTCAGACAAATTATGCAGATATTATAGCTAATCCATCTGCATCTAATGATTATGGCAAGGATGGTAAGTACCCTTGGTTAGCAGACTATTCTAATAACTGGGTGCCGACTTGTGGGTTTCCAAATCCTGCTTGTGGACCGGTTCCTTGGGCAGAACATGGTTGCCAATATACCTATAGGATGACTATGTATATGAACGCCAACCACGAAATTGTGGTGTTTGGTGATGATGATTTCCATTGGTTTGGATCAAGTTCGGCACAGAAGCACAGCCAAGGTGCTGTTATTAACTTCAATTCAGAATTTGGTGGTATGCGTGATGGCGAATATCCTGTCAGATTTTGGGTGATGTATAACAACATTTGGATTCTTACATCCGAAGGCAATTTGTTTGGGGCAGGTGACAACGCCTATGGACAGCTTGGTGTTGGTGGTACAACTGACAGATTTAGCTTCACAAAGATTGCAACATTAGGACCGGATGCTACACATGGTGGCACATCTACTCAGATTGCAGGTTTCCATGTTGGAAACCAAACAGATGTTGGCGCGGCAAACTACGCATCTTGTTATGCCATTGATACATCAGGGCGGTTGTTTGCCTGGGGGTATAATTCTGGTGGGAAACTTGGTGTTGGTAACACAACTAACCAATCATATCCTGTTCTAGTTTCAGGCGTATCCAATGTTAAGTCTGTTTCAGCAGGTATGGAAAGTGCTTATGTTGTAGATGGATCAGGTAATCTGTTTATAGCTGGTGATAATCAGAATGGGGTGTGTGGCGGCATTAGCTCAACTTCATTCACCGATAGTAATCAGAACAATGTCTATCAAGTTATAAATGGTGATGGATATTATTACACAACTAGGTATGCACATGGTCATTATCTAAATACATCAGGTGAATTGTATGGTGTAGGTGGTAATGCGGTTGGATCTGTAGGGGATGGAACACTAGTACAAAAAGGAACTTGGACTAGGATAGGTGGTTCAGCTACCTTTTCATCATTCTACTACGCAGGGAATAGTTACTACCTAACAGTAGGTGCTTTAGGTGGAACACCAAATAATTCCAATGATAACTTTTTTGCGTGGGGTTATAATGTCAATGCTCAGGTGGGTGATGGCACTGTAACTAATGTGCAATCACCAACACAACCATCAACCACAACACTATATACCCACACAACCACATCAACTACATCTAACAATGCAGCTACAGAAACAGATGTGGCTCTGCCTGTTAATGACATCAAAAAAGTTTGGGGTATAAGGGGTGGTCAAGGACAAGGCACATCTCAATTTTTCTTGATGGATGATAAGTATAGACTTTGGCAAGGTGGTTATTCACAGTCTGAAGATTATTTTCAGGCAACATCTAACAATGCAGCACTAGCAAACTATCGTCTAGACATAGGACCGTGGAATACAACTAGTTCAATTACCACTTCCCATTGGGCAGGCAAGACAGAAGAACAAGTAGTTCATCTACACGGGTTAGGCAACGCCTATGGGTCAGAAGGTCATTGTGTGTTTATGACAACTACCGGGAGGATCTTTGGTAAAAGGTATAACGCCCAAGGTCAGATGGATGGTGCAGGTTCTTACATTGGTAACTGGATTCAATTAACCCCATAAAGGAAGGACAAGTATGGCACAGAAACTTTATAAATGGACAGGTACACTTACATCACCTGATGGTTATGATAGTGCATTACCTGCACCACAATGGTATGGCACAGATGAAAATGGTGTGAGCTATGGATTTTTAGACACAGCCTTTGCTGCTGAATGTTCATCAAGCGAGAATGACTTTGCAGCTACAACCGCATCAGCCGCCAAGGATTGGGTCAAGGCAAATAGCAGACAGGCTAAACGTCTAAACAAAGAATGTCGTGAAGAAATCAGAAAATCTTATAGTCTTGAATCAGAGCTCAAGGCATATAGGACAGATGATAGTGCGGTCAAGACAGCCATTGCTAATATTGTAGCTAGTTACACAACCAAGAAGAACGCGTTGGTGGGTGACTAGTATGGCACATCTGTATGATCTGAATCCCAAACTAAAAGGTTCTAAAGAACCTAAGTCTACTAAAGCTAAACCTGGTAGACCTAAGAAAGATAAATCTGATGGCAACAAAGACAACACTAAATGAACTAGATAAAAGATTATCTACCCATGAAGCGGTGTGTTCTGCTAGGTGGGATGAAATGTTATCTAGGATCAAGCGCCTTGAATATATAATTCTTGGTACAGCAGGAACAATAATATTGTTGTTACTCAATTCAACAATAAAAGGTTTTGGGTAGTGAATGTTAGAGTATGTAGCCGCCGCCAATGCCGCGTTTGCGGTGGTCAAGAAAGCAATCCAAAACGGAAAAGAGTTACACGATTGTGCTAAGAGTATTGCTAACTTCACCCATGCCCATGATGATTTAAAGAAGGCACATAACCAAAAGAAGAATAGTATATGGACAACATTCTTAGGAAAGGAAGATGACGATTTAGAAACCTTCATGCACCTAGAACAATTGAAGCAGAAGGAAGATGAATTAAAACAGTTAATGATTTATTGCGGCAGACCAGGGCTGCATAGTGATTGGGTAAAGTATCAAGTGGAAGCAAGGAAAAGAAGACAGAAGGCAGAAGCAGATAGGTTAAAAAAAATATCAGACCTGAAAGATAATGCGTTACTTGCAGTCGCTTGGTTAGGTGGGATTCTAGTTTTAGGATTCATAACAATAATGATTGTATGGGGTTTAGTTAGGAAGGGGATCTTATGATGTTGGGTAAAGTATTAGATGCTTCCAAGAAACATCAGGTGCTACCACGTGCAATGATGATCATAATGACCTATCAATATTTTAATGTAACAAATTGGTTTATGGATTTAGATTCGCCGTCAAATTCTCAGGCTGCTTTGGTATCCGTTGTCACTGGGGCAATGACTGGGGCGTTTGGTTTATGGCTAGGACACGAAGCCAAAGAACCAAAAGGCAAGGGGGTATAATGTTACAAGCGTTAATCGGTCCTGTCACAGGACTGCTAGATAAATTCATAGAAGACAAAGATCAAAAGGCTAGGCTCGCCCATGACTTAGCGACTATGGCGGAAAGACATGGGCAGGAAATAGCACTTCAACAAATAGAAGTATTGAAAGCTGATGCCAAAGGTAATTGGTTTCAAAGTTCATGGCGCCCACTAATTGGATGGATATGCGGCTTGTCTCTTGGCATAAACTATATGGTGTCACCGATTATGGCAGGCTTTGGTGTCAACATTCCGCAGGCTGATATGTCTGTGATGATGCCGTTGATGTTTGGGATGTTAGGAATTTCCGGGATGCGAAGTTATGACAAGCACAAAGGAACTGATACAAAAAAATTAACCAAGTAGAAAGGGGGCAGCTATGCCAATGGGTAAAGGAACATATGGATCTAAGGTAGGTAGACCACCTAAGAAACCTATGTCTAAAGTTTCTATGATGAAGAAGAAACTTAAAAAGAAATATGGCAAGAAGAAGGAGGCGTAACTATGGCAAAGAAACCTGGTTTATATGCCAACATCCATGCCAAGCGTGAGCGAATCAAAAAAGGTAGCGGCGAAAAAATGAGGAAGCCGGGATCAGAAGGTGCGCCTACCAACAAAGCATTTATTCAATCTGCTAAGACATCTAAGGATGCACTTAGGAAAAAGATGAAAAGGAAGTATGGCAAGAAGAAGGCGTCTGCATAATGGAACATCTAGATAAGGACAGACTGCTTGCAGCTATTGTCCGGGATGAGGGCGCTGTTATCAATGATGGTAAGCATACTTTGTATAAGGATCATCTAGGCTATTGGACTATTGGCTATGGCAAACTTGTAGATCCTGATCAGGGTGGTGGTCTGTCAGAAGATGAAGCTATGTATTTATTGCAGAATACTTTGAAGGATATGTGGGAAGAACTATCTTCATCCCTACCTTGGATAGAAGAAAAGCACAAAGAAGTACAAGAAGCATTGTTGAATATGTGTTACAACCTTGGACTGCCAAGGCTATTACAGTTTCAGAATATGCTTGATGCTATTGAATCTGATGATGGTGTGCGTGCATATGCTGAAGCACTAGATAGTAAATGGGCTCGCCAAGTAGGTCAGCGAGCCCATAGGATTGCAGAAATTTTTAGGGCAGAACTCTAGTTCTTAGATAGTAACCCTACATTTGTCAGGTGTTCACACATATACTTGGCATAGTCTGTGAAGATTCCTTTGCCTTCAAAGGTAAATGTGTCCTTACCTTGTTGTAGTGCTTCTATGTAAGCATCCCTAAATGCTTCTGCTTTTGGTTTGTCAAAGGTGATGCCTTCTTCCATACTCATAGCAACTCCAATCCCCTTGGCATATGTGGATTCTTTCTTATGTGTCCACGCTTTTCTATTCTGTCCAAGGTATCTTTGATAGTAGAAGAAGCTGCAACCTTAGTGATTACTTGCTTACCTTCTATCTTACCATTTGCTATTTCCCTATGGCTTGGAAAGATTCCATACTCGTTGAAGTACAACTGAAGGAATCCAAGCACATCCTTTTGTCTTGGTGTAAGTCCTGCTTTATTCATTGGCTTCACCCATTGCAGAAGCAGATTCATCTTGATGATGTTCTGCCGCACCAAGATATTTGTTTAGCTTGATTCTTCTATCAAGAAGTTCAACACCTTTAGGATCTGATTCAAGGGTCTTGATATTTAGTTCTTCAAGTTCCCTTAACTTAGTCATCTTATCCCTTGGTTCTATCTTAGTAGAATCAACAACAGCTTGTTGCAAAGCATAGTATCTCTTACAATACCCTTCCATATTTGTAAAAGATTCAGGCGCACATCTAGGAATATGTAGCATAATTTCTGATGCTTCTGTTTCGCTCACCTCTTGTTCAGTAGGTGATACCACAACTTCACCTTGGTCTAACTGCTCTGCATCATTGCTAGGCTTATCTGCTTCCTTGACAGCCTTAACAATTTCTTTGGCACTTGACCCCCCATCACCTATGTTGACCACCTTGTCTGCTTCTTTATGGGGTGGTGTTTCTTGGGGTGGTGTGTCATTCACTTCTTCTACAGACATAGAACCTTTGAGTGCATCCGGGAAGGCATCACGCAAAGCAAAACCACGAGCTCGCATCTGCAACATCCTATTAGGATAGCTAGTCCACGGTCCTTTCCTTCCCCATAGACCTGCCTGCTTTGCCATAGCAATGCTGAACTCACCCCTAGTTTCTTGTACTTCCCCGGTTGCCAACATCCTTTTGACAATGCAAACAGCTGTGTCACCTTCAAAGGTTTCTTGTATGCCTGCAAAATTTTTGTGTGATGTGACCAATGCCAACATTGAATCACCCCACACAGCTGCCCTACCATTGATGACAGAAATATTCTGCAATGCCTGCATAGGTGCTAGTCCTATTTCAGATCCCCATTGTAATGCCACTACAATATTGTTTGGCTTACCCTGGTAATCATTAGGAACTAACCCTGACTTAGCAAGAGCTTGGGAAAATTCCATAAGCTCTGTAAGATTGGTGGGTTTAATTATCTGTGTTCCCATCTTCTTTCCTTTCCTTTAGTTTGAAGTTAATAGATTCTTGTGTCTGTCCTGTATCCACATATTTTTTCTTAGGCTTGGATACTAGTTCAGATACAATTTCGTAGGTGTTGGTCATACCATGTGTGATACCTAGCTTATCCATCACACCTACTATTTCACCTTGCACTTCCTTTGCCTTCTTACTAAAAGCATTGGCTTCTGCACGCAGATGTTTCAGATCTGCACACATACCATCAAGATCCTTGTTGGTTTTGTGAAGGTGTTGTGAAAGATCCACAAATTCTTTTGCAGATTCTTCCACCAGGTCAGGATAGTTTTCTTCCTTGTCTATCCTTTTCCAAAAGTCAGAACAGATCTGTGCAATAACATCACACAATTCTTCATCTATTCTGCAAGGGTATAGATGTAGCTTACCATCTTGTGCCAAGACACTAATGATAGATTGATCAATACCACTACACATCATCTGTCCATTGGCTTGGATAATCCAATCAGCTTTAGGCACACCATTGTGATAGAAGTCTGTCTTGGTTTCGTGATTCACATCACCTGAAAATTCAAAGGTGAATCCATCATATTCTAATTCCAAGATTCCATTTTCAATGGTAAGTACATTATCAAGGGTAGCACCTAGCTTTAGTTCTTTAATTCTAAAGGCATCCCTTGGTTCGAATTGTGATAGGGTGGCTGAAGTTTTCTTTTGCAATTCATACATTGCCCAAGCTGCCACCCCATCTTGTAGGAAGTTTCCCCTATCTAATGCAGATTGATTCCTGATATGTTCAATAGATTCCACACCCCTACTAGCTTTGAATTGCTTATCCCAAACTTGTTGTCTTGTTTGAAATGCTGTCTTCTTCAGGACTAGTGGTGGCAATTCACTACACCCTAGTTCCTTTCCTGTAATGGTATGTTTAGCCATTAGGTTTCCCTTCTATATAATAATGTGGGTTGGTATTCTGTTCATAGCAGACATCATCTAATGCACATCCAATCCAAAAGGATGCCCACACAAACACCAAGAAGATGATGCCCAATAGGACACCACCTACAAACTTGAAAATTTCTAGGATAAAATCACCCCCTTTCTAAGCTACCTTGTTAAGTATTAACTTCACTTGTTGTGCAGAATATTCATTACCCCTTATGGTTCTTTCACCTAGTTCATTAAGCCTTGTGGCTATACCCCTAAGTGACATCCCCTTATCTTGTAGGCTTTTTATCAGGGGTAGCTTTGCTTCTGCAAACAAGTCTGCCTTTGCCCTTCTTGTGACTAGACCTTTGGCACTAGCCTTGGACAAATTCTTTGGTGATCCAAGTGTGGTAATCTTCCTACCATCCTTGGTCACATAGAATCCTTTGTCTTTTATTTCTTTGTTGATGTTAGCCAAGGCATCCTTAGTTCTTTCTGAAATCAGATACCTTTCCACACTACTTACACCCACCATAATTGGTGTAGTCATAGGGTCTAATGGACAACCTATAACTTCTACATCAACCCTACCTTTTTGAATTTCATTCTGAAAAAAATCTAATATGTCACTAGCATTTCTGCCTAGTCTATCTAACTTGGTGACAACAAGTGTTGCCTTTTCTTTCTTACAAGTAGCAATAGCTTGTTGGAAGATGGGTCTGTCAGATCTTGTTAGCTTTCCACTAACACCTTCTTCTATGAAGAAGTCCTTTACATTAGGATAGTGTTCCCTTATCTTCTGTATCTGATGTTCCACATCTTGTTTGTGGGTTGATACCCTTACCAATCCATAAGCTACCTTGTTCATTATGATTCCCTTTCCCATAAACTATGGGGTGGCACTAGCCACCCCACCATTTTTATTATTATTACCAACACATATAATCTATTTGTATTGCCACATATCCATTCTTCAGAACCTTGTGTTTGCTTACACAATCACCACCCATCACCCATTCAGACCAATAGATAACTTCATCTAGTTCTGATTCTTTGCACTTGATGGTGCAAGATTTGTAGGGGATATAGTTCCTAAAGATAGGACACTTTTCTTTGCTTCTAGCTTTAGAATTATTGAAGCCACCATAGTTACTAGTGGCTACAATGTACTTACTATCTGCACAGAAGATGTCTTGTTGTTGCAAAGCCATCTTACTTTGCTTCACCTTCTGTGCATCAAGATAAGAATTTATATCAAAGCCTTCCATTAGTTAGCCATCCAAAGTGCAAGTGCTTCTTCTTGTGGCATAACATTAAGGACATTGTAGTTAGGATACTTGGTAATGATGTGGTCAATGTGTTGCTTAGTGATTGACCTTACACCCTTGAAGCTAAAGTATCTGATAGCCTTTGGATCATCTGATGTTGGATCTGTGAACACAACCTTGGACTTCATATACTTTTTGAAATCCCTATGTGCCAACCACTTGTTGACTTGTTCACCACACCACACTTCCATAGTCATATCATTCATAGAATCATCCCATTCCAAATGATATTGTGGATGATCTTCTGCAATTCTGTGTTCCATCCTTGCCCAAATATTATTGTTTTCTCTGAATGGTTCTTTAGGATTGAAGGTATCTGAACCACCAAAGCCATCATTGTTTACCCACCCAATGATCTTCCCATTAAAATACACACTAGCTTCATAGCAATGTGTTTCTTGTGATGCGAACTCTGCGTGCTTGATGCCTTTAAGTTCTAGTTCATCACCGTTTTTAAATGTGAATTTGTACATAAGTACCTCCTTTTTCATAACACATACTAGTAATATAATCTGTGTTTGCTCTTGTTACAAGGGGAAAATAAATTTGTTTGCTCTGCTTTTCATAAAATTTTTATCTGATATGGTTCAGTTAATAGCGTGGAGTAAAGGATGCCTAGTAAATATAGGAACAAGAAAACAGAAGTAGATGGACACAAGTTTGATAGCTTGGCTGAAGCCAACCACTATCAATATGTACTCAAGCCATTGCTATCTGCCGGGAAGATAAGCAACCTGGAAATCCACCCACGATATGAAATCATTATCAATGGTAAGAAGATCTGCAGGTATGAAGCAGACTTCAGATACATTGATAAAGAAAAGATTGGAAAGGATGGTCAAGTAGGATGCACAGTAGTGGAAGACGTGAAGGGATTCAGGACAGCTGTCTACAAGCTAAAGAAAAAACTAGTAGAAGCGTCGTATCCTGGCACCCTGATTGTGGAAATATCACCGGGAACATACCGACTAAGGTAGTTCTATCTGAAGTGTGTAAGCATTATGATTTGCTGCCAAGGGTATTGATAGCAAACAGACGTGAGTATGCAGATGAAAGATGCCTTGGTATTTTCATAGCACACAACATCACATTAGATAGTAGTGTGACGATAGGTAAGGTGTTCCATCGTGATCACTCAACTATCTTATTCAATATTAAAAAAGGAAATGTTCTTACAAAGGATGACAAGTGGCGGCAAGATTATAGTGCCATTGTTATGAAGATACTCCACCAATACCAGGTGTTAAAGACACAAGGATGGGTGGAATGAAATACATATCTGTATGTAGTGGCATTGAAGCCTGCACCGTGGCTTGGCATAGCCTTGGTTGGGAAGCCATAGCCTACTCAGATATTGAACCTTTCCCAAGAGCTCTACTCCAACATTACTATCCTGATGTTCCTTTGTATGGTGATTTCACCACACTCAAAGATGAATCTTGGATTGGTAATGCAGACTTGTTGGTAGGTGGTACACCTTGCCAAGCCTTTTCAATCGCAGGATTAAGGGGTTCATTGTCTGATGATAGAGGAAACTTAACACTACAATTTGTGAGGTTAGCAGATGCAATTGACGATATTCGATATGATGCTGGAAAAGAACCAGCAAGAATCCTTTGGGAAAACGTCCCCGGCGTCTTGTCCACAGAAGACAACGCCTTCGGTTCCTTCTTGGCAGGACTATGTGGATGTGACACCCCCATCAAACCGCCAAGGGACGGATGGAGCTACGCAGGTGTGGTTTCTGGGGAAAAGCGGACAGCCGCTTGGCGCGTTATGGACGCCCAATATTTCGGAGTGGCTCAGCGAAGGAGGCGGATCTTTGTGCTCGCTTCAGGAGGTTCTAGAAGATGGGGTGTTGCCGACGCGCTATTACCTATCACCGAAAGCCTGTCGTGGAATCCTAGACCGTGCAGAAAAAAGGGGAAAGCCACTTCCCCCACAGTTACAGCAAGTTCTCCATTCAGTAGCACGGGAGGAGCACAAGAACTTGACGCCTACCAAGTAGTAGATTCAACAGGCTACCAAGGTGACAGAATATATAATACTGAAGATGCCTTTGGTACTTTGCCATCACAAGGTGGCAACAATGGTGGTGGTGCAGGTGGGTTGATAGCACCCACACTCAGGGCAGGATACGCCAAGTGTTACAACAACCCTGATCAGGTTGTGGGTACACTAAGGGCGAGGGATGCAAAGGGTGTAGGTTTTGATGAAGCAGAACTTAACAAGCTAGTAGTCAATGCACTTGATACAGAATGTGGTGCATCCAAACTAAACCATCAAACAATTCTTAATCATACAATTGCTTTTAATCACGACGCAGGCAAACAGTTTAGTCCGGCGGCAACAGAAGATCTTACACCTACACTTAGGGCAAAGCCTGACCAAGGCACAGCTGTGTCTAATCCCGGTCAAGCTATCAGAAGACTAACACCAAAAGAATGTGAAAGGTTGCAAGGCTTTGATGATGATTACACCAAGATACCATTCAAAGGGAAGATGGTTGGTGATGCACCAAGGTACAAAGCATTGGGAAATAGTATGGCTGTTCCTGTTATGAAATACATAGGACAGCAAATACAGAAAGTTTATGGGAATGAAGAAAAGTAAAGTTACACCTGATGTGGTAAGAGATCCACCTAAAGGTGAATACCAATGTCCAGGTCAACATAGTGTCTTGCCTGCTAGATCATTTGGTGATGTCAGATTCAATCAATATCCAATGACATATAGAGTGCTTGGTGTCTGTAGTAGCCACGCATCATCTTATTCAGGCACATTCTTTGTGAATCAAAGGACACTTGCAGCCATTTGTGAATGTAGCCAACAAGCCATATCACATCATATGACCAAGCTAATCCAATGGGGTTATCTAGAAAAGATCAGGAATCAAGATGTGCGAAGGGCATATGGTAAGAAGGGTGCAATATGGCGTGTGATCTATGACCCAAGAAAGGACATCATAGATTCATTCAAAGCTACACATAAAGATCCATTGATAGAAAAGGATCAAGCAGAAGACACCCTTGCTTTCATTGAAGGATCTGCGGATAAGCCTGTGGACAACTTCCTTGATAACAAGGTGGGGGTTGTACAAACTGGAGATAGTATTAGTGAAAAGAACAAGGTGGACATTGTATCTGATAACAAACCCCAGCTAGTAAATAACTACAATAGATTAACTAATAAAGATAATATAAAGGAAAATGATTGTAAGCAGTTATGCAATTTGTATAGCAACATAGTCCAAGCCACCTATGGAAGACCTTGGAGCTATGATTTCAGACAGATGGAACTAGCAAAGGATCTGTTAGCTGTAATGGATGTCAGTACATTTGAAGACATAGCTACCAGGTTGCTAGACAAGATGAAGCTAAACAATAAACCTGCACCACATTCATTGCTTTACTTCATCAAGATGAAAGAGAACAAGGGTAAACCAATGGATAGCCAAGCCATAGTCAAGATGATGGCGGCAAAGATGAGGTTGCCTAGATGATTTGTAAACTATTCAAAGGGTCATTTGAAAACTTTACACAAGGAATCGATAGCTTTCTTGTATGGGAAGGGTGTTGCCTTTGCCACACAGAAAAAAAACAGACCTTACCCCCCCTGGGTCTGTCTATACGTTATGGGGGTTTCCTAAAAATATTTTGGGAAATAACACTTAAACAAGGAGAAAGTAATGAAACCTAAGTACAACTTGAGCCAAGCCAAGGAAATACCGGGTAGGGATAAGCCTTATTGGGTAAAAGTAGGCATTGGTTTGGAAAAAGAAGGCAAGATCAGGATCAAATTAGATGTCCTTCCTATCCCAAACAAGGATGGAGAGATATGGTTGAACCTATTTGAGAATGATAAAGATGATGCACCTGATGGATTTATGGGTGGTTAGTATGATTACAAGGAACATCAAGAAGCTATGGCAGGGAAAATATGCGTCTGTAAGGGATGCAGACCTGCGTTTGGGTATGCACAAGGGCGGATTAAAGCTGCAACACAATGGTGAAACAATGAATCTGTCTGATGAACAATGCGAAACCCTAGTGGAAGTAAATAAAAACAAGCCACAGAATATGTATCAAAGCAAATTTAAAGGGCAATACTTCCTAGTGGATGTTGAATGGAAACCATTAACCCATGATGAAAGGCAAGGTGCTTTGTTATGAGTAAGCGAGCTGTTCCACCTATAGGGAAATTTGGTGGCGTTGGTGATATTCAGAAAAGGTTACGTGGATCAGAAATGATTTATGACAACCGGGATAACATTGCCGCCGCTTTGATGGGTCTATTTGCTGTAAAGATTACAGACATAATGGATTGGAAGAATGGTCAGGTAGTGGTTAAGGATTCTAAGGATATTCCTGAACACGCCTTGGCTGCCATAAAGAAGATCAAGGTTACACCAACCCAAAATGGTGAACAGCTTGAAATCGAACTAATAGATAAAATTAGGGTAGGTCAGATGTTGGCAAAATCCGCGGGTTTGTTGGAGCGACAAGCTGTTGAAGACAAGCCTGCGGTTATGAACATTGAAATGGTTATGCCCGGAAAGGAAGACAAGGATGAAGAAAAAAAAGAATAACTACGAAATTTTGTGGAATGTGTATCACACCATTATTGTGATTCTTTTGGCAGGAATCCTTCTTGTAGAAGTAATGGAATACCTAAGATACCCAGCTCACTTCTTTGGGGTTTGATATGGTGTATCTAAAAAAAATTTTATGCACGCATTGTGAATCTAGAAAAGCCACAACACCCCACCCTATAAATCAAAAAGGCAAGGTTTGTAATGATTGTTGGTTGCACCTAACCATTAGATTCTTACAAGCTGCACGAAAGGAAAATTATGCAGAATACTAAATTTGATTTTTCTAGCAGTCCTACAATAGCAAATTTTTTACAGGACAATTCCTTTGTTCGGGGGATTATGGGTCCGGTGGGGTCCGGGAAATCTTTTGCCTGCTGTACAGAAATTTTAAAGCGAGCCATCCAACAAAAGGCTAGTCCAAGGGATGGGATCAAATACACAAGATTCGCAATTGTCAGAAACACCCACCCTATGCTTAGAACCACTACACTCAAGACATGGTTGGAAGTAGCACCTGAACATTTGTATGGAACAGTGAAGTATGCACCCCCAATAACACATCACATAAAAATGCCAAGCCGTGATGGAGCAGCTGGGATAGACTGTGAAATAATTTTTCTTGCATTGGATGATGCTAAAGACGTGCGGAAACTTCTTAGCCTTGAACTCACCGGGGCGTGGGTCAATGAGGCTCGTGAGCTACCTGTTGCAGTCATACACGGTTTGTCACACAGAGTAGGTAGATACCCTAGTAAAAATGATGGAGGACCGTCTTGGCGTGGCGTCATCCTTGATACAAACCCAATGGATGATGATCATTGGTATTATCGATTGGCAGAAAAAGAAACACCTTCAGGAAAATTTGCTTGGAAATTTTTTAGGCAACCTGGTGGGGTTCTAGAAATAGATCCATCTAATGTACCTGAAGATATGCCTGAAGCTCAGGGTTTTACCTTTCAATCAGGCAAGTGGTGGCAGACAAACCCCAAAGCAGAAAACCTTAACAATCTTGTAGATGGGTATTATGACCAGCTACTTGGCGGCAAGAATGGTGATTGGATCAAATGCTATGCAAAAGGTGAATATACCTATGTGCAAGAAGGAAAGCCTGTTTGGTCTGAATACAATGATAATCTTATGGTAGATGATCTAGAAGCAGATCCTACAATCCCGGTAAACATTGGTTTGGACTTTGGTTTGACACCAGCCGCCGTGTTTGCACAGAAACTTAGGAATGGCAGATGGAATGTTCTGCACGAACTAGTGACCTTTGATATGGGTCTAAATAGGTTCGTTACTGCCCTAAAGACAGCCATAGAACAGCATTTCCCAAAATTTGAAGTAATGGTATGGGGTGATCCTGCAGGTATGCAGAGGGATCAAATTTTTGAATCTACAGCCTTTGATCATCTAAAGCAGCACGGAATCCTAGCAAGACCTACACACACCAATGATTTTAGAACTAGGCGTGAAGCTATGGCTATACCAATGGGTAGGCTTATAGAAGGCAAACCAGGGTTTATGATTAACAGATCTTGTGTCCGGCTAAGAAAAGCCTTGGCAGGCGGATACCATTTCAAAAGGATTCAGATTGGTTCTGCTTCAGAACGCTTCAGGGATACCCCCAACAAAAACGAACATTCCCACGTGGGTGATGCGGCTGCTTATCTGTTTTTAGGTGGTGGTGAACATAGGGGGATGGTCAGAAGACCACAAGCACAATTAGGCGCTCAACAAGCAAAGGTAATGGATTTTGATGTTTTCAGCAGGTGAATTAAACAGCTTAACAGGGATAGCTTACCCTAAATATAAAATTGTGGATTGGCATCCTAGCCATGTAGCTATGCTTAAAATGAATCAATATGATCAGGCATGGTATGACAACTATGATAATTATGAACAAATTTTAGCTAGTGCTTGTCCAAAGGGTTATGCCTTTACCGGGATTGGGGAAGGTGTTGTTGCGTGTTGCTTTGGATTTACAAGAATGTGGAATGGTGTTTATGAAGCGTGGCTAGTTCCAACTACAGAAAATATTAGGAAATATGTCTTCCCTTTTCACCGTGCTTCTATGCGTATCTTTGATGTTGTTATGAGCAAACCTGATATAAACAGACTGCAAATAACTGTCAGCTCTGAAAATGCTTTGGCTCTCGAGTGGGCGAAAAGATGTTATTTTAAGAATGAAGGGGTCTTACATAAGTATGGACCGGAAGGAAGTAACTATTTAATGATGGCGAGGTACTAATATGGGCGGAATTTTTAGAGCTCCAAAAGCTCCACCACCACCACCACCTATAGTGGATGAAACACTATCTAGGCGTGAAGCGGCGGCGGCAGCTAATAAAAAACGTGAATCTAAAAGATTTGCAGCTAGAAGCAGGGCAAGGCGTGGTTCACAATCAATCCTTATGGATGATTCAAGAATTGGCAACCAGCAGGGTAGTCAACAAGGAACGCAGGCTAATCAAGGTAGTCAAAGCACACTTGGACCGAGTGTAAGAAACCCAAGGGGTTAAATGATGTCAGGCGTTATGATGGATAGGATGCGGCAGAATATGACATCCTTGCGTAAACATAACCAAAGGGCTCCGGGTTTGTCAGAGTATGATAGGAAAAGAAGCCTACAGACTTTGACACAAAGAATGTTCCCGGAAGCCAATGCACCAGGTTCTAATATTAAAATGTCTGTGTCATCTGCACCACAGCCAAAACAAAAGTCTTTGAATACACCAACTAATATGGCTGGTGCATCAAGTACACCAAAATCAACACTAGGGTAATTATGGCAGAAAAGTATTACAGAAATCCAAAACATAGGGAGCCGATACACCCACAGCCTGAACCTGAATCTAATGCAAATGAAGATTTGCCTAGTGATGTAGAGCCAAAGGAAGAAGAAAAAGATGGTACTTAAAAAACATCAGAATCCTAGTGGTGGCTTGAATGAAGCAGGCAGAAAGCATCTGAATAAAACAGAAGGGTCTAATCTTAAAGCACCCGTGAAGGAAGGAACTAATCCTCGCCGAGTAAGTTTCGCCGCACGATTTGCAGGGATGAAAGGACCGATGAAGAACAAAGACGGGACACCAACTAGGAAAGCTATGGCTCTAAAAGCATGGGGGTTTGGTTCTGTTGAAGCTGCTAGAAACTTTGCCAATAAACATAAAAAGACAGGGAAAGCATAATGGCAGAACTTAATGTAAAAGAAATAAAGAAAAGGTTTAAAGCTGCAGAAACCCACAAAGAGCATTGGAGGGCAGAATACTCCGACGCATATGAGTTCGCATTACCAATGCGTAATTTATATGATGGGTATTATGAGCAAGACACACCCGGCACTAGGAAGATGAAAAGGGTATTTGATAGCACAGCAGTTCATAGCACATCACGCTTTGCTAACAGAATACAGTCTTCCTTATTTCCTCCTCAGCGAGACTGGTGCCGCCTAGTGCCGGGGAATGAAATACCACAAGAACAGCACATTGAAACCCAAAGGGTATTGGACTTCTATACAGAAAGAATGTTTGGCGTGATGCGTCAATCAGGGTTTGATTTGGCTATGGGAGAAATGCTCTTAGATTTGGCTATTGGTACTGCGTGCCTTCTTATTCAGCCAAGTGGGGATGACACCAAACCTATCAGATATACAGCTATTCCTTCCTTCCATGTATGTTTTGAAGAAGGACCGAATGGTCAGGTCAACACTGTCTATAGAAAATTCAAAAGACCCTACAATGTGCTGCAACTAGAATTTCCTGATGCAACTATTCCAAAGGAAGTTACAGACAAGTATCAAGAAAAACCAACAGCAAAAGTAGAATTACTAGAAGCTACTTATGAAAAGGATGGCTTTATTTACTATTGCCTTTCTACAATGGAAGGTGATCACAAGTTAGTGTCTAGGACACTGCAAAGTTTCCCTTGGGTTATAGCTCGATATATGAAGGCTTCCGGGGAAATATACGGTAGGGGTCCGGTATTATACGCATTGCCGGACATCCTAACGTGTAACAAGGTCAAAGAACTAGCCTTGAAAAATGCGTCACTATCAATTGGTGGTGTGTTCACTGCGGTTGATGATGGCGTCCTTAATCCTCAGACAATAAACATACAGCCTGGTAGTGTCATACCTGTTAATTCAAATGGAGGTCCTCGTGGTGCTTCATTGATGCCTTTGCCAAGAAGTGGTGACGCAAACCTATCACAAATTGAATTGAATGATCTAAGGATGAACATCAAGAAGATGTTGTTAGATGATTCATTACCGCCTGACACAATGTCTGCAAGATCCGCAACGGAAATTATGGAACGCATGAAAGACCTATCTGCTAATCTTGGTGCAGCTTTTGGTCGAATGATAGACGAAATTATGTATCCCATTGTCACAAGGACTTTGAACCTTATGGATGAAATGGGAATGATTGACCTGCCACTAAAGGTCAATGGGTTACAAGTAAACATTCAGCCTATATCCCCACTAGCTATGGCGGGTAATGCTGAAAATATTAACAGCGTGATGCAGTTTATGCAGATTAGCCAGGCTATGGGTCCTCAAGGTCAGATGCTTATCAACACCGAAAAGGTTGGTGATTATGTGGCAGATATGCTGGGAATCCCCGGTGAAATCAGAACCACACAGCAAGAAAGACAAGAAATGCAACAGCAAATGATGGCTGCTATGCAACAACAAATGGCTATGGCTCAACCACAGCAAGAAGCTGCACCG
>FUFK010039268.1_pt1 | contig 46216 bp, 45 predicted proteins | sample 1021851 | NCBI WGS metagenome assembly FUFK01 (sample SAMEA51879418, study PRJEB19060) | metagenome
TTCATTAATGAAAAAGCACATTTTTCTACAGGTGTGCTATCTGCCTGTCCGCTTTTAGTTCGCATATTCTTGATCATCATTATCACCAGTCATAGGTGCTATTTCACAAGAATCATTATTACAGAATTTATCTACATCTGCTTCATTCAATCCTAAACTTTTCATTGTACGAGGAGTATGTGGATTTTTTTGTTGATTTTCACAATAATAATTTTGGCATGCCATTGTCATCGCTCTATCACCATGGCCTGCGTATTCTGGTATTTCTATAAAATAACTTCTAAGGTTTTCAACAGCCAAATCTATTATTGCAGTTGCTTCTTCTTCTGATTTAACATTGCCTGCGGCTATCATGGAGTCAGAAAATATATTTTGTGCCCATTCAGGAAGTTCACGTTTCTTACTTGGAATATAATCTGCAACCGCATCTTTGTATCCTAATATCATCGGATGGTCTTCACCGCCGGAACTAGCAGAAAAATCATGAAAGGCACCTGTCATCTTTTTAGATCCTGCGATTACATCAAATCCGTAAATAGGACCATCATTATCTAATTGTGGAAATATACATACATGCATCATCCACAAGCCTTTTGTATCTCTTGCGTCTACTACATCAATGTGAGCTCTTCTAATATATTCATTTTTCCAGACTCTATTGACCCATCCGCCGTCTGGCTTATTGAAATAATCTAATCCTGGTTCTTGAAATTCTGTTGCTTGTTCGTCAAAGATATCAATGATATCATTTTGACATTCAATCAGCTTCTTCCAGATAATGCTCAATATCTAACTCCATCATCTCTTGAAAAACTTTACTGGCAGATTCAAATGCAAATTTGGCTTCTTCAGCCATATCATCATTTGTACGTTCTCTAATGATGTCTTTTATTTCCTTTAGGGGCATATTCTCTACCTTTTATGTATTCAAATGTTTTCTCATCTGGGGCAATCATTCCACCTCTTGCACCCATTTCAATACTAAGATTACAAACTGTCATTCTGCCCTCCATACTCATATTTTTAAAAACTTCTCCTGAATATTCGACAAAATATCCAGTTGCACCAGAGGAAGAAAGTCTTGATATAATATATATAGCAACATCCTTGGGTGTAACATGAGAATTTAGAGATCCATCAATGTTTATTCTCATTTTTAAAGGCTTTTGTTGCATTATAGACTGACATGCAAGAACCATTTCAACTTCAGAGGTTCCTATACCAAACGCAATAGCTCCAAATGCACCATGAGTAGATGTATGAGAATCTCCACATACAATTGTAAGTCCTGGCTGAGTGATACCATTTTCTGGACCAATAACATGGACAATTCCATTTTTATTATGACCAAGTCCCCAAAAATCAATACCATGCTCAATACAGTTTTTTTCTAAAGTTTTTACCTGCATAGCGGATAATTTATCCTTAATTGGCAGATGTTGATTTATAGTTGGTGTATTATGGTCAGCGGTAGCAAAAGTTTTATCAGGAAACATTACTTTTAGACCCCTGTTTTTAAGCCCAACAAACGCTACTGGACTTGTAACTTCATGAATAAAGTGTCTATCAATAAAAAGAACATCTGGACCATCTTTTATTTTTTCAATTACATGCGAATCCCAAACTTTATCAAATAGTGTTTTAGCCATAACTAATATTTTTATTCTGAAGAATTTCAGGAAAATCTGTGTCTGTTACTTCTTTCTTTCTGTCAGCTACAATTAAGAACTCATTATACACATCATCAAGTTCTTTTTTTGTAAGATTAACTCCATACTGCTTCATTCTAAAAGCAAGTGCAGCTCTACCGCTCCTAGCTGTCAGTACAATTGATGATTTATCAACACCAACATCAAGTGGATCAATAATTTCATAAGTTTCTCTTTTTTTAATAACACCATCTTGATGAATACCAGAGCTATGAGCAAATGCATTGGATCCAACTATAGCCTTATTTGGTTGAACAGGCATTCCCATAAGTTCGGATACTTTTTGGCTTGTTACATTAAGAAGTTTAGAATTAATATTAGTATCTAGGTTCAAATCAGTATGCTGTCTTAAAATCATAACAACTTCTTCCAAAGATGTGTTTCCAGCTCTCTCTCCAATACCATTAACAGTACATTCAATTTGTCTTGCACCATTGATAACTCCATATATGGAGTTAGCAGTTGCTAGCCCAAGATCGTTATGGCAGTGACATGAAACTGTAACATTTTCAATCCCTTTAACATTATTCATTAAAAATTTAATTTTATCTCCATATTCACTAGGTAAGCAATAGCCTGTTGTATCAGGTATGTTTAAAACAGTAGCTCCAGACTTAATAACCTCTTCACATACTTTTGCAAGAAATCTGTTATCTGTTCTACCAGCATCTTCGGCATAAAATTCAACATCGTCCACGTACTTTCTTGCATAAGCAACTGATTTTTTTGCTATTTCAATTATTGAATCTTTATTTGAGTTGAATTTATATTTAATATGAACTTCAGATGTACCTATACCGGTATGAATTCTAGGTTTTTTTGCATTTTTTAATGAATCAGCTGCAACATCAATATCTTTTTCGTTAGCTCTACTCAAAGCACATACTGATGCGTTTTTTATAATCTTGGAGATTTCGACAACCGATTTAAAATCTCCAGGACTTGAAATTGGAAAGCCTGCTTCAATGATATCAACCCCAAGTTGATCAATTTTCTCAGCTAAAATTAATTTACTTTTGGTATCAAGTTTACAACCTGGAACCTGTTCTCCATCTCTTAAAGTTGTATCAAAAATTTGAACCTGATTTTTCATTACACACTAAATTATTACTTAAATGGTGATAGTTAAAAAAAAGTATATTAATTTTACAATGTCCGAAAACATTAATTATTTTTTAAAATATTGATAATCAATAATATAAATAATATATATATACAATGACTACAGATATCAAAGATAATCTTTTTGTACTTATAAAATCCTTAACAAAATCTGAGAAGAGACAATTTAAACTTTATGTTGGAAGAATGGATTCTAACGAGGATTCAAAGTTTTTAAACTTATTCAACCTTCTAGATAAGATGAGAAAATACGATGAAAAGAAGATTATTGAAAGCAATATAGTTACAAAGCAACAACTTTCAAATCTTAAAGCCCATCTGTATAAACAAATATTGATTAGTCTTAGGTTAAATCCACAGCACAAAAATGTTAAGCTTCATATTAGAGGTCAGATTGATTTTGCAACTATTTTATATCAAAAGGGACTTTATAAGCAAAGTTTAAAAATTCTTGATAAAGTGAAGTCATATGCTTTAAAATATGATGAAAATACTTCTGCATATGAAATCGTGGAGTTTGAAAAATTAATTGAATCTTTATATGTAACAAGAAGTCTTACTAATAGGACTGATGAATTAGTTACTCAGACAAATTATCTAAAACAACTCAATGATGTTTCAAGTTCATTATCAAATATCTCTCTTCAATTATATGAAAAGCTAATTAAAGCAGGATATGCAAAAAGTGACTCTGAGTCAAAAGAGATTAAAACAATATTTGATGAAAAAATTAAATACTATAACCCTGAAAACTTAGGATTTAGAGAAAAACTAATTTACTATCAATCATGGGTATGGTATAGTCTCNTGGCTCAAGACTTCCTTTCAAGTTATAAATATGCATCAAAATGGATCGATACATTTAATANTAACCCTGAGATGATAAAAATTCATCCAGTTTACTATTTGAAAGGCTATAATTTTTTACTTGAGGCATTATCTCTAATAAAATACCCATCTAAATTTAAAAACCGTTTGGATGATATGATAAAAGTTGTTGAGGATGAATCATTTCCTGTTAATCAGAATTTAAATGCATTAATTTTTTTATATAAATACAACAACCTCTTCAATCTTCATGTTTTAGAGGGAACATTTAAAGAGTCAATAAAAATTATTCCTGAGGTCCTAGATGGTATTGAAAAAAATAAAAATTTTATTGATCANCATCATATTATGCTTCTATATTATAAAATTGCTTGTATGTATTTTACAGTTGATGAGTTTGATAAATGTATTAAATATACCAGTTTAATAATGAGAAATAAAAACATAAAAATGAGGGAGGACCTTCAATGTTTTACTAGAATTTTAAATCTTATAGCTCATTGGGAGGCAGGACTTGATTTTAATTTGGATAAAATTATAAAGGAAACATATAGTTATTTGGATAAGCTTAATGATTTACATGAAGTTCAAAAAACAATTTTAAAGTATCTGAATGGATTGGAGAATATTTACCCAGGAGAAATAAAAGGTTTCCTAAGAAATCTTTATAATGAACTAAAAAAATATGAAGATGATCCATATGAAAAAAGAGCTTTTCTTTACCTAGATATTATTTCATGGTTAGAAAGTAAAATAGATAGAAAGCCTTTACAGTACATTATAAAAGAAAAAGCTATTTTGATTAATAGGAAGGAAAGGCAGTCCACAGTCCTTTCATAGGGGTATCTGCTTTAAAAAATATTTTATTTTTGGAAACAGGATGGATAAATTCTACCCTCCTTGAGTGAAGATAAATGCCACCGTCTTTGTTTGATCTTTTTGAACCATACTTTAAATCTCCTTGAATTGGGTATCCTAATTCTGAAAAACTGCATCTAATTTGATGGTGTCTTCCAGTTATAAGTTCAACTTCTACTAAACAATAATTATCTATTGTCTTAAGTTTCTTATAGGATAAGCTTCCAAATTTTGAGTTATTTACCTGAGATTCAGAAAAATAAGATTTATTCTGTTTTGAATTCTTTCTAAACCATCCTTCTATTTTTCCATTATTTGAAGCAAATTTATTCGATATAATTAGCCAATAGATTTTTCGTATTTCTCGATTTCTAAGTATTTCATTCATTCTAGATAAAGCTTTACTGGTCTTTGCGAAAATTACAATTCCTGAGGTAGGTCTATCAATTCTATTTACTAAACCTAAAAAAACGTTTCCTTTTTTATCATACTTATTTTTTATGTAGTCTTTAATGATTTCAATTAATGAAATATCTCCAGTAATATCACCTTGAACAAGTATTCCAGGTTTTTTATTGATGATTATCAAATGATTATCTTCAAAGAGTATTTCAGATTTTTTCAGTTTCAAATCAGTACTGCTCTTCTTCATTAGGGAAATCTCCGCTTTTAATATCAGTAGAGTATTTTTTTACAGCATCGCTAACTAATGAGTTTAGATCAAGATATCTTCTTAAGAATCTTGGACTGAAGTCTTTATTCATCCCAAGCATATCTTGCAGTACAAGAACCTGTCCATCCACATGGCTTCCCGCCCCAATTCCGATGATTGGAACTGTTAATTTTGAGGAGACTTCTTTTGAAAGTGTATTTGGTATTTTTTCTAATAGGACAGAGAAACAGCCAATCTCTTCAAGCATTAATGCATCATTTAACAATGCATCAGCCTCTTTCTTATCTTTTGCTCTAACTTCATATGTCCCAAATTTATATATGGATTGTGGGGTTAAACCTAAATGACCCATCACAGGAATTCCCGCTTGGATAATTCTCTCTATCGACTCTTTAGCTTGATATCCTCCTTCTAATTTAACAGCATGAGCTCCTGATTCCTTCATTATTTTAATTGCAGATTTTAATGCCTCCTTAGAATCAGCTTGATAGGTTCCAAAGGGTAGGTCAACAATAACTAGGGCTCTATTGACTGCCCTAACTACCGAACTTGCATGATATATCATTTGATCAAGAGTAATTGGAAGTGTAGTCTCATGACCAGCCATCACATTTGATGCAGAATCACCAACTAAAATAATATCAATGCCTGCTTCATCAATTATTTTTGCAAAACTGAAATCATAAGCTGTAAGCATCGAGATTTTCTCAGAATTGTTTTTCATCTGATTAAGAATCTTAATTGTTACTCTTGATTGATTGGAATTATTGGTCATTATATGATTTTTCACAAAAATAGTATAAATATATTTACTACTATTATGACATAATGTCATATTATTTAAATTGGCATAATGGTTGTCATAAGTTAAATAAAATTAAAGATTATGAGCAAAATTATTGGAATAGATTTAGGAACCACAAACTCGTGTGTTTCTGTTATGGAAGGAAGTGAGCCGGTTGTTATACCTAATGCAGAAGGAAAAAGAACAACACCATCTGTTATTGCGTTTGTTGAGGATGGTGAAATCAAAGTAGGGGATCCTGCAAAAAGACAGGCAGTAACTAATCCTGAAAAAACAATTGCTTCAGTTAAGAGGTTTATGGGTAATAAATTCAGTGAATCTTCTAATGACGTTAAAACTGTTGCATATAAAGTAGTCAAGGGTGATAACGATACTCCTAGAGTTGATATTGACGGAAGGTTATATACACCTCAAGAATTGTCTGCTATGGTTCTTCAAAAAATGAAGAAGACTGCTGAAGATTATTTAGGATCCAGTGTTACTGAAGCTGTAGTTACTGTACCTGCATATTTTAATGATTCACAAAGGCAAGCAACAAAAGAAGCAGGTGAGATTGCTGGTCTTAAAGTGCAAAGAATTATAAATGAACCAACTGCTGCTGCTTTAGCTTATGGAATGGACAAAGGAGGTAAGGACAAAAAAATTGCAGTTTATGATTTAGGAGGTGGAACATTTGATATTTCAATATTAGAACTTGGTGACGGAGTATTTGAAGTGCTATCTACAAATGGAGATACTCATCTTGGAGGAGACGACTTTGATCAAGTTATTATAGACTTTCTTGCTGAAGAATTTAAGAAAAACGAGCAGATTGACTTAAGGGATGACTCTATGGCTCTTCAAAGGCTTAAAGAAGCTGCAGAAAAAGCTAAAATAGAATTGTCTTCATCAACTCAAACAGAGATTAATTTACCATATGTAACAGCTACTTCATCTGGTCCTAAACACTTAGTAACTTCATTAACAAGAGCTAAGTTTGAGCAATTATCTGATGAATTAGTAAAAAGATCTATGGAACCAGTTAAGAAAGCATTAAAAGATGCTAGTCTAACGAAAAAAGATATTGATGAAGTAATCCTAGTTGGAGGTTCAACAAGAATTCCAATTATTCAAAAGGAGGTTGAGTCTTTATTTGGTAAAAAACCATCAAAAGGAGTTAATCCGGACGAAGTTGTTGCAGTAGGAGCTGCAATTCAAGGTGGTGTTCTCTCTGGTGATGTTGAAGATGTATTACTATTAGATGTTACTCCTCTATCACTTGGAATAGAAACAATGGGTAATGTGATGACCAAGCTTATTGAGTCAAATACAACGATTCCAACAAAAAAATCACAAGTTTTNTCTACCGCTGCTGATAATCAGCCATCTGTAGAGATTCATGTTCTTCAGGGTGAGCGACCAATGTCTAAAGACAATAAAACTATTGGAAGGTTTCATCTTGATGGAATTCCACCTGCACAAAGAGGTGTTCCTCAAATAGAGGTTACTTTTGATATTGATGCTAACGGAATAATTAATGTAAGCGCACTAGATAAAGCTACTAATAAATCTCAGGATATTAGAATTGAAGCCTCTTCTGGTCTAACAGAAGAAGAGATTGAAAAAATGAAAAAAGATGCTGAAGCAAATGCTGAAGCAGATTCAAAGGCCAAAGAAGAAGCTGATAAACTTAACAGTGCGGATCAAATGATATTCCAAACTGAAAAACAGCTTAAAGACTTTGGTGATAAATTATCTGATGATAAAAAGAAGCCAATTGAGTCTGCTCTTGAGGATTTGAAAAAAGCATATGAATCAAAAGATTTAGAAAAAATTGATGAGACACTAAATGCTATAAACGAAGCTTGGAAAAATGCGTCAGAGGAAATGTATAAAGCNCAAGCAGAAAGTGGNGCTGGTCAGCCTGGAGAAGGAGGACCTAATTCGGATAACCAAAACACTGATACAGATTCCAANGGTGATGATGTGCAGGATGTTGATTTTGAAGAAGTAAAAGAAGAGTAGATTTTGATTGATAATAAATTAAAAAAGTTTATTCTTAAAGAAGCTAACGATAGATGTAAGGGTACTCTTGTTTCTACTCTAGATATAAGTTTTACAGATGTTGGTGAAACCTACTTAGTTGCCGAAATGCATGTTACTCCTAAGCTACATCAGCCTGCTGGTGTACTTCATGGTGGAGCTACTGCTGCATTAGCAGAAACAGTTGGAAGTTCAGCTGCTGCAATTTTTTCAAAAAAAGAAAACCAGATGTTAAGAGGCGTTGAATTGTCAATTAATCATGTTAGGGGAATAAGTGAAGGTATCGTTATTGCAAAAGCTGAACCAATTCATATGGGAAGAACAATGCAGCTCTGGAAAATATCAATTAAAAACAAAGAAGGTAAAGATATTTCGTTCGCAAAACTCACCACGTTAACAATTAATCAGTAAAACCTATAAAAAAACTTTCATATTAATTTGTCAAAATGTAAATTTGGCACTTTAAAAATATTTATATGAAGAGTGTTATTATATGTGACATGGAAGGCTTAATTACAAACATGAACGATGGTGCTGTAAAAATGTTTGGTTATCCTTCTGATGAATTAGTTGGTATTAAAAGAGTTTCAATTTTTTCACCTGGAGAAATAGTTCTTCAAAACGTTTTAGGATGGTTAAAAGATGCAAATCAGACTGGTGAACATGTTACCAAAACCAATTTTATAAGAAAAGATGGTTCAAAATTTGCTGCAAAAATTAAAATAACCCCAAATTTTGGTAATGGAAAGAATAATCCACAAACAGGATATTGTGGTATCACAGAAGTGATTGATGAGGAAGTTAATATACCTATTAGCTTTGCTACAAAAATCATAAAAGGTGTAGCTATAACTAGAGTTGGTTTTGCCTCTGCTTCTTTATTCCCAGTGTTTGCCATTGGATGTTATTACGCAGGAATTGGAGATAATCTATTTAGTCCTATATCTCTAACCCTGACTACTTTTGGAATATTATTCTTTCATTTATTTTCAAACTTATATAATGATTACTTTGATGTTACACATGGCACGGATGAGGCTAATACCGAATACTTTAATGCAGGAATGGATTCAACGATTCTTCAGGGTGCTCAGCTATCTGGAGGTAGTAGGGCAGTAGAACTTGGTCTTATAACTTTAAAGGGTACTAAAAGTCTTGCTAATATCATGTTTATTTTAGGTCTACTTACTGCTGCTGGTATTTTATATACAAGTTATGTAAATACTGGATCTACATTTAATGCATATTATGCTGCTATAATCGCCTTAATTGGAGTACTTGTTGGATACTTTTATACTGCTAAACCAATAAGACTTTCTTCAAGATACGGTTTAGGAGAACTTTCAATTTTTCTTTCGTTTGGACCTCTACTAACATTAGGAACTGGATTTGCTATTGCTAATGAAACAATTCAGTTGTTTTCAAATGAATTTTACAATTTGATTTTACTTGGAATTCCAATTGGTCTATTGACAACTAATATTCTTTTTATAAACCAATACCCTGACTATGCATCCGATAAAAAAGTTGGTAAAAATCATTTAGTTGTTCTTTTGGGTAAAAAATCATCAAGATGGATTTATGCTCTTAACTTATCCATAGCTGTAGGCTCTCTGTATTATATTGCAGAGAATATACTTAATCAAACTCAAGGATCTTTGTTCTTGTATTTGCTAATACCTGTATCAATGATATATTCATATTACTTAATAGCTGGATTATTTAAGCACTATAACAGTAGGTCTTTAATCAAGTATAACATTCATACTATTTATTTTCATATGTTATTTTCCTTTATTTACATGATAATTTTAGCTAATTTCTAATAATGTTTCTTTGGGATAAATCATATAAACTAAAAAATTTTTGGTACTATATTTTAGGGTCATTTATACTAATACTATTTTCTACCATAGGACAATTACCTATGATACCTTTTTTACCCTCAGAGCTACCTAGCCCTGATGCTGACCCCATGGATATTTTTAAAACAATTCCATCTAATCTTAGGTTATTTCTCTTACTCTTAAGTTTTGTATTTGTTTTACCAGGTATATGGTTAGTTGTTAAAAAACTGCACGACTTACCTATTATGTCAGTTCTATCTAGTAGAAAAAAAATTGATTTAGAAAGAGTTTTATATTCTTTTATGATCTGGGGGACAGTCGTTTCGGCATTTGTTTTTTTAGAATACTCTCTGAACCCTGAAAACTACGTTTTCAATTTTAAAGTTAAAGAATTTTTAATTTTAGCAGTAATAGCAATTTTATTTATACCCATTCAGACTAGTGTCGAGGAGATTGTTTTTCGTGGTTATTTAATGCAAGGTTTTGGTCATTGGTTGAATAGTAGATTTATGGCACTATTTCTAACATCTACTGTTTTTGGATCTTTACATCTAGCTAATCCTGAGATTACAGCACTTGGATACGAATTTGTAATTCTATATATAACAGTTGGTTTCGTTTTAGGAATTATGACACTTATGGATGAAGGTCTTGAGCTTGCCATAGGTTTTCATGCTGCTAATAATCTTATAGTTGCATTACTTTTAACAGCAGATTGGACTGTATTTCAAACAGAATCAATTCTAATAGATATTTCTGAGCCAAGTCTTGGTATTACTGATTGGATTACACCTTTTATCGTTTTTCCTATTCTTATTTCTGTATTTGCCAGGAAGTATTCATGGACAAACTGGAAAGAAAAATTATTTTCTAAGGTTAGATAATTTTAATTCCATCTTTATATCGCTCCTTTTGTAGGGTGCATCTGGATTATCTATTTCTTTAAATCCAAATTTATTATATAGGTGAATTGAATTTTTTAAAACTGTGTTGGAGTAAAGTATTACTGATTCAAAATTATTCTTTACAGAATAATCAATTATAAATTGTATTAATTGATGACCTATTCCATTTCCTCTTAATTTTTTTTTTACAGCCATTTTATTTAATTCATATATACTTTTTTCTCTGGGAATTAGAGCCATAGTCCCAACGACTTCAGTATTATAAAGAGCAAAAAAAATGTATCCACCCTTATCGATTATTTCTTCTTTACAGTTTTTGAGTACCTTTTCATCGTATTCCTCAACATAAAAAAATTCACTTAACCAATCGTGATTTAGATCATAGAAGTATTTAGAATATTTATCTGAGTAAGATACTATTTCAACCTTCATTGTTTGTCATTCTTTCAGGATTGACATATTTATCAAACTCTTTTTCTGATAAATAATTTAGTTGAATACATGCTTCTTTAAGCGTAATGTCTTCTTTATAAGCTTTATTAGCTATTTCTGCTGCTTTGTAATAACCAATTTTTGAATTTAATGCAGTTACAAGCATTAATGAGTCTTTTAAAAATCTATCTATTTTCTTTTTATTTGGTTTTAGACCATCAATACAGTTTTTTGCAAAGCTCAAACATGCATCACCTAGTATTTTTGATGATTCTATAATATTGTAAGCGAATAGAGGCTTAAAAACATTTAACTCAAAGTGACCATTAGCACCTGCAAAACTCACAGCCATGTCATTTCCAATTATTTGTGCACAAACCATTGAAATTGCTTCACATTGTGTTGGATTGACTTTTCCTGGCATTATGGAACTTCCTGGCTCATTAGCAGGTAATATTAGTTCACCTAACCCAGATCTTGGTCCAGATCCCATCAGCCTTATATCATTTGATATTTTATATATTGAAGCGGCGACCGTCTTAAGTGCACCATGCATCTCTACAATACAATCATGAGATGCAATACCCTCAAATTTATTTGGGGATTCTTTAAATTTAAGACCTGAGTTTTTTGAGATATTTTTAACAACTTTTTTTGAATAGCCCTTAGGAGTATTCAACTCAGTTCCAACAGCAGTTCCTCCAATCGGTAACTCAGATAAGTGATCCATTGCATTGTTAATAGATTTAATTCCATTATTAATCTGTGCAACATAACCTGAAAACTCCTGGCCAAGAGTAATNGGAGTAGCGTCCATAAGGTGAGTTCTTCCNATCTTGACAATTTTGTTAAATTCCTTTGACTTTTTATTTAGACTATCTCTTAATATTTTTAAGTTAACTAATGTGTTATCTGTAATTATTTTCATAGCAGCAATGTTTATTGCGGTAGGAAAGCTATCATTTGATGATTGTGAAAGATTAACATCATCATTAGGTGATAGGGTTTTTTCTGATTCCCCAAGTCTTTTTCCTTCAATAATATGAGCTCTATTTGATATTACTTCATTTACATTCATATTAGTTTGAGTACCTGAACCTGTTTGCCATATAACTAAAGGAAATTGTTCATTATGTTTATTAGCAATAATTTCATCACATACTGTCTGGATAAGTTTAGATTTTTCTTTTGATAGGACTCCCAAATCTTGGTTAGCAATAGCAGCTGATTTTTTTAAAATAGCATAGGCCTGAATTATTTCAATTGGCATTGAGGATGGATTACCAATTTTAAAGTTTTTTTTTGATCTCTCAGTTTGAGCACCCCAAAGTGAGTCTTTAGGAACCTTTACCTCTCCAAGTGTATCTTTTTCTATTCTGTAGTCCATGATCCTTTGTAATTTACTTAAAAAAAATTACTTTTGTTTAGCATTTACAAATATATGGAGTTTCAACAATACCTCGGTTTTTTAGCATTTCTAGCAATATTCACAATGGGCTTTTGGCTCATGATTTTTTTAGCGATAGTAGCACCATATTGGGCTTCATCATATGTATTCCAAAAGATAAAAGATTTTATCTCAAAAAAAATGAAGTCTTAGTTATTAAAGATTGGTTCCTCACCATCACCTTGGTTAAAGTCACCTTGACCTCTTCTAATATTCTTCTTTCTTTGTCTGTATCTATTATCATTAAAAATATAGTTAAAGGTTAATACATAAGTTGGTTCTCTCCATCTTCCTTCACCTTCAGATCTAAAAGTATCTCTGAAATTTTCGAACCTCCATCTACTTGAGTTAAATACATCACTTAGTTTAAAAGAAATTGTTCCTTTCTTATCAAGAATTGATTTTTGTACAGCACTTGTTACAAATCCAAAAGCCTTTCTTTTTGAGAAAGCACTTTCACTGGGACCTCTAATAAAACCAAAGAATTGAAGACTAAAGTCTTTTGGTAATCTGAAAAATCCATTAAATCTGGTGCTCCAATTAGTATCATCTGAATCAAAATTTTGATCTTTATAACTTCCTCTAGTTGAAGAACTGTTTAGAGTGAAACTAGCGTTAAGTCTTACACTTCTTGATGGAGTATAGGTTAAACTTAACTCAGAACCTATTCTTTTATTGCTAGATAGATTAATTGGGTAAGATTCTAGCACTGGAACTTGAAGTATAGGGTTATCAGAATCCTCTCCAGTGATTAAGTCAACTATTTCTCCAGTTTCTTCTGTAATATTTTCAATATTTCCGTCAGATTGTCTTATAAATATAGATGTATTAAGTGTAAACTTCTTAAATCTTTTCAGATAATCGACTTCTAATGCAGTTGTAAAAGTTGGATCTAGGAAAGGGTTACCTTTTCTAAAACTAGTTAGTGAGTTTCTTCTTGGAAACGGATTAATATTCCATCCTCTAGGTCTTCTAACTCTTTTACTGTAACCAAATGTGATTGATTCAAAATTAGATAATTCATATGCTAAGTTTACAGTGGGAAAAAAATCTGAGTATTTCTTGATTTCAAACTCTTCAGTGGTTTTTTGGTTAATCTCTTGTCTAGAATTTTCATATCGTAATCCAAGTAAAAATGAAAATTTATCAAGTTTCTTGCCAAATTGAGAGTATATTGAATTTACAGCTTCCTTATAATTAAATATATTTGATAATCCAGAATCAGATATATAATTACCGGTGTTCAAAAATGAAACATCATAGTCTGTTTCTCTTTCAACAAAATTTCCTCTATATCCTAACTCAAATTCAGTATTATCATTAATGGGTTGCACATAATCTACTTGTGCGAGAAATCTTTTTTGAAAATCTAGGTTAGAGACTTTCTCAAAAGTTGATTCAGATAAAACAGGAAAGGTAGAAAAGTCTTCAATATCTTCTATTCCATCATCTTCTCCTTCTTCATAAGAAATTCTTGCGCTTAAAGTTTGTCCTTCTCTATCATAATCTTTGTAAAAATCTATTGCATATTCAAATGATTCATCAAGCTCAACTTCATCTCTTAATCTTTTGTTAGTTGAAGAAATATCAGCTCCTGTTATATCATTAACAATATTTGTTAAGAAACTATCTTCGTCACCTTTTTTATAAAAACTACTTAGTGTTAGGGATGTTTTATCATCAAAGTAATATTCTGCTCCTAGGTTAAAAAATGTATTTTTTCTAAAGTAATCCCAATCATTAGTTTCTTCAATTTTAAGATCCTGTCTAAAGTATTCTGTATTAGAAAATGAACTTCCTGAGTTTTTTGTATCACTAACATTAACTGTACTAAAAAAATTAATTTTCTCATTTCTAATATTTATAGTACCATTAAGTCCTAAATTCTTTGGTATACCAGTATTTATGTTAACATTACCATTAAATCCAAGAAGATTCTGTTTTTTTAAAATAATATTTAAAATACCTGCAGTTCCTTCTGCAGAATATCTTGCAGATGGAGATGTGACAACTTCAACTTTCTCTATTGATTCAGATGGAAGTGATCTTAGACCCTGAGGACCAGATAAACCAGTGAGTGCAGAAGGCTTTCCATTAATAAGTATCCTAACATTATTATTACCTCTTAGCGAAATATTTCCATCAAAGTCTACATCAATTGATGGTATGTTTGAAAGTACATCAGAAACATTCCCCCCCTTAACTGTTATGTCTTGTCCAATATTATATATTTTTTTATCTAACCTTATTTCAACCTGAGTTCTCTCAGCTCTAACCTCAACTTCATCGAGAACTGAGACATCTAGATTCAAAGAAATAGTTCCTAAATCAGTATTACCCCGAACCAAAAGGTTATCATTGGTATAAGACTCAAATGAAATATAATCAATGCTAATCTCATACATACCTGGTGATACCTCAAAAGAAAAATTACCATCTTCTCCTGTTATACCTCCAAAAATATTATCAGGATTTCTTTTATTCTTTAAAGTAACTGTTGCATATTCAAGTAGTTCATTAGTTTCAGAGTCAACCACTGAACCTGAAACATTAAATCGCATATTTTGATATTGCTGGTAATTATCTCCTCCAGTTTGCTGGGAAAATAATGATGAAGTATATAGAATTAGGAATAATTTGAAAAAATTTTTCATGTAAGTTTTGTTTGGTTTGGCAAATATATTTTAATATGGTTGAACGTAAACCCAACGTTTTGTTAAAAAGTCTAATCATTTTTTTTTGACTTCTTTCAATTTATATTTTTCTTTTTAGACCCAGAAAAAAATAAAAAGTTGAGGTAGGAGTTGGGAATATTATTTAAGAGATTTAACTATAGCTTCAAAAGCATTTGGATTATTCATGGCTAAATCAGCTAAAACTTTTCTATTTAAAGAAATGTTATTTGTCTTAAGTTTAAACATAAATTCACTGTAAGTAAGTCCATGCTTATGAGCAGCTGCATTTATTCTCATAATCCATAAAGATTTAAAGTTTCTTTTCTTTGTCTTTCTGTCTCTATATGCATACAATAATGCTTTCTCAACAGCATTCTTTGCAACTGTCCAAACATTTTTTCTTCTACCAAAGTATCCTTTGGCTTGTTTAAGTATTTTTTTTCTTCTAGCTCTTGAAGCTACTGAATTTACTGATCTTGGCATTGCTAATTATTTTAATCTTAGTTGTCTTTTAATATTATTTTCGTCACTTTCATGAACTAGGCCAAAATGAGTAAGCCTTAGCTTTCTTTTTTTTGACTTTTTTGTCAAAATATGATTTTTAAAAGCATGTTTTCTTTTAATTTTTCCNGATCCAGTTACTTTAAACCTTTTCTTAGCGCTGGATTTTGTTTTCATTTTAGGCATAGTTCCTCTTTTTTAATTCTTTTTTGGTGTTATATACATAATCATTCTCTTTCCTTCTAACTCTGGCATCTGTTCGACTTTTCCAATATCTTCAAGGTCTTGAGCTAATCTTAATAACAATATCTGACCTTGTTCCTTAAAAATAATTGATCGTCCTTTAAAAAAAACAAATGCTTTTAACTTTGCACCTTCATTTAAAAACTTCTCTGCATGCTTCTTTTTAAACTGATAATCATGTTCATCTGTTTGAGGTCCAAATCTTATTTCTTTTACAACAATTTTAGTTGCCTTTGATTTAAGTGCTTTATCCCTTTTTTTCTGTTCGTATAAGAATTTCTTGTATTCAAGAATTTTACATACAGGTGGAGATGCTTTTGGAGAAATTTCTACTAAATCTAGTTCTAAATCTCTAGCGATTCTTAGGGCCTCACTTGTAGAATATATACCTACATCTACGTTATCACCAACTAATCTAACTTCATATGCTGTGATCTTTGTGTTAATTTTATGAGGATCTTCTTTAATTACTCTTTGGAATCTCCTGTTTGATTTTCTTCTTCTTATAGCTATAACAATTATTTTTAGTTAATATTAAATTTTGGGATACAATCAGAAATTTCTTTCTTGATTATATCTNTAAATTTTTCAATTTTCATTTCACCNAGATCNTCTCCATGATGNCTTCTAATAGATATTGTCTCATTTTTTNCTTCATTTTCCCCAACAACNATCATAAAAGGAANCTTTTTTATCTCAGATTCTCTAATTTTNTTTCCNACAGTCTCATTTCTATCATCTAAGTGCGCGCGAATTTCGTGATTTTCTAAGATATTTAAAACTTTTTGACCATAATTTTTAAAGTTCTCACTTACAATTAAAATTTCTACTTGTATGGTTGTTAGCCATAAAGGAAATACTCCACCAGTATGCTCAATTAAAATTGCTACAAATCTTTCCATACTCCCAAATGGAGCTCTATGTATCATAACTGGTCTTAAATCTTCATTATTACTTCCTTTATAAGTCAAATCAAATCTTTCGGGAAGATTATAATCAACCTGAATAGTTCCTAATTGCCATTTTCTTCCGAGTGCATCTTTAACCATGAAATCAAGTTTTGGTCCGTAAAATGCAGCTTCACCATACTCCACATTATAATCAAGTCCTTTTTCTTTAGCAGAGTTTAGTATAGCTTGTTCAGAAATTTCCCAATTCTTATCTGAACCAATATATTTATCAGGGTTATTAGGATCTCTTAATGATACTTGAGCAGAAAAGTCGTGAAATCCTAGAGAATTAAATACATAAAGGACTAAATCAATAGTATTATTAAACTCTGAATCAACTTGCTCAGGTGTGCAAAAAATATGTGCATCATCAACAGTAAAACCTCTAACTCTACTTAGACCATGTAATTCTCCACTTTGTTCATATCTATATACAGTTCCAAATTCAGCGAGTCTCAATGGAAGATCCCTGTAACTTTGGGGTTTGGCATTATAAATTTCACAGTGATGAGGACAATTCATTGGCCTTAAAATGAATGTTTCGGTTTCATTAGGTGTAGATATTGGCTGAAAACTATCTGCGCCATACTTTTCATAATGTCCAGAAGTTTCATATAATTCTTTTGCACCTATATGAGAAGACATTACTTTCTTATAGCCAGCCCTTCTTTGGGCATCTTCAAGAAAGTCTTGTAATCGGTCCCTTAATTCAGTTCCATTTGGTAACCAAAGTGGAAGTCCATGACCAACTCTATTAGAAAATGTAAATAATTCTAACTCTTTACCAATTTTTCTGTGATCCCTTTCCTTAGCTTTTTCAAGTAATTCAAGATATTCTGTAAGTAATTTTTGTTTTGGAAAAGATATTCCATAAACTCTTGTTAACTGGTTATTTTTTTCATCTCCTCTCCAATATGCTCCTGCAACATTAAGAAGTTTTACTGCTTTAACTATTCCAGTTGATGGAATGTGCCCTCCTTTACATAAATCTGAGAAATTAGAATGATCACAAAATGTAATTGATCCATCTTCAAGACCCTCAATTAATTCAACTTTATATTCATTATTCTCTAACTCATAGAAATCTATTGCTTCTTTTTTCGATACAGATTTTATGGTAAAACTATGATTTTCTCTTGCTAGCTCTAAAAACTTTGATTCAATTTTATTAAAATCTTTTTCAGAAAAAACATCATCACCAAAATCAACATCATAATAGAATCCATTTTCAATTGAAGGACCTATAGTAAGTTTAGATTTAGGATAAAAAGATTTAATTGTTTGAGCTAGAATATGTGCAGATGAATGCCAAAAAGCTTGTTTACCCTCATCATCATCCCATGTAAAAAGTTTGATTGAACCATCTTCGATAATTGGTGATTCTGTTTCAACTATTTTATCATTGTATGATGCTGATATAACTTTTCTAGCTAAACCTTCACTTATGCTTTTAGCTATATCAATAACTTTAGTTCCTTTTTCAAACTTTTTTACTGATTTATCTGGAAAACTAACATTAATCATATTATTGTATCAATTTTCAAAAATAATTCAATTTAATTTATTTTTTGGCCCTAAAGTCCCATTTAATATATTACTTATCCCTCTGTACCCGAAATAGATAGCTAAAACAAGAAGAATGACACCAATTATTAGAACAACAATAAAAAGGGGGTGATCTTGATTGTTAAATGCTTGAGAAACTAGAACAGGTCCAATGAAGCAAAGAGAAATACCTGTAAAAACCTGAATAAAGCCTTTTTTTAAGAATTTATTCATTATTAAAGTTATCTATTGCTAAACGAATACTTTTGTATTTTAGGATTAATTCATCAGCTTTGCTTTCATCAACACCTAATTCTTCCATAAGAATTCTTCTAGCACGTTTATTAAGCTTAGCATTAGACATCTGCATATCAATCATTTTATTCCCTCTAACATGACCATCTAAAATCATTGAGATAGTAGATATCATATTCAATATTAATTTTTGTGCAGTTCCAGCTTTCAATCTAGAACTTCCAGTTAAAAATTCTGGGCCAACAATTACTTCAATTTTAAAATCTGCATATTCAGATAAAGGGGAGTTTTCATTGCACACAATACATGCAGTAGAAATATTATTTTCATAACAATCCTTAAGACCACCAACAACATAAGGAGTAGTTCCTGATGCAGCAATTCCAATGACAAAATCATTAGAGTTGATTTTATGTTCAGATAAATCTTTCCATGCTTGGCTCATATCATCTTCGGCAATCTCAATTGAGCTATATAAGGCAGGTATACCGCCAGCTACAAGTCCAACAACTTTTTCAGGAGGAGTCCCAAATGTTGGGGGACATTCTGAAGCATCCAAAACACCTAATCTACCACTAGTTCCAGCTCCAATGTAAAACAATCTTCCTCCTTTTTCAATCTTTGGTGCTATGGCCTCGATAAGTTCAGAAATTTTTGGTAAAACCTTATTGACTGCTTTTAATGCATTGTTGTCCTCTTTATGCATTGCATTTACAAGCTCAATTACAGATTTTTTTTCTAAATCTTTATGATTTGATTCTTGTTCAGTTACTTTAATGAATTTCATTATTGAATAGCTAATTTTTTATCCAGATTACTTTTTAATTCATCTAAGAATTCATGTGTAGTAAGAAAATTAGAGTTAACCAGATCATCTCTAAAAACTAATAAAGCTAGGTCTTTAGTCATTTTGCCATCTTCAACTGTTTCAATACAAACCTCCTCTAAAGTTTTACAGAACTTAATAAGTCTCTCATTATTATCAAGCTTACCTCTGTGCATTAAACCTCTTGTCCAAGCAAATATTGAAGCTATTGGATTTGTCGATGTCTGTTCACCTTTTTGATGTCTTCTAAAGTGCCTAGTAACTGTTCCATGAGCAGCTTCTGCTTCAAGTGTTTTTCCATCAGGTGTTACTAATGTTGAAGTCATCAAACCAAGTGATCCAAAACCTTGAGCAACTACATCTGATTGAACGTCGCCATCATAATTTTTACAAGCCCAAACAAATCCACCTTTCCATTTAATAGCAGCAGCTACCATATCATCAATTAGTCTATGTTCATAAGTTATGTTTTCCTTCTCAAATTTATCTTTAAATTCATTATCATATACCTCCTGAAAAATATCTTTGAATCTACCATCATATGCTTTAAGTATTGTATTTTTTGTAGATAAATATAGAGGCCATCTCTTGGTAAGTGCCATATTCATACATGATCTTGCAAATCCATAAATTGATGAGTCAATATTATACATTGACATTGCAATTCCATCCTCTTCAAAATTATATACTTCCCATGTTGTTGGCTCTTCTCCATCTTTTGGAGTAAATTTCATTTCAAGTTTTCCAGGTCCATGAGTAATTACATCGGTTGCTCTATATTGGTCACCAAATGCATGCCTGCCAATACATATTGGTCTTGACCAGCCTTGGACATATCTTGGAATGGATCTACATATAATGGGCTCTCTAAAAACAGTGCCTCCAACAATGTTTCTAATTGTTCCATTTGGAGATTTATACATTCTTGATAAAGAAAACTCTTCAACCCTTTGTTCATCTGGTGTTATTGTTGCACATTTTATCCCAACATTATGTTCTTTTATAGCATTAGCAGCATCAATTGTGATTTGGTCATCACTTTTCTCCCTTGACTCAATTCCTAAATCATAGTATACTATATCAAGATCTAGATAGTCTAGAATAAGTTTTTCTTTTATAAATTTCCAGATAATTCTAGCCATTTCATCTCCATCTATCTCGACTATGGGATTGACTACTTTAATTTTTGACATAAGATTTAAACTTCTTTTATCCTAGCTTTCTTTCCTCTTAATTCTCTAAAGTAATAAATTCTTGATTGTCTAACTTTACCTTTCTTATTAACCTCAATTTTCTTTAAAGCAGGCATGTTAATTGGAAAAATTCTCTCAACGCCAACTGTACCAGACATCTTTCTTATTGTAAAAGTTTTAGATTGACCTCTACCTTTAATTTGAATTACTACACCTTTGAAAGACTGGGTTCTTACTTTATCACCTTCTCTAATTTCGTAAAATACGGTGATCGTATCACCAGAAGAAAATGACGGGAAATCATTTTTATTGATAAGTTTTTCTTGAACTAAATTTACTACAGAATCCATTGAAATAATTTGTTTAAGATTTGAATTAAATCAAATCCGTGCAAAAATAAACCTTTTTATTCATTATCAAAAAGATTTGGCCTAAGTAATTTTGTTCTTTCTAAAGATTTCTCATCATTCCATTTTTGTATTTCACTTTGATTTCCTGATAAAAGAACTTTAGGTACTTCATAACCTTTGTAAACTTCAGGTCTAGTATATATAGGTGCTGCTAATAAATTATCTTGAAAAGTATCTGAAAGTGCTGAAGATTCATCACCAATGATGCCAGGTAAAAGTCTGATTATTGAGTCACAAAGAACTGCAGCAGGGAGTTCTCCTCCTGAAACAACATAATTCCCGATAGAAATCTCTTTAGTTACAATATGTTCTCTAACCCTATGATCAATCCCTTTATAATGTCCACAGATAATTATAATATTTTTTAGAGTCGATAGATAATTTGATTTTTTTTGATCCAATAACTCTCCATCTGGAGTTAAATAGATTATTTCATCATAATTGTTTTCTTTCTTTAAAGACTCTATGCAATTATCTATGGGTTCAATTTTAATAACCATTCCAGGAAATCCACCATATGGGTAATCATCAACTTTTCTTGAGTTGTCAGCATAATCTCTCAGGTTATGAGTATTGACTTCTACTTTTTTAGAGTCAATAGCTTTTTTAATGATGGAAAAAGAGTTTAAGTTATCAAATACATCAGGGAATAGGGTAAGTACATCTATTCTCACTAGTTAGAACTTTTCTTAAGAGTTACAGAAGCAGTAATAAGCTCTTTATCTCTAATATACTTAACCTTAACTTTATCTCCAGGTCTTTTTGATGACAAATATCCTGATAAATCAGAAAACCTATTAATTTTAACATCATCTACAGATTTAATAATATCCCCTTTTTGAAGTCCAGCATTATCAGCTCCAAATCCAGGCTCAATAACATCAATATAGAAGCCTTCTGTTTCTTCTACATTAAGTTGTTTAGAATAAGAAGATCTTAAAGCAACCCCTCTAACACCAAGNAGNCCCTTTTGTACATCTCCGTACTCTAAAATATCTTCAAATATCTTTCTAACTGTATTGCTTGGAACTGCAAATGAATAACCGACGTATCCACCAGTCATTGATTGAATAAGAGTATTTATTCCAATTAATTCACCTTTAATATTTACTAATGCACCTCCACTATTTCCAAAGTTAACCGCTGCATCTGTTTGTATAAATGACTGATTCTTTTGGTCAAATTCATTCAAGTCTCTGGATTTTGAACTTATAATACCAGCAGTTACAGTAGAATTTAGATTATACGGATTACCAACTGCTAAAACCCACTCTCCAATTAGGGTTGAATCTGAATCNCCAAAGAAAATATAATCTAGATTNGAATCTGNATCTATTTTCAAAACAGCAATATCATTAACTTCNTCANANCCAATTATTNCNGCTTCATACTCTNTNTTATCATTTGTNGTAACAATAACTTCTGTAGAGTTTTCNATAACATGATAATTTGTNATAATNTATCCNTCTGGTGAAATTATTACACCAGATCCNGTTCCAACTTTTTTTCTTGAATCATCACCATAAAAAAATTGTAAAGCCCATGAATCGTTATCCTTTACAATACTTGTATTTTTTACATGAACAACTGCATCAATTGATTTACTTGCAGCAAAAGTTAAGTCTGGTAATGAAGAATTAGTGTATTTATCTTGATTAAAATTAGCAGGAATTGATAAACTAGAAAATTCATTATCAATTAATTCTGTAGTTAATTTAGACTCAAATTTATTATCGATTCTGTTAAGTATAGTAAAAACTAAAAGAGAAGATAATATAGATATTACTATGATTTTGGGATAAAATTTCATTTTATTTTTTTGATAAAAATAACATATTAAAATTTTAATAATTATATTTTAACTATAGTTTAACTAGAACAAGATGAAAATTAGACTTAGAGCTCTAGAACCTTCTGATCTTGAAATGATGTATGATACAGAAAATGATGAATCCTTGTGGGTGTACTCAAATACTTCTTCACCCTTTTCAAAACATACGTTAAAAAAATTTATTGAAAATTCTCATCTTGATATTATTGAGCACAAACAGGTTAGACTTGTGGTTTTTGACGAATCTAATTCTTATGGTTTCATAGATCTTTTCGATTATGACCACATTAGCAGAAGGGCTGGAGTTGGAATTATTATATTTGAAAAGTTTAGATCTAAAGGTATAGGTTCTATGTCTTTAAAATTAATCGAAGAACATGTTTCAAGCCATGTTCCAATGCATCAACTTTATGCTAATATTTCTTCAAATAACGTTGAAAGCATTTCATTATTTAAAAAAAATGGCTACAAAGAGGTTGGTTTAAAAAAAGACTGGGTATTTTACAATAATAAATTTAATGATGAGCTTTTATTCCAAAAAATTTTAAATAAATGAAGTATTTAAAAATTTTAATACCGATATCAATCTTGTGTCTAATATTTGTTATTGATTACTATAATAAATATTATAAGCCTAACACATCATTCGAAGATGAAAGTATATTTCTGTATGTGATCGAGGATGATAGCTTAGCTTTTAAAGATTCAATATCAAAATACATCAAATCTGAAAAAACTTTTTATATGGTTGCAGAAAGACTTGAATACCTTCAGAATAAAAAAACAGGAAGATTTGAAATAGCCAAGGACATTGGAAACAATGATATTGTTAATTCCTTGAAATTTAATAATACCCCTGTTAATGTTACATTTAACAATCAAGAAAGAGTCGAGAATTTAGCAGGAAGAGTTTCAAAACAAATATATGAGGATAGCATATCTTTATTATCAGCATTTAGAGATAAAAAATTTCTTGAAGACAATAATCTAAATCAACAAAATGTTCTTTCAATTTTTATTCCAAACTCTTATAATATTTATTGGAACTCTACCCCTGAAGATTTTAGAGATAGAATGTTAGTTGAGTATAATAAATTCTGGAATGAAGAAAGGTCAAAAAAAGCAGAGGAAATAGGTCTTACTAAATTAGAAGTTATATCACTTGCTTCAATAGTCCAAATTGAAAGTAGAAAAAATGATGAGCGACCTAGAGTTGCAGGTTTATATATTAATAGACTTAAAAAAAACATGAAGCTTCAGGCAGATCCAACAGTGATATATACAATCAAAGATTATTATAAAAATTTTGATACAATTATTAGAAGGGTTCTTTATCGTGATCTAAGGTTAGAATCAGAATATAATACCTATAAAGTTGCAGGTCTTCCTCCTGGTCCAATTACAATGCCTGATATATCGGCTATTGATGCTGTTTTAGATTATGAAAAAAATAACTATCTGTTTATGGTAGCTGATCCAAGTAACAGAGGATATCATCTTTTTGCGAGTAACTTGTCTGAACATAATAAGAACAGGAGAGCTTATATTCGTTGGATTAACAGCAGGGGAATTTACAGGTGAAACTAATTAGATAGTTTCTGATTTAGGTCTTCAACATATGTTCTAAACTGCTTGTCGGTAAAGCTAAGATTATCTACTGTTTTACATGCATGTAAAACTGTAGCGTGGTCTCTTCTCCCAATTTGAGAACCAATGCTAGCAAGTGATGCTTTTGTGTATTTTTTAGCAAAATACATTGCAATTTGTCTAGCCTGAACAATATGTCTTTTTCTAGTTTTTGATTGGAGTGTTTGAATATCCATTTGAAAGTAGTCGGACACCACCTTTTGAATATATTCTATAGAAACTTCTTTCTTATTGTTTTTAACAAATTTATTAATTACATCTTTAGCTAATTCAATTGATATATCAACTTTATTAAAGGATGATTGAGCAATTAGAGACACAATGGCTCCTTCTAGTTCCCTAACATTAGTATTAATATTCTTTGCTACAAATTCAATTACTTCATTATTTATTTCGACACCATCTCTAAAAAGTTTATTTTTTAGTATTGATACTCTTGTCTCATAACTAGGATTTTGAAGTTCTGCAGAAAGTCCCCATTTAAATCTTGATAATAGTCTTTGTTCAATATCTTGCATATCAATTGGAGGCTTATCTGAAGTAATAATAACTTGCTTACCGTTTTGATGCAGATGATTAAAAATGTGAAAGAAAACATCTTGAGTTCCAGATTTTCCTGAAAGAAATTGAACATCATCTACAATTAAAATATCTATCAATTGGTAGAAGTGTATAAAGTCATTCCTTGTATTCTTTTTTACAGACTCTACGTATTGTTGTGTAAATTTTTCTGCAGAAATATACAAAATAGTTTTATCGGGATATTTTTCCTTTACATCAACACCAATAGCATGAGCAAGGTGAGTTTTACCAAGGCCTACACCACCATAAATAAGTAGAGGGTTAAACGATGTTCCTCCAGGTTTATTTGATACAGCAATTCCAGCAGATCTAGCTAACCTATTTGAATCACCTTCGAGAAAGTTTTCAAATGTGTAATTGGGATTAAGCTGTGACTCTATCTCAAGATTTCTTATCCCAGGTATTACAAAAGGATTTTTTAATTCACTTGCAAAAGAGTTAAAAGGTGACTCTATAGATTGAGGTTTAATGTTAGTACTTGAAGAACTTGGAATACTTTCAGTAAAAGGCATTTTATTGCCAAATGTATTCTCCATTTTAATTATGTATACTAATCTAGCTTTCGGTCCAAGCTCTTTTGTAAGAGAAATTCTTAATATTTTTACATAATGTTCCTCGAGCCATTCATAGAAAAATTTGCTAGGAACTTGAATACTTAGAACATCCTCAGATAACTTAACTGGTACTATGGGTTCAAACCATGTTTTGTATGCTTGTGGTTGAATATTATCCTTAATAAAAGTTAGACAGTTATTCCATACAGATGAGGGTGATTGACTCATTTTTTTTTTTGGCTAAAAGTTAATTGAATATATTTATTAATAATTGATTAATGTTATTGACAAATATTAATTAAAAAAAGTAAAAAAAAAATTAGTTTACCTATTGGTTATTAATTTTTTTTTATTTAAAATCATACATCATAAATTTGTAGGAAAAATAACCGATTCCTACATATAACAAATAAAAATGAAATATAAAACTGATATAATAAAAGTTAGATATAGTGAAACTGATCAAATGGGGATAGTTCATCATAGTAATTATTTAAAATTTTTTGAATTAGCTAGAATTGAGTGGCTTGAAAAGCTAAAAATGCCTTACCAAAAAATTGAAGAAAGTGATATAATACTTCCTGTTGTTAAATGTGAAATAAAATTTATTAAATCTCTTTTTTTTGGTGACTCATTACATGTAAATGTAATTTGTGAAAAAAAGCCAACATCAACTATTGAATTTAAGTATCAGATTTTTAATCAAAATAATGAGCTTACAACTGAAGGTGCGACAACTTTAGCTTTTTTAAATTCACAATCAATGAAACCACAGAGGTGTCCTAAAATAATTAGTGAATTATTTTAATTTTTGAAAATTTCATAAAATTTGTTATCCCCAATCAATTTAAATTTTTGTTTTTCAATTTCATATTTTGGAGCAACTAGTCCTTCATTAAGATTTTTTCCAGACTTAAATATCCTTATACAATCCCATTTGTTAGCATCTATAAACTTTTGAATAGTATATGCTCCCCCTTCTACAATCATTGATTGAATTCCACGTTTATATAATGATCCCAGAATCGAATTAAGATCAAACTTATTAATGACCTCATTGTCTGTATTTAATTCTGGATTTTTTGTTGATGAAAATATAATTGTTTTCGACTGATTAGATAGCACCTTTGAATTTGATGGAATTCTATTATTTGGGTCAAGAACTATCCTTATAGGATTATTACCATTAACTAACCTGGTGGTTAATTCTGGGTTATCATCAATAACTGTTTGAACTCCAACTAGGATTGAATGTTCTTGACTTCTAAAATTGTGAGACATTTTTTTAGATTCATCATTTGAAATCCAAAATATTTCTCCTTTAATTCGATCAGATTTCTTTGGGCTTATATATCCATCTTTAGATTCTGCCCATTTTAATATAATGTACGGTCTCTTTTCATTTTGAAATGTGAAAAATCTTTTATTAAGGGCATCACAATCTTCTTTCATAATTCCATACTCTACATTACATCCATTTGAAATAAGAGTATTGATTCCACCCCCCAAAACATTTCTGTTAGGATCTTTTGATCCTATTACAACATTTTTAATTCCTTTCTCAAGAATCAGCTTTGTACAAGGTGGAGTTTTTCCATAATGATTACAAGGTTCAAGACTAACATATAATATTGATTCTTCAAGTAAATCCTTATCAACTACGCTATTGATTGCTTCAACTTCAGCATGATTACATCCGTACTCTTGAGTTGAACCTTCACCAATTATCTTGTTATTATGCACAATTACACATCCTACCATGGGATTTGGATATGTATTTCCAATTACTTGAGATGCTAATTCAATACATCTTTTCATGTATTTAATGTGTATATCCATAATTTATTTAAAAATTAGTATTGTAAATTTAAGTCAAAAAGGTCATTATGTTAATAAGATCTATTAATGAGAGTGACAACAAGAGTCTCTCAAGAATCCTTAGGGAAGTTCTTGTTGAAATGGAAATACCAAAAAAAGGTTCTGCATATGAAGATCCAGAGCTTGATAAAATGTTTGAAGCTTATCAAAATCCAAGATCTATATATTATATAATTGAGCATGAAAATCATATTCTAGGTGGAGCTGGAATAAGTGGGCTAAAAGAAAGTACTAGTAATATATGTGAACTCCAAAAAATGTATTTTCATAAGTCTATCCGAGGAAAAGGTCTTGGAGATAAAATGATTGATAAGTGTTTAGCATTTGCTATAAAATCAAATTTTACTAAATGTTATATTGAAACAATGCCTAATATGATAAGTGCTCAAAAGTTATATTTAAAAAAAGGATTTGAATATATTGATAAACCAATGGGTAATACAGGTCATAATGCATGTCCTATTTGGATGCTTAAAGATTTAAAATGAATATAATTGAACTTAGAGATTTTTATAGATCTGAATTAGAAAAAACAAATAAAGAATCTGATTATATTTTCAAAATATTACTTAAAGAGCTGTGTAATATTGATCCCTTAAAAATAGCCCTAGACCCAAGTTTTATAATAAAGCCAAAATATGAGATGCTTCTAAAAGCAAGTCTTAAAAATATTCTTAGAAATTATCCTTTAGATTATATTATTAATAAGAAAAGTTTTTTTGGTTATGACTTTTATGTAGATGAAAATGTTCTAATACCAAGACCAGAAACAGAAGAATTAGTCCAGTGGGTAATTGATGATAATAATACAAATGATAGAAAAAAATTAATTGATTTGGGAGCTGGATCAGGATGTATTGGAATATCAATTTCTAAAACAATAAGTCTTGATGTAACATTAGCAGATATATCAAAAGAATCTCTCCGTATATGTAATATAAATAAGGATATCCTTAGTTCAAATGTAAAAATAATAGAGTATGATATGAACACGGAATTTACTAACAATGAATTCTTTGATATTATTGTCTCAAACCCTCCTTATCTTGATTATTCAAAAAAAGATGAAATAGATGAGAATGTAAATTTTGAACCTCATATTGCGCTGTTTGCACCAGAAGATAATCCACTTCATTTCTATAAACAAATACTTGTTTTTGCAAATAAAAACTTAAATAAAGGAGGCCAGATATATCTTGAAATAAATCCTGATTTTATTAAAGAATTTAATGGTTTATTAACCAAATTTATGCCAAATGATGTTAACTTTAGAGTGGATTTTAGAGGAAAAAAAAGACTTGCTAAGTTATCATTCTAAATGGACAATATTAAACAAAAAATACAGGAATTAAGAGATCTAATTAATCAACATAATTATTACTATTATGATCTCGATAAAAATATTATATCTGATATTGAATATGATGAACTTTTGGAAGAACTAGTTAAACTTGAAAATGACTATCCACAATTTAAGGATGAAAATTCTCCGACAAACAGAGTTGGTGGTGGCTTATCTGAAAAGTTTGATTCAGAATCTCATATTTATCCTATGTATTCATTAGATAATACTTATTCTTCACAGGAACTTGAAGCATGGTATGATAGGGTAGTTAAAAAGATTGGTATAACAGATTTTGAATTTTGTTGTGAGCTTAAATACGACGGTGCATCTGTTAACTTATTGTATGATGAAGGTAAACTTGTAAGAGGATTGACAAGAGGTGATGGATTAAATGGAGATAATATCACAAAAAATTTAAAGACAATATCATCAATACCTATCAAATTAAAAGAAACTTTCAAGAAAAATAAATTTGAGATTAGAGGTGAAATAATTATCCCCTTAGACTCTTTTGCTCAGCTTAATAAAAAAAGAAAAGATAATGGTGAACAACCATTTATGAATCCTCGAAATACTGCATCTGGAAGTATTAAAATGCTTGATTCTAATGAAGTTGCAAGAAGACCTTTGGAATGTTTTTTATACTCCATTGTTTCTGACGATATAACTATTGAAGATCACTCTGAATTGTTAAATATTGCAAGAGAAATGGGATTTAATGTACCGAATTATGAAAGAGTAGTAAATAGTATTCAAGGAGTAAAAGAATATATTAAATATTGGGAAATAAACAGAAAAACTTTACCATTTGAAATTGATGGAGTAGTTATTAAAATAAATAAGATAGATTATCAGAACCAATTAGGGTTTACTTCAAAATTTCCAAGATGGGCAATATCCTATAAGTATAAGGCTGAAAATCTTGCTACTAGATTAGAATCAATTTCATTTAATGTTGGGAGGACTGGTGCTATAACACCAGTAGCTAATCTTGAACCTGTTCTAATATCTGGTTCAACTGTTAAGAGAGCCTCTCTTCATAGTTATGATCAAATGCTTAAATTAAAATTAAGGGTTAACGATTATGTTTTTGTTGAAAAAGGTGGAGAGATAATTCCTAAAATTACTGGTATTGACGAAGAAAGAAGGGGTAGTTTAGTGGATGAGATAATCTTTCCAGAAATATGTCCTGAGTGTAATAGCAAGCTTGAAAAACTTGAATCTGAAGCTAATTATTTTTGTATAAATTATATAGATTGCAGACCGCAAGCTATTGGTAGAATTCAACATTTTGTATCAAGAAAGGCAATGAATATTGATGGACTGGGAGATGAAACAATCAGACTTTTTTATGATTTAGGATTTTTAAGAGATATAGCCGATATATATAATCTTAATTATGATGAAATTTCTAAAATTGAAGGTTATGGAGAAAAATCAGCAGAGAATCTTAAGAAAGTGATTGAAGAATCAAAATCAAATTCATTCCAAAAAGTTTTATTCGGTATAGGAATTAGATATGTAGGTGAGTCTGCATCAAAAAAAATAATTAAACATGTTGATTCAATAGATAAATTAGCTAATATGGATATTGAATCTTTATCATCAATTGATGAAATTGGAGATAAAACAGCTAGAAGTATTGTTGATTTTTTTAATGATATCAATAATATCCAAATAATAAATAGGCTTAAATCTTTTGGTCTTAATCTCTATCAAAAAGATAAAGGCATTCATTCAACAAGATTGAATGGTAAAATATTTGTTATCTCTGGTGTATTTGAATCATACAGTAGAGATGAGATAAAGAATATAATAGAATTAAATGGTGGAAAAGTTAGTTCATCTGTTAGCAAGAAAACTAGTTATCTAGTTGCAGGTAACAATATCGGACCATCAAAATTGAATACAGCTAATGAACTTGGGGTATCTATTATTAATGAAGTTAATTTAATAGATCTTATTTCATAAACTTATATTAAATTTGCCAAACAATAAATCTACATGTATAGAATATTCTTTTTAATCTCTATTTCAATTTTGTTGCTATCCTGTAATGATTATCAAAAGTTACTCAATAGCACTGAAAATCAGTCTGAAAAATATGCTGCAGCTGAGGAATACTATAATAATGGGGACTTTAGGAGAGCAAATACTCTTATTGAGCAAATAATTCCTTCATACAGGGGCAAACCCCAGGGTGAAAGATTAGTTTATTTTTTTGCAAATTCATATTTTGAAACCAAATTATATCTTTCTGCTGCTATCCAATTTGAGAATTTTATAAAATCTTATCCAAATAGTCAAAGAATTCAAGAAGCATATTTTATGGAAGCAAAATCTTATTATATGTTATCCCCACGATATACTTTAGATCAAGAAGAAACATATACTGGTATTGATAAATTTCAGATTTTTATAAATAGATTTCCTAATAGTGAATATTTGGCTGAGGCTCTTGAGTTAGTAGAAGATTTGCAGAATAAGCTGGAAAAGAAAGAATTTGAAATTGCAAAACAATACTATACTATCAGAGACTATAACTCGGCAATTAAATCAATTGAAAATTTTATTGCTGATAACCCCGGATCAATGTACAGAGAAGAAGCTCTTTATTTTAAATGGCTAGCTCAATATGAAATAGCAATAAATAGTATAGAGTCAAGAATTAATGAGAGAGTTACAGAGCTAGAGAGATCGCTTAATAGCTTTTTAAATAATTATCCCGATACAATCTTTTTAGAGGATTTATCAAAAAAAATTAATATTGCAAAACAACTTTTATAAATACAAAATGAATAAATACAGAAACACTAAAGCTGCAAATACAACTAAAACATATAATAAACTTGAAATTGAGGATAAAACANAAAATATATATGAAGCAATTTCAATAATTGCAAAAAGATCAAGGCAGATTAATTCAGAGATCAAGAAAGAATTACATGATAAACTTGAAGAATTTGCTACTCATAATGATAGTTTAGAGGAAATTTTTGAAAACAAGGAACAAATAGAAGTTTCTAAATTCTATGAGAAGCTTCCTAAGCCATATGCCATTGCAGTTCAAGAGTGGTTAGATAATAATATCTATTATAGAGATACTGAAGCTGAGATTGAGGATTAATAATTTTTTTTAATGAGTGTTTTAGCTCAAAAAAATATATTAGTAGGAATTACAGGTGGAATAGCCGCCTATAAGACGCCATTACTCATAAGGCAACTTGTTAAGCTAAACTGTAATGTTAAAGTTGTTATGACTCCTTCATCTAAAGAATTTGTCACTCCTCTTACTCTTTCAACTGTTTCAAAAAATGATGTTTACTCAGAATTTTCTANTGAGAAAAACGGAAACCCTACNTGGAATAATCATGTGGAGCTTTCNGANTGGGCTGATATCTTTATAATTGCTCCTGCTACNTCAAANTCTATATCTTCAATNGCAAATGCTAAATGTGATAATATTCTTTTAGCATGTTATTTATCNAGTANTTGTCCNGTATTTATTGCTCCAGCAATGGANCTTGAAATGTATANAAATNCTCTTAATCAAGAAAATNTTCAGAAACTAGTTAAGAATAANACTAATNTNCTTCCTGTTGGNANAGGNNCTCTTGCAAGTGGTTTAGAAGGTGAGGGCAGAATGTTGGAGCCAGAAGAGATAATCGAACATATTGAAATTAAGCTTAAAGAATCTCTTCCACTTAATAATCTTAATTTTTTAATAACTGCTGGTCCAACTTATGAAAAAATTGATCCAGTCAGATTTATTGGCAATAGTTCATCTGGAAAAATGGGATATCACATGGCTAAAGCAGCTATTTCTCTTGGGGCAAATGTGAAACTTATCTTAGGTCCAACAAATTTATCAATTGACTTGTTAAACATAGATACATATAGAGTTCTAGATTCTGATCAAATGTTTGAAGAAACTATGACTCATTATAAATCATCTGACGTTGTGATTTGCTCTGCAGCTGTTTCAGATTTTAAACCAGCTGAATTTAAAGACTCTAAAATTAAAAAAGATATAGGCTTAGATTCTATTAAACTTAAACCTACTAAGGATATAATTAAGGAATTAGGTAAAATTAAAAAGAATCAATATCTAGTTGGATTTGCTCTGGAGACCGATGATCACATTGAAAATGCAAAGTTGAAGTTAAAGTCTAAAAATCTTGACGCAATAATAGTTAATAAAATTGGAGATTTTAATCCAATTTCAAATGACTTTAATCAAATTGATTTTATAAATTCAGATTTAGAAATCACTCCATTTGAAAGAAAACATAAAAAAGATGTTTCAATAGATATAATGGAAGCTATTTACAAGAATGTTAAAAAGATTAAGAATAAGTAATTACGCTCTAATTGATAATGTCGAAATATCATTTGAAAATGGTATGACTTCAATCACTGGAGAAACGGGAGCTGGAAAGTCAATTCTATTGGGAGGGTTATCTCTTGTCCTTGGCTCCAGAGTTGACAATACCAAAATTATCAATAAAGATAAAAAGTGCTTTGTTGAAGCAACTTTTGACCTCAATGGTCAAAATCTTGAAGTATTTTTTTCAGATAATGATTTAGATTTTGATAATCAGACAATAATTAGAAGAGAGATTAATCAAAGTGGGAAATCTAGAGCATTTGTTAATGATACACCTGTTAGGCTAGACCAATTATCAAGTTTAACAAATTCTTTACTGGATATTCATTCTCAGTTTAATAATCTCAACATACTAGATACAAACTTTATTTTTTTAATTCTTGATTCTTTATCAAAGAATACAATTAATTTCAATACTTATACAAATGATTTTAAGTCTTTAATGGCTTTAGAGAAAAAAATTCAAGAAAAAGAAATACAAAGAGATACTCTTGACTCAGATCTTGATTATAATAATTATTTATTAAATGAATTTAATAGTATTGATCTTGATAATGTTGACTTAGAAGATATAGAGAGCAAAGTTAAGGAGGCAGATAATGTAGATGATATTAAAGAGGCCTTATCTCTAATTAATGAAGAGTTTAATTCAGAGCATGTTGGAATCTCAGAAAAACTCTCAAATATTGTTAGAAAGCTAAACAAAGTCTCAGGATCTTCTAATCGAATTAATTCTTTGGCAGATAGCCTAAGTTCGATCATACAAAGTCTAAATGATATGATTGATGACTCTCAATCAATACTTAATGATCTCTCTAGCTCAGAAGAAGATATAAATCAATTAAGAGAAAATCTTGATAGAATCTATACATTACAAAATAAACATAGAGTATCATCAATAGATGAATTAATTAAAATAAAGGAGAACCTAATTTTGGTGGTCGATGGACATCAAGATATTGATCAAGAAATTAAAGATTTAAAATCTTCAAAAGATATTTTATTAAAGGATCTTATTTCTAGAGCTAATCTTATTCATAAAAAAAGATATTCTGTTAAGAATGATTTTGAAAAATTATTAAATCAAAATCTTTCTGAATTAGGAATGAATAATTCAGAAATAAAAATTGATTTATCAAAAACACAGTCAATTCAAAAAAATGGATTTAGTGAAGGTAGATTTCTACTTAAGTCAAATAAAGGTGATAAATATAGTGATCTAAGAAACATAGCCTCTGGTGGCGAGGTGTCAAGAATAATGCTTTCAATTAAATCAATTTTATCAAGCTATATTAAATTATCAACTATAATTTTTGATGAAATTGATACTGGTATATCAGGATCTGTGTCTTCAAAAGTTGCAGATTTAATGGATCAAATGTCAAAAAATATGCAAGTTATAGTTATAACACATACTCCTCAAGTTGCATCAAAAGGTGATTTTCACTATAAGGTATTTAAAAAAGAAGTTGAAAATAAAATCATAACTGATATCAAATTACTTGAAGATAAAGAAAGAGTAAAAGAAATCGCAGAGATGTTATCAGGAGATAAATCAAACAAATCAGCAAATGAACTTGCCAATGAGTTATTGAATTAAGTGTATCTTTATAATATGAATATGAAACATAAGAATTCTAATAATGGTGCTGCATGGATAGGTGTCTGGACTGCAATTAGAGTAGTAGTTTCTACCTCAACGAATCAACCAGTATGGTTAGCAGTATGGTTAGCAGTAGGTGTTGTAATTGGAGTAACATTTAGTTAGCAGAAACCAAAAAATAAAAAATGTAAGTAATGTCAAATTCTATTTTAAAAGGTAAAAAAGGTATAATCTTTGGTGCACTAGATAATAGCTCTATTGCATGGAAAACTGCTGAAAAGGTATATGAAGAGGGAGGCGAATTTATCCTTTCTAATGCTCCTGTTTCTATAAGGATGGGGACAATAAATGAATTAGCCGAAAAAACTAATTCTGAAGTAATTCCTGCTGATGCAACCAATTTAGAAGATTTAGAAAAGCTAATTTCTCATACTACTAAAAAGTTTAACGGAAAATTAGATTTCGTTCTTCATTCGATTGGAATGTCTGTAAATGTTAGAAAAGGTAAACATTATACCGATTTAAATTATGATTGGCTAGCTAAAGGATGGGATGTTTCAGCAGTATCTTTTCACAAGCTTATGCAATCTTTACTTAAACTAGATGCAATGAATGAGTGGGGTAGTATTGTTGCTTTAACCTATATAGCTGCACAAAGAACTTTTCCAAATTATAACGATATGGCTGATAATAAGGCATATTTAGAATCCATAGCTAGAAGTTTTGGCTATTTCTTTGGTAAAGAAAAAAACGTTAGAGTAAACACAATATCTCAATCACCAACCTTAACAACTGCTGGAAAGGGAGTGAAAGGATTGGATGATTTTCTTAAATATGCTGATTTAACCTCACCACTTGGTAATGCTACTGCCGAAGATTGTGCTAATCTAACTGTTTCACTTTTTTCTGATTACACAAAAAGAGTTACCCTTCAAAATATTTATAATGATGGTGGGTTTTCAAGTGTTGGTGTGAGTCAAGAGATTATTGATAAATTAAATTCATAATGAAAGTTATTGGATTAACCGGAGGAATTGGATCTGGTAAATCTAGTGTTTTAGAAATCTTCAAAAAAATTGGTATAAGCACATACAATGCTGATGAATCTGCAAAAAAATTAATAAGTTCAGATAAAAAAATCATATACTCAATAAAACAACTATTTGGAGAAGATATTTATGTTGAGAATGAACTAAATTCAAAACTAGTTTCTAAAGTAGTCTTTAACGATAAAGAAAAACTTAAGTCACTAAATTCAATAATTCACCCCGCAGTAGCTATAGATTTCGATAATTTTTGCTTTAAACATAGAGATGAGAGTTATATTGTAAAAGAAGCAGCAATTATTTTTGAAACTAAAACAGAGAATCTTTTCAATAAGATTATCTACGTTAAAGCCCCAAAAGAAATTAGAATTGATAGGGTTATGCAAAGAGATAATCTATCTAGAGATGATGTGTTAAATCGAATGCAAAATCAGATAAATGAAACTTCAATTATTGATAAATGCGATTTTATAATTGATAATATTAATTTCACTGAATTGGAGGACAAAGTATTAGAAATACACAATACATTAATAAGCTTAAATTAATTTCTTAACATTTTTTTAAGAAGTTTTAAATTATAATTTTGAGAATTTTATAATCTATGAATAGAAAATTATATACTTCACTTGTTCTTTTAATGTCATTTTCCTTAATTGGAATAATACTTATGCAAGGATACTGGATATATTCCTCATGGAAAAATAAGGAAGAGGAATTTTCTTTAGCTGTCAATCGAACTTTAAGAGAAGTTGTTGATGATATTCAAAATAGGGAATTAAATGATTATGTAAATACTTATCAAATGTTAATTGACTCTATTGGATCACCAGATGAACAAAATTTTACTGATGTTTTTCTATTCTTAGATGAAGATCAAACTTCAAATCTTTCAACTTTTTTTGCTTATGGTATTCTGGAAGAAGATTACAATATTAATCTTCCTAATAATTTATCAAACAGATATGGAGAGGATAATTTAAAGGATTATAAAGCAGTTAAAACTACAATAGTTAATAAAAACATATTTGATAGAAGAGAGAACAGGTTGAATGCCTCTATTTCTAAATTGAAAAGTGTTGAGGATATTGATATGTTTAAGTTTGAAAAATATAAGTCAGCTTTTCAAGAATATGCATCCTCATTACCAATTCATAAAAGAACAACTTCAAGAGAAATTCAAATACTTTTAGATCAAGGGTTTAATAACCAAAATATTGTTACTCCATATGAATTTGGAATATACAGTAATGGTCTTTCAACAAAAGTTAAATCAAATAACTACATAGAAGTTCAGTCAGGTCCAAAGTATTCAATCCCTTTTATGTATGATAGATCTAGCCCTATAAAATATGATCTTGTTGTTTCTTTTCCTGAAAAACAAGAATATGTCTTATCAGGTATAATAGGTGTTGCTACCTTATCTTTTATGCTCACTTTAATTATAATTGTTATATCAACAAGTGCATTATATCAAATAATTCAACAGAAAAAGTTATCAGAAATAAAGAGTGACTTCATAAATAACATTTCTCATGAATTTAAAACACCAATTGCTACTATTAATCTAGCATTAGATGCTATATCAAGCTCAAAAAACAATATTAATGACAAATTTACATCATATCTAGGCATGATTAGAGAAGAAAATTCTAGAATGTTATCTCAGGTTGAGAATATATTAAGGATATCTCAGTTGGAGAAAAGTTCTAATCCATTTGATATGGAAAAGACAAATATTCATGAGGTAATTGAGGATGCTGTTGAGCATGTAAAGCTTATAGTTGAAAGTAACAAGGGTTCTATTAATCTTTCATTTAATGCGGATAACTCAAATATATTAGGAAATAGTAATCATCTAGAAAATATTATTATTAATATTTTAGATAATGCAGTAAAATACTCAAAAAACAAACCTTCAATTCTAGTCTCAACAAAAAACATTGATGATAATATAGAGATTTGTGTTCAAGACAATGGAATTGGTATGGATAAGAACACTCAAAAGATGGTATTTGAAAAATTTTATAGAGAACAAAATGGGGATATACATGACATTAAAGGACACGGTCTAGGACTTTCATACGTTAAAAAGATTGTTGATTTTCATAAGGGTAAAATTATGCTTGAAAGCAAGAAAGGTTCTGGAACTAAGTTTTATATAAATATTAAAACAATTAAAGATGAAATCAAATAAAAAAATTTTATTAGTAGAAGATGATCCAAATTTTGGAAAGATACTTAAAGATTATCTAACCATTAATAACTATGAAATATCACTTGCAGTTAATGGTATCGAGGGTTTTGAAAAGTTTAATAAATCAGAATTTGATTTATGTATTCTAGACATAATGATGCCATTTAAAGATGGTTTAACACTTGCAAAAGAAATTAGAGAAGTTAATGAAGCTATTCCTTTAATTTTCCTTACAGCAAAAAACCTAAAAGATGATGTTCTAAAAGGATATAAAATAGGTGCTGATGATTATTTAACAAAACCTTTTGATTCAGAAATTCTACTAGCAAAAATAAAATCTATACTTAATAGAAAACCATCTGTAAATACCGAACAAAAAGATATTTTTGAGTTTGATTTTGGTGAATTTTCATTTAATTCTAAGCTTAGGATTTTAACTCATAAAGAAGGAAATTCTTTTAAGTTATCTCCTAAGGAAAATCAGCTATTAAAGATGTTAGTATTAAATTTCGACGATTTACTGCCTAGAGATATCGCCTTAAATAAGATATGGAGAGATGCAAATTATTTCACATCAAGAAGTATGGATGTATATATTGCAAAACTTAGAAAGTATCTAGAAAAAGACTCATCACTTAAAATTATTAATGTGCATGGGGAGGGATTTAGACTTATGCAGGAGTAAATTCATCTATTTCAGGTAATTATTTATATCATTTAATAAATTAACTACACTTTTGGGGTCATCAATGTAAAACCTTGCCAGTGTATTTTTTATACCAACTTTGATAGTTGTACAATTTTCATTTAAGTTTTTAAACATATTCTCATCGGTTACATCATCCCCTATACAAACTATGTGATCGTATTTCTTGTTTTTTGTTAATTCATTAACTGCTGATCCTTTATCAAATTTTCTACTGGTAACTTCAATAGCTTTGTCAAGGTTTAAAATTTGAAATTGATCAGTTAACAAGCTATTTAAAACTGTTTCCATCTCTACAACTCTTTTTGAGGCTAACTCTGGATCGGTTTTTCTATAGTGCCAAACCAATCCACTTTCTTTTTTTTCAGTAAATGTTCCTGGTGTTCTATCAGAGAAAGATTGAAAGATTGCGTATATCTCATTTAAAAAAACTTTATCAATATTTCCAAGGTTTATCCAATTTTTATTCTTTTTCTTGTAAAAGTGACCATGTTCTGCAATAATACTAACATTAATTTTTCCAAGATTATCCTCCAGGAATAATTTATCCCTACCACTTACAATTGCTATATCCAAACCTTCAATATTAGATAAATTATCCAAAATGTCTAATAAATTATCGTTTGGAACTGCTAACTCTGGTTTATCTTTAAAGTTGACCAAAGTTCCATCGTAATCAAGTATTATTAAATTNTTGTTTGATAATTTAAGTTTTTNTATTAGTTTATTTTTTTCTGATAAATTAAAATAATTAGTGACTGAATTCTGGTTAGATTTTGCTCTAGAAATTAAATTTTTCATAAAATCGTTTGCCCAATAATTAACTGTATATCTACTTAATCTTTCTTGCATGCTCCTATTTCGTTCGATTTGTTCTTTCTTAGGCATATTAATTGCCTCTAGAATCATATCAGACATTTTATTAAGATCAAATGGATTTACAGTTATTGATTCATATAATTCTTTTGAAGCTCCTGCCATTTCACTAAGGATTAAAACACCATCTCCTTCAACCCTTGTCGCAACAAACTCTTTTGCTACAAGATTCATTCCATCCCTAACTGGAGTTATCATAGCTATGTCTGAAATAGTATATAGNTCAATTAATTCATCAAAACTCATNGATCTATAATAATACCAAATTGGGGTCCAATTTACTGAAGCAAATTTACCATTAACTCTACCAACTATTTCATCTGTTTGTTTCTTAAGCCTTATGTAATCACTAACATCAGATCTTGAAGGGACTGTAAGCATTATAAGTCTGACTTTGCCTCTATATTCTGGGTTATTTATAAGAAAAATCTCAAATGCCTTAATCCTATTAATAACTCCCTTTGTATAATCAAGTCTATCAATAGATAAGATTAATTTACTTTCAGATGAAGTCTTCTTATGATCCATTAGTTGGAGTCTGAGTTTAGACATCTCAGATTTTTTTTGATTATATTTTTTTCTAGCAGCATCATTATATTTTGCATAGTCAATTCCCATAGGAAAAGTGTCAACTAAAACCTCTCTTGTACCAACATTAATTTTATTAAAAATTACATCATATTTTAAAATTCTTTTTACAGAGCTTAAAAAATGTCTAACATAATCATAGGTATGAAAACCTATNAGATCNGAGCCAAGAATACCCTCTAGTAGTTNTTCTCTCCATGGAAAAATTCTAAAAATTTCAAAAGAGGGAAAAGGTATATGGAGAAAGAATCCAACAGTTAAGTCAGGTCTTTTACTCTTAATCATTTTTGGACATAGTAATAATTGATAATCATGAACCCAAACTGTATCATCTTTTTTTGCATACTTAATTACGCAATCAGCAAATTTCTTGTTAACATTAAAATAAGACTTCCAATGGGACTTATTGAAAATAGAAAACTCTATGAAGTAATGAAATAGTGGCCAAAGAGCTTCGTTACTTGTGCCATAATAGAAATCGTTTATTTCTTTTTTTCTCAAAAACACCGGGATATAATTTTTTTTGTGTAATAATTTTTCTGCTTTAGCTAAATTATTACCCAAGGATTTCTTATCAATTCCTGGCCATCCTATCCATAAAAAATTATTTTTTTTATGAATTGATTTCATTCCAGTTGCTAATCCTCCACTAGTTGAAGAAAATTCAAAAGATTTATCTAAATTAGATATCTTAATTGGTAATCTATTCGAAACAATTATTGTTCTACTCAAGTTATTATATTAAACTCTAAAAATATGGAAATAAGAGATTCTTATGGATATAGAGACAACATTAATTATGGAATAATAGGAAATTGTCAATCATCAGCATTAATTTATGAGGATTCTTCAATAGATTGGTGTTGTTTACCAAAGTTTGATTCTCCCTCTATCTTCGCAAAAATCATTGATAATAGTATTGGTGGTTTTTTTAAAGTTGAAACAGTTGGAAATTATAATATAAGTCAAGATTATTTGAATAATACATGTATACTGAGGACAATCTTTAATAACGGTTTCGATGAGTTTCATATTATAGATTACATGCCTAGGTACCAAACAAAAAAAAAGAGTTATTACTCTCCACCAGAAATTACCAGAATCATTAAGCACATTAAAGGCAACCCCAAAATAAGAATTACTTATGATCCAAGACTTGACTACTCTGTTGGTAAGACTAAATCATATGTTAAAAGTAATTTTATAGTGAGTATATCTGAAAATGAAAATTATGAAACACTATACCTATACTCAAATGCTAGTTTAAATGCAATTATTAATAATGAAGTTATTGAATTAGAATCAGATCTATTTTTTAAAATTTCCTATTATGAAAAATTAATCTCTCCAAAATTCAAGGAAATATCATTAGAGTTTAATCAAACAAAAAAATATTGGATTAACTGGATAAATAAAACACCAAATTTTAAAAAGTATAATAATGAAATATTAAGGAGTGCACTAACTCTAAAGTTACTTACATATCAAAAAACAGGAGCAGTTCTTGCTGCTGTTACAACCTCATTGCCAGAGACAATAGGTGAGGAAAGAAATTGGGATTATCGCTTTTGTTGGATAAGAGATGCCTCTATGGTAATTAAGGTAGTTGCAAAATTAGGACATAAAAATATTGTAAAGAATTTTATAAAATTTATTATTAATATTATTCCTGATAAAAATGAAAAACTTCAAATAATGTATGGAATCAATGGTGAAAAAATACTTGAAGAAAAAACTCTTGATCACTTCTCAGGTTATCTAGACTCTTCACCAGTAAGAATTGGTAATGCTGCATATAATCAAAAACAAAATGATATTTATGGAATTCTTATGGATGCTATTCATTATCAAATTGAAAAATTTCCTACTGAAAATGATGAATATGAGGAGTTGTGGTCAATTGTTAAATCTATTGTTTGGATAGTAAAAAATAACTGGAAACAGCCCGATAAAGGAATTTGGGAATTTAGAAATGAAGATAAACATTTCACATTCTCCAAATTATTAAGTTGGGTTGCTATTGATAGAGCAATTAAGATCTCAATTCTAATCAATAAATCTTCAAATATTAAGAAATGGAAATTAATTAGAAAAGAAATTTACAATGATATATTAGAGAATGGGTGGAATAAAAAAATTGGTGCTTTCACTCAATCATATGGATCAGATAGCCTTGATGCATCATTACTTCTCATGGAATCATATGAATTTATTAAGCCCAATAATTTAAAATATGTAAAAACAGTCAAAGCAATTGAAAAAGATTTAATGAATGATGGGCTTTTGTTCAGGTATAAAAATAAAGATGATTTTGGTTTTCCTTCCTCTTCTTTTACTGTATGTTCATTTTGGTATATAAATAGCCTATACAAAATTGGTGAAAAAGAGAAATCTAAAAATTATTTTGAAAAGATATTAAAATACAGTAATCATCTTGGTCTATACAGTGAGGATCTGGATTTTAAATCAAAAAGATTATTAGGTAATTTTCCGCAAGCATATTCACATCTTGCCTTAATAGATTGCGCACTTAATTTTAATTCAGAATAATCTATTTCCTTGGATGAAACTTTTTAAGAACTTCATCTAAGTGATATGTATCTAGATGGGTATATATTTCAGTTGTTGTTATACTTTCATGTCCAAGTATTAGTTGAATTGTCCTAAGATCAGCCCCATTTTTTAATAAATGAGTTGCAAATGAATGCCTTAAAGTATGAGGGCTTATTTTCTTATCTGGGCCAATTCTTTTATAACTATCGCTTATTATTTTAAATATCATAGATCTTGTTAGCTGTCTTCCATATCTATTCAAAAAAAGTATATCAGAAAATTTTGAATTAATTTTTAATTTATCTCTATAAATTAAATATTTTTTAATCTCTATTGAAGCAATTTTCCCCAATGGGACAAACCTCTCTTTATTACCCTTTCCAGTTACTTTTAAAATATTTTCATTAAAAAAAATGTTTGATAGTTTTAGCTCAGTCAGTTCGCTTACTCTAATGCCTGTTCCATACAAAACTTCAATTATAGCCTTGTTTCTTTGCCCAAATTCTGTCTCAAGATTAATTGATGAAATTAATCTTTTTACTTCATCTTCTGACAGAACCTCTGGTAATTTATTTTCAATTTTAGGACTTTCTATGTCGTTCAATGGAGATGAATTAATTTCACCTTCAAATAATAAATAATTAAAGAAACTTTTTAATGCCGAAATACTTCTAGCTTGACTTCTAGATTTTTTGTTTGAGAAATTTTTATAAAGATACCTCTTAACTGTTGATGAACTACATTTTTTTGGTGACTCATTAATGCTGTTTTCAATCATAAAATTTTTAAAATGAATTAGATCAAATTCATAACTTTTTATTGAATTCATGCTTAATCCTCTTTCCAGTTTCAGATAATTCTTAAAATTCTCGATGCTAGTATCCCAATTCATTTTTTTTTATTCCTGTTTAAGCGTTACCTTTATAATATATGAAATTAACAATAATTAATGGTCCCAATTTGAATCTCCTTGGCTCAAGAGAGACTGATATATATGGAAATCAAGATTTTGAAACTTTCTTTAACTCACTTAGATCAAAATATTCTGATATTAATTTTGAATATCATCAATCAAATGTTGAAGGTGAATTAATAAATTTTATTCAAGATTCTAGGGATTCAGATGGTATAATAATTAATGCTGCTGCTTATACTCANACTTCTGTTGGAATNNGTGATGCTATAAAAGCAATTGATACAAAAGTTATTGAAGTTCATATATCTAATACTTTTTCAAGAGAAGAATATAGACACAACTCATATTTATCACCAGTAGTTGATGGTATAATTATAGGATTTGGACTAAAAAGCTATGAATTAGCAATTGAAAGCTTCCTGCCTAAAGATGAATAACCTCATCGTAAGCATCTGCAACAGCCTCCATTAATGCTTCACTCATAGTAGGGTGAGGGTGAACAGACTTAAGAATTTCTTTACCAGTAGTTTCAAGTTTTCTGCCCAACACAGCTTCTGCAATCATATCAGTAACTCCAGCACCAATCATGTGACAACCCAACCACTCTCCATACTTTTCATCAAAAATAACCTTAACAAATCCATCTGGATGACCAGATGCTTGTGCCTTTCCAGACGCAGTAAAAGGAAATTTTCCAACCTTAACTTGATACCCTTTTTCAATAGCTTTTTCTTCAGTTAATCCAACAGATGCAACCTCAGGAAAACAATATGTACATCCAGGAATATTATCATAATCAATTGGCTCTACCTCATGTTTAGCAATTTTTTCAACACAAAGTATTCCCTCAGCTGAAGCAACATGTGCTAGTGCTTGACCAGATGTAATATCTCCAATTGCATAGTATCCAGGAATATTTGTTTGATAAAATTCATCAACTATAATTTTGTCTTTGTCAACTGCAATGCCCACTTCTGGGAATTCTGGAATCGCCGCAAACTGGACACCAACGTATGGTTTTAAGTCAGTTGCTGCTGGCGCTGCTGATTCAATCGCTGCCATCTCAGCTGCTGCAAAACCTGCAACCGCTTGGAATTCTGGCAATGCATATGTCGATGCACGTTGACCTGTTGGTACAGAACCCCAACCAAAGTCTGGATGATTGCCAACTGCCTGGACGTAGTCTTTTGATGTGGCCCATTCGATAAATGCTTTTGCCGCGTCTGCGTTTGGTGACCCCGCTGGAACCGCCATCGCCCACGCCCACAACCAATTTGCACCAACTGGGTTACCAGCATTGGGTGATTGTGCATATGCAACGCCGTCGACTGTTAGGAATGATGCAGCAATTGTTGCATCAATCCACATGCCACATTTGCCTTCATTATAGAGCGCAAGGATTTCATTGAACGAGTTACCTTCGGAACCGGGAGGTCCATAGTTACCCAATAGATCAACATAAAAATTTATCGCTTCTTCCCAAGCAGCCGTGTCAATTGTCGGACGCATATCTGCATCAAACCATGCTCCACCGAATGAGTTCACAACAGTTGTGATGAACGCCATGTTATCACCCCAACCCGGCTTACCGCGCAAACACGCACCGTAAACACCGTTGTCTGGGTCATGCATCGCTGCTGCAGCACCTTTGATGTTTGCCCATGAATCGTTGTCACGAATTGTTACACCTGCAGCGTCAGTTAGGTCTTTACGGTACATAACCATGGATGATTCACCATAGAACGGTGCGGCATACATAGTTCCTTCGTGCGACAAACCTGCACGGATCGCGGGTAGAATGTCATCCATGTCGTAGCTTGAGCCAAAGTTCAATGGTTCAATCCATCCTGCAGCACCCCAGATTGGGGCTTCTTGCATACCTATGTTGATTATATCGTACTGGCCACCACCCGTTGCCGTATCAGAAGTTACTTGCTCACGAAGAACACCTTCTTCTAGAGCGACCCAATTCAAAGAAACGCCTGTCTCAGCAGTATACGCCTCAGCGACCTTTTGCATGTTGATCATATGACCGTTGTTCACGATCGCAATCGTTAGTTCAGTTGCATTTGCAGAAATAGCCAGCCCAAGCGCGGCTGTCGCTGCCAATGCAGATGTACGAATTGTTTTCATTATTTTCTCCCTTAGAACAGACCAGTATTGGCCCAATGCTACAAATGTCGCAAAAATTTACCAAACGAAACTAGTACAAATTATCCTATCGATGATACTATATTCGTAATCTTATTAAAATAACAAAT
>FUFK010041801.1_pt1 | contig 46145 bp, 59 predicted proteins | sample 1021851 | NCBI WGS metagenome assembly FUFK01 (sample SAMEA51879418, study PRJEB19060) | metagenome
ATACTATTTATTTAAAGATAAGAGTACGAAGTACATTATAATAGAGATACTAAAGCAATAGTAAATTACTATTGATTAAAAGTATTAAATACCTTAAAACAAAAAAGGGATCCTAACGTTAGAGTAAAGTCAAGGATTGATACAGTCAGAGATGTTAAAATCGTGACTCAATATATGAAGAAGTCTAAAAAAAATATTATAAAAAATTTTGAGAACCCAGACAATGAAAGGGAGTATTTACTTTCTAAAATAAAACTTCATCAAAAAGAAAAGGAGTCCCGTGTCAAAGATGATTTTTTAGAATTTGTAAAATATATGTGGCCTGAATTTGTAGAAGGGTACCATCATAAAATCATTGCAGAAAAATTTAATAAATTGGCTACAGGTGAAATTAAGAGACTCATTGTAAACATGCCACCAAGACACTCAAAGTCTGAGTTTGCTTCTAACTATTTACCTGCTTGGATGATTGGTAGGAATCCTAAATTAAAAATTATTCAAACAACTCACACAGCAGAGCTTGCTGTAAGATTCGGTCGTAAAGCTAAAAATGTAATTGACTCTCCTGAATATCAAGAAGTTTTTAAAACTAAACTTCAAGAAGATTCAAAGGCAGCGGGTCGATGGGAAACAGAGGGTGGTGGTGAATACTTCGCAGCGGGTGTTGGTGGAGCGATAACAGGACGTGGTGCTGATTTGTTAATCATTGACGATCCACACAAGGAACAAGATGCCATGAGCAAAGAAGGTTTTGATAAAGCTTACGAGTGGTATACTTCAGGACCTAGACAACGTTTACAACCTGGTGGAGCGATTGTAGTTGTAATGACTCGTTGGTCTACAAAAGATTTAACAGGGCGCTTGATCCATGGTCAAAAAGAAGTGAAAGGTGATCAATGGGAAGTTATAGAATTTCCTGCGATTATGCCATCAGGATTACCTGTGTGGCCTGAGTATTGGAAACTAGAAGAATTAGAAAAGGTCGAAGCAACCCTACCTATTGCAAAATGGAATGCACAATGGATGCAAGCCCCAACAGCTGAAGAAGGTGCAATTATAAAACGAGAGTGGTGGAACGATTGGGTTCACGATAATCCTCCTCACACAGAATTTATTATACAGTCCTACGATACAGCTTTTCTTAAAAAAGAAACAGCCGACTATTCTGCCATAACCACCTGGGGCATGTTCCGTGATGATGAAAACCAGATGCATATAATATTATTAGACGCTGAGAAAGACAGGTACGAGTTCCCTGAGCTAAGACGCGTGGCTCATGAATCATTTTTATTTTGGCGACCTCAAATGGTATTAATCGAGGCTAAAGCATCAGGGATACCACTAACTCATGAACTGTCAAGAATGGGTATACCCGTTGTCAATTACACTCCGTCTAAAGGAAACGATAAGCATGTTCGTGTAAATACAGTTGCACCTTTTTTTGAAAGTGGTAGAGTATGGGCTCCGATGCATAAACAATATGCACAGGAAGTTATCGAAGAGTGTGCTGCATTTCCAAATGGAGATCATGATGACTATGTGGATTCGATGACTCAAGCAATAATGAGATTCAGACAAGGTGGATTTTTACTTCACCCTGAAGATGAAAAAGAGGATATTAAACCTAGAGAACCAAGGGTTTATTATGGTTAAACGATTAACACGAACGATCCCACCATTGAGAGGACCAAACCCACAGGGGTTGAATGTTCCGTTAAAACAAGTTAAAGTAGTAAGATTGGAGAAATTAAATGGCAGACGACAATATCGACAAAGCTCTTCCCAACGTAGAGCAAACAGTTAAGTTACCCGCAGAAGAAGAAATCGTAGAAGCACAAGAAACGATTGAAAAATCACTGCCCGGGGAACCTGAAGTTATCGAACAAGAAGATGGTTCGGTTGATATTAATTTTGAACCAGGAGCAGTAAACGAAGCAGGAACTCCAGATCATTACACGAACTTAGCAGAATTATTACCTGAAGATGTTTTAGATAAAATAGGTTCTGAACTTTATTCAAACTATACAGAATACAAACAATCAAGAAAAGATTGGGAAGATTCTTACAGTAAAGGTTTAGATCTTTTAGGATTTAAATATGTTAATCCTTCACAGCCATTCGAAGGAGCTTCAGGAGCCACGCACCCTGTACTAGCCGAAGCCGTAACACAGTTTCAAGCAGGAGCGTATAAAGAATTACTACCCGCTGACGGACCTGTCAGAACTCAGATTTTAGGAGCTATCACTCCACAGAAACACGATCAAGCAGAGCGTGTTAAAAATTTTATGAATTATCAATTAATGGATGTTATGCAGGAATACGAACCTGACTTTGACCAAATGCTTTTCTATCTCCCTCTTGCCGGCTCTTCCTTTAAGAAAGTCTACTATGATGATCTTTTAGAAAGAGCCGTTTCGAAATTTGTACCTGCCGATGATTTAATCGTGCCGTACACTGCAACGTCATTAGAGGAAGCAGAAGCTGTTATACACAAAGTAAAAGTTTCAGAAAACGATTTAAGAAAACAACAGCTAGCAGGATTTTACAGAGACATCGATATTAATCCTGGTTATTTAGAAGATGATCCTGTTACAAAAAAAGAAAGAGAATTAGAAGGTGTTAAAAAAACAGGAAGAGATGAAAGTATATTTGAACTAATTGAATGTCACGTTAATTTAGATTTAGAAGGTTTTGAAGACAGAGATGAATCAGGTGATACAACAGGAATTAAATTACCATACCTTGTAACTATTGATACATCTTCAAGAAAAGTTTTAGCAATCAAACGAAACTACAAAGCTGATGATCCCCTAAAACAAAAGATCCAATACTTTGTCCATTTTAAATTTCTTCCAGGACTAGGTTTTTACGGCTTTGGTTTGATTCACATGATTGGCGGTNTATCTAGAACAGCGACTCAAGCGCTACGTCAATTATTGGATGCGGGTACCCTCTCTAATTTGCCCGCAGGATTTAAACAACGAGGAATTCGTATTTCTGATCAAGCACAATCGATTCAGCCAGGCGAGTTCCGAGATGTCGATGCACCAGGTGGAAACATCAAAGATGCATTTATGACTTTACCTTTTAAAGAACCATCAGCAACATTATTACAATTGATGGGTATTGTAGTTAATGCAGGTCAAAGATTCGCTGCTATATCTGATATGAGCGTTGGCGATGGTAATCAAGGTGCTGCCGTTGGTACAACAGTTGCATTACTTGAAAGAGGTTCACGTGTAATGTCTGCAATCCACAAAAGATTATACGTTGGATTAAAACACGAATTTAAATTATTAGCAGATTGTTTTAAAACTTATCTACCACCTGAATATCCTTACGATGTTGTAGGTGCACAAAGAAATATTAAACTGCAAGACTTTGATGACAAAGTTGATATTGTTCCTGTAGCTGATCCAAATATATTTTCACAAGCTCAGAGAATATCTATTGCACAAACAGAATTACAATTAGCACAATCGAACCCTGCTATGCATAATTTATACGAAGCTTATAAAAGTATGTATCAAGCCATTGGTGTTAAGAATGTAAATTTAATTTTACCTCCCCCACAGCCACCTGTACCAACAGATCCTGCCACAGAAAATATTATGGCAATGTCAGGTAAACCTTTTCANGCATTCCCGGGNCAAGATCATAGAGCCCATATNGATACACACNTNGCATTTATGGGAACNAANATGGCTAGAAANAACCCGATGGTTTTAGCTGCNTTAGANAAAAATATNTTNGAACACATTGCTTTGATGGCACAAGAACAAGTNGAANTAGAATTTAGAGAAGANATNCANNNAATGNNTNNNATGCAACAGAATCCAATGATGGCTCAGAATCCTGAAATGCAAACAATGGTTCAGAATTTAACTATCAAGATGGAAGCTCGAAAAGCTAAACTTGAAGCAGAGATGACGATCGAGTTTATGAAGGAAGAGCAAAGAACGATTGGTGAATTTGGCAATGACCCTATTGCTAAACTAAGAGCAAGAGAACTTGATCTAAAAGCTATGGATGATCAGAGAAAACGAATTGAAGGTCAAGAACGAATAGATTTAGACCGAATGAAATCTATGATGAACCAAAGCCTACAAAGAGATAAAATGGAGCAAAACGAAGAATTGGCTGAATTACGGGCAGATACGTCATTAACTAAAACTCAAATGAGTATTGACGGAAAAATAGAGAATGATAAATTTAAACAAAGAGATGTAAGAATCTTGAAAGGTCCGCGTAGATAACCTATAATAGGAGACATTATGAAAAAAAATAAAACTAGTCACGCAGGCATGACTCATGTAGACCATAATATGTTTATTAACAAAGATGGTTTTGCAAAAGGTGGAGTTGAGATTGAAGCAACAAAACCTAATGAGTCNCAAACTGTAGACGTAAANGGTACTAGAAGAATTAGACCNGAGAANAAACCTGTAAAGGCNACTTGGTACTAANATGTGGTTATCGGCNATTANATTAGCCGTTTCTGCTGGTAGTAAAATTTATGCTAACAAGCAGAAGGCCAAGATGGCAATGTCAGAAGCACAGCTCCTGCATGCCGAGAAGCAAGCCCGAGGTGAGGAAGCTTACCAGGGTAAATTATTAGAAGCTCGTCAATCTGACTGGAAAGACGAGGCAGTTCTCATAATTTTATCAACGCCGGTAGCGGTGTTGGCTTGGGCGGTCGTCAGTGACGATCCAACAGCGATGGACAAGGTGAAACTTTTCTTTGAGATGTTTTCACAGTTGCCAAGCTGGTTTACTAATTTATGGATACTTGTAGTTGCGAGTATTTATGGTATAAAGGGAACACAAATTTTCCGAAATGGAAAAAAATAGGAGATTTAAAAATGGCGAATCCAAGATATAATACACAGGTCACTCAACCTAGAGGCAACCAAGCTAGAGTAGGAAAAATGGGTGGTGGCATGATGATGCAAAGACCTATGTACAAAGCAGGCGGAAGAACTAAAAAAATGTCTGAAGCCCAAAAACAAGCTGCTAAAAAAACAGGAGCAAAAGTTAAGAGAGTTGCAAAACAAGTTGGTAAAATGATGTTACCTGGTGCAGCTTTAGCTGAGGGAGTAAAAAAATTTAGAGAATCTAAAAAAGCAGGCGGAAGAATTGCAGGCGCTGCTAGAAGAGCACAACAACACGGATACTATACACCTGACATGGGTATGAAAGGTGGAAAGATGTATGCTAAAGGTGGAAAAGTTTCTGGTAAGAAAAAAATAATTGCAGTTGGTAGAGGTAAAGCAAAAGACTACCCTGGAATTAAAAAACTTATTGAGATGAATAAGAAGGGTAAGAAAAGATTTAAAGATGGTGGTTCAGCTTTAAAATCTGTAGACAAAAGTAAAAACCCTGGTCTAGCAAAATTACCAACTCAAGTTAGAAATAAAATGGGCTATATGAAAAAAGGTGGCAGAGTCGGTGAAATGATGTACTCACGAGGATATGGTGAAGGTATGAAATCAAAAAGAAAACCTACTGAACTTATGGACAGAGGCGCTATGAAAAAAGGTGGCAGAGTTCATAAGAATACTAGAAGAATGAATCGTCTTGAAGAACTTGGTAGAGTTGATGCTGAAAGAGCAAGAACTCGAAAAGGTAAAAGAAATCTTAAAGATGAGAAAAAAAGAATAGTTAGGGAGCTTAACAGATAATGGCTGAAAAGAAAAAAGCAGGTAGAATTAGAAAAGGCATTGATAAGATTCGAAAAAAAATTGCACCAACTTTTGGAGAACAATTTTCTAAAGCTAGAAAAGAAGGTAAAAAAACTTTTAGATCAACTAGAGACGATAAGAAAAAAGGTAAACTTCGTTATTCCACAATGACTAAAAAAGAAGTCGCTGATAAAATTGCAGCATCAAAAAGAGAGGACGCAAGAGTTCAACCTAACGCACCTAAGAAAAAAGCTACATATGAAAAAGCAACAGGCACTAAATTAAGTGCTAGAGGAAAAGCTTTTAGAGATGCTAGAAAAGCAGGTAAAAAAGAATTTACTTTTGAAGGTAAAAAATACAGCACTAGATTAAAAGGTGAAAAAGAAAAGAAACCTTTAATTGAAGGTAAAGGATTTTTTGGTAAAAAAATTAATATTTCTAAACCTGAGTTGTCTGGAAAAACTTCTAAAAAAATTAAAAGAGCTGTAAGAGGAAACACTACAGGTTTTGATATTCAAGGTGCTAGAAAAGGTGGTTTGATTAGAGGTATCCCTAAACTAGCTAAAAAAGGATTCTAATATGGCAAAGCTTTGTCCAAAAGGTAAGGCTGCTGCTAAGCGTAAATTTAAGGTGTACCCGAGCGCCTATGCTAACATGTACGCATCCAAAGTTTGTAAAGGTAAAGTAAGAGCATCTGCTAAAAAAGGTGGCTTGATTAAAGGTCAAGGTTGCGAGATTAGATAATCATGAGAAGACAAACAAAACCAATCAAAAGTGTAAAACCTACTTTGGGTTTGAGTAAGAAAAAAGAATACTTAAAAAAACTTAAAAATAAAAAGAAAAAATAATGGGAGACTTAAAAAAATGGGTAAGCGAAAAATGGGTAGACATTGGGGCTCCGAAGAAGAATGGGCGGTATCAGCCTTGCGGCAGGTCAAAAGGATCAAAAAGGAAATATCCGAAATGCGTCCCACTTGCGAAAGCCACACGGATGACAAGCTCGCAAAAGGCGAGTGCTGTCAGACGAAAAAGAGCGGCAGGGAATACTGGACCAAAACCTACTAACGTAAAAACATTTACTAAAAGAAAATCAATGAGTCTAGGAGGCTTGGTGTGAGAACAGATTTTGCAACAAGACCTAAATTAGCAAAAGGTGGCATGCCACCTAGAAATAAAAAAAATTACAGACCTACAAAGTCTGGAGCAGGTATGACACGAGCCGGTGTCAAAGCCTATAGAAGAATGAATCCCGGTTCTAAACTAAAAACAGCCGTGACAGGAAAAGTGAAGCCTGGATCAAAAGCTGCTAAACGTAGAAAATCTTTCTGCGCTAGATCACTAGGACAAATGAAAAAATTCCCTAAAGCAGCAAAAGATCCAAATTCTCGTATCCGTCAGGCACGCAGAAGATGGAAATGTTAGATAAATATATTTATAATACATTACACTTTATCATGAAATGGGCTGGTAAAATCAACTCATGGGCATGGCGTGAACACGTTAAGATTCTTGAGAAGAAAAGACTCAGTGAAGATGAAGAATATTTGAAAGAACTAAAGAAAAAATTATAGGAGGAAATATGAGAAGAGCAATACTAGAAGCGTTAAGGGCTAGATACGAAGCTGAAATAGCAGAGTCAGATACCACTATTAATATTTATTTAAATCATCCTGTTGCTATTGGAGAACATCCACAACATATTAATGAAGTAAATAAATTAGTCGACAAAATAGCACAAGCTAAAGAAAAGTTAGATGTGTTAGATGAATTTGAACCAGCGAAAGGAGATCAATTATAATGGAAGATTTAGTGTTAGTTGCCAAATTACAAAGAATAATAACCCAAAGGCATGAAGATATTGTTACAGCAATGGCTTCAGGAGCTGTTGACAATATGGAAAAATATCAATATATGTTAGGGCAGATACGAACGTATCAATATTTACTACAGGAAATATCCACCCTGCTAAATAAAAAGGAGCAAAATGACAAAGACGGAACAGTCATCGACATCAAAACAAAAGGTGATTCTACCAAATAAAGATTTAGTTGGTGTAAGAAAACCAGAATCAATAGAATCAAAAAAAGAAAAAGATTTAACATCAGATTCAGCTAAATTACCAAATCCAACAGGTTGGAGGATTTTAGTTCTACCTTTTAAACAAAAGGAAAAAACTAGCGGTGGTATTTATTTAGCAGATGAAACAGTAGAGAGATCACAAGTAGCGTCAACTTGTGGTTTGGTATTATCTATGGGTCCTCATTGTTACGACAAAGAGAGATACCCTGAAGGTCCGTGGTGCAAAAAAGGTGATTGGGTTATCTTTGCAAGATACGCTGGATCACGAATTAAAATAGACGGGGGTGAGATAAGACTTCTCAATGATGATGAAGTTTTAGCGACCGTGGAAAACCCTGAAGATATCTTCCACGAATTTTAATAATCATAGGAGGAACTATGCCAGAAGAAAAGAAAACAATTGACATTGACACTAGTGGTCCTGGTGCCGAGGTCGAATTGCAAGAAGAAAAGAAAGAAGATATTATTGAACAACCAGAGGAAAAAAATAATGAAACAAAAAGTGAAGAAAGCGTTCAAGACAATAATCAGCCCGATGATTCATCTACGAAACCTGATGAGCAGCCTAATGTTTCTGAAACTAAGGACGACGGGAGTGATAAACAACCAAGTCAAGGTAAAGAGCATGAAGAGTATTCTGAAGGCGTTAAGAAAAGAATAGCAAAGCTCACTAAAAAAATGCGTGAAGCTGAAAGACAACGCGATGAAGCAATATCTTTTGCAGAACGTACCAAAAAAGAAAGAGACACACTTACTTCTAGAGTTTCTCAACTTGATACAGGTTATGCATCAGAGATGGAGAATAGAATTAAGTCATCTTTATCGGCAGCACAATCAAAATTGAAGACTGCTAGAGAAAATAACGACATTAAATCAGAAGTTGAAGCGTCAACTCAAATTTCTCAACTAGGTTATGAGCAAGCAAAACTTGCAGAACTCAAAACTAGACAAGAAATGGAGTCAAAAGCAAGAGAGGAAGAGGCAAAACAGCCCACAAAACCTCAAATGCCTACAAACAACCCTGAAACTGACCCTAAAGCTACCGAGTGGGCATCAAAAAACACTTGGTTTGGTTCAGATTCAGCTATGACGTACACAGCTTTTGACTTACATAGAAAACTTACTGAAGAAGAAGGGTTTGATCCTCAATCTAACGACTATTATGACGAGATTGATAAGAGAATTAAACTTGAATTTCCGCATAAATTTGGTAAGATAAAAGAAACGACTAGTAAACCTACTCAAACTGTTGCATCTGCAACGCGTAGTCCAAAGACAGGTCGCAAATCGGTGAAACTCACATCTTCACAAGTAGCAATTGCTAAAAAATTAGGTGTGCCACTAGAAGAATATGCGAAACAACTTATGAACACGAAGGAGGCATAAGCATATGAATAAAATAGATAAAAAAGCCAAAAATCGTGCGAGTCAAACTGAGCAAAAGTGATTCAACTAAAGTTGAAACACAATCTGCAAAGGTTCAGGTAAAACAAAAACCTAAAGTTTGGGCTCCACCATCGTACTTAGATACGCCCAACGCGCCGAACGGCTACAGACACAGATGGGTCAGGGTAGAAATCCTTGGATTCGTCGATACTAAAAATGTTCAAGGTCGATTAAGATCTGGATATGAATTAGTAAGAGCAGACGAATATCCAAAAGAAGATTTTCCCGTAGTGCAAGACGGCAAATACGCAGGGGTGATCGGGCACGGAGGCCTAGTGCTGACTAGGGTACCAGAAGAGATTGCGAGACAGCGTACTGATTATTATATGAATCAAGCGCAGGATCAAATGAAGGCAATAGATAACGATCTCATGAAGGAACAGCATAAGGGAATGCCTATCGATATTGATAGACAATCTCGTACAACCTTCGGTGGCAAAGAATAGTTAATTTTTTAACAATTCCAACCAACGAATTATAATAACCGAGATGGTAAAACATCTCATTTAAGGAGAAAAAACTATGGCTAATAGTTCAGCAGTAGGTTTCGGCTTGAAACCTATTAAAATGTATGGCAATGGTTATGAAAACATGGGTTTAGGTGAATACCCTGTTGCAGCATCCTCTGACGCTATCTACAACCAAGATTTGGTTTGTCAGCATACGACAGGATATGTAATAGTTGGTGTAGCTGGTACAGAAGATATTATCGGCTCACTTAACGGTGTTTTTTATACTGATGCTACTACAAGCAAGCCAACGTTCCAGAACTACCTTCAAGCCTCCAATACTGCTTCAGACATCGTTGCACTAGTTAACGACAGTCCGATTCAACAGTATGAGATAAGAAGTGATGCGACTGGAGCCTCTTCACAAGCAAGTGTAGGGGAAGTTGCAGATATAACTTACGTTGCAGGAGCAAGTCCGAACTACGTTTCGAAGACAACTCTTGCTTCAGCAGGTATAGCTGCAGGTGCATCAAAACAATTAAAAATAATAGGTGTTTCAAGAGACCCAGAAAATAATGATTTAACATCGGCTAACGTCGTGTGGAGAGTTGTTATTAATGAGTCATTCTTCTTGGATGCCACAGGAATCTAATAGGAGTATTAAATTATGGCTATATCACGTAATCAACTAGTTAAAGAACTAGAGCCAGGTTTGAATGCACTATTCGGCCTGGAATATAAACAGTATGAACAAGAACATGCTGCTATATACACAACAGAGTCATCTGACAGAGCTTTCGAAGAGGAAGTTATGTTGTCAGGTTTCGCTCAAGCACAAGTAAAACCAGAAGGTTCAGGTGTTGTTTATGACAAGGCTCAAGAAACTTTCACAGCTAGATACACTAACGAAACAATTGCGTTAGCGTTTGCTATAACTGAGGAAGCGATTGAGGATAACTTGTATGACAGACTTGCTTCTAGATATACAAAAGCTTTAGCTAGATCAATGGCTCAAACAAAACAAGTTAAAGCGGCTGCACCATTAAACAATGGTCTACCTGGAGGAAGTTTCAATTCAGGTGACGGTGTAACGTTATTTAACACTGCGCACACAACTATTGCTGGATCTTTCAGCAATACTTTAGCGACTGCTGCAGACTTAAACGAAACTTCATTAGAGCAAGCGATGATTGACATTGCTGCGCTTACTGATGAAAGAGGTTTAAAAATCGCAGCGAAAGCTACAAGAATGATCGTGCCATCTGCACTTCAATTTACTGCCGACAGACTTATGAATTCTGCTGGTAGAGTTGGAACTGCTGATAACGATATCAACGCACTAAGAAACATGGGAATGATTCCTGGAGGATACTCCATCAATCACTACCTAACAGACACAGATGCGTTCTATCTAATCACAGACGTGCCAAATGGTATGAAACATTTCGAAAGAGCTCCATTAACTACAAAAATGGAAGGCGACTTCGATACTGGCAATGTTAGATACAAAGCTAGAGAAAGATACGTATTTGGCGTATCAGACCCTAGAGGTATCTTTGCATCACCAGGTGCTTAATAATTAAAAATTTTGAGGCGGGACACAATCCCGCCTCATTTTACAAATAGAAAGAAAAAACCATGAAAACCTTCAGAATAAAAATCAGAGCGTACGGATATTGGGCAGATTTTACTGTTCAAGCATCTGAGGAGGGTAAACCCCTAGAAGATTCTATCATTGACAAACTAGGAAAAAATGATATAAAATGGGACAAATCTGATTTTTACGATCAGAGGAAAACATGGTTAACATACGAGGAAGTTGTAAATGATACAAAACCTTTACAAACAAAAAACGTCCTTGGAGTTGAGCTGGCAACAAGAGTTTAATAAGCATAATAAATATACTCTTGATATGGTCAGAATTGATGACAAAATTAGAGAAGTCATCACTGAGATAAAGCTTGAAGAAGCTAAAATTGCTACAAGAGAAAATGCAATCGCTAATTCGGCTCCACAAGTTTCAGTAGCTACTTAAAAAAAGCTACATCGTTGAAAACGTACATTCATTATAAGGCTCTCTTGCACTCAATATAAATCTGTTGTATAAATAGACACACTAAGATAAATAAATCATAAATTGGTTATTCTCTTCTTAGTGAGAATGACTGGCGCTAAGGAGGCGCTGATTATATGACAACACACTTTTCAAACGGAGTAACAAACGTAAGAGGAAAAGACGGAGATACTTCTTTATTTAGCGGTATCAAACAACCCCTAATTACTGGCGGTTATGGTCAAGAAGTCGCTTATCAAAACGACTGGGTGATCTACAATTCAGGCGATTGGGATGTAACATCTGGCGGTGGTTCAGACTATCAACTAGTAGATTATGCTGGTGGATGGTTAAGACTTGGAGATGATGCTCCAGCTGCTGGAGAAATTACAGGTATTTCTGGTAAAGAAATCTGGAACTACAACTCTGGTAAGCAATGGTGGTATGAAACTAGAATTGCTGTAACAGACGTAACTGAACTGAATTGGTTTGTAGGTTTTGCAGACAATGCATTTGTTGATCCAGCAACTGTACCAACTGATTGTATTGGTTTCTCTCACTTAGAAGATACAACTAGCATTCAATTCTTATCTAGAAAAAATGGTGCTGGTACATCTTTTGATATGACAGACACTTCTGGTGGAAGCACTTTTGAAATGTTAGACTCTTCTGTCCCAACTCAAACTGCAACTCAATTAGAAATCCCATCTAACTCTGTTAGACTAGGTTTTCATTTTCAACCAGCAGGTACTGAACTTGGTCAAACAAGTGCACAATACAAATTGTACTTAGACGGTAAAAAAGTTGGAACGCAAACAGCTACAACTGTTCCAGATGATATAGCTTTAGAACTGAAAATTTTCATAGAAAATAAAGGTACTGTTGCTAATCAATTGGCTACAGATTGGGTTCAAACAATCCAACAAAGATAATAAATAATTAGTGTGGGGCTTCGGCCCCACATATTAATTTTGAGGAGAAAAAATGGCAACATCGTATTCAAGTGATCAAACAACCTTACTTATGGATACCATAGGTTCTGATACTTTAGCTAGAGCAGGTAGAGCTAGAATAACTTCTATTCAAGGTAAAGGAATAGCAAGTTCAGTTTTAAAATTACATGACTGTGCAACAGCAGGTGCTGCGGCTGGAGGTAATTTGGTAGCTACTTATAAATATGGAACTGAAGGCTTAGAAGTATACGTCCCTGGTTCAGGTATTCTGTTTAAAGATGGGATTGTATTTAATCTAGCTGGAGCAAGCGGAAGCGTTACGGTAACGATCACAGGAGCGTAGTCGAATGGCTACTATTACTTATACAGTCACTGTAGCTTCAGGGACTAACCAATATGGAACAGGTAACAAGTTCTATATTAATGGTGCCGTTAGCCCTGATTTAAATTTAATTGAAGGTAATACATATATCTTTGATCAATCAGATAGCACGAACGCTACACACTATTTAGCATTTTCAACGAGTGCAAATAATTCACCCGCTGCACCATATACAACTGGAGTAACGGTCACAGGAACTCCTGGAACAGATGGCAAAACTACGATCGTGGTTGCAACATATGCTCCAACTTTATATTATTATTGCACAGCACACGCTGGAATGGGAGCAACAGCTTTTACTCCTGCCGCAGGATCGATTTCAAACCAAGCGACTTTTGAATCTACATTTACAATCGATGAAGTAATTGAAGATGCGTATGAAAGATGTGGTGTTCAGGGTATTACGGGTTATCAATTAAAAGCAGCTAGAAGATCATTAAATATTTTATTCCAAGAATGGGGAAACAGAGGGCTACACTATTGGGAAGTTGGAAACACAAATGTTTTATTAACCGAAGGTCAATCTGAATATACTTTTTACAGATCAACAGCAGATGGTGCAAGTTCAACAACAGCAGGTGGAACTAGCACAACATCAACATATGGTTTAGCAGATATTTTAGAGGCAAGTTACAGACAAAACTATAATAATACAAATCAATCAGATTCACCTTTAACAAAAGTTGATCGATCAACTTACACAGCTTTTTCAAATAAAACTGCGTTAGGAACTCCATCACAATTTTGGGTTCAAAGATTCATAGACAAAGTTACGATGACTTTGTATCAAACACCTGACTCTTCAGCAGCGGGTAATTATGTTTATATTAACTTTGTAAAAAGAATAACAGATGCAGGTGCATATGATAATGTTGGCGACATACCAAATAGATTCGTACCTTGTATGGTTTCAGGTTTAGCTTTTTATCTATCTCAAAAATGGGCGTTAGATAGAACACAACAATTAAAATTATTATATGAGGATGAATTAGCAAGAGCTCTTGCAGAAGATGGGTCACCTACAAGTGCTTTCATTTCTCCTAAAACTTATTACCCAACTGCGAGTTAATTATGGCTAAATTTGCACAAGGAAGATTTGCTTTATCAATATCAGATAGATCAGGACTTGCATTTCCATATACTGAAATGGTTAGAGAATGGAATGGTGCATGGGTTCATATTTCAGAGTTTGAAAAAAAACAACCACAACTTCAACCAAGACCTTTTACAGCAGATCCACAAGCTTTAAATTTTGTCAGACCTGCTAGAGTTGAACCTGCAACTGATGATATATTACCAAATGATCCATTTACAACTGCATCTAATACAACATTAACAGTTTCATTTTTTAATAGTGGTTTACAAGTGAATGATCAAGTAAGATTTAGTGATGTTAAGTTTCCTGTAGGAGGAGTATCGGTTGATGCCTTACAATTACAAACTACATTAAGTGCAGATATAACTGCAAGTGATACTACAATATCGTTAACAAGCACTACAAATTTTCCAACGTCAGGTTTTATTATGATTGAATCTGTTAATACAGATTCTACATCTGCAAGTTATGGTTCATTTCAAAATGAAGTTATTGAATATACAGGTGTTTCAGGAAACGATTTAACAGGTTGTACAAGAGCAACATCGGTTCCGTATCGTGGTAGAACTTTAACTAAAACTACAGCTTATGCTCACCCGACGGCTTCTAAAGTTTTTGGTTCTTATAAAGTTGCATCTCTGATTGAAACATCGTATGTAAATGATGCTAACACAACCGTTTATGAATATAATAGTTTTACAGTCACACTTCCGAGTGCAGCTTCAGGAACTGAAACAGGAGGAGGGTTTAATTGTTTTGTAGGACCACTTAACGAAAGACCTTAATTATGGCATACACATTATCAAATTTACAAACCGATATTAGAAACTATACAGAAGTTAGTGATACAGTATTAACTGATGCGATCGTAAATACTTTTATTGTAAATGCAGAAAACAAAATTTATAGAGAAGCTGATAGCGATGATAATCGATTTTATGCTACATCGACTTTAATTACAGGTAATAGGTATGTAACTATACCTTCAGATTTAAGAGTGATTAGATATATTCAATTAAAAAATACGAATGTAAATCCAAATACTCAAACATTTTTAGAAAAAAAAGACCCATCTTATATGGCGACTTATTATGACACCCCTAGCACAGCAGAGGGTATACCTAAATATTATGCTAATTGGGACGCTAATTTTTGGGTAGTAGCACCCACGCCAAATGCACAATATGAAATTACAATGGCTTATATTAAACAGCCAACTAGTCTCACTGATTCTAGTGTAAGCACTACAGGCACCTATTTGTCTAACAAATATCAAGACCTACTTTTATATGCTTCTTTGATAAATGCATATGGGTACTTGAAAGGTCCGGTAGATATGTTACAATACTATCAAGGCGCTTATAAAGAAGCTTTACAAACGTATGCGATCGAACAACAAGGTCGAAGACGCAGGGACGAATATCAAGATGGAGTTATTCGTACACCTTTAAAATCACCATTTCCATCTGAATATTAAGGAGATAAAAATATGGCTAACGTAATACCTAACTCATTTCGTGGAGAGTTGTTCTCAGGAACACATAACTTTGCGAGTGGTGGGGATGCATTTAAAATAGCTTTGTATACAGGATCAATTGGTTCTGTTTATACAACATCAAGCACAGTGGTCTCTTCAACTAACGAAGTAAGCACAGGTGGAGGAAGTAACTATTCAAGGCAAGCTTTGTCTTCACAAGCAGTTGCATCTTCAACAGCTGTTGCTACAGTTGATTTTGGAGATTCAACTTGGTCAAGCGCAACTTTTACAGCGGCGTTTGCAGCTATTTATAATGATGATCAAGGAGATAAGTTATGTGTAGTATTAGATTTTGGCGGAGACAAAACTTGTACTAATGGGACATTTAAAATTACTTACCCTGATCCGTCAACACCAGCTAATGCTATTATAAGCATGAGTTAAAAGGAGAGTAAATGGCTTTAGTAATAAATGATAGAGTAAGAGAAACGAGTACAACAGCAGGCACAGGTACGTTAAACCTTGCAGGTGCTGTTACAGGTTTTCAAACTTTTGTTGCAGGGATAGGTAATAGTAACACAACTTATTATGCTATCTTTGAAGAAGGTACTAATCTTTTTGAAATAGGTATTGGTACTGTAACTGATGCAACACCTGACACTCTAGCAAGAGATACTGTTTTAAGCAATTCTTCAGGTGATACATCTAAGATAAATTTTAATTCAGGTGGTTCAAGTACATTAAGTGTATTTTGTACAATGCCTGCAAGTAAATCGGTTTATCTAGATGCATCAGGTAACCCAGTAGGAGCAGCAAGCAACGGTTTTGCATTAGCAATGGCGGTTGCATTATAAGGAAAAAATATGGCACAAGATTTTAGAAACGTATTAGTTAGAACAATTGGAACATCAGATACTACATTGTTAGCAGGTGGAAACTACGATGCAGTTATTGGTATTAGATGTTGTAATATTTTAACATCAACAATTGCTGTTGATGTTAAGATTGCAAAAGGCGGAGATGATTACTTCCTTGCAAAAGGAGTTAGCATACCACCAAATTCTGCTATTGAATTAATTCAAGGCGGAGCAAAAATTGTTTTACAAAGTGGTGATACGTTAGAAGCAGTCTCTGATACGGCAAGTAGTTTAGACGTGGTTCTTTCGTACATCGACGCAATTAGTTCGTAGGAGGAATTATGACGGCAATAATAAATGGAATCCAATATATTGGTGGCCAAACATCGCCAAATGAATTTATAAACAATCAAGCAGGTACGATTGATGGTACACAAACTGTTGAGAATGGTGTTCTTGCAGGTCCTATCACTATACCTGGAACGATAACAGTAACAGGAGTATTAGTCATTGTCTAAAATAGAAGTAAATACAGTTGACGTACAATGTGGATCTACATTAACTTTAGGTTCATCAGGTAAAACAGTTACGTTAGCCCCTGGTGCGTCTCAATCAGGATTTGGAAGAACAGGAACAGTTGATTGGTGTACAACAGCTAAAACAAGTCCGTTAACGGTAGTATCAGGTAAAGGATATTTTATAAACACAACAGGAGGGACTATAACAGTCACTCTCCCTAGTTCTCCATCCGCTGGAGATATAGTAGCATTTAAAGATTACGCAAACACTTGGGATACTAACAAAGTAACAGTAGGTAGAGGTGGATCAAAAATTAATGGTGTCTGCGAAGATGCTGTTTTAAATACAGAATCACAATCAGTAACTTTAATTTACGTAGATGGTACAAAAGGATGGCAAGATATACATGATTCAACATCAAATGTAACTGGTGCGGCTTATATAACTGCGACTGGCGGTAATGCAGTAGTTACATGCGGAAATTTTAAAACACACATTTTTACAAGTGCAGGATGTTTTGCAGTTTCAGCACTAGCTGCTTGTGCAGCAGATAACGCAGTAGAATATTTAGTAGTCGGCGGTGGAGCTGGCGGAGGTGGTGGTCCACCACCGGCAGGTGGACAAGGTGGAGCAGGAGCAGGTGGATTTAGATATTTTTCAGCAATAAGTCCAGCAGGAAGTCCGTTAGTTGCCCCAGCAGGTCAAACAGTTACAGTACAAACTTATCCTATAGCAGTTGGAGCAGGTGGAACAGCAGGAGCAGGCTCACCTCCAGCACCATCTAATATAGGTGGCACAGGTGGAGTTTCAACTTTTGGTTCTATAACATCAGCAGGAGGTGGTGGAGGAGGTACAAGTAGTACTGGTAATCCAAATTTTACAGGTTCTAGTTGTGGTTCAGGACACTGTGGAGCTTCAGGTGGTGGATCAGCATATCGAAACCCAGGACACCCTGGTTTTGATGGAGGTTTAGGAAATAAACCACCAGTATCACCACCACAAGGAACTGATGGTGGTGACAGTCCAACAACAACAACTCCAAGTTTTCCTGGAAGTGGTGGAGGCGGTGCAGGAGCTGCAGGTACTAATGGTGGACCTCCAGGAGCCGGACCAGGTGGAGTCGGAAGTTATATTACGGATCCTTTCATAGGACCAACAGCACCTTCTTATGGAACTCCAGGTCCAGTTTCAAATTCAAGATATTTCTCAGGTGGTGGTGGAGGCGGGGGAAGTCCCGCTGGATCAGGTGGATCAGGTGGTGGTGCAGCAGGAGGAACTAGTGCTGTAGGAAATGCGGCAGGACCAGCTAACACAGGTGGTGGTGGAGGTGGAGGTGGTTTTAGTGCAGGTGGTGCTGGTGCATCAGGCGTAGTAATGATTAGATATAGATTTCAATAATTATGACAAGCACAATTAAAGTAAACAAAATAGAAAAAGAAAGCGGATCTACAATTACATTAGGAGGTCCAGGCACAGCTATAACTTTAGCTTGTGGTGCTACACAGACAGGTTTTGGTCGGACTGGAACGGTAGATTGGTGTGGAACAATTTATACTAACTCTCCAGGAACAGTAACAGGTGTTAGTGGTAAAGGATATTTTTTAAATACCACTTCAGGAGCTATAACAATTAATTTACCTTCTTCTCCATCAGTAGGAGACATAATTTCAATAAAAGATTATTTAAATACATTTGATTCTAATAACGTAACAGTTGGCAGAAATGGATCAAAAATAGCTGGTCTGTGCAAGGATGCTACTTTATCAACAGAAGGTCAATCTATAACTTTAATTTATGCTGATTCAACAAGAGGTTGGTTAAATGTTCAAACAGATACAACAGTTCAAGGAATTGGTTATGTTGCAGCAACGGGTGGAACAATAACAACTGTTGGAAATTTTAAAATTCATACTTTTAATGCATCAGGATGTTTTCAAGTAACAGATGCAGGAACACCTACAGGTTCAAATACAGTAGATTATTTAGTAGTTGCTGGTGGTGGAGGTGGTGGCGGTGATGGAGCTGGAGGTGGTGGAGCTGGAGGTTATAGAGAATCAGGAGGAACAGCATCAGGATGTTATGCTGTTAGTCCATTAGGTTCTTCTCCAAGTCCAGTAGCAGCATTACCAGTCGGAGTTCAAACTTATCCAATAACAGTAGGTGCTGGTGGAGTAGGAGCTATTTGTGGTTCTACTTCAGTAGGGGCTAATGGATCAAATTCAACATTTTCAACAATAACATCAGCAGGCGGTGGTAGAGGTGGTGCAGGAGCACCTACATGTGTAAATGCTGGTGCTGGTGGTTCAGGAGGTGGAACAAGAAGTAATACTACTCAAGCAGGTGGAGCAGGTAATACCCCACCAGTATCTCCTCCTCAAGGAAATGATGGAGGAACTGGAGCTTCAGGAAATTTTTGTGGTGCAGGAGGAGGTGGAGCAACTGCTGTTGGAACACCAGGACCTTCAGGACCAAAAGCAGGTGGTGCAGGAGCAACAAGTTCAATTAATGATACACCAACAACTAGAGCTGGTGGCGGAGGTGGTGGTAAAAATGGACCAGCAGGACCCGGAGGAGCAGGAGGATCTGGCGGTGGAGGCGCTGGGGGACAAGGTAGTTCACCAGGACCAAATACTAACGGTGTAGCTGGAACAGCTAACACTGGTGGTGGAGGTGGTGGATCAGGGGGTGGTAATCCTGGAAGAACTGGTGGTGCAGGTGGATCAGGAGTGGTAATAATAAGATATAAATTTCAATAATTATGAGTAAAATTAAAGTAAACGAAATAGATAAACGAAATGGTAGCACGGTAACTATAGGTGGTCCTGGTACAAATTTAGTTTTAGGAACATCAGGCCAAAGCGTAAGTTTGGGATGTGGAGCTACACAATCAGGTTTTGGTCGTACGGGTACAGTTGATTGGTGCACAACTGCAAAGACAAGTCCTTTCACAGCAGTTAGTGGTGATGGTTTTTTTGTCAATACAACATCTGGTGAAATAACAGTAACACTTCCAAGTTCACCATCAGCAGGTGATATTGTTGCATTTAAAGATTACGCAAACACTTGGGATTGTAATGCAGTTACACTTTGTAGGAACGGATCAAAAATTAATGGACAATGTAATAATGCAACTTTAAACACCGAATCACAGTCGGTAACTTTAATATATGTTGATGGAACAAAAGGTTGGCAAGACATTCAAGATTCTACTTCTAACGTCACAGGTACACCTCTTTTTATTTGCGCTACAGGTGGAACAGTAACAACTGTTTGTACAAATTTTAAAGTTCATACATTTACAAGTTCAGGCACTTTTACGGTTAATTCAGCGCCTACCCCAGCTAATAATAATGTTTCTTATATGGTCGTTGCTGGTGGAGGTGGCGGTGGTGGAACTAGAGGTGGTGGAGGTGGAGCAGGAGGTTTTAGGGAAGGTGAAACACCAGCAGCACCTTACACAGGAAGTCCATTAAAAAACTGTGCAGGTTTACCTGTTTCAGTTCAAGCATATCCAATTACAGTAGGAGCAGGAGGTGGAGGTCAACCTGCTCAAGCACCTGGTATAAAAGGAAGTGATTCAGTTTTTAGTACAATAACTTCAACAGGTGGTGGTTACGGAGCCGATGATGATGCAGTAGGAGGACCAGGAGGATCTGGTGGTGGCGGAGGTGGTGGTGGATCTTACGCAGGTGGATCAGGTAATGATCCTTCAGTAAGTCCCCCACAAGGTAATAATGGTGCAACTTCAGCTTCAGATGGTAGAGGAAATCAAGGNGCAGGTGGCGGTGGTGCTACTGCTGCAGGAACAGTTAATACTACAAGTCCAGCAGGTGGAACAGGAGGTGCAGGTGCAACTTCTTCTATAACAAGTTCACCAGTTGCAAGAGCAGGTGGCGGTGGAGCAGGCGGAGTTCCAGGAGTTGCCTGTGGATCAGCAGGAGGAACAGGCGGCGGTGGAACAGGAAATCCTAGACCAGCAGGAGGAGGTACTCCAACAGCAAACGGAACAGCAAACACTGGTGGTGGCGGTGGAGGCGGTGGTGAAAGTCCAACAGCTTCTAACAATTTAGGTGGCACAGGTGGATCGGGTGTAGTAATAATAAGGTATAAATTTCAATAATTAATATGTATTTACAGGAATTTAAAAATAAGATATAAGGAGAAACATTATGGCACATTACGCAAAACTAGGAATAAACAGTAAAGTTATAGGAGTAGAAGTTGTAGCTGATGCTGATTGTCAAAATGCTGATGGTGTTGAAGATGAAGAAGTAGGNAGACAGTTTTTGGAAAGAATCCACAACTGGCCTCTTTGGAAAAAAACATCTTACAATACAATGGGCGGACAACACAGATTAGGCGGAACACCTTTGAGAGGTAACTATGCTGGTATAGGTATGATTTATGATGAGGACAATGATTTGTTCTTACATAAAAAACCTTACGCAAGTTGGGTTTTAAATGTGGCAGAAGCAAGATATCAATCTCCAATTGGAGATGAACCAGAATTATCTGATGATGAAAAAGAAACTCACAGATATGTTTGGAACGAATCTACAGGTGCTTGGGATAAAGTCGCTAGATAATCTACTTGACATTTTAAATAGATTTTATTACATATCTTAATAGGTATGCAAAAGAAAGCATTAACAGAAATAGATTTATATACAGGTGAAATAGCAATGCCGAAAGGCTTTGAAATTAATCGCAATGTAATTAAAAACGATATTTTAAAATCATTTGTTAATCTAGATAGAATAAATAATAATCCTCAAACTTATTCCTACAAAAATTATAAAGTACCTTTTTCGCAACCATTACAATGGATGCAAGATTATGTTCGAGATCATTGGAAAGTTGAATATGGTTTTACATTAGTTCCAAAAAATATGCATGGAAAAGTTTTAAGTCCTAAAGAACAATCTGTTTTAATGCATTCTGTAGATCCTGTTGATTTAAGAAACTCACCAGATTATACCCTTATCTATGGTTTAGATATAGAACCTAATTCTTGTGAATGCATCATTGAATATGATGATAATAGAAGAAAAAACAGAACGTGGCACTTACCTATAAAAAATAATGAATTTATTATGTTTCCTGCTACACAAAGATATATGATTACAGAAAATACATCTAATAAAATAAATACAATTTTGGTTATAAATTATGAATATATCTAATTATTTTTGGTACTTTCAATCTATAATACCGCCAAGGATTTGCGATATGATCGTGCAATATGGTAAGGCAGAAAAGAAAAGAGAAATTATGGCCATTACAGGTGGTTTTGGTAGAGATAGAAATTTAGATAAACAACCTCTTACTGAAGAAGAAGTAAAAGATTTACAAAAGAAAAGAGATTCAAATATTGTTTGGATGAATGATCTTTGGATTTATAATGAAATAAGACCTTACATTAAATTAGCAAATGCGAACGCAGGTTGGAATTTCGATTGGGATTGGTCTGAATCTTGTCAGTTTACTATATATAAAAAAGGTCAGTATTACGATTGGCATTGTGATAGTTGGGATAAGCCTTATACAGAAAAGGGTCCAACAAATGGTAAAATAAGAAAATTATCTGTAACAGTTAGTTTAACAGATCCAAAAGAATACAAAGGTGGAGAGTTAGAATTTGATTTTAGAAATGAAGATCCTGATAAAGAACGAAAGATTAGGACTTGCACTGAGATATTACCAAAAGGCTCTTTGGTTGTATTTCCTAGCTTTGTATGGCATAGAGTTAAACCAGTAACAAAAGGAGTAAGGCATAGTCTAGTGATATGGAATTTAGGCTATCCATTTAAATAATATGAAACCAAAAACATTTTCTGTAAAACAAGGCGGAAGTAATAAACCTAAAGGACACGTAGATTTTAAATCTGCATTTTATTTTCAAACACCGATATGGATTGCAGAAGCTCCGATGTTTTTAAAAAATACAATTAAAGTAACTGATAAATATATTAAAAAAGCAGAAAAAAATCTTAAAGATAAATTAAAAAATGAACCTAAATGGAAAAAAGATATAGGTACATTTGGTTTATCTTATCATAGCGAAAGTTTTTCTAACGATCCTAAAGTAAAAGATTTAGTTCAATTCATAGGCCAACGATCTTATGAATTTTTAGATTGGCAAGGATTTAAAACACAAGATCACAGCTTACATTTTACAGAATTTTGGGTGCAAGAGTTTAGTGAGAAAGGTGGTGGTCATCATTCTACACATCAACATTGGAATCAGCACGTTTCAGGATTTTATTTTTTAAAGTGTAGTGAGAAAACATCCTATCCTATTTTTCACGAACCAAGGCCCGGTGCAGAAATGACAAAGCTTCCATTAAAAAATCAAGAACAAATTACATTAGGAACTAATCAAGTGCATTACAAACCACAACCAGGAACAATGATTATATTTCCAGGTTATGTTCCACACGAGTTTGCAGTTGATGCAGGATTAGATCCATTTAGATTTATACATTGGAATATTAAAGTTGTTGAAACAGCAATATCAAAAGAGAGGAGTAATAAAAATGAGCTTCAAAAAAAATAAATATATAGTTATTAAAGAGGCAGTTCCAAAAGAAATAGCAGAGTTTGTCTATAATTACTTTTTACTTAAAAGAACTGTTGCAAGAAGATTATTTGATGAAAGATACATATCTCAATTTACACATGAATGGGGAACATGGAACGATCAGCAAGTTCCAAATACCTATTCTCACTACGCAGATTTAGCTATGGAAACTTTGTTAATGAGAACTCTACCTATTATGGAGAAAAAAACAGGACTAAAATTATATCCTACTTATTCTTACGCTAGAATTTATAAAACAGGAGATGTATTAAAAAGACATAAAGATAGGTTTAGTTGTGAAATATCTACAACTTTAAATCTAGGAGGTGACCCTTGGCCTATTCATTTAGACCCAACAGGTGCTGATAATGTGATAGATGAATATAAAAACATACATAAGGCAAATGCACCAAAAGGCGTAACAATTAATTTAAAACCAGGAGATATGCTTGTTTACAGGGGTTGTGATTTAGAACATTGGAGAGAAGAGTTTCAAGGAGACAACTGTGCTCAAGTTTTTCTGCATTATAATAATCAAAAATCCAAAGATGCAGATAAAAATATAAACGATACAAGGCCTCATTTAGGACTTCCAAGTTGGTTTAAAAAGTAATATAATCCTTAGATGGGGGCAGTGACTCCACCACATACCTCACTGCCTCCTTTTAAGGATTTATATGAGTTTAGGATTTGACGCAATATCGGCATTACCATTCGCAACAGCCCAAACGGCTGGTGATGTACAAGTAAGTGTAGTTGGAAATCAACTAGATATTAATATTGGTAATTTTTCTATCACAGCGGATTCTATTACTGAAATACCAAATCCAAATAGATTAACCCTTGGTACTGGAACATTAACCATTACAGCAGATTCTAATTTTACTGCTACAGGTAGTCAGGTCACATTAACTACAGGCACGGCAGTAGCAAGCACAAGTGTAGATATTACACCTTCTGTAAACCAATTGACCTTAACTACAGGAAGTGTTACAATAACTGCTGACGCAAATATAGANCCTACAGGAGTNGATGTAACTCTAGCTACAGGCGAAGTTGCGGCAATAACATGGAGTGAAATAGTTCCAGGTGTAGATATGGTCTGGACACGAATAGATACAAATTAATATGGCATCAACATTTTCATCAGATTTAAAACTAGAAATTATAACGACAGGTGAGAAAGCTGGACAATGGGGTGGAATCACTAATACTAATTTACAAATNTTNGAACAAGGATCATCAGGAGTTTTAGATGTAGACATGGCGGGAGCTAGTGTTACATTACTACTTACAGATGGTGCTACATCCAATGGTAAAAATGCATATTTAAGATTACATGGAACTTTAGCAGGTAATAGAACAATTACAATGCCAAGTGGTTCAGGCGTGACTAGAGTATGGGTTATGAAAGATGATACTGTTAGAGGCACAGCAAATAGAACGTTAGGAGTTTTAACAGCAAGTGGCACTACCACTCAAATACCAGTAGGTGCAACTGTTCTTTGTAGATCAAATGGAACAGAAACAGTTATGACTATTCTTGAAAAAGGTTATGCATCTATAACTGATTCAAACACTCCTTTTCCTGCGGTTAACGGAGATCAAATTTTAGCAAACACAACTGCTAACCCAATTGAAGTAGACTTACCTTCATCGCCATCTGTTGGAGAAGAAGTAACTATTATTGATGCAAGAGGAACTTTTAGTTCTAATAACGTAACCGTAGATAGAAATGGTCAGCCTATAAACTCAGCTGCATCTAACTTAACTTTAAGCACAGCTGGTCAAGCAGTTACATTAGTTTATGTAGATGCAACAAGAGGTTGGGCATTTAAGACTAATACAGCATAGGGGCTTAATTAATGGCTCTCGTTGATTTTAAATTTAGATCAGGCATAGACAAACAGGACACTTCTGTTGGTGCAGAAAATAGATGGGTTGACTCCAACAATGTTCGTTTTAGATATAACCTTCCTGAAAAAGTTGGAGGATGGTCTTCATTACTTCCTGATACTATTGTAGGAGTTGCTAGAAAACAACACGCCTTTGTAGATCTTGATGGTAATAGATATGTAGCTATAGGCACAGATAAATTTTTACTTATTTATTTTGAAGGTGCTTTGTATGACATTACACCTTTTAGAAGTAACAATGCAGGAACTCAAATAACTTTCACAGGTTCAACAATTACTACAAGTACAACTAGGGGAACAGCAGTTACGATTACAACATCAACTAATCATGGATTAGAAGTAGGAGACATTATTGAATTAGATTCAGTGACAATGCCAACAGGTTCAAGTATCGCTGCTTCAACTTTTGAAGATAAACTTTGTCAAGTTATAACCGTTCCCACATCAACGACTTTTACAATTACATCACCATCAGCAGAAGCTAATGGCGGTGGTTCTGATTTAACTTCAGGAAGCTCTTGCGTGGTTGAACCTTATCAAACAGTTGGACCAGAAGCACAATCATATGGATATGGTTTTGGTATTGGAAACTATGGAGGAACAGTTACAGGTTCACAAAGCACAGAATTAGATGGATCATTAAATGCTGATACAGCAGGTACAGGTGGATCAGGAACAAGTGTAACCGTAGATGCTACAGCAGGGTTTGCATCAGCAGGAACAATTGCAGTAGGCACAGTTCCAAGTGCTGAATTAATTACTTATGGTTCAACGAACTCTACAAATTTTTTAAGTATTACTAGAGGTGCATCAGGAACAGCAACTGCTGGAACATCAAATGGTCAAGCCCACTCTACTAACACAACAGTTCAAGATGCAACTTTATGGACAGGGTTTGGAGATGCTGTGTCTGCATCAACCGTAACCCTTGAACCAGGGCTATGGTCATTAAGTAACTTTGGCCAAGTGTTAGTTGCAACTATCGCTAATGGTGAGACTTTTACTTGGGACTCCTCTATTGCAGCTAATTTTACAACAAGAGCATCTAAAACAACTTCAGGTTTTTCTACAGCTATCAGTGGTTCACTAGGGAATCCTACTGCATCAAGGTTAACTTTAATATCACCTACAACAAGACACTTAATTCACTTTGGAACAGAAACAACAATTGGTGATCCAACAACCCAAGATGATATGTTTATTAGGTTCTCAGATCAAGAATCAATAAATGACTATACACCTACAGCAATTAATTCTGCGGGTACACAAAGGTTACAAGACGGTACAAAAATTGTGGGTGCATTGGTAGCAAAAGAAAATATTCTAGTATGGACAGATAACGCACTCTATACAATGAAATTTGTTGGAGCTCCTTTTACATTTGGTTTTGAACAAGTAGGTACGAACTGTGGTTTGATAGGTCAGAATGCTGCTGTAGAAATTGACGGTGTCGCTTATTGGATAAGTAATAATGGTTTCTTTGCTTTTGATGGTACAGTTAAAACATTATTATCTTCTGTAGAAGATTATGTTTATGATGACTTTGACACGACAAAAGGTCAACAGGTTTGTGCAGGTATAAACAATTTATTCTCAGAAGTAGTTTGGTGGTATCCAACTTCAGGATCAGCTTATAATAATAGATACGTTGTGTATAATTATGGTGAGTCTAATCCTCAAAACGGTTTAATATGGTACACAGGAAATGAACCTAGAACAACTTGGGTTGATTCTATTGTATATCCAAAACCGTTTGCAACTAAATTTGATGATAGTGCAGAGGGTACTTTTCCTAGTATAGTAGGTTTAAGTGGATTAGGTCAAACAACCTATTTTGAACACGAAGTAGGAACTGATCAAATTAATCCTGACGGAACAACTACAGCCATCGCATCTAATATAAAATCTTATGACTTTGATTTAGATGTTAAAGGTAATGGTGAGTTTTTTTTAGCAATGAGAAGAATACTACCTAACTTTAAAGTTCTTACAGGAAATGCAACATTAACTGTTGGTATAAAAGACTTTCCTGCACAGTCAGATACAACAAGCACGTATAGTCCCTTTACATTAACGTCATCAACGACTAAAGTGGATACACGAGCACGTGGTCGATTTGCTAATATTCAAATCTCTAATAGTTCTACATCAGAAACGTGGAGATTCGGCACAGTTAGAATTGATTTACAACCTGATGGGAGAAGATAATGGTTAAACCTAATGTTGATTTTATGCAGAATTATAGACCGACCCCAAATCGAGTCTTTGATTTGTATAATTATTATCAAGGTATAGGTCCTACAACAGGAACACCAACGACGACAACTGCTAATATTCCAGGATATAATCCTTTTGTTCCAAGCGGTGGAGGCGGTGGAGGTGGTATTACTAGCATTGATCCAAGTGGTTTTAAACAGACAGGTAATTTATTTCAAGCCGCACCTGTTGCTTATGAAAATGAATTATCTTTTCAAGGAAAAGTTCCTGGTATGGATATTCCTGCTATTAATTTTAAAGATGCTCCCGTAGATTTTATGTTAAGAGAAAATAATCCTAGAACGTTTGATCCTTTAGTTAATGCTAAAAACGCAGTACAGAATATGAATTTTAAAAAAGCTAGAGATTTTGGAATTAAAGCATTAAGTTCTAATCTGTTGGCACAAGGTGGAGCAAAATTAGGGTTTGGTCTTTTAGGTCCCCTTGGTGCTTTGGGAGGTGCAATAGGCGGAGGTATTTTAGGGTTCGGGGCTCGAGGACCTACAGTTGCAGAACAGGTTGTAGGAAACTTTTATGGTAATCAAGGTAATCAACCAGGTTTTTATAGAGACCCAGTAACAGGAGAACTTGTAGAAAGTGCAATGCAAGGATATAATATTTCTTCTGCGTTTGGTAAAGGTATTCCAGCTGCTATAGATAAACGATTGGCTAGAATTGCTAGAACAATACAAAAGAAAAAAGGTAAAGTAACTCAAGGACTGTTAGATTTACAAGCAAGACTAAAAGCAGAAAAAGAGGCTCTTGAAGCAGAACAACAAAGACAAATGGAAAATCTGCGAGATAGAAACAGAGCTGAAGGTACAGGTGGTTATCAATCTTCTTTTGCTCAAGATACAGACTTTATGGAAGGCGATAAAAGTGCTGGTGGTAGAGGAACAACGGCTACAATGGGATCAACATAATGACAAAGATAGTAGTAAGATTACCAGAACCAAAAGAAAAATATGAAGTTGATAACCAAAGGCAAATCAACAGAGCCTTACAATCTGTTGTTGAACAATTAAACTCAACATTTTTACAGAATCAAAAGGAGGAAACAGAAAGATTTACTTTCTTTTCATTGTAATGGCAAATGTATACAAGAATATTCAAGCAGTGGTTAACGCATCGGGAAGTGATGTTAGCATGTACACTTCACCTGATGCTACAACTAGTATTATTAAAACAATTAAATTGTTTAACACACACGGGAGTGCACTAGATGTTACAAGTAAAGTTTTTGATGCCTCAAGTTCTACTGATTTTGAATATGAAGTATCGAATGTTCTTGCAAGTAATGGGGTTGATTTACTCACATTTAACAATATCCTTATACTTGAAGCAGGAGATATATTAAAAATGCAAACAACACAGACTAACGTAATAAAGATGACCGCTTCTGTATTACAGATTAGTCGATCATAGGAGGAATATGCCGTTTATAGAACAAGAAGCTAAAGAAGAGATTAAGATAATAGAGGGTAAAAAAACTAAGGTTATTACCCCTGAAGTAGAGATTACTCTGACTAATACTCAAACAGGACAGGAGTATATGTCAGATGCTGAAGCAGATGCTGATGTAAATAACCCTAATACTGCTACTCAAAGAGAGCATATAAGAAGAGATGTGCATGTTAAGGTTGCTCAAATCAATATTGGTGCTCAATCGAAGGAGTTGTAAAACGATTAAAAATAGGATATTTTAGAAGATTATGGCAATTTCAAGAATGCAAGAACCAAGACAATTATACGGACTAGGCAGTCTCGTAAAGAAGATTACTAGGCCAATCAAAAAAGTGCTTAAAAGTCCTATAGGTAAAGCAGCTGCTATAGGGTTAGGTGGTTATGCTTTAGGCGGTGGTTTTGGTCCAGGTGGTTTTGCTTTTAATAAAATACCTGGTTTTTTAAAAGCTAAAAATTTTATATTAGGTGCACCTATGGATACCTTTGGAAGAGGTCCAGGTTTATTTTCAAAACTAAAAGGTTTAGGAGGTGCAGGTATATTAGGAATCGGAGCAGGAGCAGGTTTGCTAGGTGGTCTGTTTGCTAAACAAGAAGATGAAACTGAAGAAGAGTATCAAGCTAGAGTACAACAGTTAGGACCATACCTAAGACAGTATTACAGCAATGTTGGTGATACATTCGGGGATCAAGCTGTAAGCCCACAAGAAATAGAAGACTTTGTTACATCACAAAGCATCGAGTACCAAGGAGCAAAAGATGGTGGTATTATAGGATACAAAGATGGTGGCATAACTTTTAAAGAGTATCTAGAAGGAAGAGGAAAAGAAGAAAAAAGAAATACAAGAGAAAAATTACTTAACGACTATAAAGAATTTAAAAGAAGACAAAAAGTTAAAGAACAAAGAACTATGGCTGAAGAAGGTGGTATTATAATGGCTGACGTTGATGAGATGGAAGTCGGACCAAAAGGTAAAGAAGAAGTTATGGAAGAATCTATGATGGAAGATGTAAGACCCACAGGCTTAGAGAAAGTTGGAAAAACTTTAATGGATATTGCAACTACATTATATAAAGTAGCTACACCAATGGGTATGAGTTATAAAATGGCTAGAGCTATGTATGATAGATTACCAGATGTATCTAAACAAACTGTCGATGATATGGGTAAAGAAATGAAACAAGGTTTAATGGCCTCTTTAGATCCTGTTGGTATGTTTGATCGTAAAGGTGAAGACGATGAAGAAGTGAGTGAAACATTAATAATGGTTGAAGGTAAAAAAGATGGTGGTATAATGAACCTAGGTGGCAAAGAAATGGATTTACGAGGTGGTGGCTTTGTGCCTTTAGGTAAAAAAGAACGGGCTGATGACGTACCCGCAAGATTAAGTAAAAACGAATTTGTATTTACAGCTGATGCCGTAAGAGCTGCAGGTGGTGGAAGTGTCAAAAAAGGTGCACAAAGAATGTACGACACAATGAAAAGTTTAGAAAATAGGATTAGATAATGGCTGACAAAAAATGGATTCAAAAAGCAGTTAAAAAACCAGGAGCTTTAAGAAAATCTTTAGGAATCAAAAAAGGTAAAAAGATTCCTGCAAAAACTTTAGCAAGGGCCGCTAAAGCTGGTGGTAAGTTAGGCCAACGTGCAAGACTTGCTCAAACATTTAAAAAAATGCGGAGAAAATAATGGCTGAAATTACACAAACACGACAACTACCCGCACCATTTATAGAAGCACTTGGTAAAACGTATGCAGATCAATTAACAAAACAAGTTGGTAAACCTGTAGATACATCTAAGTTTGCACCAACAGTTGCAGCACAAGATGCATTACAAACACAAGCGGCTCAACTAGCAGCATCAGGTGTTGGTTCTTATCAACCATTTTTAACAGCTGCACAACAAGCATTGACGACAGCAGGTGGACTCACAGGTTCACAAGCTTACAAACAATTTATGTCGCCGTATCAACAAGATGTTATTGATGCAACATTACAAGATTTTGATAGACAAGCAGCGATGCAAAGACAAAACATAGGACAAAGAGCGATACAAGCAGGGGCTTTTGGTGGAGGAAGACAAGGTGTTGCTGAAGCAGAGTACGATGCAGCAAGCGACAGGAACCGGGCATCAATACTTTCAGGTTTATTACAACAAGGTTTTGGTCAGGCACAATCCGCAGCTGACAGAGCATTCACTCAACAAGGTTCACTAGCACAAGCACAACAAGGCCTTGGACAATTTTTACCACAAGCACAAAGAGCAGATATACAAACTCTAGGTGCAGTAGGTGGTATACAACAATCACAACAACAAGCTATTGAAGACGCACAAAGACAAGCGGCTCAAACAGCAGCGTATGAACCTTTCCAAAGATTAAATGTATTTGGTTCGGGTGTCACAGGATTAATGGGTGGTATGCAAAATTTCGGTGACGTTATTAAAACACAACCTAGTCCTAGCCCATTACAAAGTGCATTAGGAATTGGAACTAGTGTAGCAGGAATCTTAGGAGCATTGAGATAATGGCAAGCAGAGTTTTAAAAAGACCTATGTTTCGTAGAGGAGGCATGGCTAATCAAGGTATTATGTCAGGTCTTGTTGATCGAACAGGTTATAAAGAAGGTGGGAACATTCAAGAGGATAGCAGAAATTTTTTTGAAAAAATGATAGGTATGCCACCTGACAATATGACAAGAGCAGAAGCTGAAAAATTTTTATACCCCAATACATTAGCAGGAGGTAGTAAAAGACTATTCACTAATACAAATGATCTTATTTATAACTATGGTGTTAGACCCATAATGAACTTGGGTGCTTACATAACAGGTATTGGTGGTGAGGGTTTAGGCACATTTGACACAATAGATACTGTTGAAAGACAAATCGATACCTTTTCAGGAACAGTAAGAGATGACAAAGGTAACATTGTTTCTACAAATGTAAAAGAAGATCCTGACGCTAATCCTAATGATGGCACAACAAAAAAAACAACAGAAGAAAAAGGAGGCAAAGGCACAGGTGGTACAGGTGATTTATCTGAGTCTGATCTTAAAACTGTTTACGCTGATTTACTTCCGATGTTTAAAGAAACATTAGGGGTTGATGATGAAGATTTTAAAAAAGATGCATACTTACAACTAGCTAGATTTGGAACTAACCTTATGGCACAGCCAGGTGGTTCATTAACAGCAGCCATAGGTAGAGCAGCTGAGAAACCTTTAGAAGGAGTTGGAGAAATTATTAGTGCTAAACGAGCTGCGGAAAGAAGACCAAAAGAACTTGCATTACAAGCAGCACTTAGAGAAACTGAACCAGGTTCAATAGGTAAAAGCGTTAGAGAGCTTATGAAACTTGGTTATACAAAAGACGCAGCTATTAAAGCAGTCGTTGAAAGAGGCGGTGGAGAAGCAACATTAGCGGCAGTTAAAGCTAGAGTTATTGATGGAGACACAGATGCTTTACTAGAAATAACTGACAATAAGTCTGATGCTAGAAAAATTGCTAAACAAATGTATAAATATGGAATTGATTACTCAGACATAGAAGGAAAATTACCTGACAAAGTAGAAGAATATATAGAGGGTGCATACTATGTTGACAAAGGTAAATTAAAAAGACACAGCAAAGGTAAACTATATTCTGTAGGCGAAAAAGGTTTTATTGCAGAAGAAACAGAGTAAGGAGCCTAAATGCCTGAAAATGTATCAGATCTATACAATTTAGAGGGAAATAAAAGAACACCTGGCGATGATGTAGGTTTTTTTGAATCAGCATTAGCTGGTGTAGTAACGGGTCTTTGGAATATACCTAAAGGCGTTTTCTCATTTGGTGCAGAACTATATGATTTACTTGGTGATACCAACACAGCAAAAGAAGTAGAAGATTGGTTTGATGATGTTAATCCATTTGATGATGAAGCTGAAGCAAGAACCGTTGGTAAAGTATTACAAGCAATAACACAAGTAGCACCAATGGCAGTTGGTGGCGCAATAGGTGGTGTTATGGTTGCGGACAGAGTTAGGAAGATGGCTCAAACAGCTATCGCTGCTAAAAAAAGTAATAGGATTATGAACCTATCTCGTATAGGTGAAAAAATATTAGGTGCTGAAAAGTTAACAAAGAAAGGTAAATTAATCGGTGGTATTGCAGGAGGTGGTGTTGGTGAAGCGCTTGTAGCCGATCAAGATATAGGTACGTTTGCAGATATGGCTAAAGGTACATCTCTAGAACCATTTGCTATTACAATGATGGATCGTGATGAAAGTTTAGAGGGTCGAGCAGATGCGTACAGAAAATTAAAAAACAGATTAAAGTTTGGAACAGAAGGTGCATTGTTTAGTCTTGCATTAGTGGGCGCAGGATCAGGATTAAAAAAAATGAGAACACCATCAACCTACGGTGTTCAAGAATATGCAGAAACAAAACTAGGTAGAGCTCTCCAAAGATTTGGAATTACAGGATTAAAACCTGAAGGCATGGGTACTAAACAAATACTTGAGTCTAGACAATATGGTATTGGTAACATTAGATCTGTTGAGTTCCAAGCAGGACGTGCTGTACAAGAATTTGATAAAGCTAAAAATGAATTAGGTGATGTATTAAAAAGAGTTTACAACCTAGATGATGGTGCAGCGTCGGCCAAAAAATTAAACGATGAACTTATAGACATTATATCGCCTGCAATTGAAACAGTTAAGAAAGGTGACAAGACTGTTCCGTTTACCAAATCACTTTTAAAATCACAATCTAAAGCTAAAGGTATACAACAAATAGATGATGTAATTAAATTTAGACAAATTACAGATGAAGTTAGAGAGTTAAGTGCAAAACAATTTGAACTAGCAGAACTTAACAGAACAAATAGAATACCACTTTCTGAATTTATGGACAAATCCACTAAGATTAGAGAAAAACTTTACGAATTAAACAAAGATTTTACAAAACTTACTGAAAGGGTTCCTAACGTTGCAGAACTATCAAAAAAAATAGATCGAAAAGGTTTATTTCAAATAGAAGATTATAGAACATCACCTGAATTTAAAAATTTATTAGAAAGAATTAGAAAAAATGGTGGTGATCCAAACAAATTAAAAGATGCCGTATTTAATATGAGAAGATCTATTGATAATATGTCAGTTAGATTATTGCAAAGAACAATGCCTGAAGATATTGCTAAGAATATTAAAGGTCAATTAGGTTCTTACACGACTACAATGTACGAGCAATTTGAAAAACAAATGCCATTGTTAAAGTATGAACCAACGGCCGAACAAATTACTAGAGCAAAAGAATTATTAAGAGCAGATAAAGTAAAAGAACTTGGTCGTAAGCCTACATCAGCTGAACTTGCACAATTAAATAAATCTGTTGATGATGAAATAGATTATTTTTTAAGAAAAAAAACAGTAGATGAAGTAGACGTTGAACAATTAAAAAATCAAGCGGGTGATGTTATTAATAATCCAAACAAAGAACAAATAAATAATGTTACTATTCAAGATAAAATACTTACACAAAAAGTTTTAAAACCTTGGCAAAGAGAAATAGCAGGAGTTATTAAAGACCCATCGTATACTTTTTTAAATACAGTCAGTAAACAAGCACATTTAAATTACACCTTAAAATATATGGACGATGTAATGCGTTTTGGAACAGAAGATGGACCAGGTAAGTTTATATTTAAAGCAGATGAGTTAAGTCCTTTAGATGCAAACAATCCATTAAAGTTTAAAAAAATAGAATCAAGCGGACAGATAAATGGTTTGTCAAAATTGGAGGGCATGTACATGAGAGCTCCAATACACGATGCCGTGTTTGATACAACAAGTAACTGGTTAAATAGAAGTGGTGTAGGTACATTTTATAAGTATGGAGTGTTAGCACCTAAAGCTATTTCACAGATTGCAAAAACAATTTTATCTCCACTAACACACGCTAGAAACTTTATCAGTGCTAGTGCATTCGTAGCTGCGAATGGTGCGTTCTTTCCAAACTATGGTGATGTGCAAATGTTAATGCCTAAATTTTTAGGTGGTGAGGGTGTATTAGGACAAGCATATGGACTAACAGGTAGAAGAGTTCTAGGTACAATGACAAAAGCAGACGATGCTTTGTATGAAAGATTGCTAAGAGTTGGCGTTGTAGATTCATCTGTTCAGATCGGTGAGTTTAAAAGAATTATAAAAGACGTTATTAATAATCCAGGCCAAGCAGAAGCTAGAGCTTATACGGAATTATTAAACAACGATAAAAGTATTAAAACATTTAAAGGTTTACCTGATCAAGCAAAACGTGGTGCAGCTAGAGTTTTTGGTAAGTTACAAGATGCATATGTAGCTGAGGATGATTTCTTTAAATATGTAAACTTTAGTTTGGAAAGAAATAGATACTCACAAGTATTAAAAGAGTTAAATGTTAATGAAAGTAATTTTAAAGAAGTCTTAAGCAGTGACACGACAGCAGGTAGATTCTTAAATAAACTAGTTCAAAGGAAAGAATATGTAGCAGGTGCTGTAAATAATCAACAGGCTTTTTCAAACCTACTTGATGAAATCGCAGGAAGCCTAACAAGAAACAATGTGCCTAACTATGGTTATGTAGGTCGAACTGCAAGAGCGTTAAGACAATCTCCATTTGGAAACTTTATTGCGTTCCCATTAGAAATTATGAGAACAGGTAATAATATATATACATCAGCTATTGATGAAATTACAGCAGGTATAGGTACAGGCACATTTAATAATCCTGAAATACCAGGACTTATGAAACTAGGATTAAAAAGATTATTTAGTTTTGGTATGACAGTTGGTGGTGTGCCATACACACTAGTTCAAACATTTAAAGCAAAAAATAATGTAACAGATGAAGAGATGCAGGCTTTAAGACGAATGGTTCCTGAGTGGTCTAAGAATTCTACTTTGATACCTGTGGGTCGAGATGAAAATGGATATTTAAAATATGTAGATTTTAGTTACAACAACGCCTATGACACTTTAATTAGACCATTCCAAGCCGTAGTAAATGCACTTAATACAGGTGCAGGTGATAAAGACTCTTTGATGAAAGCTCTAGGAACAGGAATGACAGATGCACTAGCTGAAGTTATGAAACCGTACGCAACAGAATCAATTTACACTGAAGCATTAATAGACTCAACTATTAGAAGAGGTATTGGTAGAGAGGGTAGAAGAGTTTGGAATGAAGCAGATGACATCGGAGTTAGAATGTTAAAAGGCACTTTGCATGTAGCTAAATCATTACAACCAGGATCGATTGCACAATTTCAAAGGATAGAAAGAGCAGTAAGAGGTAAAACAGATAAAAAATATGGTGAAACATTTAAGTTGTCAGATGAGTTACCAGGTTTAATTGGACTACGAGCGATCAACTCTGACCCCGAAAGAGCTATGAAATATATGGTTACAAGTTTTGGTTCTAATTTAAAAAAAGCAGACAACTTATTTATTTCACCTTTGTTAAGAGGTGGCCGTGTAACACCACAACAAATCGTAGATCAATATAAATATTCTGAGCAAAGAAGATTTGCTTTTATGAGAGATATGTATAAAGATATTGAAGCAGCTAGAGCTCTCGGTATGAGCGATGGAAAAATAAGAAAAGAATTACAAAAAAGAAAAGGTCTGCCTAAAGATGCAATACGAGAAGTAATGGCAGGGATATACAGACCCAAAAGACCAAGTGAGTTTTTTGAAAATAGAATGAGACAAATAAACAACGAACTAAACGAAAAAGAAGGTGTTGATATTGAAAATCCATATATAATAGCACGAGGATTTATTGGAGATATAATTAGAGACAATTCAGGAATAGATTTATTATCAGATGAATTAATGTTTCAAGATTTTGACATACCATCTCCACCAGGAATTATAGATTCCATAACACAATCTTTTAATACGCAAACTGTCCAAGGTGGGTCGCCTAATATTAATGTTGTAGGCAACACGACTCAAGCATCAGGGACCATGAAACCTTACACTCAAATGACAGTAGCAGAAAAAATAGAATACGATAAAGCAATGAGAGGAATATAATGGCAATAGAACCTAAAAACACAAGAGAACACATTTTATCTTTGTATGGACACATATCAGGTGTCAAGAAAAATTTAAAACATGTACACGAAGACGTAGAAAAGTTGGGCGGTAAGATAGATCAAATCTATTGGGTTCTTTTAACTGTTGCGGGAACAGCAGTTGTTTTTGTGTTAGAGAGGATGTTTAATTAATCTTCTCGGTCGTCGTGCCAACGCTGATTAATTTTACTAGCCATCCAATAAGCAATTGGAATACATAATATAAAAGTTATTTCTGCAGCTCTTAATACACTTACATCCCACAGCTTGTAGACAATGTGATGAATCATTATTGGTGCAAACGCACCAACGCATAATAGTATGGCCATCCTAATATAAAACGGATATTTCATATCCAATCTTTCAACTCTTCTCCCATAATTTGAGTTGCAATATCAACTTTCTTTCTAAGAGATTTTACAATCTTTTGATCTACTGTATCTTCACAGATTAAATCAATATAAGTCATAGGTTTAGTTTGTCCAATACGATCAATTCTAGCTTCTGATTGCATTCTTTTTTCAAGGTCATACCCATTAGAATAATAAACCATTGTTGATGCAGCTGTTAAGGTAATACCATAACCTCCGGTTTGTGGAGTCCCTACAAAGAATCTACAATTAGGATCTTCTTGAAACTTCTTAATATTTTTTTGTCTATCTGCACTAAGGGTTAAGCCATAATAATCTACGCAGTCTTCATCAAATTCTTTTTTAATGGCTTCAATAATTTTATGAACATCTCTTTGCCAATGAGCCCAAATGACAACCTTACCTTCAACTTCATTTAAAACATTGATTAGTTCTTCAATTCGATTGTTTTTAATGTCTTGTAGTGTTCCATCGTCTGCCGTAAAGTGGCCACAAGTTATCTGTTGTAATCTCATTAATTGTGTTAAAACTGTGGCAGTTGTCATACTTTTGCCATTATGTAGTGCTAAGGCCATTTGTTTCATTTGATCATATAATTTAAATTGATCAGGAGATAGTTGAATAATTCTTTTCATAAAAGTTTTTTTAGGTAAATCTAAACATTCATCTTTTAATACCCTGTACGAAAAAGCCTTTAATTTAACGCTTAATTCATCAAGGTTTCTATAACCAATTGGAATTTCTACAGATCTACCACCAAAATTCATCTTTCTCATTACAGCATACCTTTGTCTAAAGGTATAAAAAGATACATGACCTAGAAGCTCAGGTCGTAAGAACTCACATTGCTTGAATAAATCTAGCGGCGATTTTGTGACAGGCGATCCTGTAAGTATTCTCCTGTATCTAGAATAAGGAGCCAAGGAACAAATGTTTTTGGTTCTTTTGGCATCTTTATTTTTAATCGTTGTTGATTCATCTATAACCATCATTGTTCTGTGGCATGATAAAAATCTATGTGCAAAGTCAACGCCTTTTTTAGTAGAGAAAGCTTCAACATTCATACATAAAATATGCAACCGATGATCTGTTTTAAATAAAGTATCTAAATTTCTTTTCTGTTTTATAGTAATATTGGCTTGCCACAGAACCGACACATTCTCAATGTGGTCAGCTAAATGTGTGGGTATTTCAGCTTCGTGCCAATTTTTATACACACCTTTAGGTGCTATAATTAAAAGGCCGTCAATCTTTCCATTGTCATAAAGCATTGCCGCATTGTCTATTAATACTTTAGATTTACCTGTACCCATCTCCATAAAATAGGCGTAGTATTCTTTCATCCAAGAATTTTCTAAAGCAGTTACTTGATGCTTATAGGGTTTTGTCTTAAATTTATAATCCATAATTTTTCTTCTTTCTAGTTGACAATCTCTTATATTAATTTATAACCAATGTCAATGAAAGAAAATACAGTTTATGTAATACAAGAAATTGCAGGCACTCGAGAGGGTAAGCCTAAGATTAACATTATGGGAGCTTCTCATTATGGTAATTTAAAATTTCTTTTACCTGAACTATCACAAATTATATTCTCTCCAGGACCTTTAGTTTTTAAACTAAGGAAATCTTTGAAAGATTATACGAGTGATGATTATCTTTTATTAACGGGAGATCCTGCTATAATCGGTGTGGCTTGTTCGATTGTATCGGATTTAACAAATGGTAAATACAAGCTTTTAAAATGGGATAAGCAAGAGAAAAAGTATTATCCTATCAATGTTAATCTTTATGAGAAAGGAGAAATAGATGAGCATTAAACAAACAATAAAAGTTAAGACGTTCACAGGAAGTGGATCGATTGACTTTGAAGAGGACAGAAAGGAAAGTTTAGGTGAAGTAAATAACGCCAAAGCTCTTTCTGATCAAGTAACGAAACTTCAATCTCTCGAAGACGAGATTGATGAGCAAGAGAAAAAACTTAAGGAGTTGAAACGAAATCAAGAGTTGTTATCAGGAGAAGTTATTCCTACGATGATGACTGAGATGAACATCTCAACTTTAAAATTAGCAGACGGTTCCGCTGTTGAAGTGAAACCCGTCTACGGTGCATCGATTCCTGCAGCTAAAAAGGAAGATGCATTTAACTGGCTTCGAAAAAACGGCCTAGGTGATCTTATTAAAAATGAGATCACTGTTGCTTTTGGTCGTAACGAAGACAACAAGGCACAGCAATATGCTGTCCTTGCACAAGGTCAAGGTTATGAACCTGTCCAGAAACTAAAGGTTGAACCTATGACTTTGAAAGCACTGGTCAGAGAGCGTCTTGAATCTGGACAAGAAATGCCCTCTGATCTATTTAATGTGTTCGCAGGCAACAGAACCAAAATAACAAGGAGCAAATAAACATGAACCAAGTAGCACAGAAAAAGTCTGCACAACTTCCTGCAAATGTATTTGAGGAAGATGCAGCAAAAGGTTTGGGTAAATTAGGTCAAGAAGATCTAGCCCTTCCTTTTCTAAAAATCCTTGGACAGCTTTCACCAGAAGTTAACAAACGTGATGGTAAGTATGTCGAAGGTGCTGAACCAGGAATGATATTTAATTCTGTTTCAGGAGAGTTGTATGATGGTACGAAAGGCATAACTGTCGTTCCGTGCTTTTATAAACTCGAATACATAGAGTGGAAAGATAGGGGAGAAGGATCAGGTGGACCAGTACAAATCCACGACTCTTCTTCAGACATTATGAGTCAGACAAAGACTGATGCAAACTACAAAGACAGATTACCAAATGGTAATTATGTTGAGAAGACAGCATCTCACTTTGTTTTGATTACCAATCCTACAGCAGCCACTGCTTTGATTTCTATGAAATCTACTCAATTAAAAATTAGTAGAAAATGGAACTCAATGATGGCAGGTATAAAGATGAAAGGTAAGAATGGATTATTCACGCCAGCATCTTTTAGCCATGAATACAGGTTAAGAACTGTTCAGCAGTCTAACGATAAAGGCACGTGGTTTGGTTGGGAAGTACAGAAGATAGGACCTGTAGATAATGCAGAGCTGTACCAACAAGCAAAAGTTTTTGCTGAAAGCATTTCGAAAGGAAATGTTAAAGCAAAGCACGGTGAAACTAATAAAAAGGATTCATCGCACTTCTAATTCCTTTGGGAATAGTTGCAACAAGGGCGGGGAGGCGAGAGTTGAACCGCCCTTTACTGATAGGATATGGAAGAAAAATTTATACAGATATTTAGTGGGTTCTCTGAGAACTATGGTCAAGCTGATATGCAACGGCTTGAAGTTGATCCAATCTCTAAAAAACAAAAACCTGAATATAGATGGGCACAACAAAGACTTACTGATGAAGATTACAAACAACATTTAATAGGAACTAAATCAATTGGTATTCAACCTTGTAATGAAAAAAGTCAATCAAGGTTTGGTGCTATTGATATCGATCCACAAGAATACGCAGGCTTTGATTTAAAATTTTATTTAGATAAAATAAAAGAATATGATTTACCCATCATACCAATACTATCTAAAAGTGGTGGTCTTCATCTTTACATATTTACAAAAGAATTCATTCCTGCAAAAATTATAAGATCATTCTTAACAAACTTAATTCCAATATTTAATTTGAAACCTGAAACAGAAGTGTTTCCAAAACAAACCGAACTTGTCAAAGACAGTGAGACAGGAGANATGAACAAAGGAAACTTTATTAATCTTCCATATTTTAAGAAGACAGAAAGAAGAGCTCTTAATTACGATGGAACAGAATTTACCTTTGAACAATTTATACAACTCGTTGAATCAAATTTTATAACAGCANAAAGAATAAAAGAAATAGATGATGAACTAGAAAAGAAAGTTTTAGAAGGATCAAACGCAGAGTTTATTGATGGTCCACCATGTTTAGCAGCATTGTCAAAAAATAAATTATCAGATGGTAGGGATAGATTCCTATACAACTATATGGTGTTTGCTAAAAAGAAATACCCTGACAATTGGGAAGAGAAAGTAATGAGTGCACCCGTATTGTATTTTGAAGATTCAGTAGCGTGGTCTAAACAAAAGCTTACACAAAAGATTAGATCATGGAAACAAAACTATAAAGGCTATACTTGTAATCAAGATCCTATCGCACAACATTGTATGCGAGGACTTTGTGTTAAAAGAACTTTTGGTATTGCATCTGACTTTCAAGACTCTTATCCATTGTGTGCAAATCTAGAAAAGGTAGACCTTGAACCAGAACCAGAGTACAACTTTGATGTTACTTTACCCGATGGACAAACGGTAAAGTCTGTGCATTGTAAAACGATAGAACATTTAACCGATCAAAGAAAAAGAAGAAACTCAATAGCAAAGTATGCAGGATTTGTTCCACCTCTTCAAAAAGGTGCTGACGATCAGAAAATTTTAGATGGTTTATTTAAGACACAAAAAGTTATGCCACCTCCAGTGGGTACAACACCAAGAGAAAAATTACACGATAATGTTTATCAAAAGATTACAGGACCTGAAGCTAAGAACGATGCATCGTTTAAAACAGGAACAACATTNATACAAGATGGNTATGCCTATTTTAAATTTGANGTGTTCTATAAAAANTTAAANAANAAAGGATGGNGNTANCAAGAAGATAAAACAGGATCAATGATGCTTAAGATATATAAAGATTGTGAGATAGATTTCTTAGACCAAAAAAGATTTCCTACAAAAGAAAAAGGTAAACACAATAGTCCAACTAAAAATGTTGTAATGATCTCAATCAAAGAGTTTGAAAAGATAAAAATTTATCACAAAGTTACAGAACATAAAAAGGATATACTATGATCAGAAAGATACTAGGACCACCAGGAACAGGAAANACTACAAAGCTTTTGAAATACGTGCAGACATTTTTGAAACTAGGAACACCGATAGAAAAAATTGGTTACTTTGCTTTTACAAAAAGAGCAGCTACAGAGGCAAAGGAAAGAATGTTAAAACTATTTCCACAATACGGATACAGAGATCTTAATCACTTTCAAACGCTACACTCTTTAGCCTTCAATACATTAGGAATGAAGAAAGATAATGTTATGCAACCCGAACACTACGAAGAAATAGGAAGAACAATTGGTGTTCAAGTTTCTGTTTACAGAGGAGGTGAAGAAGAAACAGGATACATAGATTCTGACAGTGAGTATTTTAATTTAATCAACATAGCTAGAATTAAAAACATCACCCCTAAAGATGAATACAATACAGATTTATATTCAGATGAAATGGATTACAATTTAGTAGAGATTATAGAAGCTGAACTTAAAAATTATAAAAGTTCTTTTGTTCTGTATGACTTTACTGACATGATAGAAAAATTTGTTTCGTCAGAATTATGCCCCAAATTTGATGTAGTTTTTATTGATGAAGCACAAGATTTATCACCTATACAATGGAAGATGTATGACATCATTAAAAAGAATACAAAGATTATGATATTAGCGGGAGACGATGACCAAGCAATCTATGGTTGGGCAGGAGCAGATGTAAAAAGATTTCAAGATGAACCTGCAAAAGAAAAGATATTACCAAAATCATATCGAGTTCCAATTAAAGTTCAGAGAGTTGCCGACTCAATCATATCTCAAATCGAAACAAGAATACCAAAAGAATGGAAACCAAGAGAAGATGAAGGACACTGTGAAGAAGTGTATGACCTTGATGAAGTTGATCTAACACAAGGTAATTGGTTAATTCTTGCTAGAACAAATTACAGATTAATTAAAATGAAACCATACTTAATGGAACGTGGTATTTATTTTGAATACAAAGAACGAAAAAGTTTTAGTTCAAAACTATGGAAAGCTATTAGAGATTTTTCAAAATGGACATCAGGTGCACAACTGACGGCTAGTGAAATAAAAGATATATTTGATTACACAGGCAACGAGTTTGATGGCGAAGATCATATGAGCTATAGTTGTGAGTCTTTTAATATTGATACATCAGATACTTGGTATGAGTTGTTTGATGCAGACCCTGAACAAGTTCTATACATCAGACAAATGTTGAGCAATAAAGAAAAACTTTCTGAGGAAGCAAGAGTAAAACTATCTACNATTCATTCAGCNAAAGGTGGNGANGCTGATAANGTATTATTGATATTAGATAATACAGANAAGATNCGTGAAAGCAATNGANAAAAGTCCTGAGAAAGCAGANGANGAACATAGAGTTTGGTACGTAGGTGTAACACGAACTAAACAAAATTTATACATAATGGCAGCAAAGGAGGATAGGTTAGGTTATGACATCGAAAGTATATAAAAAGCAAATTGGCGGCAACCACTACCGAAACATGGTCGTTCAGCCGAGTGAGTTTGTAAACAAGAACAGGTTGCTTTTCGCAGAGGCATCGGCTATAAAATATATATGCAGGCACGCTGCGAAAGGAAAGGAAGAAGATATACATAAAGCAATTCATTATTTGGAAATGATATTAGAGAGGGATTATGCGAATACCAAAATTTGAAGCACAGACAGAGTGGGTAAAACCTACAGAGTTTCCAGACTTAAGACAAGTTGATGAAATCGCTATTGACTTAGAGACAAAAGACCCAGGACTCAAGGAACGAGGATCAGGGTCAGTCATTGGTGATGGTGATGTTGTAGGTATTGCTGTAGCAACAGCATATTACAAAGGATACTTTCCCATTGCACACGAAGGTGGTGGTAACATGGATCGTAAACAAGTTTTAAATTGGCTACAAGATATATTAAATGCACCATCAACAAAAATATTTCACAACGCAATCTATGATGTTTGTTGGTTAAAAAATTTGGGACTTACAATACAGGGTGACATTGTTTGTACAATGATAGCAGCTGCTATAACCGATGAGAATAGATTTAGATATGATCTGAATAGTTTATCGTGGCACTATCTTGGCTATGGTAAAAACGAATCAGCTTTAGCTGAAGCAGCAGAGAGTTGGGGCATTGATCCTAAAGCAGAGATGTACAAACTACCTGCTATGCACGTTGGTGGATACGCAGAACGTGATGCAGAAATTACATTTGGTCTATGGCAAGAAATGAAAAAAGAAATACTACATCAAGACCTTGAAGATATCTTTGATCTAGAAACAGAATTGTTTCCTTGTCTTGTTGATATGAGATTCAAAGGTGTAAGAGTTGATATTGAAAAAGCACATCAAATGAAAAAAGATTTTATTAAAGAAGAAAACGAATTGTTAACAAAAATAGAATCTGAAACAAATATAAGACCACAGATTTGGGCAGCTAGAAGTATAGCAAATGTTTTTGATACACTTAAAATACCATATGAACGAACTGAAAAAACTTCTGCACCTAGTTTTACAAAAAATTTTTTACAAGAACATGAACATCCTGTAGTAAGAATGATTGCACAAGCAAGAGAGATTAACAAAGCACACACAACATTTATTGATTCAATTATTAAATACGAACACAAAGGCAGAATACACGCAGAGATAAACCAATTAAGAAACGCAGGAGGGGGCACGGTGACAGGTAGATTTAGTTATCAAAATCCTAATCTTCAGCAAATACCCGCTAGAAACAAGGATTTAGGACCCAAAATTAGGTCACTATTCATTCCCGAAAAAGGATGCAAATGGGGATGCTTTGATTACTCACAGCAAGAACCAAGACTCGTAGTTCATTATGCATCACTATATAAACTGCCATCAGTCTATGATGTAATTGATGCGTACAACAATGATGCTAACGCAGACTTCCATCAAACTGTTGCTGATATGGCAGAGATACCTAGATCACAAGCCAAAACTATAAACCTTGGTTTATTTTATGGTATGGGTAAAGCAAAACTACAAGCAGAGCTCGGGGTATCAAAAGAAAAAGCAGCGGAACTTTTTAATACTTATCATGCAAGAGTTCCATTTGTAAAACAATTAATGACCAAAGCTTCTAATAGATCTCAAGACCGAGGTCAGATAAGAACTCTTCTTGGTCGTTTGTGTAGGTTTCATTTATGGGAACCTAATCAATTTGGTATGCATAAAGCATTGCCACACGAAGAAGCACTCAGGGAACATGGACCGGGGATCAGAAGAGCTTACACATACAAAGCATTAAATAAATTAATACAAGGTAGTGCAGCTGATATGACAAAGAAAGCAATGTTAGAATTATACAAAGAAGGAATTATACCACATATTCAAATACATGATGAACTAGACTTGTCTATAAAAGATGATGCTGAGGCAAAAAAAATCATTGAGATTATGGAGCAGGCTGTTAAACTAGAAGTTCCCAATAAAGTTGATTATGAATTTGGAAACAATTGGGGTGATATTTATGGATAACTATGGCTTACTTAAACGCGAACATTCCAGTAGAATACGCACAAATAAAAAGAGAATATCTTTATGACCTTAAGAAACATCATGAAGAAGTTGAAGACTG
>FUFK010039312.1_pt1 | contig 46108 bp, 40 predicted proteins | sample 1021851 | NCBI WGS metagenome assembly FUFK01 (sample SAMEA51879418, study PRJEB19060) | metagenome
TCAGAAATACCATCACCATCAGAATCTTCACCATTNGGCTCATCAAGAATTCTNGGNTCAATCATGGCACCACCGCCACCGNCAACATCNCCAGCTCCGTCTTCATCCAAAGANGTAGCAACTGGNGCAATACCAATTGGTCTNTAAATTAACTCAGAATATTTCTTGTCAAAATACCATATNCCCTTAATCAACCACTGCTTAAGTTCNTCGAATTGGAANTTCTTGTAATAAAAATCAGTGTCTTCAACAAAAAACTCTGTNTCGAGAATTTCACGCAAAACAGCTGTATANTCATTAATCGCATCTTGACTTAATTCTTCAGGNATACCCTGTGGCTGAACAACCCTNACTGGACCATCAGGACTAGTAAATCCTAAAAATTGAGCATAGGAGAAAACTTCGTCAGTTAGCTCTTTGTAGCCTGTAAATTTTTTAATGGTATAAGGAAAAATTGGATTAAAGGTAGAATCATTTGCTAAAATTTGTTTTTCCTCAGCTGAAATTTCTTCTTCATAAGGATTAAAGTTGTACTTATCGTACTGAACACTTATTCTTTCTTCAATTACAGCTATAGCATTTTTAAACTTTTCTCTTCCTTCATCACTAATAATCCTTCTTTTAAATATATTTTCTACCCTTTCGTCAGGTAATCTTTCAATAAACTCTCCTTCACTTTCTGTATTTTCAGCGTCGTATACAGGCAAATTAAATTTCTCTATTTCCTGTTTAAGCCACCATATCATAGGTCTTCTCTCGTCACCTACAACACTNGTATCTACAGGGTATAGTAAAGGGTAATTTACTCTTTGATCAAGATCAATAATTTCCCACACTGTGGTAGACCATAAAATATCCTTGTCATTTACATAACCATACTCTAATGGATCATCTTTATCCTCTTGAACTTGTACAGCTGTACGTACTCCAATATCTTCAGGATTAGCAGCGTTAAGTATATTACTCACTCCTGTTTTATATCCCGAATTTTGAGAAAAAATACTATAAGAGAATAGTAGAAAGAAAAAGAAAAATATTTTATTGAAAAATTTCATTTTAGTTTATTTATTATCTAACTGTTAAAACAACTTGATTTTGAGAAAACAGCGACTTTCTTCCTTTATCTATTTTAGAACTACTAAAAACTATATCTGAGATGGTAATTTGTGTACCTCTCCTAGCTTTTTTGATTTCACTCTTAAGTCTGTCATTAAAAGCACCATTTGTATTTCTAACAACACCTAAATTACGAAGTCCAATTCTAACTTTAAATTCAGAAACNCTTAGCTGAAGACTATTATCAAGTCTCTCGTTATTAAATGTACCNCCNATTTTTCCNGTCAAAATTTGATTTGCTGAAAACTTATCTCCCTTTTGAGAGAATGAAGCAAATGGATCTGGAACTGCAACAACATCAAAAACTACTGGTGGAGAAGTAAAGTTTGTTAATTTATCCTTAACAACAATAGAAACTTTTCCTGTTCTACCCTTTTTCTGATTTGTCATTATAAATTCACCATTTTTTCCAGGTTTAATTGTTGGAGGTGAAACAATTTGAATATTATCGTTTGAAACTCCAGGCATTGTAATATTTAATATATTTTCAATATCCTCNTAAACAATATTCATATCCTTNTTTGAAACATTTGCTAATGGCGGATTTACAAAATATTCATGATCAATNGGGATAGATTTCTCNACATCAACACCNTTTTCGGTTCTTACAAAAATAATTTCACCAGTNAATTGTTTAGCACCAGCAGAACCAACATTTAAGTTNAGTTTTTCNAGAACAACTTCTCCGTTTTCCATAACGTCAATTGCTCTGTATTCTTTCATTGGTGCATTACCATTTTTAATTTTAACCTTACTTGCCACGAATGTTTCATCATATTTACCAAGAGCTACAGTTCCTTCTAATTTTGAATTTTCATAAAAAACATTCACATTCATAGGTATAGCTCTTAATGAAGTTAAATTTTCACCAAGAATAATTTCATTAACAGATGATATCATACCTTGAATTACATTTTCAACATCTTCTTCCATCAATGTAAGCTTAGTGATAGATGCAATTTCAGGAAATCCTTCAAAATTGAAATGAAGCCAACTTTTAATTTTATCGTCAGCTTTTCCAACCTTAACAACATCAGTATTAAAGCTTTGCTCTATCTGTCTTATTAATCCAGACTTAGAATCATTCCAAATTTTATTTTTTGTACTGTCAAGTGAAATATCTGAGTTAGTAATTTCATTAACTGCTACATTTCTAAAGTTATTTACAAGTCTCACAAANTCCTTTCCAGCATCGGTGTAACCAGGATTTTCCTCATTAACATAAGCTCCGTTGAAGAGCATTTCATCATAAGCTGCGGAATTATCCATTACTTCATAATCACCTACCATTTCNGGAATAGATCCGTTAATTGTTCTNTTAAAATCATTTTCCTTTTCTAAAATNGGTCTTTTGAAACTTTGATAAGTAACTTTATTAACNTCATAAGGATTAACAAATTCATTTTCNGTTTTATTAATGAAATCAGTTAATTCATTTGCCGCTTCGGCAATTTTACTTATNGGTTGNTATGCAGTATACCACTGNAAAGAATCGTTTTTAGCACTATTTTTTATTACTTGAACTGCCGCTTTATTACTTTCTTTTAAGGATTTTGTTGATTTTGTTACTTCTCTNTCAATTTCACCAAAAGTCATTAAAACTTCCTTTGACATATTTAAAGCTAGCATCGCAATAAATACAAGGTACATAAGATTAATCATCTTCTGTCTTGCGTTCTCTTTTCCTCCTGCCATAATATTATATTTTAGCGTTAATTATTANAACAACTCAGANAAAATCNGGTTGTTAAATAATGAAAATTATTTTTTGTTCATTGCATTAAGAACCCCACCATACACATTATTAAGAGATTCTAGATTTTTAGCTAAACTTTCCATTTGAGTTGTAAGCTTGTTTGCGTTGTCAGCAAATTCCTTGTTGATTTTAGCCAACTCACCTGCATTATCTGCACCAGATTTAGCAGAAGCTTCAAAATCCTTGATACTTTGCGTAAGACCTTTTACAACTGATTCATCTAACTTTGCATTTTTGAACATTTCGTCAATTTTGTCGCTCATTAAGGCCTTTGGACTCTTTTTATCACCTGATGAACCNTTTTTACCTCCAGCTAACTCAGGATATACCTCTTCCCAAGCATAATCATCAGCAGGTGGATCAAATGCAGAAAGCGCAAAAATAATTGCCTCTGTTACAAGTCCAATTGTTAACATAACATTACCTGTTAAAAAACCTATTGAAAAGTGAGTGATTTTCATTAATGCTCCAATAATTACTACAGCAGCACCCATTCCATAGGCAAAATTCATTTGTGTTTTATTAAGTAATCTCATTNTTTATAATTTTAGTTGTTGTTTTTATTTATTATTTGATAGAACTTCTTCTATTATTTTGTTTTCTAATTGATGCATTGGTCATTGCGTTTGCAGTCATATCTGCACCAAGATAGTCATGGACAGTTCTGAAGCCAATATAACTTCTAGCTTGATCAGCATTTTCATAATCCCTTGAACTAACCTGTAAAAAATACTTTACATCTTTCCAAGAACCACCTCTAACTACTTTTAATTCATTTTCTTCGTCATTTACATTTGGATTAATTGTTGAAGAAAACTCGTATGCTTCAGGCTCATAAGATGAATCAATCCATTCGGAAACATTTCCTGCCATNTTANATAGATTATAACCATTAGGNTCATAGGCATTTGCTTCAACTGTATAAAGTGCCTGATCAACTGAGTAATCACCTCTCATAGGTTTAAAGTTAGCCATGAAACATCCTCTGTCATTTTTTGTATATGGTCCTCCCCAAGGATACATAGCACCTTGAAGACCACCTCTTGCAGCAAATTCCCATTCAGCTTCAGTAGGAAGTCTGAATTCAGGTACTAAACTCTTTTTCTTTTTAGTTTTTTGATAATTATTTTTTGTCTTGGTTCTCCACTCACAAAATGCTTTAGCCTGGTGCCATGTTACTCCAACTACAGGGTAATCATTGTATGCATCATGCCAAAAATAGTCATTATGCATTGGCTCATTATATGAGTAATTAAAATCTCTTATCCAAACAGTTGTATCCGGGTAAATAGGAACAGGAATTTGCTTAATAAAATTACTTCTTTTACTCGATGGAAACCTTTCGTGAATGTAGTCATCATTAATAGTTATTGTTTCTTCAACTTCACCGTATCCACCGCTTGGTGTTGCCAATCTAATCTCAAATTGTCTAAAAGAACCAGGCTGAGAAACATCAGTTATCTGCATCTGATCATCTTGAATTAATTGTCCAGTCTGTTGATCATATAACTCATCAATCGCCATTCTTTTATATTCTTCCATTCTTGCCAAGTAACCATTTGGACCTGATAAATTTGAATATTTATTTTCATATGCAAACTGATCTACCTTCCAAGAAAATACCATATCGTTGAAAATCTGGTCTTCATCAAATAAAAACCTTCTAACAACTTCTGCATATTCACTGTCACTATTGAAGAAGATTGAATCTCTTGAGTAGGATGATTTACCATTTCCATAGGTAGGTCCAAAATAATCCAAATCTACATCCCAGTCTAAGTCAGTTTTTCCATCCCAATCAGATTCATCATCAGATTCTTTACTGGCTTTTTCAGATTTGTATAAGTATTGAAAATATTCACTTTCAGGACCTATGTCGTCTCTGTCTCTAAATTGTTCTGCTAATGCAGTTCTAATAACAGAGTCTCTAACCCATCTTACAAATTGTCTATATTCAGCATTGGTAATTTCAGTTTCATCCATGTAAAATGACCTTACTGTTACAGTTTTCGTAGGAGCATCTTGAATTGATGGCATATCGTCATCAGATTTACCCATAATAAAAGATCCACCTGGGACTAAAACCATCCCGAATGGCTTTTCGGCATAATATTTATTTCCTTTAACCCCAACAAGTTCACCTTTAGATTTATTCACGTTTCCGTTGGAACCACAACTAAAAGCTACTAGTGCTACTATAAAAAGTTGTAAAATTTTTCTCATTTTATCTATTACTTTTAAAAAAAAGTGGGGTAAACTTACCCATATAAATTTAAATAAACAAATTATGAAACATTATAATGTCCTGTTATTGTTTTGTGTGTTTTTTAAAAATAAAAAAAAACTATAATATATTTTTCTTTATTGCTTTAAACCATCTATCAGGAATTAAACCATTTTTAGCGGTTTCATAATCTTCTACTGTACAGGGTAATAACGTGGTTTGTTTCAGTTTAGTATTTGAGCCTTCACCAAAAATTTCTATCCACCATCTTGAAGTAATTTTATTCTTGTAGAAAATTAACTCATATTCGTCTACAATGACCGTGAATTTATTGTATTCATCTTCATTGGTAAAATCAGAATCAATTATTCGACAATTTACCCCTTCAATAAAATACCATATTATCTGTGAAATAAGCATCTCTGTAACCTCATCCTCATTTGAAGATTTGTATTCGAAAACACCAAATGAACTAACTTTATTACTGATACCAGCGTATCTGCTAATTGCACATATTTCTTTGCCGTCAAAACCATTAGGAGAAAACTTTTGTCTAGAACTCAACTCGGCAGCTCTTATTGATTTCATATCAATGCTAACAATATCAGCATCCCTCATGACAGGTTCTACCAATCTAATTTTTGAACAAACTTCACCAAGACGGTAAGCTTCAAAATATAAATTATCCATCAAATCTATTTCCTCTTGAGAGTTGTGATATGTTTGATATCCAATGTTAGAATAATTGAATAAATTGTGTGGCTGATCAAGTATTACTTTACCTAGATAACTAAGATTATTGATTGGTTTTGANGAATCACCCAAATCAAAATTTGAATCAACATTGACAATATTGACAGTATTTTGAATAGAATCATATGCTCTGTATACAGCGTATAACAGATCTTGACTACCACCAATAATTACAGGTATTATATTCTTCTTNAANATTATTGTAAGNAGGGAAATTACTCTTCCATATGTTTCATCAGCACTACCCCCCAAAATTAAGTTNCCTAAATCAGCNATTTTTGATGACCAATTTCCCGGATAAAGATTNTAAAACGATTTTCGTATCTCATTTAAGTTAAGATTATCACCTAAATAATCAACCGAATTTCTTTCTTCGGGAACACCAATTATGGCAATTTTTATAGAGTCTAAATCTGGAATACCTTTTTCAGAAGAATGAATACTGATTCTATTTCCAAGAATCAATGGAGTCATAAGCTCATTGTGGACTATAAGGTGATCATCCACAGGTTTTAACAAATCGTCAAAGGGTGATGTTAAATAGTCTGAACCCATGATTTAATTATTCTACTTTTTAGATGTATTTGCTTTGTATATCTCCTTGGCTTGATCTAAATCAATTGACGCAACATCAAGATTTTTATCTAACAAAATCTTCTTTTTAGATTTTATCAAATAAAATTTACCCCATCTGCCTTTTTCAACTTTAATTCCTTCCTCTTCCCAGTTATGAATAACCTTGTCTTTTTCTTTTTGTTTCTTTTCTTCAATTAATTCTTCGATATCATCAATCGAAAGATTATCCCAATCATACTTTTTATTGACATTGATGAATATATTATTCCATTTAATNTAAGGCCCAAATCTTCCTTTTCCTTTTTGAACATCCATATTTTCATAAACATGAATTGGAGCATCAGCTTTAATTTTATCTTCTATAATCACTATTGCATCTTCTAATGAAATTGATGTAGGAGATTTTCCAGCAGGGATTGATACAAATTTTTTCCCAAATTTTATATACGGTCCGTATCTACCATTATTAGCCTCTAATGTTTCNCCTTGAAATTCTCCCAATGTTCTNGGTAATTCAAACAAGGATAAGGCTTGNTCAAGTGTTACAGATTCAATCTGAAAATCTTGGGGAAGGCTNGCAAATTTTGGCTTTTCTTCATCGTCAACAGTTCCTATCTGAACCATTGGACCAAATTTACCCAATCTTACACTTACTTCTTTGCCGTTTTCAGGGTGNGANCCTANTACTCTTTTACCACTTTCTCTAGTAGCATTTTGTTGAACATCCTCAACAACCGGATGAAATTTTCCATAGAAACTTTTCATCATTTCTGTCCAATTCTTTTTACCGCTAGCTATACTGTCAAAATCTTGTTCAACCTTTGCTGTAAAGTTATAATCCATTATGTACTCGAAGTGATTTTTCAAAAAGTCAGTAACTATCATTCCAATATCAGTTGGAATTAATTTTCCTTTATCTGATCCAAATTTCTCACTTAGGGTGTTTTCAGAAATTACTCCGTTGGAGATTGAAACCTTTATTACTTTTCTTGATTTTGCTTCAGTGGATCCTTTTTCAACATAACCTCTATTTTGAACTGTGGAAATTGTAGGTGCATATGTTGATGGTCTACCAATCCCTAATTCCTCAAGTTTTTTTACCAATGATGCTTCGGAATATCTGTATGGAGGTCTACTGAATTTCTGTGTAGCAAATAAATCTTCTAAATTTAAGATCTCGTCTTCTTTAAATCTAGGTAAAATCCCATCATCTTCTGCTGAATCATCATCCTTTGAAACTTGATATAATTTTAGATAACCATCAAATTTGATTACCTCACCATTAGCTGTAAATAATTCACTCCGATTTGAACTTGAAATTTTAATATTGGTTTTCTCGAGTTCAGCAGGTTTCATTTGTGACGCAAGTGTTCTGTTCAAGATTAGTTGGTATAATCTTTTTTGATCATAATCTTTAACGTTGTCAGGTGACATATCGAAATTTGTTGGTCTGACTGCTTCGTGGGCTTGTTGAGCGCCTTTTGCTTTCGTGCTAAAATTTTTAGGGTTTGCGTATGCTTCACCAAAATTTTTAACAACCTGCTTTTTTGCCTCATCTATAGCAAGGTTTGATAAATTAACGCTATCAGTCCTCATATAGGTAATATGTCCTGATTCGTATAATCTCTGGGCAACACTCATTGTCTTGGAAACGGGAAAAGATAATTTTCTAGATGCTTCTTGTTGTAATGTTGATGTGGTAAATGGAGCTGGTGCCGATTTTTTTACAGGTTTTTTTACTATTTCTGAAACCTTAAATGTAGATTCTGTAGTACTGTTAAGATAATCAATAGCGTCATCTTTTGACTTAAACTCATTTGAAAGTCTAGCAACAAACTCTTTTCCATTCGAATTTTTAAATATCGCCTCAACTTTGTAGGTTGATGCTGATACATAATTTCTTATTTCTCTTTCTTTTTCAACAATCAACCTTACAGCAACAGATTGAACTCTTCCAGCGGATAGTCCGCCCTTAACCTTCCTCCAAAGCACAGGTGATAATTCATAACCTACTATCCTATCAAGAACTCTCCTTGCCTGTTGTGCATCCACTAGGTCATAATTTATCGATCTAGGATTATTNATTGCATTTGTAATGGCTGATTTTGTNATCTCATTGAATACAATTCTCTTGGTGTTATCAGCATCTAACTTTAAAGTTCTGAATAAATGCCAAGCAATCGCTTCTCCTTCACGATCTTCATCACTTGCGAGCCAAACAGTTTTAGACTTTTTAACTAAATCTTTTAAGTTTTTTACAATAGTTTTTTTGTCAGATGAAACCTCATATTTAGGTTTAAAATCATTTTCAATATCAATCCCTATATTTTTTGAGGGTAAGTCAGAAATGTGACCAAAACTTGAGGCAACTTTATAGTTTAAGCCTAAATATTTTTCGATTGTTTTGGCTTTTGCCGGGGACTCAACAATTACTAAATTCTCTGCCATTTTTGATTTTTAAGAGTACAAATGTAGATTATTTTTTCATAATTATATGTTTCAAATATTAAGCCAGAATAAAAATGATAAAATTTAAAGCATGACAAATTGTCGTATTTTTAATATATTTGCTGTGCAAAATGTTTAAAGAAATGAGCGAAAAGAATCCATATAAATATAATGGTGACGCATTAGTTGTTGAAAACACAAACGATAAAAGTAAAACCAAATCTGTTTACATTGAAAGCTATGGCTGTGCTATGAATTTTAGTGACAGCGAAATTGTTGCATCAATACTCTCTAAAAACGGCTATAAAACATCTGATGATTTATACACTGCCGATCTGATTTTGGTGAATACCTGTTCAATTAGAGAAAAGGCTGAGCTAACAGTTAGAAAAAGACTTGAAAAATTTAATAAGGTTAGAAAAACCAACTCAAATGTTAAGGTTGGTGTATTAGGTTGTATGGCTGAGCGATTGAAACATAAATTTTTAGAAGAAGAAAAGATTGTAGATATGGTGGTTGGTCCTGATGCTTACAAAGACCTACCTAATTTACTGGAAGAAATTGAAGATGGTAGGTCTGCAGTTAATGTGATTCTGTCAAAGGATGAAACATATGGCGATATAACACCAACTCGTATTAATTCAAATGGAGTTAGTGCTTTTATATCAATAACTAGAGGATGTGATAATATGTGTACATTTTGTGTTGTTCCATTTACTAGAGGACGTGAAAGAAGTAGAGATCCACAATCTATAATAGAAGAATTGAATGATTTACATGAAAAAGGTTTTAAGGAAATAACTTTACTAGGTCAAAATGTTGATAGCTATTTATGGTATGGGGGTGGATTAAAGAAAGACTTTTCAAAAGCAAGTGAAATTCAAAAAGCATCGTCTATAAATTTTGCTAAGCTATTAGAAATGTGTGCATTAACTCAACCTAAAATGAGAATAAGATTCTCAACATCAAACCCACAAGACATGTCACTTGATGTGATAAAAGTGATGTCAAAGTATGAAAATATTTGTAACTACATTCATTTACCTGTACAAAGCGGTAGTAATAAAGTTCTCAAGGCAATGAATAGACAGCATACAAGAGAGGAATATATAAACTTGGTTGAAAATATTTTCCAAATTATTCCTGATTGCAGTATTAGCCATGATATGATTTCTGGATTTCCTAACGAATCAGAACAAGATCATAATGATACTTTATCCTTAATGGAAAAAGTGAAATATTCATTTGGTTACATGTTCAAATATTCTGAAAGACCNGGAACTCTTGCTGCAAAAAAATTGGAGGACAACATTGATGAGGAAACTAAAAGCAGAAGATTAAGCGAAATTGTTGAATTACAACAAAAGCATTCCCTTTACAGGAGTAAAGAATTTGTTGGTAAAACTGTCGAGGTTTTAATAGAAAAAGAATCCAAAAAATCAAATTTACATTGGGCAGGAAGAAATCAACAAAACACTACAGTTGTATTTCCAAAAGAAAATTATAATATAGGAGATTTTGTTAATGTTAAAATCAATAGTTGCACCAGTGCTACCCTCATAGGNGAAGCTATTGNTTTTTCTAAAAATAATTAAGATTATGGTTTCATTACAAGCATTAAAACAAAGATTTGAAATTATAGGAAATAGTGTAGGGCTTAACAGGGCTCTAGAAAAAGCTATGCAAGTAGCTCCCACTGATATTTCAGTATTGATAACAGGNGAAAGCGGTGTTGGAAAAGAAGTTATTCCAAAAATTGCTCATCAGCTTTCACATCGAAAACACTCTAAATTTATTGCTGTTAACTGCGGTGCTATTCCAGAGGGAACAATTGATAGTGAGTTATTTGGTCATGAAAAAGGGGCATTTACAGGTGCTACCCAAACAAGAGCTGGATATTTTGAAGTTGCAGATGGGGGAACAATTTTTTTAGATGAAGTTGGCGAACTTCCGTTAACAACACAAGTAAGATTATTGAGGGTACTGGAGAACGGAGAGTTTATAAAAGTTGGGTCCAGTAAAGTTCAGAAGACCAATGTCCGAATTGTGGCAGCTACAAATGTAAATATGCAAGAGGCAATCAAAAAAAATAAATTCAGAGAAGACTTGTATTACAGGTTGAGTACTGTAGAAATTAATTTACCACCACTAAGAAAAAGACCTGAAGACATTCATTTATTATTTAGAAAATTCTGTTCAGATTTTGCTCAAAAGTATAGTATGCCAACGATAAAATTAGATGAAGAAGCTATCAGTATTTTGACAAATTACAGATGGGACGGGAATATTAGACAATTAAAAAATATTGCAGAACAATTATCAGTCTTAGAAGAAAATAGGATGATAAAAAAAGACGTTCTTATAGATTACTTACCTAATTTGGGTGATAATTTACCAGCGATTATTTCTGAAAAGTCTGAAAAGTCTGAATTTAATAATGAGCGTGAGATTTTATATAAAGTATTATTTGATATGAAAGGGGATTTGAATGATTTAAAAAAATTAACCCTGGAACTAATGCAAACTTCTAACATTAGTGAATTCAAAAAAAATAATGAACAACTGATTAATAAAGTATATCAAAATGAAAATTATTCATCAGAAAAAAATATTGAAATAGTTAATGTAGAGAATAACAAAAGCACAGAAGAAAATAAAGATTTTGAAGACAAATTTGATTATATTCAGGAAGTTAAAGCAATTGAATCATTATCAATTCAGGAAAAAGAACTAGAACTGATAAAAAAATCTTTAGAGAAACACGCGGGTAAAAGAAAATTAGCAGCTGAAGAATTGGGGATTAGCGAAAGAACCCTATATAGGAAAATAAAACAATTTGATTTATAAAAAATGAGATTCGTTAAACTATTAATTTTAATTCTATTCACCACAAGCTGTAGTGTAAAATACAGTTTAACAGGTGCATCAATATCTCCTGAGACCAAGACATTTCAGGTCAATTATTTTCAAAATAACGCCCCTTTAATCGAACCAGGAATTGAAAGAGATTTCACAAATAAACTAATAGATTTACTAATTAATCAAACCAGCTTAGAATTAGTTAAATCNAATGGTGACTTAACATATGAAGGTGAAATTGTNGANTATCGAATTTCACCAACTACTGCGACTGCAAATAANACNGCAGCTCAAAATAGATTGACAGTTGGAGTTAATATTAGATTTTATGATAAAAATGATAGCGAAGCNGATTTTGAAAAAAGATTCTCTTTCTACTATGATTATCCNGGAAANGTTCAATTNATNGGAGGACAAAGAGATACTGCACTTGATGAAATTTTTGAAAGAATTACACAAGATGTATTTAATGCTTCATTAGCAAAATGGTAAAATGAACAAAAAAAATTTTATAAAGATCCTTCAAAATCCTGAAAATCTAACAGCGGAAGAATTATCGTTTTTAGACGAAATCAATCGNGAATTTCCATACTTTCAAATAAGTAAGGCTATTTATTTAAAGACCTTGAAGGAAAATGATGATATAAAATTTAAAAAATTTCTCAGATCTACNGCAGCTTATTCNAGAGACAGAAAAATTCTTTTTGATTTTATTAATAAAAGTCAAAATCAAAATGAAAAAGTTTACTTTAATAAAAATGAAATCACAACTGTACAAAGTGAATATAAAATTATTAAAGAAGAGATTATTGAGGAAAATAGTTTTGTCGAGTGGTTAAAATTNTCAAATTTAAAGCCCATTGATAGAAGTAATGAAACAGAAACAATAGATAGGTTTATTTCTGAAAAACCTAAATTAAAAGTTGAAGTAAATGAGAATGAGTCAAGTAATGATAAAGCAGATAATCTCAGTAATCAAGCAGGTTATATGACTGAGACATTGGCTAAGCTATATCTTAATCAAAAAAATTATGAAAAAGCTATTCAGTCTTACAAAATATTAATTTTGAAATTTCCAGAAAAAAACAGTTACTTTGCAGANCAAATTAAAAAAATTAAAAGCTTAAAAANATGAGTTCTTATTCAATNTTTCTTATTCTTATAGTTATAGTTGCATTCCTTCTGGTTGTTGTAATTATGGTACAAAATCCCAAGGGAGGTGGATTATCATCGTCATTTGGTGGAGGTGGTACTCAACAATTAGGTGGAGTAAAGCAAACAACAGATTTTCTTGATAAGAGTACTTGGGTTCTAGGCGGAACTTTGATTGGATTAATACTATTATCTAATATTACATTCACACAATCAGANGCAATTNCCGAGTCTAAAGCCTTAAATACNGAAGAAATAGTTGTGGAGCCACTACCAATTAANACTACCGAGGAAAATTCTTCTGANGATNAATAAGAATTTTACTTTTCATGTAATTTTGTCATNTTTTTTGAGATGGCATGATTTGTGGAAAATTTTAATCAAATTAATTAGATATGAAATTAAATATTAAACCGCTTGCTGACAGAGTTCTAGTTGAACCAATGCAAGCAGAAACTAAAACAGCATCAGGAATAATTATCCCTGATAATGCAAAAGAAAAACCTCAAAAAGCAACAGTTGTAGCTGTTGGAAATGGTACTAAAGACAATCCTATGACGGTTAAAGTTGGTGATGTTGTATTATACGGAAAGTATTCTGGAACAGAACTTAAGTTTGACGGAGTAGATTATTTAATGATGTCAGAAAAAGATATTCTGGCAATTGTATAATAAAAGAAATATAAAATGGCAAAAGATATAAAATTTGATATTGAAGCAAGAGATGGACTTAAAAGAGGGGTTGATGCCCTAGCCAACTCTGTAAAAGTAACGTTAGGCCCTAAGGGTAGAAATGTTATTATAAGTAAATCTTTTGGTGGACCTCAGGTCACCAAAGACGGTGTAACTGTTGCTAAAGAAATTGAGTTAGAAAATGAACTAGAAAATATGGGTGCTCAAATGGTTAAAGAAGTTGCATCAAAGACAAATGACTTAGCTGGTGACGGAACTACCACTGCAACTGTTTTGGCGCAAGCAATCGTCAAAGAAGGATTAAAAAATGTAGCCTCTGGAGCAAATCCTATGGATTTAAAAAGAGGGATAGATAAAGCTGTTTCTTGTATAACAGAAGAACTTAATAAACAATCAAAGCAAGTTGGTAATTCATCAGAAAAGATACAGCAAGTAGCTAGTATTTCTGCTAACAATGACTCAACCGTTGGTAATTTAATTGCCACAGCATTTGAAAAAGTTGGAAAAGAAGGTGTAATAACTGTTGAAGAAGCAAAAGGAACTGATACTTATGTAGATGTTGTTGAAGGTATGCAGTTCGACAGAGGATATTTATCNCCTTATTTTGTTACTAATGCTGATAAGATGATAACCGANCTGGAAAATCCATATATTCTATTATTTGATAAAAAAATATCAAATCTTCAGGAAATTTTACCAATATTAGAACCAGTCTCTCAATCTGGAAGATCTTTATTGATAATCGCTGAAGACGTAGAAGGACAAGCTCTAGCAACCCTGGTGGTAAATAAACTCAGAGGGGGATTAAAGATAGCTGCTGTTAAAGCTCCCGGTTTTGGTGATAGAAGAAAAGCAATGCTTGAAGATATTGCAATACTTTCAGGCGGAACTGTTGTTTCAGAAGAAAGAGGGTTTTCGCTAGAAAATGCTGATTTAACAATGCTTGGAACAGCTGAAACAATTACAATTGATAAAGACAATACAACAATTGTTAACGGTGCAGGAAAAGCTTCAGAAATTAAAGCTAGAGTAAATCAAATCAAAGCACAAATCGAAACAACTACTAGTGACTATGACAAAGAAAAATTNCAAGAAAGATTAGCTAAGCTAGCAGGTGGAGTTGCGGTACTTTATGTAGGAGCTGCAAGTGAAGTAGAAATGAAGGAAAAGAAAGATAGAGTTGATGACGCTCTTCACGCTACAAGGGCTGCAGTAGAAGAAGGTATTGTTGCCGGAGGTGGAGTTGCTCTGGTTAGAACAAAAGAAAAATTAGCTAAGCTTAAATCTGAAAATGCTGACGAAAAAACAGGAATTCAGATTGTTGAAAAAGCTATTGAGGCCCCAATAAGAACTATTGTAGAAAATGCAGGCGGTGAAGGTAGTATAGTTATTTCTAAAGTTTTAGAAAGTAAAGATACTGTTGGATATGATGCTAAAAATGAAGAATATGTAGATATGCTCAAAGCTGGTATTATTGATCCGAAAAAAGTAACAAGAATTGCGCTTGAAAATGCTGCATCTGTTGCTGGGATGATTTTAACAACTGAGTGTGCAGTAGTTGATATTAAAGAGGAATCACCTGCTCCAATGCCGCCTATGGGTGGTGGTGGAATGCCAGGAATGATGTAAAATATATATCAAAAAAAAGAGCTGTTTAAAAAACAGCTCTTTTTTTTATTGATGATTCTTTACAACTTCTTCATCTCGATATTTACAACACATATAAAGGTTATTATATGCCTCATCAGGCGCAGTTTCTAATTTGGTATCATGACCAATCGAAGCAATCTTTTTATGTATTTGTTCTAACGAAATTTTTTTCTCATTGAAAATTACCTTAAGCATTCTGTTTTCTTTGTTCCAGTCAGCTAATTTAATTCCCTTTGTAGCTAAACAACTTGATTCAATTCTTTTTTCACACATTCCACAAACACCATCAACAAAAATAACCTCTGACTTGGTTTGAGAAATACCATCAACAGTAAAAAAAAGAACTAAAAGAGTTAGTATAAAATTTAATTTCATAATATTTGATTTAATTAATATAATATCTTAATCCGACATAAGACATTCGCCCAAAAATTGGGCCATATATATATGTAGCATCAAAATAATCTCCAAACGGATCATCTGATCCAAGTATTGTATTTTTTTGCCTGTAGTTTGTCAAATTTTCAACCCCAAGATAAAGCTGAAACGAATCGCTAAAGACCCTTGTAATTTGGGTATTGATAAGATTTAACCTCTCGGATGTACCCGAAAGCCTATACTCTGATGGATTGTTTTGAGTTGAAGGTAGTCTTTGTTGACCAACATGATTGAAAGTAAAATCATACTTCCAATTTCTTCCTTTATCATTTGTTGGTCCATTATATGCTACATTAAAGAAAATACGATCGCTGGGAGTTAATGGATTTTTTAATCTTCCATGTGAATTGTAGTCAGTTTCTGCATCAGTATTTTTATATGCAAATAAGAAATCAATCGAATTTGAAAGAGTGTAAGAAAATTGAGCTTGAAAACTATTTGAGAAGCTTTTTCCGGTCAAATTATAAAAATTAATCTGAGCTGGAGTTTCCCAGTCTGCAACCACTTTATTTTCAAAGTCAGTTATGTAATAATCAAGAATCAATTGAGATTCCTTTCCGAATAACTTAAAACTATTAATAATCGAAACGCCATAATTCCAAGCTTGATCAGCTTTCATACTTGAAAAATCACTAGGTAATGAATTTTCTGTAAAAATTATTTCTCTTGAGCTATAAAATAGTTTTTGATTTTCAGAGAAAATATTAGCAAGACGAGTTGCTTTACCAAAAGAAAATTTAATTGTCGATTTTGGTAAAACCATATAGTTCATATGAAATCTGGGAGAAATGAAATTTCCAATTTTATTGTGATTGTCAAACCTTATTCCAGCTGATAAATTTATTTTATCCGAATTATCATAATTGTATTCAAAATAAGCACCAACTGACTTTTCAATTCTTGAAATATCAAAATCATTAAAACCAAGATTGTTTACATATTCATCATACTCATCATAAGAGATAGAAATTCCTGTTTTAATCTTATTATTAATATTTCCAATAATTGAATTATATACAAGATTTGTAAAAATACTTGATTGATTTGTATCATGAATGCTGTTTCCAAAAGAAGACCCCATATCAATCCCAGTATATGCGAATTGAATTCCCAAAGATCTGTAAGTAATTTCAGGGTCAACGTATCCAAATTTAAAATTTGTTTTTACCATTTCTGAGTCGGTTTTTCCTCCCCAGTAATTTTGATTTTCTGGAAATATAATTCCATCTATGTATTCATTTTCACCATAAACTCTTTCATCAAAAACATAATTGAAATCAAAAAACCCAACAAGTCCTTTTTCAAGATTTGTGTATTGAAACCTATTTAAAATATTTAATTGTTGACCAGTTGGATCATCTCTAAAACCATCATTATTATTATCTGCACTTGTGTCTTTTTTATTCGCATGAAAGTAAAGTCCGTAATCTAATTTATGGTTTAAATTAGCTGTATAATGCGTATTTAATTCTAGACGCTCCATCTGATTAGCAAATAGATTTAAAAAAAACTTATCGTCTGTTAACGGTTTACGTAACTCTGCATTAATCTGACCCGAAATACTTTCATAGCCATTTACTACACTACCGGAACCTTTTGCAACCTGTAAACTTTCTATCCAAGTTCCAGGAATATATGTTAAACCATATGATTGAAGAGCTCCTCTAATGGAAGGAATATTTTCAATGGACATCAAAATATTTGGACTACTCAAACCCAACATATTAATTTGTTTTCTACCGGAAATACCGTCTGAAAAATTTACATCAATTGAGGGGGTTGTTTCAAAACTCTCAGAGAGGTTACAACATGCAGCCTTTAATAATTCATCAGAAGAAATATTTAAAACATTTGCAGAGCTTAATAGAGAAACCGAAGATGATTTAGTATTATATCTAATGGAAACTGCATCTAATTCTGAATCCGCTTTTAATATAATTTTAGCATTTGATGATCCAACGCTTACGGTATCATTTTGATATCCAACAAAACTGACAACATAGCTATTCTTATTATCAGGGTTGGATAATTTGAATTTACCATCGATATCAGAAATTGTACCACCTGAATTGTCTATCCAATATATATTAGCACCAACAATAGGTATCTCTTTATTTTCAATAATCTCCAGAACTGTCCCTTTCACATCTTGAGAAAATACAAAGGATGAAAAGAAAATAAATACAATTGCCAAAAAAGAATTCTTACTAATCAATGTACATAAATTTTATAATACAAAATTACTAAAGAGTTAGGTTATAAACTTATATAATGATTGAATATATTTATAAAATTATCTCAAATTTGATCAATACCCTTTCTTTGAGAATTTTGATGTTTTTTGAACTCTGAGGGGCTCATACCTGTCACTTGTTTAAATTGCTTGGACAAATGTGCAACACTTGAATAATTCAATTTGTAAGCAATTTCACTTAAATTAAGTTCATCGTACTTTATTAATTCTTTGGTTTTTTCAATCCTTTGCATCGAAAAATATTTTTCAATTGTATATCCAGTATTTGAAGAAAATATTCTACTTATATAGGAATAATCATATCCAATTTTTTTAGAAAGAAATACAGAAAATCTTTCTTTTAATTTGTTTGAAAACTCAATATGATCAATAATAACATTTTTTATTTTTTGAATTAATACCGAGTTTTTTTCTTTTAAAATTTCAAATCCTTTTTGATTAAGTTCGGATTCAATTGATAAAATTTGAAGATCAGTAATTTCATCTACAATCACCTCACCCAGTTGAATATTTTTAATGGCAATTCCTTGACCTATAAAAATACTTTCAACAGCTTCAGTACATCTTGAACAAACCATATTTTTAATATGAATTTTACGCATACTTGGCTTGAAATAACTTATTAAATGTAAGTGTTAACAAAATTGAATTCTTTCGCTAAAAATAAGGATAATTCATATTCCAATTTAATTATTTTTGAAATTATGAATAATATCAAAATCAAATCTGCTTTAATTTCAGTTTTCTCAAAGGAAGGGATTGCCCCAATTGTTGATGAGCTGGTAGAAAATAAAGTGAAATTATATTCAACTGGTGGAACATATAAATATATTTCTAAACTTGGTTATGATGTTATCGAAGTTGAGAATATTACAGACTATCCATCCATCTTTGGAGGAAGAGTAAAAACACTTCATCCAAAGATATTTGGTGGCATTCTTTACAGAAGAGAAAACAATGAGGACATTGAAGAAAAAGAAAAATATGAAATACCTTCGATTGATTTGGTTATTGTTGATTTATACCCATTTGAAGAAACTGTAAAAAAAGGCGGAACCCAAGATGAAATAATCGAAAAAATTGATATTGGAGGTATTGCATTAATTAGAGCTGCGGCAAAAAATCATAAAAATGTGGTTTGTATTTCGTCTGTAAATGACTATGAGTCTTTTTTAGAAATTTACAAAAACAACAACGGTCAACTTAGTCTGGATGAAAGAAAATATTTTGCAAGAAATTCATTTTTAACTTCATCCAAATATGATTCAGCGATATTTAATTATTTTGATGGTGTAGAAAACCTAAGCCTGCGATACGGTGAAAACCCTCATCAAAGTGGAATTTTTTCTGGGAAATTAGATGATGTATTCACTAAATTAAGTGGTAAAGACTTAAGCTATAATAATTTACTTGATATTGATTCTGCAATGGATTTAATGTCAGAATTTAAAGGGGATAAACCAACTTTTGCAATTTTAAAGCATAATAATGCATGTGGCATTGCAATGAGGAATAATACAAAAGAAGCTTATGATGCAGCCCTTGAAGCTGATCCAGTTTCAGCGTTTGGAGGTATACTTATATCAAACAGCAAAATTGATAGTGAAACAGCTTCAACAATAAATAGTCTTTTTTGTGAGGTTGTCATTTCTCCTGAATTTGAAAAGAGCGCTTTAGAAATATTAATGCAAAAGAAAAACAGAATTATTTTAGAACTTAAATTGTTTCCAAAAAAGAATAATATTATGAGATCATGTTTGAACGGTAAATTAATACAAAGTTCAGACAATATTACTGATGATAGAGAAATTTTGAGTTATCCAACAAAACTTAATCCAGATGATAAACAAATTGACGACTTACTATTTGCTTCGAAAATTTGTAAAAACACAAAATCTAATACAATAGTGTTGGTAAAAAACAAACAACTTTTAGCCTCTGGAACTGGACAAACAAGCCGTGTTGATGCTTTAAATCAAGCAATTGAAAAAGCTGAGAAATTTGGATTTGATTTATCAGGTGCATCAATGGCTAGTGATGCATTTTTTCCTTTTCCAGATTGCGTTGAGATTGCCCACAAAAAAGGCATAAACTCTATAATTCAACCGGGTGGGTCAATTAAAGATAACCTAAGTATTGATTACTGTAATAACAATAATATTGCAATGGTTTTTACAGGGGTCAGACATTTTAAACATTGATATCATTTTATTGTTTTATTATTTAATTTTTATTCATAGATTTACAGTACAGGCCTAAGTATTAGAAACTTGATTTTTTTGATTTAACCCTATGGGATTTTTTGATTTTTTAACGGAAGAAATTGCGATTGATTTAGGTACTGCTAATACACTAATTATTCATAATGATAAAGTTGTAGTTGACAGTCCTTCAATTGTTGCTAAAGATAGAATTTCGGGTAAAATAATTGCCGTTGGAAATGAGGCTAATTTAATGCAAGGTAAAACTCATGAAAACATAAAAACTATTAGACCTTTAAAAGATGGTGTAATTGCTGATTTTGATGCCTCTGAACAAATGATAAATTTGTTTATCAAAAGCATACCAACACTTAAAAATAAAATCTTTTCACCTTCGTTAATCATGGTTATTTGTATTCCATCTGGAATTACCGAAGTTGAAATGAGAGCTGTAAAGGAGTCTGCTGAAAGGGTTAATGGAAAAGAAGTATACTTAATACATGANCCTATGGCTGCAGCTATTGGTATAGGTGTAGATATTATGCAGCCCAAGGGAAATATGATTATTGATATTGGCGGAGGGACAACTGAAATTGCTGTTATAGCCCTTGGAGGTATTGTGTGTGATCAATCATTAAAGGTAGCTGGAGATGTATTTACCAATGATATTATTTACTACATGAGGACTCAGCATAACCTGTATGTTGGAGATAGAACCGCAGAAAAGATTAAAATTCAGATAGGTGCTGCAACCGAGGACCTTGACGATCCACCAGAAGAAATGAGTGTTCAAGGTCGTGATTTATTGACTGGAAAACCAAAGCAAATTGAAATATCGTATAGGGAAATTGTTAAGGCACTTGAGAAGTCTATTCTAAGGGTTGAGGACTCTGTTATGGAAACACTTTCAAAGACACCACCCGAGCTTGCAGCAGATATTTATAATACAGGAATGTATTTGGCCGGTGGGGGCTCAATGTTGAGAGGACTTGATAAGAGACTTTCTAAAAAAACCGATCTACCTGTTTATATCGCTGAAGACCCACTGAGAGCAGTTGTAAGAGGAACTGGTATCGTACTTAAAAATATTCCAAAATATAAGAGTGTGCTTATAAAATAGTTAGATAAATATGCAGCGAATTATTTATTTCTTAATTAGAAATAAGGATTTTATTTTATTTCTTTCGTTGCTTTTAATTTGTCTGTCTATAAACATAAATTATAATGAATACAATAAGAGTAAATTTTTAAACTCAAGCAATTCTCTTTTCTCCTACTTATATGACACAAAATTTACAATTTCAAAATATTTCAATCTTGAATATCAAAATAAAATTCTAACCGAAGAAAATAGAAAATTAAGACTCCATATTTATAATATGGATGATAAAAAAGTTGACGATTTAGAAAAAATTAACTTTGATGTAACATCGGGATCGGTTATAAAAAACAGCTATTCATTTACAAATAATTTTATTACGATAGATGTCGGAAAAAAGGACAGTNTTGAAATTGATCATGGAGTGATTTCATCCAAAGGTGTTGTTGGAATTATTGATAAAACTACCTCTAATTATTCAAGATTTATTTCGGTTTTAAACACTAATTTTTTATTAAACGCAAAGTTTAAAAACTCAAACTACTTCGGAATACTTTCATGGGATGGTATAAATATTAACAAAGTACAATTAAAAGATATACCAAAACAAGCAAACGTTTCTATTGGAGATACAATTGTCACAGGAGGGAATTCGTTAATTTTCCCAAAGGGGATTCCGATTGGGTATGTTGACTCATATAAATTAGATAATTCTCAAAACTATCTTGAATTAGAGATTCAATTAGCTACAGACATGGCCAACATTGAAAAAATTTATGTGCTAAAAAATAATAATTTAAGTGAGATAAACTCATTGGATGAATAAATTTGTATCTAATATAATTACAGCATTAATATTAATTTTTGCACAGGGGTTATTTTTTAATAACATTAATTTTTTAGGCTCAATTAATCCCTTTGTATATGTTTTTTTTATTGCATATTTTCCTTTAAAAAATAACAGGACATTTTTCATTTTTTGTGCTTTTATTTATGGACTAATTATTGATATTTTTTCTGACACTCACGCTATTCATGCAGCAGCTACTCTTGTAATTTCATTTCTTAGGCCAAATCTCCTAAAACTTTTTTTTGGGATAGCATATGAACACCAAGTTGTTAAATTTGATTCAATTGATCTAAGGCAGAACTTATTATATCTATTCTCAATAATTTTTATTCATCATCTAATTTTATTTGGTCTAGAAATATTTGATATTTCTAAAATATCCTTGATTTTAAAAAATACTTTGGGTAGTACAATTTTTACTTTTGTTGTAATATATATTCTTTTTGAATTGATAATAAACAGAAAGAAATGAGAAAAACTCTTTTAATTCTAATTGTTATTTCCACCTCTTTGGTTTTTATACTGAGACTTTATTATTTACAAGTATATGCTACAGAACCTTATTCTATTTATGAAGATAATGCAATTCGCAAAGTTTTTACTTATCCAAAAAGAGGATATATATATGATAGAAATAACAACCTATTAGTATCGAATCAACCTTCTTATGATGTAATGATTATTCCTGGTTTAGTTAAAGAACTAGACACTACAGAATTTTGTAAACTATTAAAAATATCAAAGGATTATTTTGATAATAAAATTGAAAGAACAAAAAGATATTCAACAAGAATTCCATCGGTTTTTCTAGCGCATCTTTCAAAAGAAGATTATGGTTTTCTTGCTGAAAAGATTAGAAAATATGATGGTTTTTATATCCAAAAAAGAAATTTACGTCAATATAATACAACAATAGGAGCAAATGTGCTTGGATATGTAGCTGAAGTCAATAGATCAAATTTAGAAAAAGACAACTATTATTCTCAGGGGGATATTATTGGTAAACAAGGAGTTGAATTATCATATGAGAAATATTTGAGGGGCGAAAAAGGAATTAAGTTTATTCAAAAAGACAGATTTAATAGAGATATTGGGAGTTTCAATGATGGTCTAAATGATATTAATTCAATTGCTGGAAATGATTTGACTATTACAATTGATTCGGAACTACAAGAATATGGCGAGCTTTTAATGTCTAATAAGAAAGGGGCAATTGTAGCTATTGAACCAAGCTCTGGTGAATTATTAACACTTGTTTCTGCTCCCTCATATAACCCAAATCTATTGGTTGGCAGAGAAAGGTCAAAAAACTACTTTGAATTATACCAAGACAGTATTTATAAACCTCTATTAGATAAAGGTCTTCTGTCTACATTTCCAGCAGGATCTCCGTTTAAAGTTATTGTTGGATTAATTGCATTGGAGGAGGAGGTTATCAGTGAAAAGAGTACAATTTTTTGCAAAGGTCAATATATATACGGAAGAAATAAAAAATCTATGAAATGTCACTGCGGAGGTGGTTACAGAAATATTTATAATGCAATTTCTGAATCATGCAATTCATACTTTGCAGATATTTANAGAAAAACTATTAGTAAAAACAATGAAATTTCGGATAACTTCAATTCATGGAGTGAAAGTGTTAAAAGTTTTGGTTTAGGGAACTATCTAAACAATGACCTGCCGATAGGAAAAAAAGGTATGATTCCAACCTCAGAATTTTATGATAGGTGGTATCCTGACTTTAGATGGGGTCCAACAACAAACCTTTCAAATTCAATAGGTCAGGGAGAAATACTTGTAACCCCTATTCAGCTAGCTAATATGATAGCTGCTGTTGCAAACAAAGGATTTTATTACACACCTCATATAATTAAAAAAATCGAGGGAGATTCTATTCCAACGAGGTTTAAAGAGAAAAAAACAATTGACATTGAAAAAAAATATTTTGATATAATTGAAGTCGGTCTTTCAAAAGTTTACGAAAGTGGTACAGGAAAACTTTTAAATATTCCAGGAATTGAAATATGTGGAAAATCTGGAACTGCNGAAAATTTTACAAAAATAAACGGTAAAAAAACCCAACTTACAGATCACTCTATTTTTGTAGCATATGCACCAAAAAATAATCCCCAAATTGCAATAGCTGTTTTAGTTGAAAATGGGTATTATGGTTCAACATGGGCAGGAAGAATTTCAAGCTTAATGATTGAAAAATATTTAAAAGGTAATATTAGTAATCAAAGAATTGAAAACCTTGTCATAAATAAAAGTTTAGACGATGAGTACCAAAAACCCTTCTCAAATAAACCATTTAAAATTAATAAACTTTGATTGGCCAGAGAAAAAACATACTTAAACTAGATTGGGTTATAATTCTGCTTTATTTTTTATTACTGGGTTTTGGTGTAGGTAATATTTTATCATCAAGTATCTCTGGTGAAGAAGTAAATTTTCTGGACCTTTCTAATCTTTACAGCAAACAACTTTTATATGCCTTAATCTCAATTTTTTTGGGATTTATTGCAATTTCAATTGAGGTTAAATTTTATGAAAGATTTTCTAGTATATTTTATTTAATCTCATTGATTGTTTTATTATGCCTATTCTTATTTGGAAAAAGAGTTAATGGAGCTTTGTCATGGTTTCCTATAGGAGGGTTTAATCTTCAGCCAAGTGAATTTGTAAAGATTACAGTAGCACTTGCAGTCTCTAAATATATTAGTGACTTTCAGACAGATTTAAAAAACACAAATGATCAGCTGAAACTTTTCCTTATCATTTTTATACCCATTATAATTATAGTTTTTCAAAATGATACCGGTAGCTCAATTGTTTTTTTCTCTTTATTTTTTGTTTTATATCGTGAGGGAATTTCGCAAAACTATGTGGAAGCTATTTTTAGTATAATTATCCTTGCGATACTATCGTTAAAACTTTCAGCATCAGTTACAGCATCAGTTTCAATATCTTTTATTTTAATCTATTATCTATTTAAAAGGAAGGTCAGAAATAAAATTATTAAAATAATTTCTTTATCATCTTTATGTTTAATAACCTGCTTTGGAACTATATATAGTTATGATAATATCCTTAGAAATCATCAAAAAAACTATATAAAAGTATGGCTTAATTTAGAAAAAGATCCAAATAAAATTAAGCAAATGGAAAGGACCATTTTATATAATTTAAATGAATCTAAGAAAGCTATTAGTTCTGGGGGTCTTACAGGAAANGGTTATNTAAAAGGTACTCGTACCATGGGGAACTTTGTTCCGGCACAACATAGTGATTATATTTTTAGTACGGTTGGTGAAGAATGGGGGTTTTTTGGCAGCGTATTTATAATTCTCTTATACACAATCCTAATAATTAGAATAATATATTTATCTGAAAATCAGAAAAACAAATTTAGCAGAGTGTATGGCTATTGTACTGCTTCAATTTTATTTATTCATTTTATGATTAATATTGGGATGGTCCTTGGATTAACCCCAACAATTGGAATCCCGTTACCCTTCTTAAGTTATGGAGGTTCAAGTTTGATAGCATTTACTTTATTACTTTCGATATTTTTAAGACTTGACGGTAACAAAAAAAATGAATGGTAAAACTATTTTTTTATCTCTAATTTTTCAGCAAAGTAATCACAAAAATCTAACATAGTTTGTGACATTTTTTCATCCTGTGTAGCTCTTTTAAATGTTGAAGACATACTTGTAAGTATCTGATAAAAAAATATTTTCATTTCATCTAATGGCATATCTTTTGTCCAAAGGTCAATTCTCAAACTTTCTTTTCTATTTGAATCCCACACAGAAAGAAACGTAGCTTTAGTTTCACTATTTTTTATGCCAGCATCACTTGCTGACCAATGTATTTTCTCAGGAATTTTATTTTCATCTAATTCCACAAGAATTTCTATTTTAGATTTTTTATTTTTCATTACTTGTTAGGCTTATATTTTGATTTATTGTAAATATCTGTTGGACTTGTTTTTAGTAATTCCGTTAATGATACATCATTGTTATTCATGTAAGATTTAACAATCTGCCAACCTATATATTGACCTATCTTTTCAGACGACTCATTATCAATTTCTAAATAAAATTTTGAAAATGGAGCATCAAATATAAATTGATTCATCAGATTATTATCTGGATTAAATAAGATATTATTTTCAATGAAATAAGTCCAAACAAAATATTCATTTTCTTTTGCCCATTTCATTTTATCTTTAGAATATCCAATTTTAAGTCTATCCTCTATGTTTAGACAGAAATCTTTGTAATATAAAATTTTCCCATAATAAATTATTTTATCAAGAAATGTATAAAATTCAATTCTTGGCACAATGTCAATCGCAAATTGTTCAGCAATATCTGATATAATATTTGAAGTTGTAAAATCTTCTTTTAAGTACAAAGGTATTTCTTCATAAAAGCGATGAGTTGGGCCTAAATAATTGTCTAAACCTATAATTAATATTGAATCAGCAAGAATAATTTTATTTCTGTAATCAATATCTGTATTAACTGTTATGACTTTGGGTTTTATAAAGTTTTTATTTATCTCTAAATTTCTATTGAAAAAACTAGAAATTTCTAATTCTAAAAAATTTACAGATTCATACTCTTTCTGAATTTCGTTAAAAATTTCTTGTTGTATGGGGTCATTAAGTCTTTCTACCCAAACACTCTCTGGAAACGATTCTGGAAAAAAATAAGGATATTTTTTTTTGAGTTCATTTAACTCAATTGGCTTGGAATTATAAAATTGTTTTTCAAACCTATCAATAATATATTTATCGGATTTATCAACTTTTTCATTACAGGAAACTACAATAAAAAAAAATAAAATCATTAACGTATTTTTTGTGTAGTTTGGCAGAGAAATTGACATAGGTTTTATATATTTTTGTATTACAAATATAATATACTTTTTGAGCTAATATTTATTAAATGAAAACATCTAAAACAATAGATTATATTGTTAGTTGGATTAAAAATTATAAGGAAGTCAACGCAGTTAATGGTTTTGTTGTAGGAGTCTCTGGTGGTATTGATTCTGCTTTAACATCAACATTATGTGCAATGACTGGCATCAATACATTATGCCTAAATATGCCTATAAGACAAAAAGAAGAACAGTACAATAGAGCGAATAAACACATCAATTGGTTGAAAAATAAATTTAAAAATGTTAATTCGATAGATATTGATTTAACAAAAGTTTTTAACGAGTTCAAATCTACAGTTGAAAATAATTCTTCGGAAAATAACTTAGCGCTTGCCAATTCCAGATCTAGAATTAGAATGACAACTTTATATTACTATGCAGGAATTAATAACTCAATAGTTGTAGGGACAGGCAATAAAGTTGAAGATTTTGGAATTGGATTTTATACAAAATACGGAGATGGTGGAGTTGATATAAGCCCNATTGCTGATTTAATGAAGTCTGAAGTATTTAAAATTTCAAAAGCACTACAAATCAATGACGAGATTATAGATGCAAAACCGACAGACGGTTTATGGGATGATGATAGATCTGATGAAGATCAAATAGGGGCAACATACAATGATTTAGAACTAATAATGAATGTTTTAGAAAAAGGAGTAGGCCCTGACGAAATTGCTGAAGAGTTAAAGGGAAAATATGATATATATATTAAACATCATATGGCTAACAAACATAAAATGATTGGTATTCCAATTTGTAAAATTCCAAAGGAATTAAAATCATAAAACTCTGTTTAACTTTTCGGATAATAGCTTCTTTAATTTGGAATAGTTTATGACCTCCTCAAGATTATTTTTATCCAATTGATTTTCCTTGACTTCATCCCTAAATCCNTTAACTTTTTTATCAATTAAGAAACACCTTAGATTTAAGACCGTCTCAATAGTCAGCTGTGCAAGAGTGTCTTTTTTTCTTTTGGGGTATATATTATTTTTTTCCCAATCATGTAAAAAATACTTTTCGTTATCCATAACGATATTAGTCACCTCTAACTGTTGCTCGCTCGCTTAATTCATTGATAAATTTATCAATATTGATTTCTTTATTTTCATTAAAACATTCAATTATCCTAAAATAAATATTTTTAAAATTGTCATTTGAAAACTCCATTTCGTCAATATGTAAGTCCATATATATTTTTTCAAAAACTTTTAATGATCTCGTCGAATTTTTTCTAGTTGAACCACCATCTTTACTTTGTGAAAAAACCTCTTCCTCAAAATCAATTAAATCATTTCCGTATAAAATTAATATTTCAATGATTTTTCTTTCAAGTTCGTATAATTTATTAACCTGACTTTTCTTTTTATCACNTTTAACAATTGAGATTGGCTCAAATTCTTTTACAGGCTTCTTCTTTAAATTATTAAAATCTTTCTTAGCAATTTGAGCCAAGGTGCTATATAACACCTGCTCGCTAATGTTCATTATGCTTGAACACTCCTTTATATATAATTCNCGTTTAATATAATCAGAGATTTTAGAAATACTNTCAACCATATCCCTAATTACTGCAGCCTTTTTTACAGGATCATTTTCTGAATCATCTAATAATAATGATGCTTTGTAAACGATAAAATCTTTAGAGTTTTTATTTAAATATGACTGNACTTCTTCTAAATTTTTATTAGAAACAAAAGAATCAGGATCATCACCTTCAGGTAGATTACATATTTTTACGTTCATTCCTTGCTCTAATATCAAGTCAATACCTCTAAGAGCCGCCCTGGAGCCCGCAGCGTCACCATCAAATACAACCGTAATATTTTTGGTTAGCCTATTTATTAATCTAATTTGATTTTCAGTCAATGCTGTGCCAGAAGAAGCAACAACATTAGAAATTCCACATTGATGCATTTTTATCACATCAGTGTAGCCTTCAACCAAAAAACAATTGTCATTCTTTACTATTGATTGCTTACTTTCAAATATCCCATATAAAACTTTACTCTTTTGGTAAATTAAACTTTCGGGGGAATTAATATACTTAGCAATATTTTTTGAAGAACCCAAAATTCTACCACCAAATCCCAAAATTCTTCCGGACATACTTCTAATAGGAAAAACAACCCTTCCCCTAAATCTGTCAATATTTTCATTTTCTTTGACAATTGTTAAGCCAGTTTTTTCTAAAAAGTTTAATTTATATCCTGCATGAATAGCAGCTTTAGAAAAATTATCCTTTGCATTTACCGAATATCCAATTTCAAACTTTTGAATAATTTCATCATTAAAATTTCTTTCCTTTAAATAACTTAACGCAACGGTTTTACCCTCCTCTTCAAAGAGGTTTTTTATAAAGTAATTTTTTGCAAAATCGGATACTAAAAATAAACTCTCCTTTTCATTATCCTGAGAGATTTGTTCTTGTGTTCTTTCGGTTTCCTCAACTTCAATATTGTATTTATTAGCGATATATTTGATGGCCTCAGGATAAGAGTACTGTTCATGCTCCATTAAAAATGTTATAACAGTACCGCCCTTTCCACTGGAAAAATCTTTCCAAATCTGTTTAGCGGGTGAAACCATAAAGCTTGGAGTTCTTTCNTCNGTGAAAGGACTTAAGCCCTTATAATTTGATCCAGATTTTTTAAGCTGAACAAAATCTCCGATAACTTCCTCGACTCGAGCAGTTTCAAAAACTTTTTCTATGGTTCTTTTTGAAATCAATTTAAAAATTTATTTGAATCAATTAATTTAAGGAATTATTCTCGATAAATAATAAATAAGATAATTGGTTTACGACTTATTNGCAAGTTGGCCACAGGCCGCATCAATATCCTGACCCCTAGATTTTCTGATAGTTGCCTTAATCTTATTTGAATCTAAGGTTTTAACATATTTAGCAATTACATCATCTGATGCTTGAACAAAACCTGGATCATCAATACTATTATATTGAATAAGATTAACTTTACTTGGAATTCTTTTACAAAGTTTGACCAAGGCTGCAATATCCTCATCACGATCATTAATGTCCTTCCAAACAACATATTCATAAGTTATAATTTTTTTTGTTTTATCATACCAATATTTCAAGGCCTCTTCCAATTCAATTAGATTCATTTTATCATTAAATGGCATAATTGAGGTTCTTTTTTCATCTATCGCAGAATGTAAAGAAACTGCAAGTTTAAATTTTACTCCCTGATCAGCAATTTTTTTTATCATTTTTGGAATTCCTGAGGTCGAAACAACTATTCTTTTTGGAGATATTCCCAAACCTGATTTTGAAGTGATTTTTCCAATTGAACTCAAAACATTATTATAATTCATTAATGGTTCACCCATACCCATAAATACAATATTTGTTAGGGGTCTTTGAAAATGCTCAATACTTTGCTGATGGATTAAAACTACCTGATCATAAATTTCATCAGGATTTAGATTTCTCATTCTTTTAAGTTTTGCGGTTGCACAAAATTTACAGTTTAGACTACAACCAACCTGTGAGGAGACACATGCGGTAATTCTATTTTTTGTTGGGATTAATACACACTCGACAATATATCCATCAAAAAGCTTAATAGCATTTTTTATTGTACCATCAGAGCTTTTTTGCATTCTATGAACCTTTATAAAATTTATAACAAAATTATCCTTGAGAAATTTTATTAAACTTTCAGGTAGATTGGACATTTCATCAAAGCTATGAGCTGATTTTTTCCAAATCCAATGATAAATTTGATTTGCTCTAAATGATTTAAAGGAATTATTAGTTAAAATTTCTTTTAACTCATCTTCGTTAAGTGATCTAATGTCCTTTTTAGAAGACAAAATTTTAAATGATTAGCATTGAGTCTCCATAACTAAAGAAATTATATTTTTCCTTAATCGCTTCTTCATAGGCTTTCTTAATAAAATCATTACCTAAAAAGGCAGATGTCATCATCAATAGTGTTGATTTAGGCATATGAAAATTGGTTATCATTGAATTGGCAATTGAAAAATCGTAAGGAGGAAAAATAAATTTATTTGTCCATCCATCATATTCATTAAGGGTTCCCATTGAAGATACGGAGCTTTCAATTGCTCTCATCACAGTTGTTCCAACTGCACATATTCGCTTTTTATTTGCCAGTCCTTTATTAATAATAGCTGCAGAATCACCTTCAATAATTACCCTTTCACTATCCATCTTGTGCTTTGATAAATCTTCTACTTCTACAGGGTAAAATGAACCAAGACCAACATGTAAAGTAACTTCTGAGAAATTTATACCTTTTATTTCAAGTCTTTTCATTAGGTGTTTTGAAAAGTGTAATCCAGCTGTTGGAGCTGCAACAGCTCCTTCATTTTTGGCATAAATAGTCTGATATCTATCCTTATCCTCAGGCTCAACTTCTCTATTTATATATTTTGGTAAGGGAGTCTCACCTAAATCAATTAAAAGTTTTCTAAAATCTTCATAACCAACATCACAAAGAAACCTCAAAGTTCGCCCCCTGGATGTTGTATTATCAATAACTTCTGCAACAAGTGTATCATCATTTCCAAAATACAATTTATTTCCTATTCTGATTTTTCTAGCTGGATCAACTAGCACATCCCATAACCTCTGTTCAGCATTTAGTTCACGGAGTAAAAAAACTTCAATTCTAGCTCCAGTTTTTTCTTTGTTTCCGTACAAACGAGCTGGAAATACTTTTGTATTGTTTAGTACTATTACATCGTTCTCATCAAAGTATTCAATCATATCTTTAAACTGCCTATGTTGAATTGAATAGTCTTTTCTATCTATCACCATTAATCTAGCTTCATCTCGATTTTTATTTGGATATTCAGCAACTAATTCTTTAGGAAGTTCGTAATTGAAATCTGAAAGTTTCATTCTCATATTAAAGGGGGTTTTGAAAGTTGCAAATATACAATGTGGAAATAGGGGATGTCAAGTAATTTGACAAAATTATTCAGAATATATAGCTATTCTCTCTAAATCTGACCAAAAGGAACTGTAGGATTTACTTACAACTTTAGGATCTTTGATTATAATTTTGACTTTAGTCGCCAAACAAGCGAATGACATTGCCATTCTGTGATCATCATATGTTTCTATTACTACATTTGGTTTTAAAAAATCAACATTATCAAAAGAAATGGAATCATCGGTAATTATAACTTTTAGATTAAACTTGCTTAACTCCTTCTTTAATGCTAAAAGTCTATCAGTTTCTTTAATTTTTAATGTATGTAGACCNGTTAAATTACATTTAATACCAAGACCCAAACAAGTGACACAAATTGTTTGTGCTAAATCTGGGTTTGAAGATAAATCAAATGAAAATTTATCAGTATTAGATTCGACTTTTTTTAAAATTACAAGATCATCTTTGTATGTTGTTTTAACCCCAAATGATTTGTAAATGTCTGCAACTTTAGAATCACCTTGTAAACTTTNAAAAGAAAATTTTGAAAGCTTCAAGCTAAAACCAATTTTTGCTAGTGCAACCACTGAATAGAAATAAGAGGCTGAAGACCAGTCAGACTCAATATAATGTTTTTTAGATTCAATTTTCTGAAGTTCACAAATAGATATTTGGTTTTCTGTTGTAGTAATTTCAACTCCGAGTTTTTTTAGTAAAGAAATGGTCATATCAATATATGGCTTGGATGTTTCCCTTCCTGTTAATTGTATTTTCAATCCTCCTGAAATCTTAGGGGCGATTAATAATAAAGATGATATATATTGACTACTTGTTGAAGAATCTATAATCAAATTCTTACTAATTAATTCCGATGGTTTAATGAGAAGAGGTGGATAACCTTCCTTATCTATATAATGAATTGAGGCCCCAATTTCACGAAGAGAATCCACTAGTATTTTAATTGGTCGATTATGCATTCTTTGGGAACCACTCAATACTATCTCTTTTTTAGTGGTTAATGAAAAGTATGAAGTTAAAAATCTCATTGCAGTTCCTGCATGACCGATATCAATAGTACTTGATTTAGAACTCAGAGCTTTTAATAAATAATTTGTGTCATCTGAATTTGATATATTTTCCAAAGACAACTTTTTAAAAAGCGAGCTTAAAATTAATAACCTATTAGATTCACTTTTCGATCCTGGGATAACAATATGAGCATCATTAAGTTGAGCACTCTTCAATGAAAGATTCATTAGTCAAGTTTTTGATTTGAATGATGTCTATCATGATCTCGTTTTGCTTTCATATTTAGTCTATTGTCAAACGATGTTTGAAGGTCAACTCCTGTTTGATTTGCAAGACATAACAAAACGAATAAAACATCTGAAAGTTCACCAGCTAAATCAACTTCTTTGTCGGATTCTTTAAAACTTTGTTCTCCATATTGACGGGAAATTATACGAGCTACTTCACCAACTTCTTCAGTAAGTTGTGCCATATTTGTCAATTCATTAAAATATCTTACCCCGTGTTTTTTTATCCAATTATCAACTTTTAACTGTAAATTTTTTATTTCCATTTTATGAATTTTTGTTAGCTGTTTTTAAAGCCTCATCAATCATTGAAATACAATAATTTATATGACTCTTGATGGCATTATCAGAATATTTTTTTACAGCTCTTTTTAAATCTTTTTTTAGGTCTAATAAAGAGCCCATTGTTATTGATCTAATATCAGAAACATTTACATTTACATTTGTTATATAATCCTCCCATCCGGATCTAAATTCTTGATCATTTTTCATAATATATGTTAATCTTGATATATAGCTTCTTTGTAAATTTCTTCTGTAAATATCAATAGTTTTAGTACCTTTCAATTCAGACCAAATTCCTCTTTTTAGATCATTCATCATTTCATTTAAAGAATATGAGTTNAAGCCGTTTAATGCTTCATTTTCAATCATTCTTGCCATTCTTCCAAAGTCTAGAATTCTATTTAGATAACTTGATTGTAATGATCTAATTCTCTCGGTAGTTCCTGCATATTCAATTTTATTTAAAATTTCTTTGTTTATCATCCATGTAGGAGTTTCAAATAAATTTTCATTCAGAAATTTTAAACATTCTTTTTGATGATTTTTATCTACATGTGTATATACTGCTCCGTCTTGATCAGAGGTTTTATAATATTGATATACTCCACCAATATTGGTAGTTACATGTCCCATATATCTTCTGAATTGATTTAGAACTTGCGAATACATGTATTCCAACTCGTCATAGTTCTCACCATCTTTAGTTGTCCATTCCATTAAGTTTGGAACAATTCTCTTGAGATTTTTTATTCCATAACTACTTGCTTTAATTGCATTATCGCCGAGATCTTCAGTTTGTGAACTTGGATCAATACCACCACTTGGTCCAAATCTGTACATTAAATCATCTTCCTTTTCAATAATCCATTTTTTTAAAATATCTTTTTCCTCCTCTTCTGTAACATCAAGAATAGGTTTGTATCCCCACATTACCGAAAATTTATCATAAATACCAACATTTGGAGAATCCCAGTGAGATGGCATTAGAACTACTCCTTTATCTTCTGGCTGAGCAACATAATTAAATCGTGCATAGTCCATAACAGAGGGTGCAGTTCCATATTTTTTTGTGAAAGTTGCTGACCTGAGTGAATCAACAGGAAAGGCACTACTACTACCCATATTATGTGGAAGACCAATTGTATGTCCTACCTCGTGTGCTGAAACAAATCGAATCAACTCTCCCATCAATTCATCTTTAAACTCGGTGCTTCTTGCATCTGGATCTACAGCTGATGTCTGAATAAAATACCAATTTCTAAGTAATTTCATTACATTATGATACCAGTTAATATCTGATTCAATTATTTCTCCAGATCTTGGATCACTAACATGGGGTCCGTTTGCATTTAAAGTAGGTGAAGCTAAATATCTCACAACAGAATATCTAATATCTTCTGGGCTCCAATCAGGATCCTCCTCCTTAGATGGAGGGTCTTTTGCTATAATTGCATTTTTGAAACCAGCAGCTTCAAAGGCTGCTTGCCAATCTTCAATTCCCTGCTTTAAATATTTTCTCCACTTTTTTGGAGTTGCTCTATCNACATAATATACGATAGGTTTTTTTGGTTCAACCAACTCTCCTCTTTTATATTTTTCAATATCTTCATCTTTAATTTCTAATCTCCATCTATCTAGATATCTAACAGTCTCTGCTTCTTGATTATCGATTCCATAATCTGTTTGACTTGTTGTAAACCATCCAACTCTTTCATCATAATACCTCCTCTTCATTGGTTTCTTAGGTAGAAGAATCATTGAATTATTTAAAACCATAGAAATCTGACCATTTTTTGCCTCAGAGGATTTATATGTTTTAATGTGTTTTGCCTCAATATTCATGGGAAAACTTCTTATAGATTCAATAAATGAAAGTTTAGAATCTAAACCTGTAATTTTATTTCTCTTTCTACTAAATTGCGGATATCCAAATGATTTGACATCATTTTTGTATAAACTAGTGACATCTATGACTACTGAATTTTTATCCTTATTGGTAACCTCTATTTTAAAACTTGCAATTATTGGTTCAAAATTAGCATTAGAAACTGCCTCCTTTATAGGAAGAGAATCAGATGCATAATTCGAGTATGAAATTTCCTTTAATAAAATATTATCATTGAATCTCTGCCAACTTAAAACCTGTTCACTCATTTTATGACGATTAATAGGAATTTCTTTTGAAAGATTTACAACTCTAGTAACCATTAACATATCTCTACCTAAAAGAGTATCGTTAATTTCATAGTAATATTTGTCATCTACTTTGTGAACATCAAATAAACCATTGTCGGTTATCGCATCTTCATTAATTAAATCTGAATAAACTTTTTCTTTTTTCTCCTTTTTGTCTGAGCTATCATCCTTTGATTTTTTTTCATCATTTTGTGAAAATGTCAATAGACTCATCAAAAAAATACAAATAAAAAAAGTAGTTTTTTTGGTTTTTGTGTAAGTTTTCATAAGTGTTTAGTTTTCTAAGATTATTGTTACCGGGCCATCATTAATCAAATTAATTTTCATGTCAGCACCAAATTTTCCTGTCTTAATTTTTGTGTTTATATATGTTTGTAATTCTTTTATAAAACTATTATAAATTTTAATAGCATTTTCTGGTTTAGCAGCTTTAATAAAGCTTGGGCGATTTCCTTTTTTTGTGTCTGCATATAAAGTAAATTGACTAACCAATAAAATTTCTCCATTAATATCATTTATATTTTTATTCATTTTCCCAAATTCGTCATTGAAAATTCTAAGTTTTGAAACTTTACTTGCTATTTTGTTCAAAAAACTTTCATTATCATCTGTAGAAATTCCAATGAATATTACCATTCCGTATCCGATTGAAGAATATATCTTTTTATCAATTGTTAAATTTGATTCTATTACCCTTTGAATAACTAATTTCAATTTATCTATGTTTTAAATTATCATCATTTATTATTTGAATATAGCTATCATACCTAGATTTTGAAATTTCTCCAGACTTTACTTTTTCTTTCACATAGCATTTAGGCTCGTTTAAATGTATACAATTATTAAACTTACATTTTGATTTAACATTAAAAAATTCAGGAAAAAAATTACTAATCTCATCTATATTATAATTCACTAATCCAAATCCTTTTATCCCTGGTGTATCTATAAGTTTAATGTTATTTTCAAGATCATAAAGTTCCGCATATGTAGTTGTGTGCTTACCTTGTGAATGTTGATCAGAAATATTACCTACTTTTAAATTTAAAGCACCATCTATTGCATTAATTATTGATGTTTTACCCACACCGGAATGNCCTCCTAACATAATGGTTTTNTTTGATATTTTATTCTCCAATTCTTTAATACCTTTACCTGAATTTGCACATGTTTTAATCGTTTCATAACCAATACTATCATAAATATTAATCAGAGAATTTAATGAATCTTCATCTGCTTCATCATATAAATCACACTTATTAAAAACTAGCAGNGTTTTGATTGAATACGCTTCTGCACTTACTAAAAATCTATCAATAAAACTAGTAGTTGTAATCGGATTTTTTAAAGTAATAACCAGTAAAAGAAGATCTATATTTGATGCTAAAATATGTGTCTGCTTTGATAGATTAACAGACTTTCTTAAAATATAGTTTCTTCTTTCAAATATTTTTTTAATGATACCAACTTCTTGCTGATCGTGGTCTTCAACATCAAATTCAACAAAATCTCCAACTACCACTGGGTTTGTACTATTTATATTTTCCAGTCTAAGTTTCCCTTTAATCTTACAATCAAATGTGTCTCCGGTTTCTGATTTAACCGTGTACCATGAACCTGTTGATTTGTAGACTAATCCTTTCAAATATGTTTAATTCTTTAATATTTTTTCTTGGTGATTTATTGATTCTTGATGAATTGCCTTGAAAACTTTTAAAATAAATTCTTCACTTAAGTTTTTTTCATCACCCTCTAAAATCATTTTCCCTAAAATTTCATTCCATCTTTTAGACTGAAGTACAGCAACATTATTTTTTTTCTTTAAAAGACCAATTTTTTCTGCAACTTTCATTCTATTGCCCAAGATATTGATTAATTGATTGTCATGAACATTAATCTGTGCTCTTAAATTATCTAAATTATCTAAGTATGCTTCATCATCATTTGTGACACGTCTGATTGTAAGATTTTTAGTCAATTCTTTTAATTTTTCAGGGGTTATTTGCTGTTTAGCATCACTCCATGCATTATCTGGATCATTATGTGATTCAATCATCAATCCATCATAATTTAAGTCTAATGCAGTTTGACATAAATCAAAAATAAGATCTCTTCTTCCAGCTATGTGTGAGGGGTCCAGAATCAATGGCAAATCAGGAAGTCTTCTTTGAAGATCAATAGCAATTTGCCACTCTGGATTATTTCTATATTTTGTTTTTTCATAAGTTGAAAACCCTCGATGTATTGCTCCAATATTTTTAATATTTGAAGAAAAAAATCTTTCAATTGCTCCTAACCATAAGGATAAATCAGGGTTTACAGGGTTTTTAATTAGAACAATTTTTTCAGTACCTCGAAGTGCTTCCGCTATTTCTTGAACGATAAATGGACTTACAGTTGTCCTAGCTCCAATCCACAAAATATCAATTTCATTTTTGAGTGCTAAGTCAACGTGGTTAGCATTAGCAACCTCGGTAGTAGTAAGAATTCCTGTCTCTTTTTTTACTTTTTTCATCCACTGTAATGCTAAAGATCCAACACCTTCAAAATTTCCAGGTCTTGTTCTTGGCTTCCAAATACCTGCTCTATAAACTATTGTATCAGAATCTTTAAGCTGGTGGGCAATATCTAAAACTTGATTCTCTGTTTCGGCACTACATGGTCCTGCAATTAAAAGTGGGTGTGAAAGATTCATATCATCCAACCATTTTCTCAAATTTTTACTATTCTTCATATTCTAATTTATTCCTTTTAAAATTGTTTTTATATAATTAGTTGACTTTAATTGAGATTCAACTTCATNGAATCTATCTTTTTTAATCAAAGAATTTATATGTNCTAAATTTTCAATGTAATCATCTAATGATTTAATAATATTTTTTTTATTATCCTCAAAAATATCTGTCCACATTTCAGGTGAACTTTTTGCTAATCTAACTGTTGATTCAAAACCACTCCCAGCCATATCAAAAATATTCTTTTCATTTTTTTCTTCATCCATCACGGTTTTACCTAACATGAAAGAACTTATATGGGATAGATGTGAGACGTAAGCAATATGCTTATCATGAGAATCAGAGTCCATATAACCAATTTTCATTTTCATTAAGTTAAATATTTTTAATCCACGCTCAAGTATTGATTTATCTGTTTTATCCTTATCGCATATAATTATATTTTTTCCTTCAAATAAGCCTTCATGAGCAGCCGCGGGTCCTGAGAATTCTGTTCCAGCAATCGGATGAGTAGCTAGAAAATTTTGTCGATTAGGATGGTCTTTTACAATTTGGCAAATACTTTTTTTTGTGGAACCAAAATCAATAACTAAGCTATTATTATTCACAGATTTTAAAACGATCGGCAAAATATTAAGTATAGATTTAACAGGNACTGAGATTACAATAATATCTGGATTATTTATTTTTGAAAGTTCAGATGTTTCATCGATTAACTTTAACTCAAGAGCTTTCTGAAGGTGAATTTCTGAATGGTCTATTCCAATAATTGTAGATTTTGGAAATAACTTTCTCATATCAATGGCAAANCTNCCNCCAATAAGACCAACACCAATCACATAAATTTTCTTTTTCATAATCTTAATATTGCTTTCTTAATATTGGTTTCAGAATTGCAGAGTGAAATCCTTACATATCCTTCACCATTTGATCCAAAAATACTGCCAGGTGCAATAAAAATACCTTTATCATTTAAAAGACTATCCACATAATCTATAGAGGTTTTATTACTTTTAATCTTAGCCCAAACAAACATTCCCGATGAAGATCTTGAAAAATCACAATTTAATTTATCAGCTAATTCCCATACTAATTTTCTTCTTTTTGAATATTCANAGTTCAAGTTTTTAAACCAATCCTTTGATTGACTTAATGCTGANACAGCACCCATTTGTAAAGGAAAAAACATGCCTGAATCAACATTACTTTTCACCTTTAAAATATTTGAAATGTATTCAGGATTTGCCACAGCAAANCCTAATCTCCATCCAGCCATGTTAAAACTTTTACTTAAAGAATTTAACTCAATACAAATATCTCTGGCTCCGTTAACATTCATAATACTTAATGGATTATCATTTAAAATGAAACTATATGGATTATCATTTACNATTAAAATATTATTAGACTTCGCAAAATTTATAATTTCAGAAAAATACTCATGGGATGCTACTGCTCCTGTTGGCATATGAGGATAATTAATCCACATTATCTTAACACTAGATAAATCAAGTTTAGTTAATTGCTCCAAGTCAGGCAACCAGTTATTTTTTTCATTTAAATCATAATATATAATTTCATTTCCGATCAACTTTGTTATTGATGAATATGTTGGATATCCTGGATTTGGTATTAAGACTTTATCATCTTCAGAAAGAAAAGACATTGAAATATGAAAAATTCCCTCCTTACTTCCAATCAATGGTAAAATTTCAGATTGATAATTTAAATCACAATTATAATGTAACTTATAAAAATTTGATATTTCCTTTCTAAATTTTTCAACTCCGATATAGCTTTGATATTTATGCGCTCCAGCAACATTTAACGAATCTTTTAATTTTTTTATTACCGGAGTTGGAGGAGATAAATCTGGACTTCCAATTCCAAGGTTGATTATATCTTCTCCAGAGTCAATTAAAGACTTTACCTCTCTCAGCTTGGAGGAAAAATAATACTCACTTAATCCTTCTATTCTTTTTGAAAATTCAATCATCTTTAGAGTTTTTGTATTCACCTAATACTTTAAAATCTTTAGCCATAATTTCAATTATAGACTTAGCCTTAAAATAATCTTCTAATTTATCAAAAGTGACATCAACAAAAAATGAGTATCTCCACGGAGTTTGAATCTTAGGCATTGATTGAATCTTAGTTAAATTTAACTTACAATCACTTAAAACATTTAAAATAGCTGCCAAGCTTCCCCTTTTATGATCCAATTCAAATTTTACTGATGCCTTATTAAAATTTAAGTTTTTAATTGGACCTTTTTTTTGAAGAATAACAAATCTTGTTTGATTCTTTTTTATAGTTTGAATATTATCATTTATAATATCCAGCCCATAAATTTTTGAGGCTAAATCACTTGCAATTGCACCTAAACCCTTTATTTTATTTTCAGAAATTTTCTTTGCTACTTGAGCCGTATCCTTATCCTCAATTAAAACAATATCCGCGTTATCTTTAAAAAAATCTCTACATTGAAGAAGAGCCATAGGATGAGACTGAACTTCTTTTATATCTTCAATTGATTGACCTTTTAAGGCAATCAAATTATGTGTTATTTGAAGATAATATTCACCTACAATATTTACTCCATATTCATCAATCAATGCATAATTAGGAATAATAGATCCAGCAGTAGAATTTTCTATTGCCATGATAGCATAATCTATTTTATCATTAAATAAGTTTAAAATCAATTCTTCGAAGGAAAGATATTCAATCAAATTAATATCTTCTTCAAAATAGTTGTTTGCAACTATGTGATGAAATGAACCCTTTATTCCCTGTATACCTATATTTTTTTTCATAAAAAAAAAGTCTCGAAATTTCGAGACCATAAATAATTTTTTGATTAGTTATATTACAACAGCCTCTACATCCTTTTTAAATAAAAGAAGTAATAGAAGTTAAAGTTGTAGTTAAAAAATAGCATTTTTAAATATTGATTGGTCTAATGTAAATAATATTTATTAAAAAAAAGAAAATTAACTAAAGAATATAATCTGTAGATACAAAGTTAGAATTATCAGAACTTAACAAATCCTTAATTATCTTATTGTTTTCATTATTATCCTTTGAGGCAACAAACGTACGAATTGAAAATGATCTTAGTGCATCATGAACACTTAATGTACTGAATGCAGAATCTTTTCTTCCTGTAAACGGATAAATATCGGGGCCTCTTTGACATGAGCTATTTATGTTGACCCTACAAACTAAATTCACTAAGGTATCAATTAGGGGGCCTAGCTTCTTTGTTTCCTTACCGAAAATACTAACCTGTTGTCCATAATTTGATTCTGCCATATCATCAAGAGGTTCATTAATATCTTTAAATGAAATTATTGGAATCACTGGCCCAAACTGCTCTTCTTTATAAACACTCATATCTTTAGTGACAGGGTATAAAATAGCTGGATATACATAATTTTCACATTGAANTCCACCTTTAGGATTAACTATCTTAGCACCCTTCTGTTTTGCATCAGCAATTAGTGATTGTATGTATTGGGGTTTATTTGGTTCTGGTAGCGGAGTTAACTTAACGTTGTCCTCCCATGGATTTCCGTATTTTAGTTCATCAACAGCCTTAGAAAATCTGTTGAGAAATTCATCTCTAATTTCATCATGGACATAAATTATTTTAAGGGCAGTACATCTTTGTCCGTTATAAGAAAGGGATCCATTAATACATTCCTGAATCGTTAAGTCTAAGTCAGCATCTGGCAATATAATCGCTGGATTTTTTGCCTCAAGACCCAAGACTAATCTTAGTCTATTTTTCTTNGGATGAGATTCTTGCAAGGAATTAGCAGATGAACTGTGTCCTATTAGTGCCAAGACATTTACTTTACCAGACTCCATAATAGGAGTTGCTAAAACCCTACCTCTTCCAAATAAAATATTTACTACACCGGGTGGAAAATGTTTTTTGAAAGCTTCCATTAATGGAGATATTAATAGTACACCGTGTTTAGCTGGCTTAAATATCACCGTATTACCCATAATTAAAGCTGGAATTAAAAGACAAAATGTCTCATTCAATGGATAATTATATGGTCCTAAACAAAGAACTACACCAAGTGGTCCCCTACGAATGTGTGCGTTAATACCACTATGTTTTTGAAATTTTGCAGAATCTCTATCAATTTTCTTGTAAGCTTCAATTGTATCGTATATGTAATCTACGGTTCTGTCAAATTCTTTTTGAGAATCAGTATGGTTTTTTCCAATCTCCCACATTAATAACTTTACAACTACATCTCTTTTCTGCTTCATTTCTTCAACGAAGTTTTCCATTGCATTAATGCGATCAACAACCTTCATCGTTGGCCATAAACCCTTACCTTTATCAAATGCATTACAAGCAGAGTCNAGCGCCTTAATAGCTTCATCTTTACCCAAACTTGGTATTTCACCAAGCAAAGTAGGCTTATATTCAGGAGTTGATGAGATTGTAGAATAAACAGGTGAAAATTCACCATCCCACTTTACCAAATTTCCATTGATNAGATAGTTATCTTGCTTTATCTTTTCAGTTATCTCAAACTCTTGTGGTATATGCTTAAATTTAAATTCCATAATAATTAATTTACCTAGCAGCAATTTCCATTCCAAAAAAATAAATCACTAAGTTTGAAATTCATTAATTATAATTTTTGATGCTTTCAAGTATTAAACATCGCAACAATAAGCAGAAATATTATTTATTAAATTATTTAAGTTTATTAATTCCTGATTTTTTCTACAGAAATAACTTAAGAAAAAAATTAAACTCTCTGTCTGATTTTGATTTTGATTATATTAAAAATAGGGTAAACTATTACAACAAACTAAATAAAGAAATTAAACTAAATAAGGATGATGAAAGTCTTAATAATTTTAAAATTAAAAACTTCCATAGAACTTATTTTTTTGATACTTACCAATACACTAGATTCTTTGAAAAAAGATTAAAGTTAAAAATGCTATTTGGAGATATCACTCATAGCCCTGATGTTCCATCTATTGTAAAAAGCAGACCAATCAATGAAAATAATCAAAATTCAATTTTGCTGAAACTAAACAAAATCAGGCATTTTACCTATACAAAAGATTCGAATGAATTTGATCATAAAATAAATAAACTAATTGGAAGATCTGCGATAACTAAAAAGCATAAAAAAAGAATTGATTTTTTTAAAATATACTTTAATAATCATTTATGCGATCTTGGAGCAATAAATAAGAATACACCACACCCAGAATGGCTAAAAAATAAAATATCAATAGAGGATCATTTAAAATATAAATTTATTATGTGTGTGGAGGGAGTTGATGTTGCTACAAATCTAAAATGGGTAATGTCTTCAAATTCAATTGCTGTGATGCCTAGACCTAAAATTGAATCTTGGTTTATGGAAAATAAGCTGATTCCGGAAAAGCATTATATTGAAATAAAGGAAGATTATTCAGATTTAGAAAGTAAAATTAAATACTACATAAAGAATCCTGAAAAATGTAAAAGTATTATCAAAAATGCCAATGATTATGTTGTNCAATTCAAAAATAAAAGCAGAGANGACCTTATATCATTGTTGGTTTTAGAAAAATANTTTCATTTCACNGGGCAGCAAGAAAAAACTAGTTTTTTGGNTTATTAGATTTCCAAATNTCAGCTCTTTTTATTATTTGGGGCATTCTAGAATTATCATTATTACCTCCACANATTATACAACCAATATTTTTATTTANGATTTTATGTCTGTAATGTCTCAGAGCAGCACTTGACATTGCACCTGCNGGTTCAGCAATAATATTTTCATANGATTTTAGTTCTAGAATAGAATTACAAATTTCATTCTCATCTAAAATTATTANATCATCTAAATGTTCTTTACAGTAATCAAAGCTATAATTGCCAACTTTTTTNACCGCAACTCCNTCAACAAAACCATCAATTCTATTTAAAGTAATTAACTTATTTTTTTCAATGGATTTAGACATTGATGGGGCTCCTTTAGGCTCAATGCCTATTATTTTTGTATTTGGACTCAATTGCTTGAAAACATTTATTGCGCCTGAAATTAATCCGCCACCCCCGATTGGAATAAACAGATAATCTAGATGATCTTTAAATTGATTAATTATTTCTAAAAATAATGTAGCCTGTCCTGCAATTACTTTTTTATCATCAAAAGGATGTATAAAAGTTTTATCATATTTATCACATTCTTGCAACGCTTTTTCATACGCTTGGGTAAAGTTTTCTCCAAACAAAATAACTTCAACATTAGTTTTTCCAAATTTTTTTACTTGTTCAATTTTTTGATTTGGAGTAGTTGTAGGCATAAATACTTTCCCCTTATAACCTAGGGTGCTACAGCTTACAGCAAAACCTTGAGCATGATTTCCAGCACTAGCACAAACTATTCCATTTATTACTTGAGATTGATTTAAAGATGAAATTTTATTAAAAGCACCTCTTATCTTAAATGATCTAACTTTTTGTAAATCTTCCCTTTTAAAAAATATATTAGAATTATATTTTTGAGAGTAACTTTCAATTTTCTGGAAAGGAGATTCAATTACTACTGTCTGCAGTATTTGGCTAGCTTTTTTTATTTCATTTAATCCGATAAAATTACCCACTAAAATAAATTTTTCATCGCTGTCATAGACTTTCTAAGCTCTAGTCCAATCTTTTCAATAGGATGATTNTTTATNTCAAAGTTAATTTTTTTAAGTAAGTCTTTATCAATTTCTTNATTAATATTAGGCTNNATNCCTAAAGAAGATANGCTTAATTTACTAACATAATTTTTTAAAAGGTGTTTTGCTTCATTTGCAAATAAGTAACATCCNTATTCAGCTGTATCAGAAATTATACTATTCATTTCATATAATTTCTTTCTTGCAACTAAATTTGCGATTAAAGGTAATTCATGTAAAGATTCATAATATGCTGATTCGTCAATGATACCAGCTTCAACCATTGTTTCAAAAGCTAATTCAACCCCAGATTTTATAAATGCTATCATGGCGATTCCTTTTTCAAAGTATTCTTGATTAGAAATAGCCTCTTCCGTTGAAGGTGTTTTTTCAAATGCTGTCTCACCAGTCTCCTCCCTCCAATTAAGAAGTTTTTTATCGTCGTTATTCCAATCTTCCATCATACCTTCTGAAAACTCTCCAGACATTATATCATCCATATGCTTTTTAAAAAGGGGCGTCATAATCTCTTTAAGTTCTGCTGCAATTCTGTTTGATTCGATTTTAGCACTGTCAGATATCGAATTCATCATTTTCGAAATACCTCCATGCTTTAATACTCTATAGGCTTCCTCTAAATAATTTTCGGGATGATATAGATGCTCTATAAATGATTTGCTGTAAATAACATCGAAAGTATCATCATCAAAAGGTAATTTCTCCTTTTCAACATTACAAATTTTAACTTCAATTATCTAATAAAACTATCTGGCCAACCAAAATTTGGTAAAGGAATGGGTGTAAATAAATGGGGCAAACTTTATAATATGAATAAAAGAAGAATTATAAAAACTAAGGTTTGGTCTGGAAACCAAAGAGAGAGTGAAGCACATATAACTGATTTTCAAGATATAGTTCAAAA